>WNFC01033055.1_pt1 | contig 10559 bp, 6 predicted proteins | sample 5400541 | NCBI WGS metagenome assembly WNFC01 (sample SAMN13153342, study PRJNA577476) | soil metagenome | isolation source: 120 cm saprolite under Douglas fir tree site 2 hole 2 replicate 1 | place: USA:California | collected 2015-04-18
ATCTGCGAAGGCGTGGAGTACGCGCATTCCCACGGCGTCATCCACCGCGACCTGAAGCCCGCCAACATCTACATCACGGAGAGCGGCGGCGCCAAGATCCTCGATTTTGGGCTCGCCCGGTTGATGACGTCTCAGCTCACGCGAAGCAACATGTTCATGGGCACGCTGAACTACATGGCGCCCGAGCAGGTCCGTGGCGAGCGCGCCGACCAGCGCTCGGACGTGTTCGCCGTTGGCGTCGTCCTGTATGAGTTGCTTGGCGGACGAAAGGCGTTCGAAGGGGATTCGGTGGCCTCGACACTGTACAAGATTCTTCAGGAAACGCCCGAACCCCTCGGCAAGATCGATCCCGCCGTTCCACAGGAGCTGGCGGCGATCGTCGAGCGGGCCTTGGCCAAGCTTCGGGATGAGCGCTATCCGGATATGAGTGCCCTTCGCCGGGACCTGGAGGCTTATCAAGAGCTTCGTCGCGCGAGCGGCCCGACCACTCCGCTGCCGGAGCCGGCCTTCGCTCCATCGATGGCGGGCCCGGCGCGGATGGCACAGCCGGCCGAGGCGCCAGCAGGTGCGGCCGGCTCCAGTGCCGAACCCGGATCGGGCGCCGGGCCCCATCCGGTTCATGGCGCCGGGTCAGCGCGCTCCGGGCGCAGCATCGCGATCGCAGCCGGCGCCATTCTCGTGGTGGCCGCCGGCGCATGGTTCGTCGTCGATCGCGCTCGCCACCCCGGGTCCGCGCCCGGATCCACGGCCACTGTGGAGCGCGTAGAGGACCCGATTACCGCGGGGCTTCGCGGGGCGCGACAGGCATTTGAGGCCCGCCAGTACGGAGCGGCGTTGAGCGGCGCGGAAGCGGTGCTCCTCCAGTCGCCGCAGAATGCCGAGGCGCAGCGAATCCGCGCCGCGGCGCGCCAGGCCGCTGTCGAGGACGCGTTGCAGCGCGGCTCGCGTCATCTGAAGAACAGCGAAACCAGCGACGCGATCCAGGCCGCAGGGGAGGCGCTCGCGCTGGCGCCCGACAACGCCGGCGCGCGGCACATCCTCGAGCAGGCGGGGGCTCGCACGAGCGGTTCCGACGCTGAGACCGCGCGCCGGCGCATGACGGAGGCACGCGTAGCCGCCGAGGGGGCGGGCGCGCGCACGCAGCGCATCCGCGCTGGAGGCCACGTCGCGGCCGGCGGCCGCGCCGCAGCCGTCGCCGTCACCGTCGCCTGAGCCGCTCCCAGCACCGCCGGTCACGCTCGCCGCACCGACGCCCCCGCCGGCCGTGGCTGCGCCGGGATCGCCGCCGGTCCAGGCCGGGCCGTCCGCGCCAGCGCCCACTCCGGCGCCGGCGCCCACTCCCGCGCCGGCGCCCGAGGGCGCGCCGCTGCCGCTCGCGGAAGAGCGGATAAACGAACTGATCGGCCGGTATAAGGAGGCGCTCGAATCGAGAAGTCTCGACCAATTGAAGCGTCTCTGGCCGTCCCTGAGCGTCGCCGCGGAGAGCGCGATGCGACAGGAGTTCCGGCAGGCCACACGCATCACGGTGGAGACAGGCGAGCCTCACATCTCCGTCTCCGGCGGTTCCGGCACGGCAACCTTCATCAGGAAATACACCGTCATCACCGTCGAGGGAGAACGGCTGCAAAGCACGACGCAGGCCGCGATGGACGTCAGGCGGACCGGCAACAGCTGGGTCATCGACGCGATTCGCTTCTTACCCCGATAACCAGGGCCGTGAGATGTCCATGCTGAAAACCACGCTGATTCTTGGCACATGTCTCCTGGCGGTGGTGGGGGAGGCGGCCGCGCAGACGCGTCCGTCGACTTTGTCCACGCTGTTCGACGATGTGTTCGGCGCCAATGGTCTCGTCGTCAGCAGCGATGACGTGCAACTCGACGGAACCAACCACGCGGCGCATTTCAACAGCTCGTTCCAGTCCGATTTTCGCTTGATGAACATCGCCTTGACCAGCCAGTTGACGGCGGTCCCCGTGCCGTCGCCGGCGTCGGGCTTCACTTACAAGTTCGATCCATCGACCGGGACATTCGTGCGGTCCACGAGGAGTTTCGGGCCGATCCTGGCGGACCGCGGCGAAACGATAGGCCGTGGCCGCATCGCGTTCGGCACGAATCTCCAGTTCTTCTCGTTCGACCGCCTGGATGGCGTCGTACTGAGCGATATTCCGGCGGTCTTCCGGCACGACAACTACCGATCGACTGGCGGCCGCTCCGACGTGATCGCGACGCGAAACACGATCCAGGCAACCGTCACGCAGTTCACGGGAGCCCTGACATACGGCCTTACCGATCGGATTGACATCTCCGCCGCCGTCCCGATTGTTCGGACCCGGATCTCGCTGCTATCCAACGCCACGATCGTGCGAGTCGGGACCGGGACCAATCTGGGGGTTCACTACTTCCTCGACCCGGCGGCCCCCGGCGGACACGGCACGTCGCGACAGTTCTTCGCCAGTGGAGACGCCGGAGGTGTCGGCGACATCCTACTGCGGGCGAAGGGGACCGTCATGCGTGAAGGCCGCCGGTCGCTCGCCGCCGGGATCGACCTCCGGTTGCCGACGGGCGACGAGCAGAACCTTCTAGGCTCCGGTGCGCCCGGCGTGAGGCCATTCGCCGCGCTGTCGGCGTCATACGGCGTCGCGGCGCCCCATGTGAATGTGGCGTATCAATGGAACGGCCGCAGCGTGCTGGCCGGAGACGTCCGCGAGGGCGTGAAAGCCGATATGCCGGACCAGTTCCAGTATGCGGCGGGGACCGACCTCACTGTGAACCCCCGCCTCAGCCTTCTCTTCGACCTTATCGGCCAGCGCCTCTTGCATTCGCCGCGTCTCTCGACGTTCACGTTCCTGGCCGAGGGTCCGGCCGGCCGCGCCAGTCTTCGCGACCTGGAGTTCCAGACGGCGTCGTTCTGGACGACCAGCGGCGCCGTGGGACTCAAAGCGAACCTGGCGTCACGGCTGCTGATCAATTTCAATCTGCGCTTTGCCATTGGCAAGGCCGGCTTGACCGACCGCGTCACGCCGCTCCTCGGACTCGAGTGGGCGTTCTAGCTGTGCGCTCACACCATCGTCAGGACGGCCTTCCGTCCCGCCTTCGCCCGCTCGAACGCCTCGGCAAACCGCTCGAGGGGATAGGTGCCGGCCATGAGCGGCGTCACGTCCACGCGGCCAGTGTCGAGCAGCTCAATCGCGCGCCCAAACGGACCGCAGCGCGAGCCGATCACGCTGATCTCGTCGACCACCAGCGGTGAGAGCGCGATCGGCGTCTCTCCGTGGAACGTGGACTTGACGACGAGAGTGCCGCGCGGACGCACCAGCGCCACAGCCGCGGCGAAGCCGGTCGGCTGACCGGTCGCGTCGACGGCCACGTCGAACTGCCGGGCGAGCGGGGCCACCGACTCGGCGGCGACGGAGGCGAAGCCGAGCGCGGTGGCCGTGGATCGCGCCGGCCTGCTGCGGATGACGATGGTCACTTCCGCGCCATGGAGCCGCAGGACCTGCGCGACCAGCAGCCCGAGCCGTCCGGCCCCGACCACGGCTGCGCGCGTCCCGGATTCGATCGTCACCTGCTCGACCACCCGGCACGCCGCGGCCGTCGGCTCCACGAACACCGCCGTCACGTCATCCAGCGATGCGGGCACGGCATGCAGGTTCGTCGAGGGCAGGGAGAGGTACTCGGCGAACGCGCCGTCGCGGCCGCGAATGCCGGCCACCGTGCGCACGTCGCAGTGCCCCCGACCTGCCGCGCGGCACCCGGCGCAGCGTTCGCAGCCGACGGTGATCTCTCCCACGACGCGGCGTCCAATCCAGGCGGCGTCCGCCGGGCCGGCCGCTTCGACGACGCCGACGAACTCGTGGCCGGGGATTCCCGAGAATCCCGCGTAGCCGCGGAGCAGCTCGAGATCGGTGCCGCAGATCCCCGCGGCGGTCACGCGGATCAGGCATTCATCGCCGGCGGCGGGTCTTGGTCGATCGCGGAGCGCGAGCGTTCCAGCAGCGTCGAGGACAAGGGCGCGCATCGCCCCAGATTACCCTTTCGGAGTAATGCATTCACGCGGGTTGGTTTGACAAGGACTGGGCTCGGCCACACAATTGCAGTCATGGTTCGGCGTGTGGTCGCGCTCGCACTCTCGGCCGTGTTGGTCCTCCTGAGCACATCGGCGTGGGCCGAGTGCACTGGCTGGGACTCGGCGGTTCAAGGACGGCGCGCGTGCTGCACGCATGCCGGGCATGTGACCACCGAGCAGGGGGCCGCGGACTGCTGCGCCAGCATCGAGCAGTCCCGGCATGGCACCGTCGCAGCGCACGCGTTTCATGTGCCGTCGCTGGTCGCGCTCGCAGGCGACGTGCTGATTCCGGCGGCGCCGGTTGTCTCCTCCCGGGCCATCGTTTCGTCCGTCGAGCCCGTACAATTCGCGTCCCCGCCCCCGCTCTTCCTCCGTCACGTCAGCTTCCTGATCTAAACGCGACCTTCGCCCGCGATCGCAGGCTGCTCCCAGAGCGGCCTTTGGGTTTCGTGTGCGCCGGTTGTATTCCGGCCAGGAAGGTTCGTTCACATGTGCCGTCGATCCATACTCTTGCTCATTCTGCTGCTCCTCGTCCTGCCGCGGCCGGCGGGTGCACAGGTGGCTGCCGCACCGCCACTGTCGCTCCGCCAGGCCGTCGATGAAGCGGTCAGACGCAATCCCGAGCTCGCGGCGTTGCGCGCCGAGGTGGATGTGCAGCGGCCGGTGCCACAGCAGCAGGGCAGCTTGCCGCCGCCCGTGGCCGAGGCGCAGGTCTGGCAGTGGCCGCTCGACACGCTGAATCCTTCACGCCCGAACATGTACATGTTCATGTTGACCCAGGAACTGCCAGGGCGCGGCAAGCGCGCGCTCCGCGTCGCCCTGGCCGAGAAGGACGTCGCCGTGAGCGAGAGCCTGATCGCCCGCCGAACGAGCGAGGTAATCGATCGGGTCAAACAGGCCTACGCCGAATTGTTCGTTTCGCGGAAGGCCGGCGAGATCGATCGCTCGACAGCCGATCTGCTACGGCAGCTCGCCGATGTCGCCCAGGCGAAGTACGAAACGGGCCGGATCTCGCAGCAGGACGTGCTGAAGCCGATCGTCGAGCTGTCCCGCCTGCACGGGGAACTGCTCAACGTGGCGCAGGCGGGAGACCTCGCGCGCTCTCGCCTGAACGCGCTGATGAACCGTCCGCCCGACGATCCGATCGGGCCGCTGGCGGAGTCCGGGGAACTCGAGGTCACCGCCACCAGCCGCGAGCTTCAGGATCTTGCCGTCGGCCGACACCCGGAGTTGCGGACGGCCAGCCTTCAGACCGCACGCGCGGAAGCGGCGCTCGCGCTGACGCGGCGCGACCTGGAGCCGGACTTCACGGTGCAAGGCGGCTACATGCTCATGCCACACGACACCGATGCCTGGATGGGACGCATAGGCGTCACCTGGCCCGGTGCGCCCTGGGCCAGGCGGGGCATCGCGGCACGTATCGCGCAGCGGGAAGCCGCGGTGACGGCCGCGCACGCCCAACATGCTGTCGCCGAGAACGCAATCAGACTCGCGGTCGAAGACGCGTACGTGCGCGCGAGAGGCGCGCAGCAGCGTGCCGCGCTCCTGCGGACCACCATTCTGCCCCAGTCGCAACAAACGCTGGACGTCTCCAGGATCGCCTACCAGGCCGATCGCGTGGAGTTCCTGGCGCTGCTGGATAACGAGCGGATGCTGCTCGACGCGCGTCTCTCGTACTACCGTGCCCTGAGCGAACAGGACCAGGCCTTGGCCGACCTCGAGCGCGCCGTAGGTGCGGAGCTGGCCCCGACTGCCGTCAGGCCCGTCGCCCTCGCGGAGGTGAAATAGTGCGCCGCCTCATCGTTGCGGTGATAGCCGCGGCGGCTCTCGCGCTGACGTTGACGTGGCGATATCGCGTACGTCCCGCCGCCACAGCCGGCGGCGCGCCGCCGACGCAACAAGCGGCCGGCGATCTGACGATCGATCCACGACGGCAACAGCTGCTCGGCGTCAGGACCGTGACGGTGACGCGATCGACCAGCGCCCAGACGATCCGCGCGACGGGCGTCGTGGGTTATGACGAGAGTCGTCTGACCGACGTGAATCTCAAGGTCGAAGGGTGGATCCGCGATCTGTTCGTCGACGTCACCGGACAGCCGGTGACGAAAGGGCAGCCCTTGTTCACGTTGTACAGTCCCGAGATCCTGTCGACGGAAAGCGAATACTTGCTGGCCGTGAAAACGCGCGACCAGATGCAGGAGTCGCAGCTCGCCGAAGCCCGTCAGCGCGCCGACGCTCTCGTCACTTCGGCGCGGCGTCGCCTCGCGCTCTGGGACCTCTCCCCGCAGGACCTGCAGGCGCTCGAACAGGGCCGGCAGCCGCAGCCCGTCGTGACCTTCCGATCGCCGGCCAGTGGAGTGGTGCTCGACAAACAGGCCCTCAAGGGGTCGCACGTCATGCCCGGCCAGACGCTGTACCGCATCGCGGATCTCTCCGTCGTGTGGGTCGAAGCGGCCGTCTCCGAGAGCGATCTTTCGCTCGTGCGCGTGGGCGGATCGGCGACCGTGTCGTTCGACGCCTATCCGGGCGAATTCTTGACGGGCCGCGTGCTCTATGTCTATCCGTACATCGATCCGCAGACCCGCACCAACAAGGTGCGGTACGTCTTTGCGAATCGCGGCGGCCGCCTCAAACCCGGCATGTTTGCGACGATCGAGGTTCACGCTCCCGGGACGTCAGGTCTGAGCGTCCCGTCGGACGCCGTGCTCGACACGGGTCCGGAGCAAATCCGGAGAGTCAGCTGCGCGCCGGGGTGCAGGACTATGGTGCGTCCGACTCCGGCGCAGCCGGCGCAGCGACGTCCGCGACGGGGCGGGCACAGCTCGCCATCACCTTGAAGACGCAGCCCGATCCGCCGAAGGCCGGCGTCAACCAGTTCGAGGTCACGCTGGCGGACACGACGGGACAGCCGATCGCGGATGCGCAGGTCTCTCTCCAGTTGTCGATGCCGGCCATGCCGACGATGAACATGCCCGCGATGCGCAGCGAGGTGAAGCTGCAGCCGGCCGGCGGCGGTGTCTATCGGGGGACCGGCGAAATCCTGACGGCGGGGCGGTGGGACGTGACGGTCGCGATTGACCGGAGCGGGCAGCGCGCCGGCGCCAAGGTTCTCGTTCTGGTCGCGAGGTAGCCATGATCGAACGGATCATCGATGCCTGCGCCCGGAACCGCTTCCTCGTGTTCACGGGCACGATTGCGCTCGCGGTCTGGGGTGTCTGGGCGATGCGGCACACGCCGCTCGACGCGGTTCCCGACATCTCCGACGTGCAGGTCATCGTATCGACCGAATGGGCGGGGCACAGTCCCGATCTCATCGAAGACCAGGTCACCTATCCCATCGTCAGCGCGCTCGTGTCCACGCCGCACGTCAAGAGCGTGCGCGGGTTTACCGACTTCGGCGTTTCATACGTGTACGTGGTCTTCGAGGACGGCACGGACATGTACTGGGCGCGCAGCCGCGTGGTGGAGTACCTCCAGGGCATTCGGGCCCAGCTGCCCGATGGCATCGAGCCCGTCATCGGACCCGATGCGACCGGAGTCGGCTGGGTGTTCGAGTACGCGCTGGTAGACGATACCGGTCACCACAACCTGGCCGAGCTCCGCAGCCTGCAGGACTGGCACCTCCGCTACTGGCTGGCCGCGGTGCCAGGGGTGGCCGAGGTGGCGACGATTGGAGGATTCGTCAAGCAGTACCAGGTGAGCGTCGATCCCGCGAAGCTCGCGGCATTCAACCTGGGCATCGCCGACGTAGTGCGGGCGATCAAGGCGAGCAACAACGACGTGGAGGGACGCCTGCTCGAATTCGCCGGGCGCGAGTACATGGTGCGCGGACGCGGCTATTTGAAGTCCCCCGACGACATCGCGGGCGTATCGCTTGGCGCCAATGCGCGCGGGACGCCGGTGCGGGTGCGAGACGTTGCGACGGTGCAGCTCGGGCCCGATATCCGGCGCGGCGTGGCGGAGCTCGACGGCACAGGCGAAGTGGTCGGCGGCATCGTCGTCATGCGGTTCGGGGAGAACGCGCTGCAGGTCATCGAGCGCGTCAAAGCCAGGCTGCGTGAGGTGCAGAGCGCGATGCCTCCGGGCGTGCGGGTTGTGCCGACGTACGACCGGTCGTGGCTGATTGGCGAATCGATCGCGACGCTCAGGCGTACGCTGATCGAAGAAGCCGTCGTGGTTGCGATCGTCATCGTCCTGTTCCTCTTTCACCTGCGCACCGCGCTGGTACCGATCCTGGCACTGCCCGTCGCCGTCGTCGCAGCCTTCATTCCGCTGTATTACCTCGGCGCGAGCTCGAACATCATGTCGCTCGGCGGCCTGGCCCTTGCGATCGGGGTGCTGGTTGACGCCGCGATCGTGATGGTGGAGAACGCCTATCGTCACGTCTCCGAGGCGGGCGCCACGCCCTACGCCGGACAGCCGGCGCTGGTCATTGCCGCGGCGAAGCAGGTCGGCCGGCCGATCTTCTTCTCCCTCGCCATCATCATCGTGTCGTTCGCGCCGGTCTTCCTGCTCGAGTCCCAGGAAGGCCGGATGTTCCGGCCGCTGGCGCTCACCAAGACGATGGCGATGGTATTCGCGTCGGCGCTGTCGATCACGCTGGTCCCCGTGCTCATGACGATCTTCATTCGGGGCCGGCGGCTTCGGCCCGAGGCGGCCAATCCCGTCTCACGGGTGCTGAGCCGGATCTACCAGCCTCTTCTCGGATTCGCGCTCGACTGGAAGTGGACGACGCTGGCGGTGAATGCGGCCGTGATTCCTCTCACGGCGCTTTTGCTGTTTGGCATCGGCAGCGAGTTCATGCCCCCCCTCTATGAGGGCACGCAACTCTACATGCCCACCTCGGCGCCCGGGCTGGGGATCACCGAAGCGACGCGGCTTTTGCAGATCCAGGACAAGATCCTGCGGACATTTCCCGAGGTGGAGCGGGTGTTCGGCACCGTGGGCCGCGGTACCAGCCCGACCGACAACACGCCCATGGGGATGGTCAATACCACCGTCACGTTGAAGCCGCAGCGCGAGTGGCCCTCCGGACGAACGCTCGACAGGCTGCAGTCGGACATGGACGCACAGCTCCAGTTTCCGGGGTTGCCGAACGTCTGGACGCAGCCGATCCGGAACCGGCTCGACATGCTATTGACCGGGATCAAGACGCCCGTGGGCATCAAGATTCTCGGCTCCGATCTGAACGAGATCCAGCGGCTCGGACAGGAGATCGAGCACGCGCTTCAGCCGCTGTCAGGGACCCGCAGCGTGTACGCCGAGCGCGTCGCACAAGGCTACTTCGCCGATATCCAGATCGATCGCGAGGCCATTGCGCGCCATGGGCTGACGGTGGAAGGCGTAGAAGGGGTTATTCAGGCGGCGGTCGGGGGGCAGAACGTCACGCGGACCGTCGAAGGCCGAGAGCGGTACCCGGTCAGCGTGCGGTATTCCCGGGGCTATCGCCAGGATCTCCCGGACATCGAGCACGTCCTGGTGAAGACCGCGATGGGTGCCCAGGTTCCGCTGAAGGAGCTCGCGACCGTGACGCTGATGCCGGGTCCGGCCATGATTCGCGACGAAGGCGGACAGCTTGCCGGGTACGTATACGTCGATACCGCGTCGCGCGACATCGGCGGGTACGTCGACGGCGCGAAGCGGGCAGTGGCCGAGCGGGTGACCCTCCCGCCTGGCTATACACTAAAGTGGACGGGGCAATACGAGTTCCAGGTGCGGGCGCGTCAGCGGATGAAGATCCTGATCCCGCTGGTGTTCCTCCTGATCTTCATCCTGCTCCATATGACGTTCCGGTCGGCGTCCGAGGCCGCGATCGTCATGTTGTCCGTGGTGTACGCGATGACCGGCGGGGTGGTGCTGCAATGGCTGCTGGGCTATAACTTCTCGGTCGCGGTCTGGGTGGGCTACATCGCGCTGTACGGTGTGGCAGTCCAGACCGGCGTCGTCATGGTGATGTACCTGCATGAGGCGTTGAACGCGCGGTTGCGCAAAGGAGGGGAGATCACGGTCGCCGACATCCGTTCCGCCACGATCGAGGGATCGGTCCTCCGCCTGCGGCCCAAGCTCATGACGGTCGTCGTCGTCATCGCCGGGCTTTTGCCGATCATGTGGAGCTCCGGCGTGGGTTCCGACGTCATGAAACCGATTGCCGCTCCGATCCTCGGCGGCATGGTCACGTCGACCGTGCATGTGTTGGTCGTGACCCCGGTCATTTTCTATCTTATGAAGCGCCGCGCTTTGAGGCGGGGCACGCTGGCGGTATTCGATTCCAAGTAGAAGGACACATAAATGAAGATGTTCAGCCGATACTTGCTGACCCTGGCGGCGATGACGCTGTCGCTCGCGGTGACGATAGCGGCGCGCCAGGCAACCGCGCCGTCAGACGCCGCGGCGGCGCAAGCCGCCTTCGAGCAGTACGAACAGATGCGGACGGCCCTGTCGGCGGACTCGCTGAAGGGGGTCGCGGCGAGCGCGACCGCCCTCGCGCCGTTCG
>WNFC01009928.1_pt1 | contig 10558 bp, 14 predicted proteins | sample 5400541 | NCBI WGS metagenome assembly WNFC01 (sample SAMN13153342, study PRJNA577476) | soil metagenome | isolation source: 120 cm saprolite under Douglas fir tree site 2 hole 2 replicate 1 | place: USA:California | collected 2015-04-18
GCTCTTCACTTCCTTCATCAGCGGGACCGTCACGCTGCCGGCGAATGTCAGGTCGTAATTGCCGGCGATGAAGGCCAATATTGTCGTCGACCGATTGCGTGTAACCGTATACTCGACGCCGTCGAGATAAGGTCGGCTCTTCTTCCAGTAATCCGGATTGCGCATTATCTTGATATATTCGTTGGGCTTGAATTCGCCGAATTTGAACGGGCCGGTGCCGATCGGATGGCTGCGCATATCGCGCGGCGCAACATGGCAGGGGTAAATTGGCGAAAATCCCGAGGCGAGCAGCGCCAGAAAGGCCGGCTGCGGCCGCTTCAGGTGGAAGGTGACCTCATAATTGCCGTTGGTGGTCACCTGTTCGAGGTTGCGGTACCAGGACTTGCGCGGATTGATACGGAATTTCTCGCTGGACTTGCCGGTCAGCAAATCCCAAGTGCATTTGACATCCTTGGCGGTGAATGGCGTGCGGTCGTGCCAGCCGACGCCCTCGCGCAGCGGGAACGTCAGCTCCGTCCCGTCCTCGCTCCATGACCAGCCGATAGCGAGATCGGGGATGATCGAGCCGGGGCTGTTTTGCTGTGCATGCTGGTCGAACATCACGAGGTTATTGAAGACCCCCATCATCGGCCGCTCGGCGACGACGGTGGCTTCCTCATGGATCGACATGCTCGCCGGGCTGTCGAGCATGTAGATTTTAAGAATGCCGCCCGATTTTTGCGCCAATACCGGCTCGGCGGCGGCGATTGCACCGAGCCCCACAGCCGCCGCTGCGAATCCCACTAGCTTTCGCTTCATTGCCGTCTTCCTCCCCCAGCGATTGGATGCCCCTGCTATCGCCGGACCCGTTCGCCGGGTTCTCGTCGAGGTGCCGCCGCTGGCGAGTGTATCACGCTTCGGGCAGGAGCGTCCGAAGACTGTTCGATGAGCCGCTGGCCTACTCGTCCAGCCATAAGTCTTCGAAGCGCCAGCCGTTGTACTGGCTGTTGACCATGATCGTCAGCCCTTGAGTTTGGGCTGCCAACAGGTCGCCGCTCGGAAATGATAGATGATCGGTCGGGCCCCGTCCTCCTGTAGCTGTCTGTCGATCTCCCAGACGAGCTTCCGGCGTTTGTCCTGATTGGCCTCCATCGACTGCTGTGCGAACTGCTGCTCGAGTTCGGGGTTGCAATAGCCGGTGTAGTTGCGCTCGGAGCCGCAGCCGTAGTTCTCGTAGAATTGCTGGTCGGGGTCGTCGACGCCGCTGCCGGTGTTGTTCTGGCCGATCTGATAATCCTTGCGGGCGACCTTGGGAAACCAATTGGCGGTCTCGACCGGGTCGAGGGCACCGTCGATATAGATTTCCTTGAGCTGGTCGATCAGGATGACCGCCGGATCCCGGAAGATCGGGATGTTGCGCGCCGAGACTGTCAGCGTCAGCCGATTGTCCGGTCCGTAGCCCAGTTTCTCCATGATCGCCCGGGCTTGCGTGCGGTTCTTCCCGATGTCCGGGTCATACCCGGGCACCGTCTTCAACAACTCCGTCGGTATCCCCCAGATCCCCGCGGGCGGCGGTTGCATCGCCCCGCCGATATCGCCCTGACCTTCAGCGAGGATGTCGATAAATGACTTGCGGTCGAGGCTCAGCATCATTGCCCGGCGGATCTCCGGATTGTCGAAGGGCGGCTTATCCCGGTTGAGGATCAGGTTGGTGCTGGCATTGCCCGGCGCCAACTCGCAGATCGCCTGAGGCGCCTGGGACTTGATGTCCTTGAGCAGCGGGATCGAGACCTCGAACGGGAAGGTCATGTCGAACTTGGCGGCGATGAAGGCGAGGACTGCGGTCGAGCGGTTCGGGATGATCGTGTATTCGATGCCGTCGAGATAAGGCCGGTCCTTTTTCCAGTAGTTCGGGTTGCGGGCAACCGTGATCCTTTCATTGGGCTTGAATTCGACAAATTTGAATGGCCCCGTGCCGACCGGTTGGCTGCGCATGTCGCGCGGCGCAACGTGGCATGGATAAACCGGTGCGTAGCCCGAAGCGAGCAGTGCGATCAATGCCGGCTGCGGGCGCTTCAGGACAAATGTCGCCTCGTTGTCACCGTTAGCAGTGATTTCCGAGATGTTGCGCTATACCAGGACTTGCGCGGATTGAGGCGGAGCTTTTCACTCGACTTGCCGGTCAGCATCTCCCAAGTGCATTTGACGTCCTTGGCGGTGAACGGCTGGCCGTCATGCCATTTGACGCCCTCGCGCAAGTGAAAGCTCAGCTGGGTTCCATCTTCGCTCGACGACCAGCTGCTGGCGAGGTCCGGCACGATCGAAGCGAGGCTGTTCTGCGCCACGTGCTGGGCGTACATGACGAGGCTGTTGAACACCCCCATCATCGGGATCTCAGTCGAGTTGGTCCCTTCCTCGAGGATCGACATGCTCGCCGGGCTGTCGCGATGGTAAACTCGGAGCACTCCGCCCGATTTTTGCGCCGAGGCCGGTTCGAGGACGAACAACCCGATAAGCATGGCGGCAGTTGCGATGCTTCGCTGCAAAATTAGACGCATTAGCTTACCCTTCAATGTTCCCCCGCCGACTGGCTGGCGGAGCCAGCAGTATTGGACCGGCGCTCGGATGGAAACCCGGCATAGAGGAGACTGTCCAGCACCCTTTCACCGGCGGCGGGACTTCCCTCGGGTTGGACCCTCCGTGTGATCATTTTTTACGCAATGCAACATCAAAATATTACCTCATTTCAGAGATATTGACAATTTTATGTTGCAATGCAACATTACGGGCTGCGCCGACGGGCATGGTGCGGACGTGTGCTTTTCGGAGCCCGCAGCCTCTGGAGATGGAGCGATGCGTCACAGAGATAGGCAACAGAACTCGACCGAACCGAAGGGCGAGCTCGCCTCGCGCACTTTGGCGATGCCGGCGGACAGCAATCCCAGGGGCGATATTTTCGGCGGCTGGATCATGTCGCTGATGGATTCCGCCGGCAAGATGTCGGCGACCCCGCACGCCGCCGGACGGGTGGTAACCGTCGCGGTCTCGAATATCACGTTTCTGCAGCCGGTGCATGTTGGCGACACCGTCTGCTGCTACACCGATGTCAAGCGCATCGGGCGGACATCGATCACGCTCGATGTCGAGGTTTGGGTGTTGCGCCAGGGCCAGGGCGCGAGGGTCAAGGTCACCGACGCCGAGTTTACCTTTGTTGCAGTCCACGAAGACGGCCGCCCACGCGAGCTCGCCTCCGCGAGTGCCAAGAGCCGGCGGCGGACGGTCCGCGATCTCCGTCGTACCAGCCGTCAAACAAAAGCCGAGATCTCGGCGATGCCGGCGGGACGCGCGGTGCCTTAGGGAACCTAACACTTGGTACCGGAGGAGCCCTGACCCGCCTCCCTCGGACTGTTACCCGGGGTTCGCACCCTCTTCCGCGAAGAGCGGGTGAAAGAATTCTACCGTCATCCATTTTCCCGCCACCCCGGCGAAGCCAGGGTCCATCACTCCGTGGCACGAACCGCTCAAGACCGGTAAAATATTGCCTCCATTTGAAAAGTCCGGTGTAGCGTCGGAATGGGTCCCGGCCTTCGCCGGGACGACGAGGGAGTATTTGCTGATCGCTGCTTCGACCTGGATTTCTAGTGCTAAACGCGGCGCGGAGATCGCGACAGGCGTGGTTAATCGATAACCCGAAAGTGGTATCGTCGTTAACCGAATTGTGATTACCAATGAATGCGAGCGTGCCGATAATGGCGGAAACAGTGCCCCGCGGCCCGGCAGCCATTAAAAGCGGCAGCCGGCCTGCCGGCTATTGCGGTGGCGGAGCGGCAGCCGGACTTGCCGGGGACAGGCGATGCCAGACCACCCTGCGGCCCAGATCGAAGCGCATATCCCCGGGCTGCGCCGCTTTGCCCGGCAGCTCTTGCGCGGCGATTCAGAGGGCGCCGATGATCTCGTCCAGGACGCACTCGAGCGCGCGCTCTCTCGCTGGCATATGCGCCGGCCCGAGGGCGATATGCGCGGCTGGCTTTACACCATCCTCTACCATCGCTTCCTGACCGATCGGCGCCGCGAGAAACGACGCAACGCGCGCCTGGCGTCGACGGACTTCGAGGTCGGAGGGCCGGAGGTCGAAGGGGAACAGGAGGCAGCGCTGGTCCACCGGGACCTGCTGCGGGCCTTTGCCGGATTACCGGAGGAGCAGCGCTCGGTGCTGTTTCTGGTTACGGTCGAGGATCTCTCTTACAGCGAGGCGGCGCAGGTGTTGCGCGTGCCGATCGGCACGGTGATGTCGCGGCTGTCGCGCGGCCGCGAGCGGCTGCGCCGGTATCTGAACGGCGACCGGCAACCTCTCAAAGCCCGGCTGGGAGAGTGAAACGACCGATATCCCCGACCCCGTCCCAGCACAACCTCTCGTCTGATCGCGAAGAGAACGGCCGAACCTGCCAGAGGCCCGTTCGGCTTGACATTATCCTCTCCAGGAGGATAGGATTTCTTAAATGAACCAGCACCCGATCCACCAGACCCATCCCGAAATCGTCCGGCGCCTGCGCCGCGCCGAGGGTCACCTGCGCAGTATCATCGACATGATCGAATCGCAGCGGCCCTGCGTCGACATCGCCCAGCAACTGCACGCGGTCGAGAAGGCGGTTGCACAGGCCAAGAAGACATTGATCCACGACCACATCGAGAACTGTCTCGAACAAGCGGTTGGGCCGTTGCCGCGTGAGCAGCGCGGCGCGGTCGAAGAGTTCAAGGCGATCACGAAGTATCTCTGAACGAGGCCGGCCATGGGCTCTTTGACCGATTTGCTGCAATCCGGCGCTGCGTCCGCCTTGCTGCTGCTGCCGAGCGCCCTTCTGCTTGGCGTCCTGCACGGTTTGGAGCCCGGACATAGCAAGACGATGATGGCGGCCTTCATCATTGCTGTCCGAGGCACCGTCACGCAGGCGGGGTTGCTGGGGGTTGCAGCTACGGTCTCTCATTCCGCCGTGGTTTGGGTCATGGCACTGGTCGGCCTGTATTGGGGCGGCGGCTTAGACGCCGATAGAGACGAGCCTTACTTTGAGCTCGCATCCGCCCTTCTGATCATTGTGATCGCCCTATCGATGCTCTGGCGCACTTGGCGCGAGCGACAGCGGCGGCGCGCCGCAGCGCATCAGCATCCTCACCACGACGCCCACGAGCGCGCGCACCAGGACGCCCATCAACTGGCGCATGTCGATACGATCCGGCGCCGCTTGGCCTCATCGAGTGTGACGACGGGTCAGATCGTCATGTTCGGATTGTCGGGCGGGCTGGTCCCGTGCTCAGCCGCGATCGCAGTCCTGGTTCTGTGCCTTCAGGTAAAACAGATCTGGCTCGGCATCGCCTTGGTTCTGTGCTTCAGCATCGGACTCGCCCTCACGCTGGTTGCAGCAGGGATGATCGCTGCAGCGGGGATGCGCCACATCTCGCACCGCTGGTCGGGATTCGGCGAGTTCGCGAAGCACGCGCCCTACCTCTCCGGCGTCGTCACGATCGGCATTGGGCTTTACGTCGGCTGGCAGGGTTGGATGGGAGTCCCCCTCGCCCTCTAGTGTAGCGGCTCATACGGATGGTTGAGGACGCGGCCGCGGTGGCGACCCTCAAAGGCAATCCAGGCCGTGCTGACAAAGCATTTATCAAATTGACAATAACCCTGTGCTGTGATATCGTTGCGGGTATGCAGAGTCGATCACTCGGCGCGATGAACCTGTCTCCGGCGGTAATGCCTCTTTTGCGGTTCTTGGATTTTGTTCCAACCAAACCAGCGGAGAACAGCGAAAGAACAGCGGACGCCGCCGCTGTTCCCGCTTCGCCAAACCGTCGGCGGCCCAGGATTTCCGCGGAGAAGGAGATGTCGACGGCTGATAATTTCCTGCAAAAACAGCAAAAACAGCGAGAGGTGCCTTGCGCCGTGTAACACGGCCCGTTGGCTTTGTGCAGCTTATGAATGCGTCTGAACATTAGCATGATTCGGGCTCGGCTCGTAGCGGCCCGGGCCCTTGCGGATCATCTCGCGGCGTATTAAGTAGGTGAACAACGGGGCAGAGCAGACGCCCCGTCAGACGGTCCCCCGTCCAAGCTCTGCGCAACTCGCAACGCGAGGGGTGCGCGCTTATGGACGGACAATTCTCGATCTCCCCGCAAGATTTGTACGCTGCTATCGGGACGGCATCGGCGCCAACGATTATCGATGTTCGCCGTGACGCCGCTTTCGATGCCGATAACCGGACGCTGGTCTCGGCGCTGCGCCGGCTCCCCGGAGATGTCGCGAAGTGGGGGCGCGATCTACCGCCCGGACGCCCGGTCGTCGTCTATTGCGCTCAAAGTCATGAAGTAAGCCAGCAAGCGGCGGCCGCCCTTCGCGGCGCCGGTATCGATGCTCGATATCTCGATGGGGGCATCACCGGATGGGCCGAGCTCGGCCTGCCGCTTCGCAAGAAATTTGCGACCGCCTCGAGCAGCTGGGTCACCCGCGAGCGGCCAAAGATCGATCGCATCGCCTGTCCGTGGCTGATCCGGCGCTTTATCGACCCGGAGGCCAGCTTTCTCTTCGTTCCGACCGAGCGGGTCTTCGATGTGGCCGCGACGACGGGCGCCACGGCCTACGACATCCCGGCGCCGAGCCTTTCTCGCATAACGGCGAGCTTTGCAGCTTCGATGCGTTTCTGCGGGTCTACGAACTCAAGGACCCGGGCCTCGACATGCTCGCCGTGATCGTCCGCGGCGCCGATACCGCGCGCCTGGATCTGGCACCGCAGGCCGCGGGGTTGCTTGCGCTGTCGCTCGGGCTGTCGGCGAACTTCCCGGATGACCACGCGATGCTCGAGCACGGGCTGACCATGTACGACGCCTTTTACGCGTGGTGCCGCGCTTGCCAGGGCGAAACCCACAACTGGAACCCCGAGGCAAAGGCTTAATAGGGAAAGGACGGTGTCTCAGGTCTCGACGACTGTCGCGGCGCGAGCCGAGCCGGCCCACGGCGTTTCGTTCGCCGCGGCCGTCCGGGTTTGGCTTCGCGTCGCCGCACTCTCATTCGGCGGCCCGGCGGGCCAAATCGCGGTAATGCACCGCATCATCGTCGATGAAAAGAAATGGGTGGGCGAGTCGCGGTTTCTGCACGCGCTGAGCTACTGCATGCTGCTGCCCGGGCCCGAAGCCCAGCAGCTTGCGACCTACATCGGCTGGCTGATGCACCGCTGGCCTGGTGCGATAGCCGCTGGCGGCCTGTTCGTCGTGCCCGGCGTCGTCGCGATCATGGCACTGAGCTGGATTTATGCGGCGTTTGGCAACGTCCCGACCGTCGCGGCCTTGTTCTTTGGGTTGAAAGCGGCGGTACTCGCCATCGTGCTTCAAGCGGTCCACCGCGTCGGCAGCCGTGCGCTCAAGAGCGGGCCGATGATCGGGCTCGCAACGGCGGCCTTTGTCGCGATCTTTTTCAGCGGCGTGCCGTTCCCGATCATCGTGCTCGCGGCCGGGATCATCGGTTTCACCGCCGCGCGCCTCGGGTCATCTGCCTTCACGGTCGGCGGTGGGCATGGTCCGGCTGGCGGGGCCGATGCCGCCGGGGAGAGCCTGCTGGGAGAGGAGCTGCCGGACCACGTGCGGCCGACGATCAGGCGGGCCTTGCGGGTTTCGGCGATCTGGCTCGGGCTTTGGCTCGTGCCGGTCGTGACGATCATCGCCGTTCTCGGGACCGGTCAGACCTTCAGCCAGATCGGCATCTTCTTCTCGAAGATGGCAGTCGTCACGTTCGGAGGCGCCTATGCCGTGCTCGCCTACATGGCGCAGCAGGCGGTCGAGACCTACGGATGGCTCAAACCCGGAGAAATGCTGGATGGTCTCGGCATGGCCGAGACGACACCCGGCCCGCTGATCATGGTGGTGCAGTTCGTCGGGTTTCTGGCGGCTTATCGCGATCCCGGCATCTTGCCGCCGATGCTGGCCGGAACCTTGGGCGGGCTGTTGGCGACCTGGACCACCTTCGTCCCGTGCTTCCTGTGGATTGGGCTCGGTGCGCCGTTCATCGAGAAATTGCGAGACCACAAGCCACTGAACGGCGCGCTTGCCGGGATCACCGCCGCGGTGGTCGGCGTCATCCTCAACCTCGCAATCTGGTTCGCGCTTCACACGATCTTTCGCGAGACCTTTCCGGTGCGGGGCTTCGGGGTCCGGTTCGACGCACCGGCGCTGGCGAGCGTGAACCCCTGGGCGCTGCTTCTGTCGGTGGCCGCGATCGTTGCGATCTTCCGGTTCAAGGCTGGGACGATCCAGACGCTTGCGGCCTGTTCGGCCGCAGGCGTCGTCCTCCACCTCCTGGGGGTGATCGGATGAACCTCATGCTTAGTTCATCGTCTCTCTCGGTTGTCCTGGCACTAGCAATTGGAGGCGTCCTGATGTCCTCGATCTCTCCGGCGCAGAGTGCTACGACGCTGATCGACATCTCCCGAATGAAACCCGGGCTCGCTCCCGAAGATTTCGCCTTCTCGCGGACCGGAAGCGGCGATGTCGGGGAATGGCGCGTCGTCGATGATCCGACGGCGAGCAATCGAAGGGCGATCGCGCAGACGAGCACGGACCCAACCGATTATCGCTTTCCGCTCGCCGTCTACCAGCCGATTGCGGCGAAGAACGTCGATGTGAAATTGCGCTTCAAGCCGGTCGCAGGGAGGGTGGATCAGGCGGGCGGGCTCGTCATCCGGCTCACCACCCCCGACGACTATTACGTGGTGCGCGCCAATGCGCTCGAAGACAATGTCCGTCTCTATCGTGTGGTTAAAGGAATGCGCGAGCAGATCAAGGGCGCCAACACGAAAGTTGCCGCCAACGAGTGGCACGCGCTCGAATTTCGGGCAGAGGGTGACCGGTTCACAATCACCTTTGACGGCAAGCAACTTTTCACGGCCCGGGACGATGCCTTCGGCGGCGCGGGCAGTGTGGGACTTTGGACCAAGGCCGACAGCGTGACCTACTTCGATTCGATCGCAATCACCCCTCTGGAGTGATGTGCAGCAAAGGTTAGAGAAGGCCGAGGCCGCCCAATGCTCCGCCCGTGACCAGGATCCACAGCGGGTTGAGCCGGGTCGCAAGCATCAGCCCCACCGCAGCTGCGGTTACCAAAGCGCTTGGCCATCCGGAGTCGGCGGCGCGAGCCATGACATAACCGCCGGCGATGACGAGCCCGATCGTCAACGGGGTAAGGCCGCGGCGCATGATCTGCGGCCACGGCATTTCGCGGAACCGGTCCCACAGACGGTGCGCGGTGTAATACATCAGGCATGGCGGGCCGAAGGTCGCGAACGCACTGGCCATCGCGCCCGGTATTCCCCCCACCTTCAGGCCAATAAAACTCATCATCAGGATCATGTTCGGCCCCGGCATCACCTGGGAGACCGCAAAAAAATTGGCGAATTCCCGGTCGGTCACCCAGCCATTGGCCGTGACGAAATTGTGCACATCGGGGAGCACCGAGGGGAACCCGCCAAAGCTGATCGACGAAAGCAGTGCCAGGTGCGCGGCCAGCGCGACAGACGCCGACGGGCTGTTCACGGCGCTCTCGCGCTTGCAATACCGGTGACGGTGATGCTGAGCGGCGCCAATCCGAGCAGGACGATGAGCAGCGGCAGTTTGGTCAATGCCATGCCGGCGAAAGCGAGAGCAGCGAACAGCAGCGCCGTCCGGCGACCGCGATGGGGCATCAAGAGCCGGATCCCGGTCGCGATCATCAAGCCGGCTGCAGCGGCGGACAGCCCGCTGAGGACATTCTGAAGGACCGCCAGGTGAGCATAGCGGAGACATAGCCCCCCGAGTGCCAAGCCGACCGTCCACGGCAACAGGATGAAACCCGCGACGGCGCTGACTGCTCCGAGCGGCCCACGCAATCTCGATCCGACACAGAGCGTGATGCCAACGATATTCGGTCCGGGCATAAACTGGCAAAGGGTCAGGATTTCGGCAAACTCCTGATCGTCCAGCCATCGCTTCTGATCGACCACGATGCGGCGCGCCCAGACGAGCCCGCCGCCGAACCCTAAGAGCGATACCTTGAGGAAGCCGAAAAACAGCGCTCCGAGCGTGACCTGCTCGGCGGGGCTAATCGCTTCGATCGTCTCGGACATTCATGACCTCAGCATTGCGGATCGGTTCAGACCGAGTGCGCGAGACGGCTCACCCTAAGAACCTCTATGCCCCTGTCGCTGTCTTTACGGCTTTATTCCCGGGCGGGCGGATCGGTGCACGTTCTCGATCAGCAAACCAAGGCAACCGACGAGCAGAATGGCGCCGGCGCCGAGCGGATCGACGCCGGCGAGGTTGATCAACGTCGCCGCGCTCGCGACAACGGCGAGCACCGCAAGGGTCAGCCGCGCATCACCCATGAACATGCCGATGAGTTCGGCGGCAATCTCCTTGAGCATCGTCATAGCGCCATCTCCATAGCAGGCTTGCGGGCGAGGGCGGACGCCACCAGCCCAGCACCGAGGAACAGGGCCGCGAACACCAACAGCGCCAGATCATGACCCGGCCAAGCGACGCCGAGGCCTTCGCCGGTCCAGAA
>WNFC01009929.1_pt1 | contig 10558 bp, 13 predicted proteins | sample 5400541 | NCBI WGS metagenome assembly WNFC01 (sample SAMN13153342, study PRJNA577476) | soil metagenome | isolation source: 120 cm saprolite under Douglas fir tree site 2 hole 2 replicate 1 | place: USA:California | collected 2015-04-18
CCCAGTTCATGTCTCGCTCCTCTCGCCATTGGGGGCGCTTGCGCGCGTCGTGCCGGGTCAACGCGGGCCTCGGCGACGGGGTTGCTGCCTAGAATTCCTTTGCGCCGGCCGATCGATTGCCCACATAGAAGCCAGTGCGAACGATTGCACGGCTACTTCGTCGCGGGAGCCCTCCGCTCGATGATTAAGGACGACATCGTGGCGTTGCTTCCCGATCTGCGCGCCTTTTCGCGATTCCTCTGTCGCGAACGGGAGGCCGCAGACGACCTCGTGCAAAACACCATCCTTGCCGCCCTCGACAAGCAGGCCCAGTTCGCGCCCGGCACCAATCTCAAAGGATGGCTGTTCACCATCATGCGCAATCGCTTTTATTCGGATTTGCGCACCCAACGCCGGCGTCCGACCTCGATCAACGACGAGGCGGCGGCGCCGCTGGCCGCGGTCGACAATCCCGAGGCCACGCTTGCCTTGAAGGAACTATCGTCGGTGCTGTGGGAACTGAGCCCGCAAGCGCGCGAGGCGCTCGTACTGGTCGGCGCCGGCGGTTTTTCCTACGAGGAAGCCGCCGCGCTGTGCCGCTGCTCGGTCGGCACGCTGAAAGCCCGCGTGTCGCGGGCCCGCAAGCAGCTTGCGGGAAAATTGAGCTAGATAATCCTTGTCTTTCAATGAGTTACAGCCTTGGTGTAACTTTTCGCCGGTCCCAGCATTGGTTTCGCACAAGGCATTCTGCCTGGAGAGGTACATGGCCGCCGAACCCCGCAACGACGTTCATGATTTTCATGAGCAGCTCAAGGCGATCCTGCCGCGGCTGCGGATCTATGCGCTTTCCCTTACGCGCGATCGGGATGCCGCCGATGACTTGGTCCATGACACGGTGATCAAGGCGCTAACCGGTCGGCACAGCTTCCAGCCGGGCACCAACCTCGCGGCATGGCTTTTCCGCATCCAACGCAACGAGTTCATTTCCGGCCTGCGTCGCCAGCGGCCGAGCGTGCCGGTCGACACTGCGATCGCCGAGTCGCTGTCGCATCCGGCGCACCAGGACAGCGGCTTGATCATGCGCGAATTCTTGACCGCGTTCGCCAAGTTGGTGCCGACACAGCGCGAGGCCCTGCTGCTGGCCGTCCTCGAAGGCCTGCCTTACGAGGTCATCGCCGCGCACACTGACGTGTCGGTGGGCACGGTGAAGAGCCGCATCTCGCGCGCACGCGACACGCTGGAACGTCTGCTGCTTGAAGGCGAGGCCCGGCCGCAACCGGCCGCCGGCGTCGACACAACCGGCGCGGACGATCGCTCGGCTGAGGCCGGCGACGCGCCGGCAACAGAGTCCTGAGCACCCTTTTCAAGAGGGCCGTAGTGGTGTGGTATGGTCATGAATAGTTCCTGGGGGAGACATCAATGGCTCAGGCGCGATCCCGAGGAACGGCCCCCGTTCTCGGGCGGGTACATGATGGCCGGTAACGACAAACGGCGCGCGACCGGCGATCCGTCCCGGGCGCGGACGAAGGCGTCTGCCGAGCGTCCTTTCGACATCTGGCTGCAGAAGCAGTTGCACGCGATGTACGACGAGATCGCGAGCGAACCGCTGCCTAACGATCTGCTCGGCCTGATCGACCGCGATGCCGCCAAAGCCGGTCGAAAAAGAGCCGAGGCGGCCAAGGGCAGCGCCGGCAGGAAGAAATAGCCCCGGGCAACTTCGCCAGGTGCGCGGCCGTTATCTGGCTGCACCCCGGATGGAGGCCTCACCATGCTAGCCAGCGAAGACAAAAAGAAAGCGCTGACCAGTCCCAGCGGCGTGTTCAAAACGCCTGACGAGGTCATTGCCTGCAAGGACCTCAGCAAGGACGAGAAGGCGGCGATCCTCAAGCAATGGGAGCTCGACGCCCGGCTCCTTCAGGTCGCCAGCGAGGAGGGCATGAGCGAGGGCGAAGGCAGCCTGTTTGCCGACGTCAAGAAGGCGCAGAGCAAGCTCGACGTCGAGGTCCTCGAGGAGGACGGAGCACCAACCAAGGCCGGGCCCTAGACAATGAAATGGCGGCGGCCCTCAGGCCGCCGCCACCCTCATTCGCCATCCACCGGTCAGCCCGGCCGGCGCGCGGCGAACTCGTTCTGGACACAGCGATCGTACTGAGCCGTACCTCGGGCAATACCGTGGCTGGCGCAGGCGCCAGCGACGAGCGCCAAGCCGAACACCATGACCTCCATCACCATGCCCAATCTTCGGACGAGCGCTGCGCGCCTGCCTCGTGCGAGGTAACGGTCCTTGCTGTTTCGGGTTCCCTGCGTTCGCTATACAGACCGACCACGCAAGGGGAGAAACGGGCATGGAGCTTTTCGATCTGTCCGGCCGCGTCGCGGTCGTCACCGGCGGCAATGGCGGCATCGGGCTCGGCATGGCGCTGGGCATGGCGCGAGCCGGCGCGGCGATCGTGGTGGCGGGCCGCGACGCCGCCAAGAGCAAAGCGGCGGTCAAGGAGATCGAGAGCGTCGGCGCCAAGGCGAGCGCCATCCCGGTCGACGTGCTGAAGGAGGACTCCTGCCGGTCGCTGATCGCCGACACGGTGAAGGCGCACGGCCGGCTCGACATCCTGGTCAACAATGCCGGCATGAGCATTCGCAAGCAGCCCGAGCAGTACACGCTCGCCGACTGGCACACGGTGCTCGACAGCAACCTGACCAGCGCCTTCCTGTGCAGCCACGCCGCCTATCCCGAGATGAAGAAAGGCGGCGCCGGCAAGATCATCAACATCGGCTCGATGATGTCGATCTTCGGCGCGCCCTTCGCCACCGCCTATGCCGCGAGCAAGGGCGGCATGGTCCAGATGACCAAGTCGATGGCGACCGCCTGGGCCAAGGACAACATCCAGGTCAACGCCATCCTGCCGGGCTGGATCGACACGGCGCTGACCCGCCGCGCGCGCGAGCAGATCACGGGCCTGCACGACTCGGTGCTGAAGCGCACGCCGGCTGGCCGCTGGGGCGTGCCCGACGACTTCGCCGGCATCGCCGTGTTCCTGGCTGCCGCCGCCTCCGACTTCGTGACCGGCGCCGCCATCACGGTCGATGGCGGCTATTCGGTCCAGGGTTAGGATTTGCTAGGGCGAGGTCACTGCACAGCTGGCGCGATCGACGAAAAGGTCGGTCTTGGGCCCGTGAACGATCATACCGACGCGGGTGCCGGGACCAACCGCGGGCACCAGCACGTGCGTCTGCTCGACCAGCTTGCCGGCATTGGTGAAACGGCAGTTGATCAACGGCACCACGGTGTTGGCGCTGTTGTTGTCGAGATAGAGCACGACCTGCCAGCGCTTGCCGGCGACCGCCCGAAGCGTAGCGCCGCCGATGTTGACGATGGGAACGGTGGGGCCCGCGGTGATCGGCACGGCTGCCAGTGGCACGATGCTCGGCCGCTGCACGACAACGCCTTCGACGCGGACCGCCTGGCCCAACGGATCGAACGCGACGTCAGCCGGCGTGGGTGGGCCGCTCTGCTGGCCGACATTGAGCGGCGTCCAGATCTGGCCGGTCTTGGGATCGCGGAATTCCGGAACCCCGGGCATTGCCGGCACCTCGAGGCTGCTGCGCGGCGCCTGAGCGAGAGCCGCCATCGCAACGGTCAGGCCGACGACGCAAGCCAAGATCCCCACTACCTTGTCCTGGCAAAGCTGCATGGATTCCCCTCCGCTCTCGAGACTAGCCGCCACCGCCGGCTTGCGGGAAGAAACTTGGATTGCGCCGCAACTCGGCGCTGCGCGCCTCGACCGGCAGGCTCCTGAGCTGCATGAAGTACTGGAGCTGGCGCTGGGCGCTTTGTTCACTGAGGTCTTTGCGGCTGACCAGCAGGCAATTCTCCAGGTCGCCGTTCATGGCGTAGGCCAAGGCGAGGTTTTGGCGGACCCGGCCGTCGGCGCCGCGACTGGTGGCCAGCGGCGTGAGCTGGGCGATCGCCTCCTCCGGCTGCCCGGAAATCGCCAGCGACAGGCCGAAGTTGTTGCGCAGCGGCAGATAATCCGGCGCCAGCTCGATGCCTTGGATATAGCGAGCCTGGGCCTCGGCATGGCGGCCCTGCATGTCGAGCACAACGCCATAGGCATTGAGCGTGCGGTAATCGCGCCCGTCGGCCAGCAGCGCCGCCTCGAGCTGGCGCTCCGCCAGGTCGGGCTGGCCCATCGAGATCAGCGCCAACGCCAGGCCACGCCGCGCCGTCTGGTCGCTCGCCTTCTTGTCGAGCACGTCGCGGAACAGCGCGGCGGCTTCATCGGGCGCCCCGGCGGACAGGTAGACCTGGCCCAGGCCGAGCTTGGCCTCGATGCCGTCGGGCTTGGCCTGCAAGGCGCGGCCGTAGAGCGGCATCGCGGCATCGAGGTCGCCGGCTTTGCGCGCCTCGTCGGCCTGCTTGACCGACGTGTCGTAGCTGTCGCCGCTGGCCCCTCCGACATCGGCGCCGCAGGCCGCCACGACAAGCGCCAGGCCCGCATTCAAGATCGGCGCCAGCTTCATTCAAACCCCGAATACGCGGTCCGCTGCTGCGGAACTGCGTGGTCAGGATATCAAAGTCTTGGGGTCAACCGCAACCAAAGCCCCAATAGTTGGGGACAACTCCTTGAAATCACGGGTCTAGCAGGCGGACGGCTTGGGCCGTGGCGCGCAGCGTCGTGGCGCCCAGAGGCCGGTAGCCGGCGAAGGCGAAGACGTAGGTGGCGGTGATCATGGTGCAGGTCACGTTGCCGTTGCCATTGCAGCTCGCGGTGTCGGCGTAGGAGACGCTGACGTTCGGGCCCATGCCGCCCGGCATCTTGCCACGCAGGTACGTGGTGACCTGCGTCGACGTCACCGTGCTGGGATTGAGCATGTAGTAACGCGCCGCCTCCTCGGTGGCATATTCCAGGCCGCCTCGGACATAGAACATGTAGCCGAAGTCGATGCCGCCCAGCACCACGGCGAACAGCACCGGCGCCAGGATCGCGAATTCGAGGATCGCGGCGCCCAGCCGATCGGCTGCCAGGCGCGTCAAGAGCGCGCGCATGTCAGGGAACGATCAAGGTCACCGACGCCGAGACCGATGTCGGCGGCGTCCAGCTTCCGAAGCTGCCGAAGTTGGTTGTCGCGGTCGTCAGCACCGAGGTGAACGACTTGGTCGTGGTGACCCTCAGGTAACGTTTGCGTGTCTGGCCGGTGAGACAGGTCGTGGTGCACGCCACTGCCGTGCCGGTCACGCATTCGCAGAACACCGTGTTGGTGGCCGTGACGCCGCTGAGGCCGGTGGCCGTCTGCGCCGTCGAGTTTATGTTGGCCGATTCCGAATAGGCGATGAGGCCGTACTGCACGCCCGCCCGGGCGCCCTGCAGCATCGCCGATTTGGCCAGCGCGAAACGGCTGAGATCGAGCAGGCCGACCAGCAGCAGGAAGATAAGCGGCAAGGCCAGTGCGAACTCGATCATCATGCTGCCGGCGCGGTCGACCGCGACGCGCCGGCAGCACAGGGACAGATCGCCACGCATGGCCCCGCTCCTACTCGAAGACCCTGCCGATGGTCGTGGGCTGTATGATGGAGACTGGAATCGTGCCCATCGCGGCGCAGCCGGTGATATAGTTGTTGTTGTAGTCCGTGAACTTGATGTAGCGGCCGATGTACACCGTGCAGCCGCTGCTGCTCGAGCCGCCGTTGTTCAGGCTCGCAATGTCGATCTTGTTGTTGGGAAAGTAGATGGCGCCGGTCAGCGTGGCGTTGTTGAGCGTGCGGACGGTGAAGGTCTTCGATGTCGACGCCATGGTGCCGGTCGTTGCCGCGCGGTCCTGATAGAACAGGACGCCGGCGTAGAGCGGCGGCGACGCCACGGTGGCCGACGGCGCATTGAGGGTCGCGTTGTTCGCCGAGCCGAGGTACACCCCGCCGATGTCGGAGGCGTTGCCGGTATTCTGGGTGAGCACGAAGGTCACCCCGGCCGCGGTCGTGCAGGTCGGGCATCTTATGTTGTTGACGTTGTTGATGTAGAGGTCGCCGTTGGTGATGTAGTAGAGGCCGGGCGAGAAGTTGACGTTGGTGAGGTTTTGCAGCGTCAGCCCGGGGCAATAGGTGCCGGGGGTCGGGTTCGCGTCGCCGCTCGTCGGCGCGACGTACCCAGGGGAGGGGCAGGCGCCCGGCGCCGGCGTCGGCAGGCTGGCGTAGGGATCGACCGCCACCGTCGTCTGATTCTCCTGGGCGGCGTTGGTGAGCGACACGTTACCGGGCACATCGGCGACGAAGCGGCCGCGCGTCCATATCGTCCTCAGCGACGCGCTGGTGAAGCTCGCCAGGTAGATCGACGCGGTCGAGCCGGTCGCGGTCGACGAGCCGTTCGAGATGATCGTGCAGTCGGCGTTGAAGTGGGTGAACGAGGTGAAGCTCACGCCCTGCTCGTTGGCGCTGGTGAGGGCCACCAGGCAGCCCTCGGCGCTGGGTGAGCTCTTCTGGGCGGCCACCGAGCGCGTGCTCATGGTGAAGCTGCCGCTCGTGCCGCCGAGCCAGCTGGTGAGCACGGCGCCCAGGCTGAAGCTCTGCGGCTTGGTGATGATCACCTCGACGGCGCCGGCGGTGGCGATGTTGGTGCCCGAGGTCGGCGGCGCGTTGACCGTCACCGCGATGCTGCCCACGCCATTCTGGAAGCCGTTGCGTTGCGCCTCGTAGCGGGCCGTCGACGTGATCGTCGTTAGGCTCTTGCCGGCCGTGCGATCGACCGAGCCGGCAAGGGCCGCGGCGTCGGCGGCGCCCTGCATCTGCCGCTTGGTGCGGTAGAGCTGGCCGGTCTCGATGCCGACGGCGGCGGCGCCCATCAGCACCGGAATGACGACGAGAAAGCTGACCACCGACCCCGACCGATTGCGGCCAAGCCGCTGCCACGTCGCGCGTGCAGAACGGACTATGCGCAATGCCCCCCGCATCATCATGTCTGCCTCCTCTTCAATCAATGCGTGTCCTTGAAAGACACCAAATCGATTTCAACTGAACTTTTAGAAATATGCCTCAAGTACTAGAAATTTATATCATTTATGTCAAGGAGAGCATCGACAAAATCGCCCGGCCAAGAGCACCGTGACGGGCATCGGCAGCCGCAAGACCAGGCCAGCGGTGCGCCGTATTTTCAGTCTGACGGAGAGCATTCACCAAGGCGCCAACGGCGGGCGACTCGGAGCGGTCGGCCAGGTTCTCCAGGGCCTGCTGGCGATACGGCAGACAAGTGAGCTCGATCGCCGTCATCTCGAACACCACGGCGAGCTCGGGCATCGGGACGGCCATTTCCCTGGCCACCCGGCGGAACGCGGCATCGACGCCGAGGCCTGCTTCGACACAGATCGTCAGGAGGAGGTCGTGGCCAGCATCGACAAAATCGCCGGGGCCAGGAGCACCGTGATGAGCGTCGGCAGGAGGAAGACCATCAGGGGGACGGTCATCAGGGCGGGCATGCGGGCGCCCTTCTCCTCGGCCTTGGAGGCCCGGGTCTGGCGGAACTCCTGGCTGAGGACGCGCAGCGCATTGGCCAGCGGTGTGCCGTATTTTTCGGTCTGACGGAGAGCATTCACCAGGGCGCCAACGGCGGGCGACTCGGAGCGGTCGGCCAGGTTCTCCAGGGCCTGCTGGCGATCCGGCAAATAGGTGAGCTCGATCGCCGTCATCTCGAACTCCTGGGCGAGCTCGGGCATCGGGACGGCCATTTCCTTGGCCACCCGGCGGAACGCGGCATCGACGCTGAGGCCGGCTTCGACACAGATCGTCAGCAGGTCGAGGCCCTCGGGCAGCATTCGGTTCAGGATCTCGCGCCGCTTGACGGCGACGTTCTTGATATAGACCCCGGGGAAAACGAAGCCCGCCAGCACGGCGCCGATGCAGAGCGGCAGGATCATGTCCTCCTGCACCTCGAGCACGCTCGACGGCGAGGTCAGCAGGATCATCAGAAAGCCCAACACCAGCGGCAAGGCGAGCTTGATGAACATGAAGACGACGGCGGCGTCGCGCGAGTGGAAGCCGGCCTGGCGCAGCTTGCGCGTGGTCTGGTCGGCCGCCGCGCCGCGCAGCAGGTTCATGCGGTCGGCCAAGGTGCGCAGCAAGCCGAGCGACGCCGCTTTCGGCGACGGCTTGGCCGACCGCGTCTGCTCGCTGCGGGTCTTCATGCGACGCGTCCGCAAGGCCTTGAGCCGCGCCTCGATCGGCGGCTGCCAGACAAACGCCGTGCACAACGCCCAGAACGCCACGAAGGTGGCGATGGCCACCACGACCGTGAAGCTCTTCTCGGAGTCGACGAGGTCCATGGCTTCCCCTCAGACCCTGATGGTCGCGATCCGCTTCATGATGAAAATGCCGACGCCCATGCTGCAGCCGGCGGCCGCCGCCACCATCTGACCGGTTTCGGTGTAGAGCAGCGGCGCCATGTAGCTCGGCGACGCCAGGAACAGGCCGCCGCCGACCAGGAACGGCAGGCCGGCCATGATCAGCATCGTCGTGCGCGCCTCGGAGGTGAAGGCGCGGATCTTCAGGCGAAGCTGCTGGCGGGCGCGCAACAGGGTGCTCAGGTTGGCCAGGGTCTCGGCCAGGTTGCCGCCGGTGTCGCGCTGGATCGACATGGCGACGATCAGGAAGTTGAACTCGTCGGTCTGCACCGTCTTGGCGACGCGCCACAGCGCCGCTTCGATCGGCACGCCGAGCTGCATCTCGTGCTGGGCACGCTGGAAAACGCTGCCCACCGGTTCCTTGATGTCGCGCGCCACATTGGCAATCGCCTCGCCCACCGGCAGGCCGGCCCGCAAGGCGCGGACGATCAGGTCGATCGCCTCGGGAAACAGCAGGTTGAACCGCTGGCCGCGCTTCTTCGCCTTCCAGCCGACCCACACGTTGGGCATGCCGATGCCGATCAGCAGCGAGCCGGCGAGCGCGACGCCCGGCGCCATGTCGAGCACCAGATAGAGCAGGAAGGCCATCGCAACGGCGATCGCGATCGAGATGAAGGCATAGTCGCCCAGGGTGAGGTTCATTCCCGAGGTCTGGAGCCGTTGGCGAATCGTGCTGCCGTTGGGGAACCAGCGCCACAGGATCTTGTCGAGCGTCGGCAGACTTCCCGCCCGCTCGACACGCCGCAGCGTCGCCATCTGCAGGCTGCGCGAGCCGGTCAGCGCGCGCGTCTCGATGTCCTCGAGACGGTCGCGCAGACGGCGCTCGGCAAGGAAGCCGCTGAACACCACGCAGAGCGCGATGAACGTCAGCGCCATGCCGGCGGCGATCAGCATCGCCACCGTCTCGAGATCGAGGCCGTGCCCGCCGGCGTCGGCCGTCATGCCATCGCCTCCATCAGGACCTTGTCGAGGCCGTAATAGGCGGCGCGCGGCAGGAAGTACGGCCGCAGCCCCGAGCTCTTGAAGGTGCCGGCGAGCTTGCCGTCGGCCGTCTCGCCCTTGAACTCGTAGGTGAAGAGATCCTGGGTGATGATGACATCGCCCTCCATGCCCATGACCTCGGTGATGTGCGTCACGCGGCGGATGCCGTCGCGCATGCGGCTGATCTGCACGATCAGCTGCAGCGAGCCCGAGATCTGCATGCGGATCGCCTTGGGCGGCAGGCTGGCCACGCCCATGGTCACCATGTTCTCGAGCCTGGTCAGCGCCTCGCGCGGGCGGTTGGCGTGCAGCGTGCCCATCGAGCCGTCGTGGCCGGTGTTCATGGCCTGCAACAGGTCGATCGCCTCGGGCCCGCGCACCTCGCCCAGGATGATGCGATCGGGCCGCATGCGCAGCGCGTTCTTCACCAGATCGCGCATGCTGACCTCGCCGTTGCCTTCGAGGTTGGCGGGGCGCGTCTCCAGGCGCACGACGTGCGGTTGCTGCATGCGCAATTCGGCGGCGTCCTCGATGGTGACCACCCGCTCGCCGTTGTCGATCATGCCCGACAGGGCGTTCAGCATGGTCGTCTTGCCCGAACCGGTGCCGCCCGACACGATCAGGTTCAACCGGCAGCGCGCGGCGATGCGCAGCAACGTCGCCATGGCGGGCGAGATGTTGCCCTGCTGGGCCATCTGATCGAAGCCGATCTGGCGTTTGCCGAACTTTCGGATCGACACCGAGGCGCCGTCGATGGCGAGCGGCGGGATGATGATGTTGACGCGGCTGCCGTCGAGCAGGCGGGCATCGCAGATCGGGCTCGATTCGTCGACCCGCCGGCCGATCCGGCTGACGATGCGGTTGCAGATGTTGAGCAGGTGGGCATTGTCCTCGAACGTTATCGACGTGAGGTCGAGCTTGCCGAAGCGCTCGATATAGATCTGCTTGGGCCCGTTGATCATGATGTCGGTGATGCCGTCGTCCTCGAGCAGCGGCTCGAGCGGCCCCAGGCCCATCATGTCGTTGACGAGCTGATAGACGAGGTCGACCTGCTCCGGCCGGTTGAGCTGCAGGCGGTGCTCGACCAGCAGTTCGATGACGAGGCCCTCGAGCTGGCGCACCAGCTCCTTGCGCGGCAGGCTGACCGCGGCCGCGAGATCGATGCGGCTCATCACCAGCGGCTGCACGGTGCGACGCGCCTGTTCGATCTTGC
>WNFC01034014.1_pt1 | contig 10558 bp, 8 predicted proteins | sample 5400541 | NCBI WGS metagenome assembly WNFC01 (sample SAMN13153342, study PRJNA577476) | soil metagenome | isolation source: 120 cm saprolite under Douglas fir tree site 2 hole 2 replicate 1 | place: USA:California | collected 2015-04-18
TGCCCATCGGGGTCACACCTTCTTCGACGGCGATGCCGTGCGCGCCAAGCCACGTGCGATAGTAGATGCCCTTGGCCAAGGTACGCGGGCTTGAAGCGAGACCGAACAGAGCGCGGGGCTTCGTGTGCGCGGGGTTTACGTCGAGCACGGCTTCGATCTCCGCGCCAGCCTGCGCATACTGATACGCGACAAGATAAAGCAACGGTCCGGTACCGAGGACTACGGTGCGCCGTCCGATTGCGCAGCCTTGATATTTGAGCGCGATCTGCGCACCCCCCAGCGCATAGACGCCGGGCAGCGTCCACCCCGGCAGCGGCAGCAGGCGATCCATCGCGCCGGTGGCGATGATCAGGATATCGAACACGACCGGCTCGCCGCGGCCCGCGCAGAGCGTGTCGAGTCTTCCATCGCAAACGTTCCATACCAGCGTCGACGGCCGATAGTCGATCGCAGTCGCCAAGCGCTGGATCGTCCGGTGCAGCGCGCTTGCCTTTCGCGCTTCGAATCCATAGCGGCTGGAGGCCGGCCGCTGAAAAGAATCCGGTGGCTGGCGATAGATTTGACCCCCGCCCTTCGGCGCTTCGTCGATCAGTATCGCTGACAAGCCGTGTTGCGACAGCGCTTCGGCAGCGCGAATGCCGGCGGGGCCCGCGCCGACGATTGCGATTACTGGATCAGCCACCTGTAGAGTGTCCGCCGGTCGCGACCGACATGCCGGCGGTCACCAAGGTGCTGCAAGCGCGTGCCCGTGTGCCGTCGACCGCGACCCAACACTCCTGGCATGCGCCCATCAGGCAGAAACCTGCGCGCTTGTCCTCGCCGCACGCGGACTCCACGAGATAACGACGTGCCGTCAGCACCGCGGTCAGGATCGTGTCGCCTTCCTGGGCCGTCGCGGGCATGCCGTCGAGGCTGAAGGTCAGGTGCGCTCGCTCTGCGTCGACCAGACGCACCATCCGCGGCTGCGCGGCCTCATCCGTCGAATGCTGCGCCGACGCACTCGGTTTCATCCAGGCCAAAGCGTGTCTTCGTAACGCATGTCGACCAGAAGCTCGGCAATCGTCGCGTTGTTCGGCAGGGCCAACAGGCAGGCGACCACCCGCAAATCATGTATTGCTTTTAGGCAGGCCAAATCTCGATTAATGGCAATCGCGCTTCACGACGGATAGCTTGAGACGTGAAAGCGTGAGCGGGGTGCTCATGCAAAAAGTCTATCAGAAAAGACCAGAGGTACTGACAATCCGCCGCTCTCTGAGTCCAGTCACTCGCTGCATAGAGATAGACTTCTTCGGCCCGCTGCAGAGCCTGAACGACCAGGCGTTGCAACAATACTGGCCACGGCGCATTCGCCGCGCGCTTAGCGCTGGATCAGCGTCGAAACGCGTGATCCGTCGGGCAGTGCATCAAACTGCGGGTGCGCAACTGCAATTCAGTGTGCTCTCGGCCTCGCGGGTCGTTTTGGCGAAGTCGGATGCAAGGCCTTGCGTGATAGATCGAGTTCGTCGTGCAACCCGCACCGCATCGATCATTTCGGCCAAAGTCGGCGCAGGCGTGACAGTCCTTCCACGATTTCACGTTCTTCTATCGCACCGTAGCCGAACACCAGCCCCTGCTTGGCGTGTCCGCCGAAATAGTATGGTCGCAAAGGATAGACCCCGACATCCAGCTCGCGTGCTCGTTCGGCAATAGCGTCCAGGTCCAGCGATGACTTTGCGAGCGCCGCCACATGTAGTCCTGCAACGGAGGGAATCGGTTCCAGCCACCGGCTGAAGTCTCGCCGCAGACAAGTCAGCAACACGTCAAGGCGAGCGCCATAGATTGGCCGCATTTTGCGTACGTGGCGCGCCATGTGTCCTTCCGAAATAAACGTTGCGAGCGTGTCTTGCTCGAGTACCGCGCAATGCACGTCGGCGCACTGTTTGGCCGCAGCCAGGGCACGTTGCGCCCAGGCCGGCGCAACCACGAAACCAAGACGAATGCCCGGGAACAGGCTCTTCGAAAACGTGCCGATGTAGAAGACCGCCTCCGAGCGATCGAGCGACTGCAACGCATCCAGAGGACGACCGCAGAAGCGGAACTCTCCGTCGTAGTCGTCTTCGATGACCACCGCGTTGCGCGCCTGCGCGAATTCGAGCAAAGCCGCCCGGCGCCGCATGGACATGGCCGTGCCGAGAGGGAATTGATGCGACGGCGTCACGCAGATCACGTGCGCGTCGGTGGGCAGCTTTCGCACGACCATTCCTTCACCATCGACCGGTACGGGCACGATCCTCGCACCGGCGGCTGCCAGCGCCGCGCGCAGTGCGGGGTAACCGGGGTTCTCGATCGCGACCACGGTACGCCCGGGGGTGACTAGAATCCGGGCGAGCAGATCGAAGGCTTGCTGCGAACCCGCCGTGACGACGATGTCGCCCGCCCGACAGGCGACCGCGCGGGCAAACGAAACGTGCTTGGCGATGGCGTCACGCAATGCCTGCCGCCCTTGGGGCCCGGAATAAGCCGGCGCCTGGGTCGCAAACGCGCGCAGCACCCGTGTCGACAGGCGCCGCCAGATTTCGAACGGGAACAGCCGTTTGTCGGAGACACCGAGCCTGAAGTCGAAGCGCGCCGTCGATCGCATGTTCGCAGGCATGATCGCAGGCGGTGCGCGCCAGAAGGCGCTCAGTCGGCGATCGATCGCGGGATCGCCGCTCGAAGCCCGGCGATTGCGCAGCTGCGGCAGCACATCTGCCACATAGGCTCCGGATCTTGGGCGCGTGACGAGATAACCCTCGCTCAACAGCAGGTCATAAGCCGCCACTGCCGTGTTGCGCGAGACACCATACGCGTCGGCGAGCGCGCGCGTTGACGGCAACTGCAAGCCGGGCTGCAGTCGGCTGTCGAGGATCGCCGCTCTCAATTGCTCGTGCAGCGCGCGAAGCAGCGTGCGCGAGCCCTCTGGCGGCAGGCTGATCGGGAAGGGGAGAGCTGGATCCATAAGTTTGCCCACCTGTGGCACTTCTCTCATACCAGTCTACACCTTATGCTGCGGCCATCAAGGCATGGAACAGACGGAGAACACGATGGTCCGGGCAGCAGTCGTAGGGAGCGTCGCAGCGCTCATCAAAGCGCTGGGCGCCGATATCCGCGTCCTGGTCGCGCTCTGGCGCGACAGCAGGGCGCGCAGCCGCGAGGTGCGCGCGTTCGACACCACCGAGGACATGAACGAGCACATGCTTAGAGACATCGGTACCCACGACCGGCTGATCGCGCTTGCCGCTGCACGGCGGGATGCGGATCATCGCCGGCGGATTTCGGTTCAACTATTGGCACCTCTTCTGGTGCTTGCCCTGATTGCGACCGCGCCGCTTGACGCGGCTTGCGTGCCAACAAGCTCGCCGCCGACGAGCGAGGCATACGCCCAAGCGCAGACGGTTGGCGTCTTTACCGGCGAGTACGTCGACCGAGTACCGGTCTACCGGTTGCCCCCGGTAACCATTGTCGCCAGTCGCAAGGTGGAGCGGGCTAAATTGGAGCGTGAGGGCCAATTCAAGCGCGGCCCGCAAGCCCGGGCGAAAGCCTCTGCAAAACACCCGGCTTAGCCCACCGGCAGGGCAGCCCTGCACAGAACGAGCAGAGGCGTTAGCGGCTACCGCGTAGGCGAGACTCCAGTCAAATTACTCCACCGACATCAACCAGCATCGAACGGACGGGGAAGACAATGTTCCTGACAGCAGTCGCAGGTTCAAAACTCATCATGGCGTTGGGTGCCCGTATCCGCTCGGCATGGCAATGGTTGGCGGCCGTGGACAGCCTCCGACGACGCAGCGAGCACGAACGCTATTTCGCCGATTCGGCTGATCGCTTCGAGTTGGAGCGGCGCGAGCGGGCGTGGACCCGAGGGCACTGCAGTGACGGAAGCCTGCTCGGACGGTGAGACGACGCTCAGGGCCCATGCACTGACTACATCAGGCCGCCAGATGTCTCCGGGGTTGCACGTGCGCAGCTTCGATTCCAGTCTGCTGAGCGCTCTCCGCGGTGAACAGATCCGCAATCCACTCGACGAACACGCGCACCTTGGCCGAAAGGTGGCGGTTCTGGGGATACATGATCCATACGGGCAACGGCTCTATCTGCCAGTCGGACAGCACGCACTTGAGCTTCCCGCCGCCAAGTGCGTCCTTCACCATGAAAGTCGCGGCCTGCATGATGCCCAGGCCGGCGAGCCCGGCTTCGTGATACGCCTCGCCATCATTCAGAGCCACGAAACCATCGGGCTGCAGCTCGATGCGCTCGCCGTCCTTGCTGAAGTCCCAGTCCATGTTCCGCCCCGTCTTCGAAGAGAAGTAGTTTATGCAGCGATGGCGGATGAGGTCGTGCGGGTGCTTCGGCACGCCGTGGCGCTCGAGGTATCCCGGGCTCGCGCAGGCGATGAATTCGACTTGTCCGACGCGGCGGGCAACCAGCGTCGAGTCCGGCTGGACGCCACCGCGCACGACACAGTCCACACCTTCCTCGATCAGGTCAACGGGCCGGTCGGAACATCCGACCTCGAGCCGGATGTCGGGGTAGCGCGCGAAGAAATCCGGCAGCGCTGGAACGAGCACCCGACGGCCGAAGGTTACCGGGACATCGACGCGCAGCCGTCCGCGCGGGCTCGACTTGGTGCGGCCAAGCGCGCTCTCGGTCTCCTCGACGTCGGCCAGGATGCGGATGCAGCGCTCGTAGTACGCCGCGCCATCGGTGGTGACGCTTACGCGTCGGGTCGTCCGGTTGAGCAGCTTCACCCGCAGGTGCACCTCGAGATTCTGGACCAGCGTCGTCACGGTCGCCTTGGGCATGTGCAGTACCTCCGCTGCCCGGGTGAACGCGCCGGTATCAACAACGCGGACAAACACTTCCATCGCCTGCAATCGATCCATGTGAATTATTCAGATCAGTGAATAGTGAATTCAATTCTAGCTACTTTATCCGTGATTGGCGAATGAATAACATGCGAAGCATGTGATCGCGAATGTCACGCGATCCATGCCCGACTGAGCCTGTCGATTTCGCGCAGGCCAGTTCGACTATCTCGTGAAGGGAGATGCATCGCCCGTCTTCCGCAGGGTGCCGACGGGAGGCTGGTTCCGTTCATTGAAGCGTGACCGGGCGCTCGGAAGACCACCAACCAAGGAGAGAACATGTTGAGCAAGGTCATCATCGCGGTGTTTCTTGCCACCAGCGCCGTCGCATTGGAGGCGAAGCCCATGTGTTCCGGCCCCGATCATGACCAGGGCTGCGCCGCCACGGGACAGACGCCGTGTGCAACTGTGCGAACGCTCGAAATCCCGGGTACGTCTGCTAGCCATGGCGACGTGCGCACCAACAACGTTGTTGGATAAGGGTCCCGGTGGCCACGTACCAACGCATGAGCACTGAAACCGTTGCGGCGGCGTCCGCGGAGGAGCGGTATCGGGGCTATGCCGGCGAATTGGCGCTTCGCATCTATCGGCCCGCGCCTGCAGCAGCTACGGCGGTAGTCGTGTTATTTCATGGAGGCGGCTTCGTCGGCGGCAGTCTCGACGGCATCGCGCCGCATGCGGCGGCGATGGCCGCGCGTCTGGACCTTGCCGTTGCCACGCCCCGATATACCCTCGCCAGCGAGCATCCTTTCCCAGCGGCTGTCGAAGATGCCTACGCGGCAATTACCTGGGCGGATGCTCGATCCGACCCTCACATCGCGCTCTATGCAATACGTCGCAGCGAACGCGTCGCGCTCGCGGGGCGAATGCAACGCATGCTACCGCGCCTACCTGCCGAATGCCGCCGATCGCCTGCACCCCTATGCCGCGCCGTCGTCGTGCTCGCGTGTCGCGGGACTCGCGCCGGCGCTAATCCTGACTGCCGAGGGCGATCCGCTGCGTGACGAGGCGGAAGCCTACGGCGCGAAGCTCATTACCGCCGGCGTGACGACGCAGGTCTCGCGCCTGGCACGCATCGAAGCCGCTAAGGACACATGGACTGACGAAGCCTGGACGATCCTCGCGGCATTCATCGGACCGCGGGTCGCCAACCCATGACCCCAGGCCGGCAGCGAATTTTCGCCGCGGATGTCGAAACCAACAACTTCCCGTTGACAACACTAACCGAGCGGTCAAACACAATGAGCACTCATTTCACGTCAGCTCTCCGCATGACTCTTCCGCTGGTGGCCCTTGCAGTAGTCGCCGCCTGCAGCAAACCCGAAGCACAGGGAGGTCCACCGCCCGGTCCGCCACCGGTCAGTGTCGCTGCCGCAATCGAGCGCGAGGTCATGGACACCGACGAGTTCCCCGGCCGGATCGAGGCTGTCGAATCGGTCGAGGTGCGCGCGCGTATCAACGGCTACATCCAGTCGGTGGACTTCAAGCCTGGTGCCCAAGTGAAGAAGGGCGACCTGCTGTTCGTCATCGATCCGCGGCCGTTGGCCGCCGAAGTGGCGCGCGCGGAAGCGACGCTCGCCAACACGCGCGCCCAGCTCGATCTATCGCGGACTGAGCTCACGCGGAACGAACAGCTCCTGGCCGAACAGGCCACGTCCAAGCGCGAGTATGACGACGCCGCCGCGAAAGTGCGCCAGCTCGAGGCGCAGATCCGTGCCAACCAAGCGTCGCTCGAGACTGCGCGACTCAATCTGGCCTACACGCGCGTGACCGCGCCCATCAATGGTCGCGTGGGCAAGGCCGAGATCACTGTCGGCAATCTGGTGCAAGGCGAGGTTCCTAACTCGCCGCTGCTCACGACGGTCGTGTCCTCCAACCCGATCTACGCGTCGTTCGAAGCGGACGAAGGCGCGTATCTCAAGTACATCGGCAAAGCGCGTGGTGGCGCCCTGACGGTGGCGGTCGGGCTCGCCGACGAGCAGGGCTTCCCGCACAGCGGGCGCCTCGAGTTCGTGGACAACCGCGTCGACCCGCAGAGCGGAACGGTACGCATGCGCACCATCCTCGACAACAAGGACGGGCGGTTCACACCGGGCCTCTTCGCGCGCGTCAAGCTCGGCGACTCGGCCACGCCGCGCAAGGCGGTTTTGGTGGCCGACCGCGCAATCGGCACCGATCAGAGCAAACGCTTCGTGCTGGTGGTGAACGGAGACAACAAGGCGCAGTACCGCGAAGTGCGCATTGGCCGGCTCGCAGAGGGCTTACGCGTCGTCGAAAGCGGGCTCAAGCCGGGAGAAGTCATCGTCGTGAACGGGCTGCAGCGCGTTCGGCCCGGTGCGCCGGTGACGCCGCAAACTGTGCCAATGGAAGCGCGCGCGACGGGTCAGCCCGAGCGCCTAGCCGCGAAAGAGTGACCTCATGAATATTTCGCGCTTTTTCATCGATCGCCCGATCTTCGCGGGCGTGCTGTCGATCATCATCTTCCTCGCCGGCGCGATCGCGATCACCCGGTTGCCGGTCTCGGAGTATCCCGATGTCGTGCCGCCCTCGATCGTGGTGCGCGCGACCTACCCGGGCGCCAATCCGAAGGTGATCGCGGAAACCGTCGCCGCGCCGCTCGAGGAGCAGATCAACGGTGTCGAGAACCTGCTCTACATGTCATCGCAGGCCAACACCGACGGCGTGCTCACTCTGACGGTCACCTTCAAGATCGGCACCGATCCCGAGCTCGCCGAGACGCAGGTGCAGAACCGCGTGCAGCGCGCGTTGCCGCGGCTGCCCGACGAGGTGCGCCAGATCGGCGTGATAACGCAGAAGAGCTCGCCGGACTTGACGATGGTGGTGCACATTCTCTCGCCCGACAGCCGCTATGACGAGCTGTACCTGCGCAACTACGCAGTGTTGAACGTCAAGGACGTGCTGCAGCGCATACCCGGCATGGGCCAGGTGCTGGTGTTCGGCGCGGGCGACTATGCGATGCGCGTCTGGATCGATCCGCAGAAGCTCTCGTCGCGAAACCTTACCGCCAGCGACGTGACGCGGGCGATCCGGGAGCAGAACAAGCAGGTCGCGGCGGGCGTGGTCGGTGCGCCGCCGGCGGCCAGAGACACCGAGTTCCAGCTGTCGGTGAACGCGCAGGGCCGGCTGACGACCGAGGAAGAGTTCGGCAACATCATCGTCGCCACCTCGGCCGACGGCGGCGTGCTGCATCTGAAGGACGTCGCGCGCATCGAGCTGGGTGCCGGAGAGTACGCGCTGCGCAGCCTGCTCAACAACAAGCCCGCGGTGGCGCTAGCCATCTTCCAGGCGCCCGAGTCGAACGCGATCGCGCTGTCCAACGACGTGCGCAAGGCGATGGCGGAAATGAAGAAGGACTTCCCCGACGGCGTCGACTATCAGATCGTCTACGACCCTACGCGCTTCGTGAAGCAGTCGATCCAGGCGGTCATCGAAACGCTGCTCATCGCGATCCTGCTGGTGGTACTGGTGGTGATCGTGTTTCTGCAGACCTGGCGCGCGTCGATCATTCCGCTCGTCGCGGTGCCGGTATCGATCATCGGCACCTTCGCTTTCCTGCTGCTGCTTGGTTTCTCGATTAATACGCTGACCTTGTTCGGCCTGGTGCTCGCCATCGGCATCGTGGTCGACGATGCCATCGTTGTGGTGGAGAACGTCGAGCGGAATATCGAGCTCGGCTTCGACACCAAGGAGGCCACCTATCGCGCCATGCGCGAGGTAAGCGGGCCGATCATCGCCATTGCGCTGACGCTGTGCGCCGTGTTTGTGCCGATCGCCTTTATCAGCGGCCTGACCGGCGAGTTTTATCGCCAGTTCGCATTGACGATCGCGATCTCGACGGTGATCTCGGCGTTCAACTCGCTGACGCTCTCGCCCGCGCTTGCGGCGCTGCTCCTGCGGCCGGCCGACGCACCGAAGGACCGGCTCACCCGCTTCATGGACCGGACCTTCGGCTGGTTTTTCACGCGCTTCGATCGCGTCTTCAAGCGCTCGGCGAACGGCTACCAGGGAGCGGTGGCGCGCGTTCTCAATCACAAGACCATCGCGTTCGCGGTGTATCTGGTGCTCATAGGATTCACCTACTTTGCGTTCCAGTCGGTCCCTCACGGATTCATCCCCGGCCAGGACAAGCAGTACCTCGTCGGCTTCGCGCAGCTGCCCGACGGTGCTTCGCTCGACCGCACCGAGGAGGTAATCCGCCGCATGTCCGACGTTGCGATGAAGACGCCTGGCGTGAGAGATGCGGTCGCGTTCCCCGGCCTGTCGATCAACGGCTTCACCAATGCGCCCAACGCCGGCATCGTGTTTTTCGGTCTCGACGAGTTCGAAAAACGCAAATCGCCCCAGCTCTCCGGCGGCGCCATCGCGGGCGAGATCAACAAGCGCATGGGTGGCATCCAGGACGCGTTCATCGCCGTATTCCCGCCACCACCGGTGAACGGCCTCGGCACCATCGGCGGCTTCAAGCTGCAGATCGAGGACCGCGGCAGTCTCGGCGACGAGGCACTGTACGGGGCCATGAAAGCGGTGCAGACGAAGGCGTACCAGACGCCGGAGCTGGCGGGCGTGTTCTCCAGCTTCCAGATCAATGTGCCGCAGCTTTTTGCCGACGTTGATCGCGCCAAGACGAAGCGCATGGGCATCGCGCTAACCGACGTGTTCGACACCATGCAGATCAATCTGGGATCGCTGTATGTCAACGACTTCAACCGCTTCGGTCGCACTTATCGCGTGGTGGTACAGGCCGATGCGCCGTACCGGTCGCGCGCGGAGGATATTGCGCTGCTCAAGACCCGCAACGCCAAGGGCGACCTGGTGCCGCTCGGCTCGGTGCTGAAAGTCGACGCGAGCTTCGGCCCGGATCGCGCCATCCGCTATAACGCATTTCCCTCCGCAGACTTGAACGGTGCCGCGGCACCGGGCTTCAGCTCGGGCCAGGCGCAGGCTGCGATCGAGCGCATCGTGAAGGAAGTATTGCCGCGCGGCATCACCTACGAGTGGACCGACCTCACTTACCAGGAGATCCTCGCCGGCAACACCGCGCTGCTGGTCTACCCACTCTGTGTCCTGCTGGTGTTTCTCGTGCTTGCGGCGCAATACGAGAGTTTCAAGCTGCCGCTGGCAATCATTCTGATCGTGCCCATGTGTCTGCTGTTCGCGATCAGCGGCGTGTGGCTGACCCATGGCGACAACAACATCTTCACCCAGATCGCGCTATTCGTACTGTTGGGGCTCGCGTGCAAGAACGCGATCCTGATCGTCGAGTTCGCGCGCGGGCTGGAGACGAAGGAGCCGGAGCACGACCCGGTCCGCGCCGCGCTCGAAGCCTGCCGCATCCGGCTGCGTCCGATCCTGATGACCTCGTTCGCCTTCATCATGGGCGTAGTGCCGCTGGTCTTCTCCACTGGCGCCGGCTCCGAGATGCGTCACGCCATGGGTGTCGCGGTCTTCTCGGGCATGCTCGGCGTGACCTTCTTCGGTCTCTTCCTGACCCCCGTGTTCTACGTGCTGCTGCACCGGCGTCGCAAGACGTTGCCTGCACCTCACGGAACCTCGCCTGCCGTGGCAGCGGCGGACTAAAAGGACACTTCGATGATGCGCAACATGGCGATCGTATTGACGGCATTGCTTGCCGGCTGCTCCCTTGCCCCGAAATT
>WNFC01020640.1_pt1 | contig 10557 bp, 20 predicted proteins | sample 5400541 | NCBI WGS metagenome assembly WNFC01 (sample SAMN13153342, study PRJNA577476) | soil metagenome | isolation source: 120 cm saprolite under Douglas fir tree site 2 hole 2 replicate 1 | place: USA:California | collected 2015-04-18
CCACACCATGTGACACCGCGCAATCGGCTTATCAGCGCACTATTTAGGATAACGTCGGAAGGCAAAATCTTGAGTCACATGAGTCGCTTACGCGACGTCGGCGTTAGGCGGATTTCTTGCCGTGGAAATCCAGGCTAGCAGCCAGAGCTCGAGCCCTTCCTGTGGCGCAGCCTCGAAGCCTTGAGCGATGCCGATCGGCAACGTGGTCGCGGCAACGGCCAGAAGAGTAAGATGGACGAGCGCCGAGGGCCCTGGCGATAGCATGCGGCTGAGCAGATACGCGTAGGCGTAGCCGAGCAACAGCGCCGCCTGGAAGAACACCATCGCAACCGACCAGACGGCCGCGGCACCGCCGATCCGCGGCAGCACCATCTTGGTAAACATCGGTGCGATCGCGAACAGCAACAACGCCGAGAGGAACAGCGCTGCAGGGTATAACGCAGGCGCAAACTGCGCTGTTCGCGCTGATGTCGGTCGAAGATCCATCCCGCTATCGAGATGCATGGCATTGTCCCTAAATGACATTGTTTGGGGTAAGCGGTGCCAGAGCTACGCTCATCGTTGGTGACGGCCGGAATCGGAAAGGCGGCATATCGTGGGGTGCTAGACGCCTCCACTTCTCCACCGAAGGAGCGATATGCCGTCGGAAGCTTTCGCGCATCTGGCCCGGCGCTTCGAGGGCGAGGACTTCCAGAGCGCCGAGCACAGCTTCAGGCTGTGCCGTAAGATGCAAGAATTTTTCTTGGCCGCCCCAAAACGAAGTTCGGCAGCCACTATAATGCTGGTGCAAACATCCCCTTCACCGACATCGGAAATGCGACTGGCGATCTTTCCGCGCGGATACCGGACGAGGTCTGATACGATGTTGGTATCGAGCAGATAACGCATCGTCACAGATCAACCGGATCAGCGGGCAAATCTTTGATCGACGAAAAATCTTCATCAAGCGTCCTAAGTGTTGAAAGAACGGCGAACAGCGATCTCGGTGGTGCCGCCTCAATAATGAGCCGCTGTCCTTCCTTTCGGATGATGGCGTCCTGTCCCGGCAGCTCGAACTCGCGCGGAATTCGCACGGCCTGGTTTCGCCCGTTCTTGAAGAGTTCGACGTGGCGTTCGCTCATGCTTTTTGATGGCATTGCCATGGAATATGTCAATGAAAAACTGCAATAGCTAGCCTCTAGCTAGGGAAATGGGTAATTGAAGCGCAACTCAATCGTCGTCTTGTCCATTGGCGGCTAATTCGTACCGGCCGCTCCGGAACCGGCTCCTTCTCTCCAGCGGTTTGCGACATTGCAATGCGTCGAGGGCGAACAGAATCTTGCCGGCCTGGCGCCAAAGGATGGCTTCATAGCGGCTGAGCCGGTCGAGCGCGTAGTTTGGCAGATTGGCAAGGCGCAAGAAGCAACGCGCAAGGTCGGCGGCGGGATCGAACGGTTCTGGTCCTGAACTCGGTCGAGTATCCGTGTTGTTTGTGGGGCCGTGCAACGTTCGATCATTGTCCGCATCGATCGGGTCAGTCGGCCCAAACATCGCATGGACGATGTTTCGAGGGTCCGGGTGAACTTGGCGTGCCTGTCGAAACGCGCGAAGATGGTCGGCCTGGATCTCAAACAGACCGGTCTCCATGATGGTAGAGCGACGCAGCCGCCACAGCAGACTGGCCAGCCGCAGCACCAGTTCGCGCTCTACCGCCGATTGTGCGTCATTGTCGGCGATGATAGTCGTAGTCGTCGGCATCTTCCAGCGCACCAATGACGGTCTCGGCGGTGGGGCCGTGCCGGACGGCATTGCAGCGGGAGCGTTGCTTGCCTTCTTCGGTCACAGGGCCCGTGCTACGACGGGCGTTGCGACGGTTGGCGTCGAGCTGTCGGAAAGAGGTCATGGTAGCTCCGGCCCTGAAATTGGGTTCGTTTCGTTATTTTGAGGGCTGCGTGTGGTGGTGGAGCCGTTGCCGCGGCAATTACGGAATCGCCCAGCGCTATTTCAAGGATGCGGTCGAGAAAGCGCCGAGGGACGTGACGGCGTGGATTGGGCTCGCAGCGAGCTATGATCGGTTGCGTCGCTTTGATCTGGCCGATCAGGCCTATGTGGGAAGTTCGAGAAGGCTATTGGCGTACCCACCGTTGCGCAGGCATCGCTTGGAACCATTGCGGTGCCGTCGGGTGGCCAGTACGTGATGGCGACCATTTTAGGGACTTGCGTCCTGTCCTTTGCGGTCACGCACCTGTTGTATTTCCTCGCCGTGGGGCAGGAAATTGCGGCTCTGGTAAAGGCAGTTTCCAGAATCTTTCGCATGTTATATCAGAAAGCATCCGGCGTAGACCGCATGCAGATCATTCGGATCGATCCCAACGCTTGAGGTGGGAGTGGGTGGTCGGAGCCTGATCAATCGGGACTTGGGCTCGATCGCCGTTGCCTTCGCGATTGCGATCTTACGCTTGCTGAGGAACCTACGGACAATCGTACGCATTTGACGTCGCCATCTTGTCCGCACCCATATTGGTTAGGGCGAAAGGCGCCTGATCGCGCCAGCGTTTGGGGTCGAGAATGGCGCGCCGAGAATGTCGGCATAATTATCGGTGTCAGGGCTACAGCAATCGGGATCTAGGCGCTTCCATCTGGCTGCGCTGGCAGATCGCCGAATTCACACAGCCCCAGCAAAAACAACAACCTCCGCGGGGAATCGCCACTCGTCGTCAAACGATGAGCGGGCGCGCATTCGCTGGGTTGCCTCGGCGGCGCATGAAAAGCAGAGCACGTTATTTATCTGAGAATCTAACGAGGCTGCGCCTCAGACCGACGAGACGTGATAGGGAAGTGGCTCCGATCGCCGGTTCATGACGAGCTTTGGTAGAACCAAGCTCAGATGGGACCGATGAACGGTCTAGACGCCTGCAAGAGACAAAACCGGACGACCGGAGCCAGGGCGATGATAGCACAATGCGTGGCTGATATCCTCAACCATCTCGTGAAGCTTTCGGTCGAGGGGATCGACCGGATGTACCTGAATGTCTATGCGCCATGGCTGCATCGAGCAGGGAGTTGTGCAGTTCTTCCGGGGACATCGCGGGCAGCCGCTGCCGTCCGCAGCGCTGATGAGCCCGATTAGCCGGAATTTTGTAGCGAAGTTGGAAGGCTTCGTGGCGCAGCACGAGATACCTCTCGTGCAATTCCGCAGAGGCCAGCGCAAGGACGAGGTGATGGCGGAGCATCTGCGCCACTTTCAGTAATGACGAAGGGGTAGTGTTCGTCGGCAAGGCTCAGGAGAAGACGCCTGTGTTCCGTACCGAGAAGCGCCGGAGCCCGACGACCGGCCGGCCATACCCCTGGATCGTGAAGTCGACCGCGATGGTGAACCACTATTACGTCTACGCGGTGGACCGCAACTCGCGCAGAAAGGCATCGCGTTCGAGGCGCTCGACAATGGCATCCTCAGCTGCGCCGAGCCTGAGCGCGTGCAGAAGATCTGCGATGGCCGCTCGGCGGAGAAGATCGACGGCTTTCTGCGCAAATGGCTGCGTCTGCTCCCGCATCCGTTCACCGGGGCGGATCGCAAAGCTGGCTACCGCTACGATATCTCGATCCTGCAGGCCGAGTTCTCATTGACCCAGGTGCTCGACCGGCCGGTGCACGGCCGCCTGTTCTTCGAACAGGTGATCCGCGAGAACATCGATCTGGGGCGCCCGGAACAGGTGCAGCTGATCTTCAATCGCAAGATCACCCGCAGGACGCCAGGGCGGTTCCGCACCCGCGTCGTGACCCAGGACGTCACTCCATCATTGAACGTCTATTACAAGAACGCGCGGATCAGGCAGTATCACAAAGAAAACAGGGCCTTGCGCACCGAGACCACCATCAACAACAGCTACGACTTCGGCGTCGGCAAACGCCTGCACAATCTACCGAAGCTGCGCGAGATCGGCTTTGCGGCCAATCGCCGGCTCATCGAGATTGAGCGCCTGAGCCACGACTGCATGCTCACCGAAGATACATTCCGGACCATCAATAATCCGGTCGCGGCCGATCGCCAACGCGCCTCCGGCCTGCGCTCTGCCGGGACAGAATGAGAGCCTGCAAGAGCGCGTGGGCGCGCGCAAGGTTTTCGCTCCGCGGATCTGCGCCACCATCTTGCCGCCCTGTCCGGCCGCGATCCAGAATCGCTCTCCCAAGGCGCAATCACCTATCAACTCCGCCGCCTGCGCCTCCACGACTTGATCGAACGCCTGCCCAAAAGCTTCCGCTATCGCGTCACCGAGTTCGGATTCAGGGCAGCGCTGTTCTTCACCCGCGTCTATAACCGCATCCTGCGCCCGGGCTTGGCCGCCGCACTTCCCAATCTCTGCGCCGTCGACGCCCCGCTCAAGTGCGCCTTCGATCAAATCGACGCTCGGGTCAGCCAATGGATCAACCAGACCCAACTCGCCGCTTGAAACTTGACACATTTAGTCCAACCGTCATGACTCAAGCTCAGCTAGCGCAAGGGCGTCAATTGCTGTGGCGCCGCTGAAACTTGCGGCTTTTTGGCCTGCGGCTTTGCTGCCGCTTGCGGTGAAGGCTGCGTTGGCACCGGCTTCAGCATCGTGGCGGCCGTCGGCCGTGGCCGCGGTGCTGATGTCTTGGATGCCGAGACCTGCTCGGAAACCTTGGCCATGTCACGGGCCATTTGTTCTTGGCTCGCCTTGAGCTCTCCGGCGACATTCGCAATGTCACGAGCCATCTGTTCCTGGTTCGCCTTGAGTTGCCCGATGACATCGGCGATGTCATGAGCCATTTGTTCCTGGCTTACCTTGAGCTGCCCGGCAACATTCGCATTGTCGCGGCCTATTTGTTCCTGTCTTGCCTCGAGCCGCTCGATTTCTTGCCCTAGGGTAGCGGGTTCGCTCGCCGTCGGCCGGGGCGAGGGCGTCAAGTCCGGCAACACGGCGGTGGCGCCCGGTACAGAGTGTTCCGATACGGTTTGCGCCAAAGATGCCGGTTGCGGTGATGCTGCCTTACGCCAGGCGACGGCAGCGGCACCAATGCATGCAACTAGCAGTAAGCCGGTAAGCCCGCGTAATGCCCACCTACCAAGCGACAGTGGGACGCCCTTGGAAGGGAAGCGAATCGGGTTTCTGTTCGGCAAAGGCGAGGGATTGTGGGCGGTATCGCGCCCTAGCTTGGAAAGCTGTTCTTCCAATTGCGCGAGCTGTTGATCGCCGCGTGCCAGGTCGTCGGGGCTAAACGTGGAATCCACTTACGACTCCGTACTTCGTTTGTTTCAACCGCGGTCAATGGACTTACGCAAGATTCAGCGGATCAGCCCACCGGTTCAATTAGCGATTGGCGAGTTGCCGAGATGAGATCTTCTTAATAACATGAAAGAATCATGCCATCTTTGTCGGTGAAACAAAACCGAAATCCTCGACCGAACGAGCCGTTAAAAAAGGCATTCATCAAGCCTGAATTCCGGACGCGGCGGCTAAAAGTTTGGGCAGAATGAAACGAATTTTATGTAAGGAAATCAAGCAAGCTCAAGGAGCGTGGACTATCGAAGGCAGTACCGCGTGGCCTAAGGGTGGTCGTCCTTGATGATGGTGGCTCCCTTGCAATTTGGGTTCCTTATCAGTGGGCCAAACTGATGGCGTCGATTCGAGCGCTTGGCCGAACGTTGGCTGGGGGCCACCGTGCCGAAATTGGCTTCGTTTCGTCATTTGGCGTTGCAGCGGGGGGTGGAACTCGCCGGGACGCCGTGTTCTTTGTCATGATCGCAGCGCCGAGCATATAGTAGCATCGGCATCCGTTGCGTCGGATGAGGTTCGAACCGGGTGCGTCTCGGTCCAGAGCCTCCGTGCGGCAGCCACCGCATCGACACCTCTTGTGCCCCACCAGCTGGCTTCATTGCCGGCGCGGTGTAGTTCGCGATGATGGCCACGGCACAACGGCACGGTGAATTCGTCGCTGACCTTGAGGCCAAGACCTCGGGATTGCGCAAACCGCACATGGTGGGCATCGCAGGGCTGCCGGGCACAAACCAGGCAGGGCTGCCTGGCGACGAAGCGGAGGTGGGCCTTGTCGCGATGACGCCGCAACTCTGGAAAGGTCAGCACGCTCTTGTCGATTTTGGCCGGTTCGGTCTCGTCCATCGCTTCTGGGATCTCCGGAGCGGGGGGAGGCAGATCGGGCTGGGGCGCCACTTCGCTTGCAGCTGCCTCGGCTGTCCCGACGTCACGAAGTTTGGCCTGAAAGGCTTCCTCGACCCGGCGGGCGTCGTCAGCGCAAAGCGTGTTCTTGACCGGCAGACAGGTCTGAGCAAAGCGGTCCAGGTCCTCGCCCATCCCCAGACCGGCCAAGTCAGCCAACAGCCGGTCCCGGAGCGAAGCCGAGGCGTCGGGTTCAAGGGTGGCCCGGGATGGGGGCTTCCGCGGTTTCCGCCGTCCGTCCCCGTTGGCGCCGTGCCGGGTATCCAGCCCATGTCCGTTCATCCCGTGCGGGCCTGGAGTGGCCGGCGGGCTACCGCTAAGCGGCAGATCAGGAGCATCCAGATCATCCTCCCCGGCGATCGCAGACCGGCCAGTCCGACGAGACCCATTCGCCGGACGAATGCGCCAGTGTCGTGGTCAGCCGGATCAGCCCAGCGGCCCCGTCAATCGAGGTCGTCTGTACCGTCGCAATCTCTTGCCGTCCCAAAGCCTTGCGGACTAAGTCTAATCCGCTGGATAAGGACGCATAGCGAAAGCTGCGGTCGGCTTCCCTGGGAAACGACGACCGGATGGTGGCCGTCAGCGATTTTTCGGGGTTGGCAATCTCGATCTGGGCTTGGCAAGCGCGCCGGCGATCGCACCAATCGTTTCACTGCAGCGCTGCATCATCGGCCTCCGCCTCATGGAGCTCAAAACTTATGGCGCCGGATTTGGAGCGCTTGGCCCGTACGCCATGCCCGACGGCTTCCTTGGCGTCCTCCGGCATCAGCTTCCTTGGCCGCGTCATGATCGAGATAGGGCCCCCTGGTCCGGCAAAACACGCCGGCGAATTCAGCCCAGGCATTGGAGGCGCTCATGTCGACGATCCGGACCGCGGGGCCGCGGCGGCTCAACGCCGAACAGGCCAGGGGCCTCGCCGTTCTCGACGCAGCGCCAGAACTTCTTCTCGGCGGTCAAAAGCAGGTGCTGGTAGAGCGGATCGGCCGGAATGGTCATCTCGACCCATTTGCCGCCCCCGGTGATGATCGACAGCGCCGCGGTCCTGGACGCCGTGACCCACATATTGTGCTGCAGCTGGGCCATGTGCTTCTCGGCCGCGCCTTCCTCCGAGAACGACCACGGCAGCATGAACTTGGCCTCGAACACCGCGCCGGTTGCTTCGATCATGCCGTCCAGGGTCGCCGCCATCCACCGCTTCACCGGGTGAAATACCCGCCGCTGCACCTCGGTGACCACCTGGCCGGTGTTGCGTTCGTACCAGTGCCGGTTGAGGTGCTCGGTCACCGTCCCGAGCTGGACGATCAGGTTGGCCGTGAGGTCCTCGGGCTCGATCTCGCCGCGCAAATGGATGCGATATTCGTCTCAGATACGCGCAGGGCGGGCGCTCTTGGGCTGGAGCCAAGCCAAGCTCGCCCGCATCGCCGGCGTTGGGTTGGCGACACTTCAGCGGATCGAACAAAATGAAGGAGTTGTGAAAGGCAATTTCTCAACGATCCTCAAGATACAAAAGGCTCTTGAGCAGGCTGGCATTCACTTCACCGACGATGAAGCCGGCGAAATCGGAGTCCGTTTGCAAACAGGCAAGCGTTGAAAGAGTTGGTCGCAATGAGTTCAGCTGCCGGTGGGGCCTCGCTCCGGAATCCGCCGGGGCGCAGTCATCGACGATAACGGTGGCGGTGTGGGTGTACGATTTCGAGAGGCGAGGAGAGAAAGGCCGCGGGATCAAATAGATTCCGAAATCTGGTCCGTTTTCAAATTTGAAATGCATTCTCGCCCAAAATGACTCTTGGTCCCAAGATGGGACTATGCTAAGTTTATTGGGTGAGGATTATTGCGCTCAGTACGCTGAAGGCTTTCATCAGTCGGAGTCCCGCGCACGCCGACGCGCGCGAACCATTGATGGCTTGGTATCGCCAGGTCGGGGAAGCTGACTGGGCGACGCCGGCGGACCTGAAGCGAGCCATCGGTAGCGCGAGCATTCTCAACGACGGTCGCGCGGTGTTCAACATCGCCGGCAACAAGTATCGCATCGTGGTGTGGATCAACTATCCTTATCGCGTTGTCTATGTCCGGTTCATCGGCACGCACCGGCAGTACGACAAGATCGATGTACAAACCGTTTGAAGGTAGACGCCATGGACATTTCACCGATCAAGAACCAGCGCGATTACCGCAAGGTCCTCAAGGAGATCGAGGGCCTGATGAGCGCCAAGCGCAACACGCCCGAGGGCGATCGCCTCGACGTGCTGGTCACGTTAGTGGAGGCGTGGGAGCGCAAGCATTATCCAATGGATCTCCCGGACCCGGTGGAGGCGATCAAGTACCATATGGACCAGAATGGGCTGCAGCCCCGAGACCTCATCCCCTTCATCGGCAGTCGTAACCGTGTGCACGAGGTGCTGAATAGGAGGCGCTCGCTGACGCTAAAAATGATCTGGCGACTGCATGAAGGGCTGGGCATTCCCGCAGAGTCGTTGATCAAAGTGCGGCAGGAGCAGGCAGCTGAGCGCCGCGGGGCATGCCGAGTACGACAAGGTCAATGCGGATAGTGTGTGATGGATGCGACCCTATTGATTGATAGTGATGCCGAGCTTTTGCGCGCACGAGCACTTGTCGACCAGCTATGGAATTCGAGCGATCCAACCGACGTCGCTCGGCTCGGGGCGCAAGCGCGCTTGATTGCCGCGTACGAGGAAAAGAAATGGCCCCGCCGGCCGCCGAGCGTCGCCGATTTGATCCGCCACCTGATGGATCAGCACGGCCTCACCCGAGTTGACCTCATCCCGTTGCTCGGGACACCAAGCCGCGTCAGTGAAGTATTGCGTGGCAAAAAGGGGCTGAGCATGGCGATGGTGCAGCGTCTGCACGCCCGTTTTCGTGTGCCGGCTGATTTGCTCCTTCCGCCTCCGAAGAAGTCACCGTCGCGGCGTTCGACGAAGCGCGCGGCGGCCTGACGCTGACCGCTTGGCGCGTCCCCGCGGTGGAAGGGGACTTCGGTCACTCGATGTCTTTCAGCAGCTGCCGCGACTGCCGTAGTAACGCCTGGACGTGCTGGCGTTCTTCAATAGCTTGCTGCGTAAACAGGCCGTGCTTGAGGGCATTTTGGTTCTGCTTCGGCGCGCCAGAACCCGGCGCGCCGCCATGCATCCGGCAGCGTTTCTTGCCGGACACCGCCGGCGACCGACAGGAGCCGCCGGAACGGGTCTTAGCTAGCTCGGATTTAGCATATCAAAATCCTATGCGGCCAACCAGTCGATGCCTAATAAATCCGCAATAGCCTTGTCGTTGTCGCTGCTGTTCGATCCGGCCTTTGTGCGCAGCAAAATTTCTGCCAGAGTGCCCGCAGGTAAATATCAGTGGGAATGCGAGATGATTTTCAGGTTAGGTGTCACTAGAAACCCCGGCGTTGCCAGCCCCGCGCCGGGGCTATTTTTTTGAGCCTTTCCCGTCTGCTCCGTCATAATCCTGCTTGGGATTTTGGGGCCAGTCTCTAGACGCAGCGCTGCTGGCGAAGATATTCCGCACGGTGGCGCTGTGCCTTTTGGAATGTCCCGAACAGCCCTGACGGTTCTACGGTGGGCGCCCCTCCTGCATTGGCGCCGTTCATGCTTCGGGCCTGATCCGTTTGCCTTTTGCCAATTAGCACGCTGCAAAAACGCAGCACGCACCGTGAACACGTCGCTACTTACACCGCGACGCGACTCAGGACGCTCGCAACGCGCCTTGCCCGTTCAATACCATTATTGATCTCTTCCATGCACCGCAGCGACAACTTGCTCCCGGGTCCGATATCGGCGTCACCGAAAACAGTGGTTCCAGCTTAGATAATCCATCGCCAGCGGCCCGGCTCGATCTCAGCGACGCTGTAGTCGACAGTAAGGTGCTGCACCTGGCGCCTCCAGAAATCCACTTGGGCCAATGGTTCAAAGCCCGTCGCTCAAGATCAAGCGTACCGCATCCCGGTTAGAGAATTCCGGACAAATTGCCGGTAAATCGCATAAGATGCTTGCCTGCATGATCCACCCCATCGTTTGATCCGGCGGAAAGGTAGGCCGGCTTTGTTTCCCGAATGCTTCGCGACATAGCAGAAATGGTGGAAGACTGGCGAACCCCTCGTGGGCCGGGGCGCCTATCGAACGCACAACCGCTAGTCCCAGAGCCACACCGCGGGCTCTCTTCAGCAAGAACCCCGCCTGGGGAAGGCAGGGTTTCCCAAGGGCGAAGCGCGGGTGCGCGCTTCTTAGGGTTTGTTAAGAAATAACTTAGTCACTTTTTCGAGCGCTTTCTGTTCGGCGCGATGGTGTAGTTCCACTCTCCATGAAAGTCATGAGGATATATGTTGACCGTGGCGAGTTGCGCATCTGAGATTTTGAGACCC
>WNFC01026909.1_pt1 | contig 10556 bp, 5 predicted proteins | sample 5400541 | NCBI WGS metagenome assembly WNFC01 (sample SAMN13153342, study PRJNA577476) | soil metagenome | isolation source: 120 cm saprolite under Douglas fir tree site 2 hole 2 replicate 1 | place: USA:California | collected 2015-04-18
TCGTTAGTCACACTCGAAGTTGATGGCCAACAGTCAAAATCTGAAATGGCCGGGCCGCAGACCAAGGTTCTCGAGCTACGGCAATACACCATTGAGCAGTTCATGAGCACCGTCCGCGTCGGCGGAAGCTCCTTCTCTTCAGACGAAAAATCAATACTCTTCCACAGTAACAAATCGGGCATCTTCAATGTCTATTCGGTGCCTGTCGCCGGTGGTGAACCCACGCAACTGACGAAATCAGAGAAGGAGAGCACCTATGCCGTCTCATATTTTCCGGCCGACGCGCGCATTCTTTACACTTATGATCATGGCGGAAACGAAAACAGTCATCTGTACGTGCGGGAAGCTGATGGAACTGAGCGCGATCTGACGCCGGGCGACAAAGTGAAGGCTAACTTCCTTGGCTGGAGCCACGATCGCAAATCGTTTTTCCTGTCCACCAACGAGCGCGACCCGCGTTTCTTTGACATCTTCGAAATGGCCAGTACCGACTTTAAACCCACTCTGATCTACAAAGACGAAACCGGCCTGGCCTTTGGCGACATATCGAATGACAGAAACTTCGTCGCATTCCAGAAGAGTGGCGGCTCGCCCGCGGACTCCGATGTTTATCTCTACAATGTCGCTGCTAAAGAGTTGAAGAATATCACCACACATTCAGGCGATGTTACCAACAGTCCACAAGCCTTCGCTGTAAACTCGAAGTATCTCTACTACCTGACTGATGAAGGAAGCGAATTTCAACACCTCGAGCGCTTTGATCTAGGGAGTGGCAAACATGAATTAGTGGAGAAAGCGCCCTGGGATATCTCCTCCACCTATTTTTCGCACAACGGCAGGTATCGCGTTACGGCAATCAACGAGGACGGGCGCACGAAGATCGAGATTAAAGACGAAACAACCGGCAAGCCGGTGGCCCTTCCCAAACTTCCGAACGGCGACATCACTGGAGTCAACATCTCGCCGAGCGAGAAGTTAATGGTTTTTTATGTGAACGGCGATCGCAGCCCAAGCAATCTCTATGTCTATAACTTCAGCACGCAGAAGGTAACAAAACTGACCGAAAGTCTGAACCCCGAAATTAATCCGTCTGATTTGGTCGACTCGCAAGTCATTCGTTACAAGTCGTTCGACGGAGTGGAGATTCCCTCCATTCTCTATAAGCCAAAGAATGCGAGCTCACAACTGAAGACGCCGGCGCTGCTGCTGATACACGGCGGTCCAGGCGGTCAAACGCGTGTCGGTTACAGCGCGCTCACGCAGTATCTGGTCAATCATGGTTACGTCGTGCTGGGCGTAAACAATCGCGGCTCGAGTGGCTACGGTAAGACGTTCTTTTCCTCGGACGACGGCAAGCACGGCCGTGAACCATTGTGGGACTGCGTTGAGGCGAAGAAGTATCTGTCATCGCTCGGTTATGTCGATGAAAAGAAGATTGGCATCATGGGTGGGTCTTACGGCGGTTATATGGTTCTGGCGGCGCTTGCGTTTAAGCCTGACGAGTTTGCCGTTGGCGTAGATCTATTCGGCGTGTCCAACTGGGTGCGGACGTTGCAGTCCATTCCTCCTTACTGGGAGTCGTTTCGCAAATCGCTCTATAAAGAGATTGGAGATCCAAACACAGAACTCGAAAAACTGCGTGCCGTTTCGCCGCTTTTCCATGCGGATAAGATCGTCAAGCCATTGATTGTTTTGCAGGGTGTGAACGACCCTCGCGTAATCAAACCTGAGTCAGACGAGATCGTCGACAACATCAAGAAGCGAAACGGAGTTGTCGAATACGTAGTCTTTGAAAACGAAGGCCACGGATTCACCAAGAAGGCCAATGAGATCCGCGCCTACAAGGCAATACTGAATTTCCTCGATCACTATCTGAAAGGGACCACAACTGCCGGCAACACTACCCCGAGTGATAGACAATTACAGAATCGGGAGCGGTAGCGACCGCACACAACTAAGAAGACGACTACGACACGAACCCAAACTGAGGGCGGAGTGATCTTCTACCTTGATCGTCGTTGCAACTTGAGTGCAGTTGTTACAAAGAGTCCTTTAGTCCTGTCTCTTCACCTCACCTTAGCCGTAAAAACTTCCTCCATCAGGAAAGGCCGTCTGCAACCGGAGGCAGAATCGAGTTGACGGCGGCTGTCTGTCCAGATTGGGTACGAGACGCCACCAAACGAAACCAAACCTTCGTAGTCTCCCTGCTGGTTGCCGTAGTTAATCGCTTGGCACGGAAAGACACCGTTGCAATCATGTTCGTTCGAGCTGACTGTGCTTACGCGAAGATCCGCGCCAGAAAATGTGGTTCCGTCGGAGGATTTCGCGAGGTAATAGTCGGTCTGGTAACGAAAGCCGGTCGTGTCGTTGCGCGTATCGTAGAATGCCACATTCACGTCGCCCGTAATGGGATCTACTGACATCCAGTGATTGAAGCGGTCGACCGCTGTGGGCAGTTGATCCGTAACCGGCGCCGGCGCGGACCATGTCGCACCTGCGTTGTCGGAATAAGAAAAGAAGATGTCCGTGACCTTCGCGGCGGTGAGATCCATCCAACTGCAATAAATTCGACCGCGATGCGCTCCGCTTGAGCGGTCGACATCAAGTGAGGGATAAACAAGTGCGCCGCGGAAAGACTCTGCTGGAATAGGAATATCAAAAGGAAGCGTCTTCGCGGAAATGGTAGTGGGCAATCCCCATGTTTGGCCAGCATCAAACGATCGATTGAATACGATCGCATTCGCGGCGTAGTCATTCCATGCGACGTAGACTTCGCCATTGGGCCCAACGGCAGGAGAGGCCCCTATTGATTTGCCTGGTCCATTCGGATCATCGGCACGAGTAATCGAGAACGTCGCGCCATGGTCTTGGGATCTTGCGACTCTCACTCCACCGCCACTCGAACCGCCGGAGGCAGCATCCCAGGCGATGTACACATTGTCGCGAAACGGACTGCCCGCATTCTGGTCGGCAGTAATCATCGGCTTGTCGTTAAAATGGTTGGCTCCATTCTCGAACCCGAAGAAGGCGACAGTTGGGTATGTCCTGCCGCCATCGACAGAACGAGCAACTGCCATTTCAGTACCATTGATCCCGTTGCCACGGCCGAAATGCACGACGATATAGCCGTAAAAGAGATTGTTACTCGAGTCGAAGGCAAGCGTGGGATCAGATCCAAAATCAAGACCGCTTTTTGTTTTGGGCGGCGGCAAAGGTAAATCCACACCGCCCCAGCTCGTACCGCCGTCCACCGAGTAATATCCGCGCATCGGCAATCGGAAGATCTCATTGGACCCACCTGCCAGAACCCCTGGCTGATTGGGATTAATAGTGATGAATGTTTCGCTTTGTGGCCCACACTCATTGGAGACGTCCACGTTGCTGCCCACCGCTTGCGAGCTAGTCGAGACGGGGTCGGTATCAGCGCCGCCGTTGAGAATGAACTGATACTTATCCCACCAGGTGGGATCGTGCGCGGAGTTGCGCGCCGACACTTTGGTGGGTGGATTCGAAAGCGACGCCGCTAAGAGCAGCAAAGCGAAGATAAACAGAAGGGGTAGTCTGAGAGCAGTTTTCATGAAGAGACCTCCTTGAGTGTCGAGCTATTAGTTTGTAGGCCGTTATTAGCTTCGCCGTAGTTTAGTCACTATGTTCGGCGAGCACGCGTGGGAGATTCCATCGTGCCGTAGATAGTGAAGATTATTCGAAAACTACGCCCGCACTGAAAGACGTTGGCAACCCTGCAGCATTGTTGCTGATTATATAGCTGGCTGCTAAACGCAAAGACAACTGACAACTGCCAAGTGACGTGCAACTGACTGTTTACGGGATTCTACCTTAGAGTAATTGCCGACGGAAAGGGATTCACGCAAGGGTTAGTGCCCTAATTTGTAGGGGCGGCCCCTCCGTGGCCGCCCCAATGAAAGATTCATTCGGCGGCTTAGGGCGGCCACGGAGGGCCGCCCCTCAAATTAGGGCACCATCAAAGCCAAGAGTGGCCAGACAAGTCAAACATATTTGCGCTACAATCACAGCCAGCGATTTATCACCCGGAGGTCTGACAGCCCCGGGGTTTCATGCTCCGACTCAATCTTGAACGACAAACCTTTGCCTGAAAGTCTACTTCTTACGCGCCTCCTTGAGGCCAGTGTCGACGGTATACTCGCGTTCGATCTCGACTGCCGGTATGTCGCCTGGAACAAGGCGATGGAACGGATCTCCGGCGTCAGGCGCGAAGATGTGCTCGGCAAAAATGCCTTCGTCGTTTTTCCCTTTCTAAGAGAAACGGGCGAGGATAGGTGTTTTCTGGCGGCCCTGGCCGGAAAAACCTCAGTCTCCGACAAAAGGCCATATACGATTCCAGAAACGGGCCGCGAAGGTTTTTTCCGCGGCTACTATTCTCCATTCCGCGACGAACAAAATGAGATTGTCGGCGGCATTGCCATTATCCGCGATATCACAGAACGCAAACGAGCCGAAGAAGAGGCACTGGAGGCACACCAGCGCCTAACCTTTCATGTTGAGAACTCGCCCCTGGCCGTGATCGAGTGGGATAGCGACTTTCGTGTGTCGCGCTGGTCTGCCGCCGCAGAGCGGATCTTCGGCTGGAAGCCCGAGGAAGTTATTGGCAAGCACGTCAGTGAATGGCACTTCGTTTTTGATGAAGATGCCGATGCTGTTGCGCAGGCAACAAATCGGCAGCGAGTTGGAGCTGAGCTCCAGGGAGTTCAGCGCAATCGTAACTACACCAAGGCAGGCTCGGTACTTCACTGCGAGTGGTATAACTCGGTACTGCACGACGATGAGGGGCTACTAGTGTCTGTACTCTCCCTGGTTCTTGACGTCACCGCGCGGAAAGTTGCAGAAGAAGAACGTGCAGCCCTACTCATGCGTGAGCGAGACCTGCGCAAGCACGCGGAGGAAGCGGACCGGTTGAAGGACGAATTCCTCGCCACACTTTCTCATGAGCTCCGCACGCCTCTGACGTCGATTCTCGGCTGGGCCTCATTGATCAGAAATGGAGAAGTGGAGGGTGCAAATGTAGATCGGGCGCTCGAAACTATTGAGCGCAATGCGCGCTCCCAGGCACGACTCATCGACGATCTGCTCGATGTTTCTCGGATTATTACGGGAAAGCTACGTCTCGACCTTCGTCCCATCGATCTCGCGAAGATAATGGATTCGGCTATCGATGGGCTTCGTCCTACTGCCGGCGCCAAACAGATTCAACTGCCTCTGGATTCTGATAACAAAGGTTGTTTGGTTACCGGTGATCCGAACCGATTGCGTCAGGTAATTTGGAACCTTCTATTGAACGCAATCAAGTTTACGCCACGCGGCGGCAGCATTAGTGTTCGTCTCAAGCGTGTCGGACCGCATGCGCAACTCACGGTCAGTGACACAGGACAGGGCATCTCCGCCGAGTTTCTCCCTTACGCTTTCGATCGTTTCCGCCAGGCTGAAGGCTCGATGTCGCGCAGGCAGGGAGGTCTGGGTCTTGGTCTTGCGGTGGTGCGTCACCTGGTCGAGTTACACGGCGGGAACGTTCGCGCGGAAAGTGACGGAGAGGGTCAGGGCTCCACCTTCACGGTAGACTTGCCGCTTGCTGTTGAACGGAGGGACCCTGCTCGAGCGGAGGACAGGAAAAGAGAGATTGAGAGAAGGAAAGGCGAAAGACTTGCGAGACTGGATGGTCTGCGGGTGCTACTCGTCGAAGACGACGACGATTCACGCTGGCTACTCGGCACGATGCTCAAACGCCAGGGCGCTGAAGTCAGTTCAACGTCTTCGGCTTTCGAAGCGTTGAATGCATTTGATGAAGCGGTGCCGGACGTATTGATTAGCGATCTTGGCATGCCGGAAGAAAATGGACTTGAGTTGATGCGGAAGGTGCGGTTGTTTCCGACAGGGCGAGGTGGACTCGTACCGGCCATCGCTTTGACGGGTTACGCAACGCCCAGAGATCGCGAGCGCGCTCTGGCGGCCGGCTACCAGTTACACCTTGCCAAGCCCGTAGAATCCTCCGACCTCATCGCGGCCATCATCAGCTTAGTGGGACGAATGGCTTAATCATTCTTCTAGCCTTCCCACGAACCTGTAGGGGCGTCCCTCCGTGGGCGCCCCTTTTTTGGCGTGACTCGGGCGCCCACGGAGGGACGCCCCTACATAGAATACGAGCAGCCTTTTGAGGGGATTGACAGTGATGTTAAGATCCAGGAAACAAAAACTCTCCCTTGTTTTTCATCAATACCCCGACCAAGGAGGTAAGAACGTGAAACGAGTGTTGAGTTTGATATTGTGTCTGATGATGTTTAGTGTTTCGGCCGTGCCAGCATTAGCTTGCAGGCATCACCGTCGCACAAGATATGGCTACACTAATCAGGCGCGTTACCGGAGAGTTGCATATGCTCGCGGCTATTCAACTCCGCGGCGCGCCTTCTCGGCGGTAGGCGAGGAGCGGGCATCGGCGCGCTGGCTGGTCTCGGTAGTTCGGCGCTTTACACGTACAAACTTCGAGATAGACATCGTCGTTACTAGATGATGGAACTTCAGCTCGTCGTCGTTATGTGAGTCAGCTGGAACCCCCCTTTTTACCTTCAATTAGCCCTCAGGTCGTTTACTTATCTTAAGGAGGTGTACTTTGCTTAAACGAACATTTATTCCGCTTGTGGCTATCGCGGCAATTCTTTCATTCGTGGCGGCGGCTGCGTCTGCGTCGATGTTGAGGAATGGAGTTCTCGGCGCACGGGCGACCGCGCGGCTGTCGAAGCCGCCCGGCAAGTTTATAGCGGAACCCATTTTCGCAAACGACACTGAAAAGCGGCTCGATGCCGCGGCCAATGTTCTCAGCGACATAATGGGAGCACCTGATAAAGGCATCCCACAGGATTTGCTTGGCAAAGCCGCCTGCGTTGTGGTCGTTCCCGGCGTGAAGAAGGGAGCCTTTGTAGTTGGGGCCAAATATGGTCGTGGTTTCATTGTCTGTCGCAAGCCGGGTCGTGGCTGGTCGGCGCCCGCGGGACTCAAGGTCGAGGGCGGGAGTGTTGGCTTCCAGATCGGCGGCTCTGAAACGGATGTGGTCATGCTCGTGATGAACGAGGGCGCTATCGACAAGCTTCTATCGAGCAAATTCACAATCGGTGCTGACGCGTCTGCCACCGCGGGACCGGTGGGCCGGACTGCTGCGGCAGAGACAGACATCCAGATGCATGCGCAGCTTCTGACTTACTCGCGCGCGCGTGGACTCTTCGCCGGCATTTCGTTGGAAGGTGCCACTCTTAGGCCTGACGACGATGCCAACAAGGATCTATATGGCAAGGAAATTTCCAGCAGGGATATCGTCAGGGGCAACACTGCACCGCCAACCGCTGCGAGCGGGCTGCTCGCGGAGTTGAACAAGTATTCCGCTCGCAGGACTCAGTGAGTAACAATGTGATTACCAATCTCGCAGGTCATGAAGGGGGCAAGGCGACAGCTGCGCCCCCAGTCAAGATCCAACTCCAGCCGACCCTGAACTAGCCACTCAAGCCAAAAAAATTTGCAAGTAGGGAAGACGGACCGGGTCCACCTTCCTAACCTGCAAATTTCCTCAGGTTGAGTGAAGCAGTTGATAGACGACTCTGATGGGTGCACCAAATGGATTTCGAAAGTGGCTCGACTGGCTTATAGCTCTCTTACTCGCCCTTGCCAGCGCCGGCGTGGTGTTTTGGCAGAACGCGCGGCTCGCCGTGCTGTGGGATCTCAGCTACATCCTGGAAAACTCTTATCGGATCTCTCTGGGCGACATTCCTTATCGTGATTTTCCGTTTCCCTATGCGCCACTGACCTTTCTTGCCCAGGCCGCACTGATCAAACTCACCGGTCGTGTCTTCTTTCATCATGTCGTCTATTGTGCAATAGCAGGTGGGCTCAGCACCCTGCTTACTTGGCGCATCCTGTTGGCGATTTTGCGAACGGTGCCTCACAGGCGTTTGCTTGCTCTGGTGCTCACCGCGCCACTCATCGTCCTGGGAATATATGCAATCTTCCCACATCCGTTTTACGATCCAGACTGCACGTTTGCGGTTCTCACGTGCCTACTCCTGTTGCTGCACTGGGACCGTAGGCCGACCTCGCTATCCGGCTTCATAACCGGAGCAGCGCTGGTGGTACCAGTTTTTGTCAAACAGAACACGGGCCTCGCCTTCTTCGCGAGCGCAGGAGCATCATTCGTTTTGTTATTCGCGATTGATGTTTGGCGACGACGAGCCGTACTCAAATATATATGGCTTTTTACCGGTCTGATAGTCGGTTGCGCTTTGGCACTCTCGCTGATTCACCTCGAGGCAGGCTTCGGAAATTACATACGCTGGACCGTTAGATTCGCTGCCGAGCGCCGCACCCCGGCGCTTGGAGATATGATTGGAGTCTACAGAGATCCTCTTCTGAAGCGGTGGCTGGCACTCTTTCTGGTTGCCACACTTGCCTTGTGGCTCAGTAGGGGAAGGCGTTTACTAGTTTGCCTCTCAGTGACTGTGATGGCCATACCTTTTGCATGGTCGATTGTTTACTTGTTTTTGGATACTGACTCGTCCGAACGTGCCGAACGTCTCATAGGTTTGTGGCCCCTGCTGTTGATTGTTTCTCTCCTGACGATGCTGCTGACTATTCGCCGTCGCCGGGGAATTGAATTCGACCTGCATCTGATCGTCCCCCTGATCATAATTGCTACAGTCCATGGCGCATTTTTGTCGCAGCAGCTTTGGGGATCGACCTACGCACTCTGGCCGCTCTTTATGATCCTCGTTGCGACGTTTATTACCGCGTTGATTGATCTGATGACGACGCCCACCGTCGATGCGCAGAAGCCTTCAACCAACGATAGTCTTACTCAACATGTCTCGTCTCGGAGTCGGGAAGGATGGCTTGTCAGTGCCGACCGTTCATGGCCCATACTCCTGGCGTCCCTCATATCTCTTTGCCTGATCATATCGGGCTTCTTCTATCTTCGCTCTCACGAACGTCTCGACTACGCAAATCTCGACGACGGCCAGTTAACACATTCAAAGCTTCCCGCACTAAAGGGACTCTCTATGCGTGGTTCATGGATCGCTGACTTCGAAGAGCTTGTCGAATACAGCGAGAAAGAAATTCCGCGCGACGATGGGATCTTGTGTCTACCCGGTGAGGATCTGTTTTATTACAGCACGGGGAGACGTCCGCGCTTTCCGGTCTTGATGTTCGACCACACCATCAATCCCTACTCGCCACAGGAAATCGTCGAGCTCGCGCGCGCACGCAACATTCAATGGTTGATAGTGAAAAACGAGTTGCAGTTGGAAGAAGAGCCACTGGAGAAGAAAGACGAGCTGATGAGTCTATTGCTTAAGGATTTCGAATCATTCGAGAGTTTGGATAATTACGAGATCTACAAACGCAAGGCGGCCGACGGAGATGACGACACTGACTCAAAAGACAACGAAGAGGACTCTGAAAAACGATAGGGCCTCGAAGCTTGGACCCCCAGCAAATTTTGCGGAGTTGAACCGCTACACCAGTTGTTGCAGGCAAGGGGCGCCCACGGAGGGACGCCCCGACAAGGTGTCGTTCAAAAGCTCAAGCGTGCGGCAAACTGAATATTACGCGAGCCGCCTCCGCCCAGGAACGGATTTCCTGTCCCTACATCCGGCGTGGTCGTGATTGGCAGGAAGCCCGTACCTCTTCCCGTGGTATCCATTCCATTTTGTAAGAAGTCCACACCGAAGTTGGGCCATAGGGGATTGGCGAAGTTGGGATGATTGAACAGATTGAACACATCCATTCGCAGTTGCATGCTCACACGTTCAGTCAGCTTGTTGTTCTTTACTATACTGAAATCAAAATTCCTGAAGCTCGGTCCGACCAGGGCATTGCGGCCCAAACTACCAAAGTGCTGCGTGCCGGGAATGCAGGCACCCTCGTCATCAAGTGTGCAGGGGACCTTGAAAGCGGTGAGGTTAAGAAACTGGCTGGGCGTGCTCGTGCCGGTGAGCGGGTTACCCACTAGATCGGGTCGACCAAAGAATTCGCCACTACCGTTAAAGTCACCTTCGAACAGGTAATTGACATTGATTGGCTGGCCTGAAGCAAGGCCCAATACACCGTTGAAGGACCAACCTGAACTGAGACCTCGGATGTTGCCTAGCTTCGGTAGATCGTAATTGAAGGTCCAGGTGAAATGGTGGCGCATATCAAAGTTTGAGTTGGCTCGCTCGCGATCGGGCCGGAAGCTATTGTCCGGCTGCGTAGCATTGGGCACATAGTCCTGTCCATCGCTTGCATTGTCAATTGAATGTGACCAGGTGTAATTGACTGTCGAGGTCAGACGATGCCAGTTACGAATCTGCAGTGACGTCTGCAATGAGTTGTAGTTGCTGTTAGCGGAAGACTCAAATTGATTCACGTATACCAGAGCGGGAAATTGGACTGTTCCCGTTGCCGGATTGACCTGATTGATATCTCGATAACGAAATAGCTTGCGACCTGCCGAGCCGACGTAGCCGACTTCGAGGGCGACATTCTTCGTCAATTGTTGTTGG
>WNFC01009934.1_pt1 | contig 10555 bp, 6 predicted proteins | sample 5400541 | NCBI WGS metagenome assembly WNFC01 (sample SAMN13153342, study PRJNA577476) | soil metagenome | isolation source: 120 cm saprolite under Douglas fir tree site 2 hole 2 replicate 1 | place: USA:California | collected 2015-04-18
TGCGCCCCGCAGTCGTATCCGACATACACGGCAATCTGCCGGCACTGGACGCGGTGATCGCCGACTTGGCTGAGACAGAGCGAGATCAGGTAGTGCGCGGCGGCGATCTCGCCTTGGGCGGACCTCACGCGCCGGAGGTCGTCGACCGGCTTCGCGAGCTCGGTTGGCCGAGCGTCTTGGGCAATACCGATGCGGCGTTAAGCGGGCTGGAGGCGATTCCGCAAGCAGCGCGCGGCGGCTTCATCCCCAAGGTCGCAGCACACACCAGCAAGATTCTGGGCCGGAACCGGACCGCATGGCTCACCGGACTCCCGATGGAGTGGCGTCGGCGATCTGACTGTGGTTAACACCGGTAGCGTGAGCCTGTCGCTCGACCGCGACGTGCGCGCGACCTACTTAATCGTGGACGGCGATCAGGTCGAGCACCGTCGCGCCGACTATGACCTGGAGAAGGTGGCCGACGACTATTACTCGAGTGGCTACCCGATGGCCGATTCGTACGTCGGCTGGCTTCGGACCGGGGCATGGACGCCGCCTTGAGCGCCGCGCGCGCTGACCAAAACGCGCCGCCTGAACCATTGCCGGAAGGGAGGGATGGCCGCATTAGTTATCGAAGTGAGCTCGCCATCCCTATATGTCTCAAGGGTGACGAAGCCGTTTGCGTCCTTGCTCGTCGCCGGAATCGGGGCTGACTTCGCCTCTACCTGGGCGATGAACAAGCTGGGCATTGCCTAGGAAGAGGTCTTGCAGTTCACGCTTCGATGACGATCGAGATTGTGCTGGCGGCGATTATTTCGGCGTTGGCCTTGATGGCGGTGCCGCGAAAATCGGTACGCCGGCGGCTCGCGGCATCGAGGCGGACGGTTCGCGTCCAGTATGTGGTGCTCATTCTCGTGCCAACCTGGCTGCTGGCAGCATCCTGCTGGGTAGATATTTGGTGGAGGGCCGAGGGGCGTGGCAGTGGGGGGGAGTTTCAGTCGGTACTCATTCCTGGCGCCATCGTTTGGGGTCTGCTCCTCGCCTTGACTGCATTGCCAGACGTCTGGCGTGGTCGAAGCCCGGCGCTGAAAGTTCCCACATACTGGCTGTGGAGCGACCCCCTCTATCGGGGCGGCGTACGAGCTGTGCCCTCCATCATGGTCGCCTTGCTGATCGTGGCTCTCAATGCGGCGGCTGTCCCTTTCAATCAGCGCGGGATCGTCGGAGACTGGCTCTTCTCCACGCTTTTTATCGCCGCGATCGTCGCGGTCCTCATGGTCCTCAGTGTGATCATGTTCAACTGGCCGACATTTCTGGTCCCGCCCTCGATGCGCGGCGAGCGGGGGGCGATACAGGAATCGCTTCACGCGCGGCGCCAACCCGGCCCGCCATCCAACCACAGGCCCTGATCCCTGAACGTGTTGGGTGCAGTTGGCCAGGAGTGCGATCCCACGATGGCGGCATAAAAATGCCCCGAAGGCACCGAATCGTACTCGAAGATGGCATCCGGTCAGTGCGGACCGCCGTAGTGTATCTCTCCTTATGGCGTCGATGTCCAAACCAAATCTCGCGCCCGCGCTTATCGATTTTGTGGACGCAGTTCGCGGACCATCTAAAGTGGATTTCCGCGGGGGCTCGATTGCGGTCGTAGCTGCGCACGTCTACGGGGATGGCATCCGCATCGAGTGGCGGATGCAGCCTCCGCCGGATCTCTTGTGGATGGACAAAGTTCCATTTGACGTTGATAGTTTGCCGGTGAACTTCCAGCAGCCCAATCTGCAACTGGCGATCGACACCTATGTGAGGCAGGACGGACACTGAAGGGCTGGACGTCAACCGACGCGCGTCAAGCAGCCACTTGACAAGTGAGCTGAGAGGGCCTAGCGTGCGAATCCTGGGGCGTGCAGTCGGGCGCACCGCCCTGCTCCCCTGATGAGCCGTGTTTTGCCCGTCGTTCGGAGGGCCTGCCTTGGACGATCCGGAACTGGACACCGTGTCCGCTTCAGCCGGTCTCATCGACGCCATGCGCGTGGTCCCGGTCCACTCGCCGGAGGCTCAGGCCGCGGTCGAGCTTGGTCTGCCGGCGGGACCGCCGCGCAAGCTTGTCTATGGTGGCGGGCCGCTGCTCACCGCGGTCGAGGTGACCACTGTCTTCTGGGGCGCGCCCTGGCCGCAGGCATCGCTCGCACCGCTCGCGAACCAGGTCAACCAGTTCTTCGGCTTCATCCTGACCAGCGCACTGATCGGCCAACTTACCGAGTACAACGTGCCCCAATACAAGATCGGGCACGGCCGGCGGACGGCGACCGTGACGGTGACCACGCCGCCGCCTGGCCACACCGTGAGCGACACACGGGCGCGGCGTTTTTTGCAGCGGGAGGTCCAGAACGGCACGCTGCCGAAACCTAACGCCAACAGCCTCTACTTCCTCTATCTGCCGCCTGGCACCGTCTCGGTTATGCAAGGGCGTTCATGCCAGAGCTTTTGCGGCTATCACAACGACGTGGGCGGAAACCTGTTCTATGCGGTGATGCCGTATCCCGGGTGCGCCGGGTGCCGGATGTCGCTGGCAGTGCTCGACTCGCTGACCACTGTCAGCTCGCACGAGCTTTGCGAATCGATCACCGATCCCGTACCGGGGATGGGCTGGTACGACCAGTCATATGGCGAGATCGGAGACCTGTGCGTCGGGCAGACGAAGAAGGTGGGGCAGTACACCGTGCAGCAGGAGTGGTCAAACCAGGCGTCCAGCTGCGTGTGATCGGGACATGACGAAGTAGGCCGTTTGCCGTGACAGGTACCTGGAAAGGATTAGCAAACCAGCCGGCGTTCCACACAAGCACGATGTTCTTGCTCACCGACGGGAGGGTGATGGTGCAGGAGGAAGCCACTCCCCACTGGCACGCGCTCACGCCGGACGCGAGCGGCAGCTATGTGAATGGCACGTGGTCGACGCTTGCCGACATGAGCATCTGGCGCCGTTACTATGCCTCCGGGACGACAAAAGACGGGCGGGTCATCGTCATCGGGGGTGAGCAGAGCGGTGGCGGAGGCGATACCAACCGAGGCGAGATCTACGATCCGGTCGCGGATGCGTGGACCCCCATACCGCCCCCGCCTGGATGGGTCGAGGTCGGCGACGCGAGCTGCTGCCTCCTGCCGGAGGGAAAGCTCCTGGTCGGCGCGATCCACAACACCAGCTGCGCGATCTACGACCCGGCCACCAACACCTGGTCGACCGCGGCGAACATGGCCATGAAGTCGAACGAGGAGACCTGGGTGCTGCTGCCAGACGAGACCATCCTCACGGTGGAATGCTTTCCGCGCTTCCGCGCCCAGAAGTACGTGATCTCGTCCAACGTCTGGAAGGACGAGGGCCTCCCGCCCGTCGAGCTGGTCGACCCGGACATGAGCGAGATCGGGCCGGCGATGCTGACTTACGACGGCAGGGTCGTCTGTTTCGGCGCCGCCAACAGCAAGGGCCACGGCAAGACTGCGCTCTACACCCTGCCCGCCACGCCAGGTGGGACAGGTACATGGGTGGCCGGGCCCGATATCCCGAAGGTGGGAGAGAAGCCGATCGTCTGCAATGACTGTCCGGCCAGCCTCATGCCAAACGGAAAGGTACTGTTCGCGGCTGCGCCGTACGTGTTGGGCGACTGGGGAAAGCCGATCTACATCTTCGAGTTCGATCCGGTCATGAACACGATCACGCAGGCGCCAACCCCGCCGAACAACGCACACCAGGTGTACTGGAGCCGGTTCATCCTTCTGCCCACGGGCGAGGTCATGTTCGGGCCGAGCACAAACGACCTGCAGGTGTACCTCCCGGACGGCGCACCCAGGGAGGCATGGCGGCCGACCATCACGGACGTCACGTCGCACTGCGCGGGGGGCATCACCGACTACTACCTGGTGCGGGGCACACAGCTCAACGGGTTTTCGCAGGCCAATGTCTATGGCGACGACTGCAATGCGTCCACCAACTACCCGGTCGCCAGGCTGCGCAGCGTAGCCACAGGCCAAATTCGCTTCTGCCGGACTCATGACTTCAGCACCATGGCGGTCGCGACCGGCGCGCTGCCCGAATCCGTGCGCTTCGACGCTCGCGGCCTGCCCGACGGTGAGTACGACCTATGCGTTATCGCCAACGGCATCAGCTCCCACTGCGTCCGCTTCTGCCACGGCAGCTCGTGCTGCCCGTGCGGCCAGGACTGCGGGCATCGCGGGCCCTGCGGCTGCCACGGTCACGAGGCCGGATGTGACTGTGGGAAGGCTGCCTCCGATCCCAGGGTCGAAGAGCTGACCAAAGAGCTTCAGCGTCTGAGAAACGACCTTCAACGGCTGGTGAAACTGGTTCCGGTGAAAGAGCCCGTGAGACAGCCGAAGGAGCGCAAGCGAGCCTCGCGCGGCGGCGACAAGGCGCCGAGGACCCGGACCGGGCGGCGGCGCTAGCCCGGGCGAGGCGGAAGCCGGGGACCCGGGCACGCTGGGTTCGGCGCGGTGCGTGACGCTGGTCAAAGTCAGAGCGTCTGGCTGATCTCACACATCAGGCGTCGCGCGCGCGCGTCATCTAATAACAGTGTGGCTGTCGCGGGGCTGGCACGAGCGGCACCTGGTCCAGCGCGTCTCGTACAGCAACCCCGGTGCGAAACCATGCTAATTGCTGCTGCCATTAACAAAATGATTGACAGTCGACCCATCCGCGGTTACGGTGGCGATGCCCTAGTTCGCCGGCGCTCACGGAGGGGTCGATTGCGCAGATCGTCCGGCGTCGCCATCGCTTTGGCGGTCCTTGCCCTTTTGATCGTCCCGACCCCCTCCGCTGCGCAGGGTCCGACCTCGCCCCCTGGAGCGCCAACAAGCGTGACGGCGTCGCCCGGCACACTTTCCGCGACCGTCCAATGGACGCCATCCGGCTCTGCCGCCGACAGCTACACGGTGACCTCGAACCCCGGTGGCGTCACTGCAACGGTCGACGGCACCGCGACGCAGGCGACAGTCACAGGCCTCGGCTACCTCATGAGCTACACCTTCACGGTGACCGGCACCAACGCGCTCGGCACAAGCCCACCATCGGCCGCATCCAACTCAGTAACTCCCGGCCCGCCAGGCGGTCCGTACCACCAGGGATTTGCATTCGTACTGCTCAACAAAAACATCTCCGCCGGCAGTCCGCTTGCAACCAACTTCGGTGACGATCCGGTGCATCTCCCCGGTATTACCGGAGTGGTCATCAACGTGACCGCCAGCCAGGCAACCGTGTCCACAGACGTGCAGGCTGTCGTCAACCAGGTGGTTGTCGCGTCCGTCTCGGTCGCGCCCGGACAGGTGCAGTCCAGCCTCGAGGTCTTCGCTGTGCCTGCTCAGCTGACTCAAGCGGCGCTCCAGGTCACCGCGGGCACCGCACACGTCGAGCTGGATTTCGTGGGCTATTTCACCGGTCCAAACACGGTGCGCGATCACAGCGGGCAGCTCACGATGATCGCGCCGGCGACCCTGGCTGACTCCTCGGTCGCGGCCGACTCGACGACGAACGTCGCGGTGCTCGGGCAAGGCGGCATCCCGGCGGCCCATGTGGCCGCTGTGCTCCTGAACGTGACAGCGACGAATGTCGCCGGCACCGGCGGTTTCACGCTGATCCCGACGGGGGGCTATGCGCTCGGAATCACGACGCTCGGCTTCGCAGCCGCTCAGACGACGGCGAATCGAGCCATCGTGGCCGTCCCAAGCAATGGATCCATCTCGGTCATCGACCGGGGCGCGGCGGCATCGGTCCACATCGATGTGCTTGGTTGGGTTACCGATGGCACGGACCCGGCCGCTCTCGGTGCCCTTTACAACCCGCTAACGCCGGCGCGCCTGGTCGATACGGCGGCCAACGGCGGGCCGCTGGCTGCGGGCGCCATTCAGACGTTCCTCGTCTACGGGCAGGGCGGGGCGCCACCGGTCACGGCGACCGCGCCGCCCACCAGCGCGATGGTCCGCATCACGGCGGTGACCCCGACCGGAGCCGGGTCGATAGCGGTGGCGGGGACGACGTTCCTCGACTTCGTCGCCGGCCAAACGGCTTCGCGGAATGGCATCGTGCACCTTGCGAACGACGGATCGGTGACGTTCGGCGTCGCGGGCTCGGCGACCAATGTCACGGTCGACCTCATCGCCTATTTCGCCGGAGACCTGATCGTGCCTGGCAGCACCAAGGTCCTGACGCCGGCGTTGCTGGCGTCGATCACGACGCTCGGTGATGACGACTCCGTCACGTTTGCGCCGGGTACACCGCTGAGCCCATTCATCCGGCTCAACGACGTGATCGTGGCGGGGATCAGTCCTACAACGCCGCAGGGGTTCCTGCTTCGCGTGCAAAGCATCACCGCGCAGTCTGACGGGAGCATCCTCGTGGGCGCACGGCGGGCGCTGCTGCCGGAGGCCCTGACAGCCTTCACGATCGACTGGGTTTATGCCCCAAGTGGAACCCGATTCGGAGCAGGGGCGAATGGCGGGACGGCCATGATCGTGCCCAGCGCCGCTATCGCGTCAGGAAACCCATTCCCACCTCCGCCGAACAGCTCAATCAACACTAACTTGCCGCACCTAACGCTCAGCGACATAATCGCCCTGGCGAACCTGGTCGGTGGTGGTGGCCTGGTGCTGGGTTCCGACGGTGCGCTGCATTTCTTCCCTGCGTCTTGGGCGGATCTGGCGCTGACTGACCTCGAGCTCCAGGTGCTTCCGTATTTTCATATCGAATACAACTTCTTCAACAACACAGCCAACGCTGTCTTCAATTTCAGCGTCGGCGTCAAGCTTGCGTTCGAGCTCTCGGTTACCAAGGACCTGGTGGATATTAACCACAGACTCTGGTCGAAGACGCTTCCGATCGGCACCTCTTTTGACATCCAGATCGGTCCGGTGCCGGTGATCGTCACGCCCACCATCACCCTGGCGTTGACCTTCGATGCCTCCATCTCCGTTGGGTTGAGGTTCGCTTACCACTTCGACAAATTCATGCAGACCACCGTGAGCTACGTCGGAGGACAGTTCTCGACCAGCTCTCTCGAAAAGGTGTACGTCAACGGTTTCGATCCTCCGGCGTTTTTCGCCAACGCACAGGCAAAGGTGGCGGTCCATGCGGGGCCCGGCCTCACTTTCTATCGCTTCTGCCCTGCAATCCTCGCTCGTTGTATCAATCCGTTCACTGTAGGGGTGGACGCCAACCGTTTCTTGAGTGCGAGTTCGACGGTCACGTGCACGCCGCAGCCGTCCTGCTTTCCGAACCCATGGTGGACGCTGTCGATGGGACAGTGCATCGGGGTTTTCATGGCCCTCGATCTGTTCTTTGTCAAAAAGTTCTTTTCCCAGGATCTGGCGTGCACAGAACTGGTTCTTTTGCAGGCACCAGGGCCCCACCTGAACGTCACAATCACGCCCGCGACTGCGACCGTACCGAGATTCCACGTCCAGCACTTCCATGCCACCGTGTCCAACAGTCAGAACGGCGTGAGCTTTTCCGTGGACGGGGGTAATGCCAATGGAACGTTGAGCAATACACTCCTCACCACTGATGCCGACTACACAGCGCCAGGTACCCCGGGGGACTACAGGCTCGTAGCGGCATCAATCGAAGATCCATCTTCTGTCGCTCTCGCCCAAATCCACGTCCCGGCGGATCCTCCGACCGTGCCGACAAGTGTGGGTGCTGTCCTGGCAGGGATCACGTCGGTGACCGTGACTTGGGGGGTTCCCGCCGATACGGGTGGCGTGCCGATCACGGACTACAAGGTCGTGTCTTCGGACGGGACGACGATCGACGCAGGCACTTCCACGTCGGCCACCTTCACCGGACTCATACCGGGCACGACCTACACGTTCAGCGTTTACGCAACGAACAGCGCCAACCTGACCAGCGCGGCCGCGATCAGTCCATCGGTCACACTCCCGCCGCCCACGCCCGTAACGGTGCAGCCACCGTCGGTTGACTTCGGGATCGTCACGTTGGGGCAGGTCACCGGACCGCAGACCGTGACCGTCTACGCCAGCAACGCGAAGTCGCTCACCATCTTCACGGTGACCCTGGGCGGGACTCGCCCGCAGGACTACACGATCCAGTCAGATCTCTGCTCACTTCAGGTGGTGCCAGCGGGTGGGAGCTGCACCTTCGCGGTCGTGTTTACGGGAAATGTTCAGGGCCCGAGCACGGCAACCGCCTTTATCAATGACGACGATCTGAACTCGCCCCAATCTGTGTCCATCACGGGACAGGTTTCGACCGGCGCCGTGGTGGCAGCCTGCTTCACCAACACTATCGCGGGCGGCCAATATCACACCGCAGTCGTCGACCCAACCGGAAAAGTGTTTACCTGGGGCCGAAACGAATTCGGCCAGCTTGGGAACGGCAGCCTCCAGGGCAGCGGTTTTCCCGTCGCGGTTTCAACCAGCACGGGTTTGCCGCAGGCTGCAGAAGTGTCGGCGGGCTGCTGCGACACGTTCGTTCGCACCGTGTCCGGCACGGTGTGGGCTCTGGGCAGCAACTTGTCCGGCGCGCTCGGGAACACCGCAGTTCAGGGTTTGAGCACTGTGCCGGTCCAGGTGATGGACGTGGGCGGAGTGGGTTACCTGACAGGCGTGTCTGACGTCGCGGGCGGTGGGTTTCCGTTTGCCGTCGCCGTGAAGTCGGCCGATGGTTCGGTCTGGTCGTGGGGCGAGAATGTCGAGGGCCAGCTCGGAAACTCCACCACAACCAGCAGCCCGACCCCGGTTCAGGTCCTGGGCCCAGGTGGGGTGGGGTACCTGACAGGAGTGGTCAAGGTGGCCGCAGGAACGCGCCATGTCGTTGCGCTCAAGAGCGACGGTACGGTGTGGGCCTGGGGCAGGAATAGCATCGGAGAGCTTGGCGACAATGCGACCTCGGCGATGGAAACGACACCGGTTCAGGTGACCGGTCCTAACGGGGTCGGCTTCCTGACAGGGATCATCGCCATTGGTACGGAGGGCGACCACACGCTGGCCGTGCGAGCTGATGGCACGGTTTTCGCGTGGGGGAATAATGTCTACGGACAGTTGGGCATCGGAACCACGACACCATCGTTCGTGCCCTATCCCGTAGCCGTAAGCACGATCTCGGGGCTGACCAAGAACCCTTCGGTGAGCACAGGCGAGGAGCATTCACTGGCAGCGGATCCCATCACTGGCAAGGCGTGGGGATGGGGTTGGAATCCCTACGGGCAGGTGGGAGATGGGACGCAAACGGGAGACCTTTTAACGCCTTCGCAAGTCGCTGCCCCGGTGTCGTTCACCGAGGTCGCAGGCGGTACGTGGCACTCCATCGGACTTGGATCTGATGGGTCAGTCTGGACCTGGGGCTACAACTACTTCGGCGAGCTCGGGAACGGACAAATGTTCCTGACCATCAATCCGATTCCGCATGCCGTGAGCGGTGTGACTGCGGCGCAGCCGCAGAGTTGCTGAGCCGAGGGCAAGCCCGGCTAAAGCAGGCCGCAGGGCACGGCCCGCGTGGGTGCGCGATATCGCTGAAGACGACGTATCGGGGGCGTCAGGTTGTGCTAGCCATAACGGGTCCCTGTCGATAGCTCAAGGACTCCGGATCCCGGTTGTTTCCCGAGGCGCGATGTAGCAACCGCGGAGCAACCCGTGTAGCAACTGCCTATCACTCGCGCGCAAGGTCGTTTGTCCGGACCTCCGACCGTAACCTCTATCACGGGCCGGGCGGCGCTTTGCGAAGCTCTCGAGGCATCAGCCACGGCGCTTCAAAGGGGATCGCGCGGACGTAAAGCCCGTGACTTGACAAACAGCTTCTCGCCTGCGCAGAATCAATTCCTGGCGCCTCTTTTAGGTGGCCATCACGAGGCGAATTGTGTGGCTGACGTTCCCGGAACCGGGCGTTGTAACGTGTGGCTTTCGCGTGGAGGGAAGTGATGCATAAATCTCCTGGAGCTCTTCTAGTCGCAAAGCTGTCACTCCTTGTCTTGTCCGTGAGTGCCGTTGGCCTTTTCAGCCAAGCACCCGCGACGGTAGGCGCGCTCGCGCGAGCCGGCGCGGCTCTGCTAATCCCGCGGCAGGAATTGAATGACGGTTACGACCAGTTGCCAGTCGGCAGGAAGGCTTTGTCGATGTCAAGCCTCGTGAACCTGGGCTACGTACATCCGCCGACCGGGCCAATCCTTACCGCGAGCATCCAGCCCATCGGCGGCGCGCCGGCGCTGGCCGACCCGCCACCCGTGACGTGGGGCCCGGCCACGGACATGTCACACAGGACCACGTCTAACTTCGGCGCCAATGAACCGGCTGCGGCAATGCATCCAACCAACGATCTGCTCGCGCTCAGCGGAGGAAACAGCTACGAGCCAAGCCCGACCCACTCTCAAATTAACAACACCGGCAATGGTGGATCGACGTGGAGCAACACGGCCGCACCCAACTGTGCGTCCGACGGCGACGGGGTACAGACATGGCTCAGCGCCAACGTCAATGGGGGCATGTCTGCCCTCAACGCAAGCATCTGCGCCAACGCAACTGGTCCACAGTTCACCTTGAGCCACTCGACCGACAGCGGGGC
>WNFC01009935.1_pt1 | contig 10554 bp, 5 predicted proteins | sample 5400541 | NCBI WGS metagenome assembly WNFC01 (sample SAMN13153342, study PRJNA577476) | soil metagenome | isolation source: 120 cm saprolite under Douglas fir tree site 2 hole 2 replicate 1 | place: USA:California | collected 2015-04-18
TACAGAGCGGCGCGTCACGACACCTTACGGCCTCCAGGGCGGCGAACCCGGCACGCGCGGTGAAAACCGCCTGCAGCACGGAGACCACGAAATACTCCTGCCCGGCAAGGTACATTTCCAGGCATCCCCTGGCGACCGGCTGACAGTCCTTACGCCTGGCGGCGGCGGCTGGGGCGAAGCGCCCTGATCGTGAGCTTTAAATAATTAATCCGGCATACGAATGGGTGTAGCCGCGCGATTTATCGCGCTGGGGGGTGGGGCAAACCCCATCGTAATTTTTTAAACTCCATAATCAAGGCGCTCCATAGCGCTTGAGCAGTTCGCCCCGTGACATCCACACCTCCTGGGGATAAGAACCGTAAGTGGTTCCCTGCAGGAGTCTGTCCAGGCCTCTCGAGTGATAAAGCACCAGCAGACCGGTCATGAAAAAGCGATCCAGCCAGGTAAGGACGTTCTTTGGACGCTGGCGCAGAGTGAAACCCAGGCGCGGGGCGCCACGACTCAGCAGCGTCACGCCATAAATAGCGCGCACGCTGGCAGGAAAATCCGCTTCCTGCACCCGGGCCGCCAGGGCCTGCAGGTCCTGGGCAATCATCCGCAGCAGGCCCCATGGGCTCGTGCGAGTCGCTGCACTCAGGATCGCCTGATTGCTGAAATGGAGTATGCCTATATGGTCGCCTGAGCGAATGTATGTCCCATCGGGCAACTTCATTGGCCGTCCATGGTAGTGAGCGATCTGCAACTGTAACAGGCCATTTGGAGCGCGAGGAATTGGCTTTACACGCCACAGGTAAAGCGTGAGCCGCTCCCACAGCGGCCAGAAACGCAGGAAGCCTCGCGCCTGCCCCGCGCGAGTCTGAAATGCCAGCCTCCAGCCGACACCCACAGTACGTTGAGGAGCCTGTGCCTTTAGTGCGATGCGTACGTCCCGCTGCACGCGCACTCTGAGAATAAAGTATGCGCCCATGAGCAGGAACAGGGTGGCAAAGGCGAAAACCAGGCGATACCCCAGGGCCGTCTGCCCAAATAGATTGGCGATAAAGATGGTCAGGCCGCCCAGTGCGGGCGCTATGATGGCTGGCAGCGTCGATGATGCGCTCCACAGGCCTAAATCCTTGCCCACCGTTTCCAGCGATGGCAGCGCATCGATGGCCAGGGCCCAGTCAACGCTGGTATAGGCTCCGTAGCCCAACCCGAATAGTATTCCCAGGGGCCAGAGCGCCAGGTCAGCAGGGAAAACCACGAACGCCATGGCAGCAAGAGCCATGCAGACGGTAGCGACAGCAACCACGGGTGTACGCCTGACATGATCAGAGAAGATTCCGAGCGTCAGGGCGCTGAAGATGGCTCCCACAAGTGCCAGCACCGCCACCGCCGCCGTGGTTTGCACAAAATTGGTGATATGCGCCACGTTCGCAAAATAGTACTCGATAAATGTCATGAACAGGCTGAGCCCCATCATAACGAAGCAGCGCGTGAGGAAGACCCAGATGAAGTTGTAGTCACGCCAGGGTTCCAGCCAGTTACTCACCAGCCACTGGCGTCGTCTATCCTTGCGGCTCATCTCTGCCTGGACCGCTGGAGTTCGCCTGGCAGAGAGGGGGGCTTCACGCACGCCGATCACGGTGATCATGACGCACACGAACAATGCTATCGCGGTCAAAGCGTAGTAATAGGCGGCGCCGCGCCGGATAATGCCACCCGCGGTGACATTGAGGCTGACCTGGCCCAGTAACCACGCCGCAAGCCCCAGGCTGCACACGTTGCCAATAATAGTCATCAATCCCATATAACCGGAGGCCTCACCGCGCTGCTCCTCCGGCACCCGATCTGGTAACAGGCTCTGGTAAGCGGCAGTAATGCCATTGTTACCTAGCTGGAAGACCAGAAGCCCCAGCACAAAGATAATCGCGTTGGCAGCCATGGCCAGTATGAGCGGACCAAGCAGCAAAAACAGCATGCCTGCCAGGATATATGGTCTCCGCCGCCCCCAGGGGCTGCGTGTATTATCGGAAATGGTGCCGACTATGGGGGGCACCATCAACGATAGCAGTGCCCCCAACGTCGCGATCCAGCCCAGAAAGGCTGCTTGCTGGGCACTCCCTACTTCACCGGGCGAGACAAAAAGCAAGACCTGGGTGGGGATTACAATCGGCAGGAGGGCGGCAGACTGGAAATTCAGGGCAAACCATAAATTGCTGAGCGTAAGTTGCTCGCTTATGGTGAGCCGGTGTGGTTGATGGGAATCTTGTACAGCCATACCTTCAGCCTGAAACTAGAGTCATCCTTCTCTCCTGTGAGGTAGGGAGCATGATGCAACTACGAGGAGAGTTACCCGCTTGCAGCACGGAATCGCCCGTGACTGTTGCGCAGGCAGGGTAACTTCGTTTCATCATATGGATTAATATACCATAAAGAAGTATCGATGTGTGTTCTAAAAGCAGGAGATTCGAGGCCTGAGAGGAAAAGGGGCACTTTCGAGAATAGAAATGTAGGCGCCTTGAATCTTCAGGGCGCCCACCAGAAAAACATTCTGCCTCAGGGTCCTATTCCTATTGTTGGCACCGGCGTTGGATTACCGTTGCCAGGCCCTGGCGGCGGCGCTTGACAGGGACTATTTCCGGTCGTTGGGGTGCCGCCTGTTTGTGTAGTGTCGCAGTTGGCTTTGCCGGTCTGCTGGGGTACCTCGCCATCGAGCATCCAGTCGATAATGCCCGTCCCCTCGAGGCCGTTGAGTTTCGAGACAGCCTGCTGGCGTACACCAGGCGGTACAACGAACGTTGCCAGGGTAAACGGAGAGTGGTACTTACCACAAGGAATACCCGCGCCATCTATGTTACACGCGCCGCTCGCCCGCTCGATGACACTGTGCCAGATGGGAGCAGCGCCCGTAATACCAACTACATTCCCCACGAACTGGGAATTGTCGGCATTGCCCGACCAGACGCCTACCACAACATTTGGCGTGTAACCAATAGTCCAGTTATCTACAAAATTATCCGTCGTACCAGTTTTGGCTGCCACCTCGTGCTGCTTCCCATCAGCCTGATTCCAGTCATACATTGAAAGCACGTGATCGCCCGAGAATTCAAGGGCCCGCGCCGGCTCATCCGAGAGGATAGAAGTCATCAGGTAGGCGATCTGCGGACTGATAACCTGAACCCCGTTGGGATGAGTAGGATCGTAATGATAGAGGTGATTGCCATAGTTATCCCAGATATCCAGGATACCCTTCGGCGGGACGCGCACCCCCTGGTCGGCAAAAACCTGGTAGGCGCCCACCATCTGGATCAGCGGTACGCCGGCCGTACCAAGCGCCATGGCAGGTCCGAACAACTGCGGGATGCCGACGTTGCTACCATGCTTCGCGTTGTACATCGCAACATCTTCATCTATCGCTGAAATGCCCAGGCGGCGTGCCATGTTCACCACGTTATCCATGCCGGCATACTCGAACGCTTTTACCGCTGGAACGTTGAACGAATTCGCAATATCGACACGAATAGGGGCGTTCAGGTTGTGATACCCACCACCGTAATCAGGGGGGTGGTAGGCGCTGTGTTGAGGATCAGTTTGCGAGCCTCCAGTAGGAAAATAGGTCTTCTTATCCGGCAGCACCAGGCCTGGATACCAGCCCATCTGGAAGGCAGTTGCGTAGATAATTGGCTTGAAGGACGATCCGGGTTGGCGATACGCCGTGGCCGCATTGAAATTTCCCCCGACCCTGGGATTGGTGGAATACCAATCGGCACTGCCATCCATCGCCAATACCTCGCCGGTCTTAGCATTCATCACGACCACTGCAGAGTCGTTGACGTTATGCGCCGTGTTGAGAGGGCCATAATCGCCGATGAACGGCTGATATTCCTGCTTATCAAGATGACGGCGTACGGCATTCTCGACAAAGTCTTCCAGGTTGACATCGATAGTCGTATATATATTGAAGCCGCCATTGAGCAGTGTCTCCGCCCCTATCTGGGCTTCTAGTTGTTGAATGATCCAGTAAACAAAATGCGGGGCGCGGATATTGCGTACATAACGTGTGAAGGTCATCTTGGCAGTCAAAGCTTCTGCCTGCTGCACCATGCTTTGTGTGATCGTACCCATGCCTGGTACCTGGATACCCAGCGAGAGCATCTGGTTGAGTACAAAGTCCTGGCGCACTAAAGCTCGTGCCCTGTTGTCGGGGCCGAGCGTCGGATCATAGCCTGGTGGATTTTGTGGCATCCCTGCCAATAACGAAGCACGAGCCAGCGCTAAGAGCGGGTCGTGCTTGCCCTGCGCATTCATATCGAGAAAAGCTATGGCAGGAGTACACACATGCTGCGCGTTACATTGCGGCGCAAGGTGGAAGTAGTCTTCAGCGGCGGCATCCACACCGAGATCCTGTGCGCCAAAGGCCGAGACGTTGAAATACATCTCCAGGATCTTCCACTTAGGATACTGTTGTGTCAGGCCGACGGCGAGCACGGCCTCTGTCAACTTGCGACTCAGCGTGATCTGCTTGCTATTGGTGAGGTTTTTAATCAACTGCTGTGTCAGCGTGCTTGCACCGCTGACCACCTGGTCGTTGTGTTGCACATACTGAAGGCCCGCACGGAAAATAGCCTGCGGGTCAATGCCGGGGTTGTCCCAAAACGTCTTATCCTCCGCGGCCACCATCGCATCCCGCATGACCTGTGGAATATACTTATACGCAACGGCTGTGCGACGACCTCCCCCGTTATTGTCATATACATCAAAGAGCAGGACGCCGTTACGGTCGTAGATACGAGAGGTCTGGCTAATCTGCTTGTTCGCCAGCCCCTGCAGGCGCGGCAGTTGGTTCTGATAATAGGCATCCGCTGATGCAACCCCCGAAGAAGAGACTATCACCAGCAAGAGACAAAAGGCTATACCCAGGCTAAACGCAATTTTCGTCCCGCCGAACTGTGCGCGCTTCAAGCGTTCGCGGCGGCGGCGCATCAGCATAGAAATGCGCGTAGCGCGCGAACGTTTCCAGGGTTTCGACTTTTGAGCCGGAGGTGGACCGCTTGGCCGGTAGAGGACCAGTGGCTGCTGATCGACGGGCGGGATGGCACCCATGCGTCCAGACCAGCGGCGCATCGTCTGCATGGTGTTGGACATCCAACCCTGCGGCCCGGCCGGGGGCGGCACATGTGACGCAGGCCATGCTTGCTGTTGTGTGGGTTGTGCTGGTGGCAGAGGCGAATAAGGAGGACGTATCAAAGGAGAATATTGTTGTGGTATTCGTTGTTGTTGACCATTATCACGGAATGAGCCTCCCGCGCGTGGATTCCCATTATTGCCAGCGGGATGATTGGTATTGGTCTGTTGTTCGTTCCAAAATACATTACCCATGCCTTTTATGTATCCTTAATAGAAGCGGTTCGCTCACTTTGCATACTTTGTACGCTGTCGCTCTATCTCAAAAGAACGAGACAAATGGTTAGTTTCAGGTAGAATAGGAGTGACGACCTCGCCCGCCGCGCAACTACATAGAAGCCCGGCTCACCAGTTTTAACGAGGCAGGCAGTACACGATAACAGGGTCCCCCTTTCGGGCCATTGTATGCTGTCATGAGGAATCAGGTAAAGAGTATTCTCGATCTCTTTAGTACGTAGGCTACCCCTTGCCAGATCGTGTAAAATTTAGGAAGACATGCAAATGAGCGCCTGAGATCAGCATAACTACCAGACCCTGGCACCAGGGCCTCTCAGGCATCCTGTTGAGAGGAGTTACGTTTATGCCATCCCGCTGCGCCAGGAAATATTGCTTCAATATCATGCGTGTGCTCTTTGTGACGCTGATTAGTATATGTGCCCTACTCCCGTTTGCCGCCTTTCCGCATATCGCTTCTGCGGCCAGCAACCCGATCACCGTCACCACCCGCAGCCAGGCGGTCAACTTCCCCAACTCCATTAATTTCGATATCACTGTAACTGATACCAGCAGTAACATTACTACAGCAACTATTTTCCTCAGCTATTACCCGCACGGCATCAGCGCCGGTTCTACCGATCTACATCATGACGTTCCTATAGGTCATCCCGCCCGCACTATTACACTGCACGACAGCGAAGATACCAGTGGCTCGGGCTTCGTCTTACCCGGAACGCCTATCGATTACTACTGGCAATTTCAGGACAGCGCAAGCCACACATTCAACGCTGTAACGCAGCGCTTTATCGAGATAGATAGCCGTTTTACCTGGCAGAACCTGTCGCAGGGCAAGATACAAATCAACTGGTACAACCAGCCGCAGAATTTTGGGCAGGTTGTGCTCAAGCATGCCACTGATAGCCTTGCACACATTAGCAAAATAGTCGGCGCCGGGCCAGCGCAGCCGATCAATCTCTGGATCTATGGAACCTTCCAAGATTTTCGTGCCGCGCTCGGGCCTGCCGAGTACGAGTGGGTAGGAGGAGAAGCCTTCCCCGATCTGAGCCAGACCTTCCTGGTTATCCAGGATACTTCCGATTACACTCTGGCACGAGATATGCCGCATGAAATGACGCACCTTGTCTTCCACCAGCTCACAGCGCATGCCAATGTGATCCCAACGTGGTTCGATGAAGGGCTGGCGGTTTACAACCAGATGTATCACGAGCCGGAAATGACGGCCCGCCTGCAAAAGGCCCTCGACACCCAGACGCTGCTAAGCCTGGACGATATTTCCGGCGGGTTTCCGCCCGACGCGGATAAAGCCTACCTCGCATATGCACAGAGCTGGAACCTGGTTGCCTACATGTACAGTACCTTCGGTCAGGCCAGGATGACGGCACTTATCAAAGCGCTCAATTCACCCCTGATTGATTTTGAAGGGGCAGCGCAACAGGCATTGGGAATAGACGTAGCACACCTGGAGAACCAGTGGCACATCCATCTGCACCAGCCGCCAACGCTGACCGGTAGCCAGCCAGGTCATGCGCAGTCCTCTGCCAGTAGGGGACCGTCTGGATCAGGGGTGTTTACCACTACCAGTGTGATATTAATTGTGGTAGTATTGGCAGGTGTAATGCTACTCGTCGTCATTTCGGGCCGTCGACGCCGGCAAACACCGGCAAAACCGACTTCACCGCCACGTATTCAGTAAAGTTGAGAGAGGCTACTGCGATGCTCTTGCGCTATACCTGGCATGGCCGCATCTACACCAGGTCCATTCTCCTGGCTGCGCTGCTCTGCCTATGCACTCTACTACTTTCACCCGTTGCCTTCGCACATACCGCCCTCGCCGCAAGCGACCCGATCACAGTGATCTCTCAAACAGACATCATCCACTTCCCCAACTATATCGACTTTGATATGAGCGCGAAAGATACAAGAAGTATTATCACCCAGGCGACGATCACTATCACATTCACTGTACCGGGATACGTGGACCAGCAGTACGATCAGACCGTACCCATCAATCACCCGGCTTCTACTGTGGCCTTGCAGTGGCGGCAAAAGACTACCGGCAACAACTTCTATCCACCAGGTACACTGGTTAGCTATAACTGGCAACTCCAGGACAGCATTGGGTTTGTGCATGACGACGTAGTACAGAATTTCAAGACGATAGATAGTCGTTTCAGCTGGCAGCACCTGTCACAAGGTATGTTGCAGGTGAACTGGTACAATCGCACACAGGACTTCGGCCAGTTTATGTTGCAGAAGGCCAGTACAAGCATAGCTCACATCACTACTGTACTTGGCGGTGGGCTGCTGCATCCTATCAACCTCTGGGTATATCAGACCGATGACGATTTCCATGGTTCACTCCCACCAAACTCCTACGAATGGGTGGGCGGCGAGGCGTTTCCTTCGCTGCGAGAAGCGTCTATCGTTGCCGTCGACACCTCCGATGACACTTTGAGGCGTGACATGCCGCACGAACTGACGCACCTCGTCTTTCACCAACTGATAGAACAAGGCATAGAGGTCCCAACATGGTTCGATGAGGGCCTGGCAGTCTACAACCAGTTCTACCATGAACCTGGAATGATGGCGCGTTTTCAAGAGGCGCTCGATACCCATACGCTGCTGCGGCTGGATGAAATCACACTGGGCTTCCCCGCCAGTGCAGATCAAGCATATCTCGCATATGCGCAGAGCTGGAACCTGGTCACCTATATGTACAGCACTTTTGGCCTCACAAAAATGGGTGCTCTCATCAAAGGACTCAATAATACACAGACGGATTTCAATGGAGATTTACAGACATACCTGGGAGAGGACCAGCCGCGCCTGGAGAATCAGTGGCGCATTCACCTCCAACAATCGCCAACGCTGCCACCAGATCAGCTCACACCAACGCCCACTATCAAGCCTGTCAATCCATCGCGACAAACACAGTCGCAGGCGAATAGCGATAGCACCGGGCCACTACTCATCGGCATTGGCGCCTTGCTCGTCCTGGCGTCTATAGCCTGTTTAGCGCTGATTATCGTCAATGTGAAGCAGCGCCGCCAGCAAGCACTGGTGGTGCAGTCTGCACAAGAGCTTATCTCGGCCAATGCAACGCGCTGGCAACAAAGTAATCAGACGCTGCCAAACATGCAGTCATCTATGTATGCGCAGTTGGCGGATAACTCTCGCACCATGCCTCCAGGGTCACCAGCTCATTATGCACCAGGGCAGGCATTTGCCACGCCTCCGCCCCCACCTGGTACGCCTCCCACACCTCACGCAGCGACGGCATATTCGCCATCACCTGACAATCAGGCCAAAGAGGACAATAGGCAGCCACAAGCAGGTGAAAGCGAAAGCACCGGCCTGGTTGATCCGGTATTGCCAAACCAGGAATACTTAAGCCAGCAGCCCGGCAGGCAAGCTCCCCAGGAGTGAGAAAACAAGGAGGTTCTTGATGGAAGTGTTCGATGCTCCGGCCCGCTTCTACTCTGCGGGCACATTGCCTTTGGACGAACTCGCTTACTGGATTGCATTCAGTCGTGTACTTGGCATTGGACCGGTCCGCTTTAAACAACTGCTAGACTTCTTCCACGAAGATGCTGCGGCTGCATGGCACGCCAGTAGTAAAGAGCTTGCACAAGCAGGCCTTGATCAGAAGGTCATCGAAGGCTTTCTCGAGCAGCGTTCCAGGATCATACCTGAGCAGGAACTGGAGAAATTAGAGCGGCTGCGTATTCACGTGATTACATGGAAGGACCAGGCCTATCCCACCCTGCTGAAGGAAATCGATCATACGCCTCCAGTACTGTACATTGCCGGTACACTTAGCGAAGCTGATCGCTTTGCCCTGGCCGTTGTGGGCACACGCAAGGCCAGTGTCTATGGACGGCAGGTAACGGAACGCTTCGCAACTGAGCTGGCGAAGGGCGAGGTGACCGTAGTCAGCGGGCTAGCGCTGGGCATTGATACCATTGCGCATACCGCTGCGCTTGATGCCGGTGGGCGCACAGTAGCAGTCATGGGAAACGGCCTGGATTTGATCTATCCGCCCAGCAATCACAACCTGGCACGGCGTATCGTCGAATCAGGACAAGGAGCTCTGGTGACCGAATTTCCCCTCGGTGTAAAACCTGATGGGAAGAACTTCCCGGCACGCAACCGTATCATCTCAGGTCTCTCGCTTGGCGTACTGGTTACCGAAGCCCCACAGCCCAGCGGCTCGTTGATTACGGCAAACTTTGCCCTCGAACAGGGGCGCGAGGTCTTCGCGGTCCCCGGCAGCATACTCTCCTCGGGGAGCGCGGGTGTCAACAAACTTATCCAGGATGGAGGCGCACGCCTGGTGACGAATATCAATGACATCCTGGAGGTGCTCAATCTTTTTATGGTGCCTCAACAGGTGGAGATGCAGGCCGCGTTACCAGATAATGCCGAAGAACGCACACTGCTCTCCCTGCTCAGCCACGAGCCGTGTCACATTGATGATCTCATTCGTGCATCGGAATTGCCGACGGAGACAGTGAGTGCGACACTGTCTGTGATGGAACTGAAGGGGATGGTTAAGTCAGCGGGGGGGATGCAGTTTGTTTTGGCCAGATAAGCTGTACCCGGTTGCTAGAAACAGAGGACACGTTGATTCATCTCGAGCACCTACTCAGCGCTACAAAAGGTGTCTTGCGTTACCCGGGGCAACAGGGGGTCTTCGATGCATTCAGTCACGATACCCGGCAACTGATCCCGGGAGAGATGTTCGTAGCCGTTCGTGGGGGGTATAGCGATGGACACGACTACCTGCTCGATGCTCTACAGCGCGGCGCGGCGGGTTTGCTGGTGGAGGCGCGAGCCATCACAGCCATTTCTGAAGAAAGCCAGGCAGCATTGGAAAACGCGAGAGTTGCTATGGTGGTGGTGGAGGACACGCGCATCGCATTACAGCAATATGCCCGCGCTATCCTGGAGCGCTGGCGCCCAACGGTTATCGCAGTGACCGGCAGTACTGGCAAAACCAGTACTAAAGAGGCCGTTGCATCTGTGCTTGCCGGTAGTTTTGCCACCTTCAGGAGCTGGCAAAACTACAACGACCTGCTCGGGTTACCGCTCTCGCTTGGCCGCCTGGAAGAGCATCACGAGTATGCTGTACTGGAGTTAGGCTGCGATCAC
>WNFC01019629.1_pt1 | contig 10554 bp, 11 predicted proteins | sample 5400541 | NCBI WGS metagenome assembly WNFC01 (sample SAMN13153342, study PRJNA577476) | soil metagenome | isolation source: 120 cm saprolite under Douglas fir tree site 2 hole 2 replicate 1 | place: USA:California | collected 2015-04-18
AGAGCACTTTGCTTTTCTGATGGTTGTGCTTGGTTTACTGATGCTGACCGTGCTCTTGGCATACTTCTGGACGCACCGGGAGCAAGAGTTGGCGGATCTGGAAGTGCTGGAGACTCACAGGCCATCGCCAGGGAAAGCAATGTCGGCTTGAATAACGGTCCTCCAGCGGAACAGTGACTCGGGGACCGCAACTGGCTCGCTAGACATGGTCCTGCCACAGCGGGGGATTTCTTACTAATTGAAAGGCGCTTGAGAAGGCCAAATAAAGCAAGAACTACTTCCCTTGGTGCTTGGCGTATTCTTCGGGCGTGAATTTGCCAGCCTTCACGTAGCTCTCATTCAGTTCCGTGTACTGCTTCCACTTCTCGGGCAGGTCGTCCAGCGCAAAAATTGCGGACACCGGGCAGACGGGTACGCAGGCGCCGCAATCGATGCATTCCACGGGATCAATGTAGAGCTGCGGCACGCTGGCGAACGTGGGGCGGCCGTCGTCATGCGTCGTATTCTTCTTGGGGTGGATGCAATCTACGGGACAGGCGTCGACGCAGGCGGTATCTTTGGTTCCGATGCAGGGTTCGGCAATGACAAAGGCCATATGTCACCTCCCCCTATCAGAATCCACTCTATGCCTCCCGGAAAGAAGATTCAAGCGGAGGCGAGGTAAACTCCTTGCGTATGGCGCCGACGATGGAAAAGATTTCCGCGGTGACTCTCCGGGTTGCGAACATGACGGAGTCCGTGCGGTTTTACAGAGATGTTCTGGGCATGGAGCTTCTCTATGGCGGAGAGGACGCGGGTTTCTCCTCCCTTCGTGCTAAAGACGCACAATCTGCGATCTTCAATCTGGAACAGGGTGAGGCAGTGACTGGCTGGGGTCGGCTGATTTTCTACGTCACGGATGTCGACGCTCTCTGGAATCATCTGAAAGAAACAGGATTTGATCCGGAAATCCCGCGAGACGCCTCCTGGGGAGAACGGTATTTCCATATGTCGGATCCGGACGGCCACGAGCTGTCGTTTGCTCGTCCTCTACAATGATTTGGAGAAAAACGCGGGGCCGAATGGGGAGCATGGGAGTCTCAGTGGAGATGCAGCATACGGGTGGTCCCAGCGTGCAGGGCGGAGGTACAGTTGCGCGGGGTGCCAAGCGCGGGTCACGGATGTTGCCCTGCAAAGTCCCTCAGTGATGCAGCCTTGGTTCCAGCCAAAGCCCTCTTGCCGTGAGGTTTAATGCGCCTTCGGGTGGCTTCGAGCGCCGACTTGTCGCCGGTACTCAGTTGACGCTTGCAACGACTGGATGACAGTGTCGAGCGTGATGGAGTCGAGGCTGAAGCCCTTCTTGGACGCTTCGACGAGCAGGGGGCAGATTGGCGCTCTTGTCTGGTTTGGGTTTGCGGGCGTGGATGATGTGCTCTTTCGTGTCCAAGCGTCTTGAATACCCGGCCAGCATTGATACCCTTCATCAATCGCACGTATGTAGCCAGGGGGTGAGTGGGGAACGGTAGGCGGCCACAAAACTCAAAGGACCCAATTCGTAACCGTGAAAATACGGATGAGCTGCGGCCGCAGAAAAAGGGCGGCTTGGCGCCTCTCCTCTTTTTTCGTTTCGCCGCCTTTTAGCATCTTGACTTCCCCGAGCTCCCCTCGGCACTACCAAAAGGCGGCGGGTCGGTCGTCCTCACGGCCGCCGGCTCGTCCGGTCTCTTTGTTTGAAGAGTATCCCCTTCTGGACCAACACGCTTCCTTTCAGGTATCGGCCATCTTAGATCGCGATGCTGTGCGTAGATCTCGCACCCCTGGGGAGTTTATAGAGACTTCAAGAACTCGGTGATGGCTTCTTGGTCCTCCCTCGTCAGCTTTTTAAATTGGTGACTTACGCGGCTTGCCTCGCCCCGGTGCCGCAGGATCGCGTCGCGAAGCGTCAGGGATGCGCCATCGTGCATCAATCGCGGACGCAAGCGGACTCCCCATAATGGGGCGGTGCGTATTTTGTTCCGACTGCTCTCGAAGTCCTGTTTCGAAAGATACCCCGACATCATCTGAAAGACTTTGTTCCCGTAGTGCTCCCGGGTCGCCTGTAGGATTCCGTCGCCCGTACCGACGTCATGCATCAGGAAATCCCCATAGGGATGAAATGTGATTGATCCGAGCGCGACTGGAATCGTAAAGGTTCCGCCGTTGATCTTCGTTCCAGCGGCAGCAGTGGTCAATGTTTCGACGTGGCAAGTCGCACAACCGATCTTGTCAAATAAGCCGTAGCCCTTCTTTGCAACCGCGCTTCTCGCCAGCTGGGAATCACGCGCAGGCGCTTTCGTGGCTCGAATAAAGCGGGCGAAGTGATCAATGTCGGAGAGGCCGTCCGGTCCTGGCGTGTCATTCGGCTCCGAAGCGGTGTTGCACAGCTTGGTTACCTCATCCGGTTGCAGGCGGTTTGTGATGCCCATCTCATTGAGGTAAGCGTCGCTGGCGAACGATAGCAGGCTCGCGTGCTGGTCTTTCCAGCCGAACCTGCCTACGCTCATCTGCCCGGGCGCTTCTACGATGGGGACCTGGACAACCTGTCCGCAAATTTTCCGATGTGAAGATTTACATTGTTGCTCGGCGAGATCGACCAAAGTTTGATCGGCAACCGCCTCGACGAATCCATCTCCCAACAGATTCAAAGAAAGGCGAAACGTCCGGATCGTCTCTGTCTCTGGAACTCGCTCTTGAATCTCACTGTCAGAAAAGGCAGCATTGGGACAAATAGCGCGATCATTCACGAGAGACCGGCCAGAGATGACTTCGGCTCCGTGAGCGATCGGGATTTCTGGAGTGCCGAAGTGTCCCTTTGGCCCCTGATGCCCGACGCGTAATTCCGCGACCTGCGAGGCAGCACCTGAAACCGGACTCTGGTGGCATTCGCGGCAGGACTGCGCGTTATAGAGCGGTCCGAGGCCATCGCTCAGCTGCTCGCCTTCCTCGAATTTCGTTTGATCGGCCTGATGAGTCGCATCGTCGGCGACGCCGTTGCTTTTATTGTCAAAACCGGTAGGGGCTTCCGTCGAACGAGCGCCAGACAAAGCGAGGATAAAACTCAGGGCGGCCAAAGGGATAGAATCAGGCCAGTCCCCCTCCCCCATAGACATGTGAGCCCGAACCCGAGCCAAGGAGACGAATTTCATTCATCAATACCACCTTTGCTGGTTTCTGTCCAAAACGAATGTCCCTAAGGGAGTTTGGGATTGTCGGAGTCGGAGAGAGGCTTTTTATCGCGGTGAGATTGCAGTGGCTTCGTACAACCAGGGTCGAAAGGCAACCCTTCGAACCCTCGCTCTGGGTCGGCAAGTTGTAAGTAGGGGACCGGAGCGCTTTGGCGGCGCAGTCATAGACGCCAGCGCTTCGGCCCGTCGTTGGTACCTTCGGCGGTGAACTGGGCAACCACGATGTCTCATGCGTCAATGTACCGGGAATTGGTAATGCGGCCGTCCGAGAATGCCTTGGCCCATCCTTCAGTCCATTCTATAAACTTGTCCCGAGTGTTTAGCGTGATATTCCAGCCGTGATCCGTGTAGGCAAGACCTTAACTGCGTTACTCACCACGCCCGCGAAGTCGCGCTTGTTCCAGCTCTCGTGCGCTGCGCGGAGCATCTTCACGTTGTTCGCACTCATCGTGAGTGTCTCCTTTCTCAAAGAGCGCAAGATCGGGCGGGCTGTGTGTGGGCCCGCCCGTGTGCGCGGTGGTTTGTTTCAGGCGGCTTTGCCTGGAGCGATTCTGTGCGTGGTTGAGCTATCGACATTGAAGGTCCGGATTACAGGCTCTGCCTCAAGCAGGTGCCGTACCATCTCGTGGATGGCGGGATATTGTTCCCGCTGGTACCGTTCGGCATCTTCTTTGCTGTCCCAAAAGCTCAATGCCAAGATCTGATTGGGTTCTGTGTCCGATACCAGAAGGGTCTCATCCACGAACCCGGCTTGTTTCTTCAAAATCGGTAGCACTTTTTCGTTGATGGTGCTGGCGAGTTCTCGGGCTTTTCCCGATTTGGGTGTTACTTCGACAGTTCGTGTAAACATGGGAAGCGCTCCTTTCGGTTGGTGAGAAGGGTGAAAGGAACGTCGCGCAGCTTGCGCGGCGACCACTAGCTTTCTTGGAATAACACCAACCTACGCCGCTCCCTTGGCAGTGTCAATCGCAACAGAAATGGTGCAGCCAACGTCGGAAGGGCAGAGGTTTAGCGCGTGACGTGAAGAATTGCGTTGGTGTTTTTGGGCCCTCGTTTCAACACCTCGATTGCCTCGATGGTGGGTAAAACTAGCAATTTGATTTTGTGACGATCGGCTTCGCGCTGTACTCGTGCAACCAACTTTTACGACAGCAGGAAAATCGGGTGCCAGCGGAGAGATTCGAACTCTCAAACGCCTGATCTATAAAAGGGGATGTCAAGAAACATTTCTCTCCCTGTACCGGAGGCGCGGATATTTTCCGCGAGCGAGTTGGTGGTCAAAGAGAAAACGCGTCGAAATGTTTGCTCTTCCCAATAGCCGCTTGACATTCCCGGTAATAGCTCGACTATCTTCAGCGCCGCCGTCCGAGTCTTTTTCCGATCTGACAGTGTCGTCCCCCTAAGCGCGGAGGTTCGATTTCTCCTACGCAATAACGTCCATCGACGCCCTTTCAGCGTGAGAAATCACGATCACAACTCAAATACTTGTGACCTTTGGAATCCCTCGCCTACGAAAACTCTCTTCGACTTGCGCAACTACTTTGATGACGCGTCACCGCTCCCGCGCGGACCGGGGATCGAGCCCGGGACCACCCCGGGCCAGGCGGCGAGTTCTCGACCCTCGCGGAATGCCTGTTCAGCAAAGGCTTTTGCGATCTGCAGATCTCTCTGCTACCTGGTTTCCTCCTCCGTTGCGATCGGGTCTGGGAATCTTTCTTGCTTCGTACCGGTCAATGATTAATTCGTCGCCAATCTGAGTCCGGCTTCGGAAGATCGTGTGAGCCGGCAGTTCGATGACGCTTTCGGCGCGCAGCTTGGGCAGAATTACCCTGAAAGGCCGCACCAATTCCTTCACACTCACGACCTTAAAGTCTTTGTCGATCATCACGACGTCGAACGAAAACAGCATCCCGACGGTGTGGATCGCGTTGGCCGGAACGATCCACACACCGCCATCGGGCCTGAGAGACCTCCTACCCAGCAAGCCGATTAATCGACCCACAATCGAGTCGGCAACGTTGACTCGAAAGGCCAGGAACGTCTCCTTCGTCTTGTTGTAAACAAACACTTGTCCTGACGATCCAAACATGTCCGTTTCCTTGCGTCGTTTTTCGCTGATTTACTTTGGGGCTTTTTTCTTCATCCGGTAAATGAGGATGAAAAGGGTGCATACCGCGAGAATACCCGCAATCACTCGAATCAGTGTAACGTTGTCCATAGTTCACCTCGTTTTGATTGAACTGCCAAATCCGTCACTTCAAGAAATGTGCTAGAAAATCCGCCACAGCGATCAACGCCGGTCCCACGACCACAATGCCGGTGGCAGGAAAAATAAAGAAAACCAACGGAGGCACAAGTTTGATGGTTGTCTTGGCGGCCATTTCTTCCGCCTTTTGCCGGCGCTGGGTCCGTAGCGCATCGGAAAACGTCCCCAGCGACTTGGCGACCGGCGTCCCGAAACGGTCGGTCTGAATCAGCATGGCAACAAACGATCTTGCGCTCTCGAAGTTCGCCCTTGTGGCAAATGACTGCCACGCTGCGTTGCGCTGTACACCCGCGCGCTGCTCAAAATTGACCAGGAGAAGTTCTTCACTGAGCGCGGGATGACTGATTCGCAGTTCTTCCCCCACTCGGACGATGCCCTGGTCCAGACCGAGACCGGCTTCGAGGCAAATGGACAAAAGATCCAGGCCATCGGGCAGGCTGAGCCGGAGCTGTTCTCGCCTCCGGTTGATGGCGTGCCCGAGCCAAAACTCCGGCACGAAGAATCCGAGCACCAGCGCAAGAAAGAAAATGAAAACTGTGTTCTGGCTAAATATCAAGGTTACAGCCAGACCCAGAACAGCGGGAACCGCGAGCCTCGCGCCTATAAAAATGTCGGCGTGGTGCGGCTTGCGATAGCCGGCAAGCAGAAGCCGGCGCACAATTTCAGGATCGGGCTCGGACGCGAAGAACCGCCGGAACGCCGTGAAGGGCTTGGCAAATGAGTCGCTGCTGACTGCGGAACGCCAGAGTGGGGAGGTCGTACCCATTCCCCGCACATCCCGGGTTACTTCTTCGAGGAGCGCGCTTTGCGCGGACGAGCGCCCGAGCAGGAGCAGCAGCGCCAGCGCGAAGACGACAAACAGAACCAACCCGAAGACTATTGCGAGCTGCATGGTTTAGACCTTGACATCAATAATTTTGCGGATCACCAGCACTCCGAGGACCATCAGTCCCAAGCCCCCATAAACCAGCTTCAGGCCGAACGGATCGGCAAACAGAGTCGCCTCGTACTTGTGGTTTGTAATGCTGATCAAGCCAAACATCAGGAAGGGAGTGGCACAAAGGATCCACCCAGTGATCCTGCCCTGGGCCGTGTAAATTCGAAGCTGGCCACGCAGCCGGGCCCGTTCCCGCAGCACCGCCGACGTCTTGTCCAAAATCTGCACCAGGTTGCCGCCTGATTCCTTTTGTAGAAGAATCGCGGTGGCCAGGAATCGCAGGTCATCAATCGGCATGTGCTCAACCAGGTTCGCGATCGCCTCCCGAATAGGAAGACCCAGACTCTGCTCTTTGTGCAGCGAGCGGAACTCGGCGCCGACCGGATCTGTGATTTCGTTACCCACCATCTCCATAACCGATGCGATCGAGTGCCCCGCCCGCAATCCTCTTGACATCAAGTCCACAGCTTCGGGAAGGAGAGCATCGAACTTTCTGAACCGGATTTCGCGAAAGATATACAGGCACACATACGGCACTAGGCCGGCAGCGAATCCCAGGCCGAGCGTGACGGCGGTTTGCGAGGTTATCGCCCAGGCGAGCCAGCCCACTACCAGAGCAGCGCCGAAAGAAAACATAAACACCGAACCGATGCGCCACCCCGTGCCTGATTGCTTCATCAGCCGTGAGGCCGCTGACGACCAGGGGATCAGGCGAACCAGGCCGTCCACGAGCGGGCTGGAGTCAACCGCTTCGTCTTTGAGGATGGTGGTGGGGTCAGCGAGAGGCCGGTCAGGACCTTCGATGCTGGCCAGTTGCTCAGCTACAGCCTTCTCCATCGAGGTTGGCTTCAAGAAATAGAGGAGCACGGCAAACGTTAGGATCAGAAGCACGACGAATAGAAGTACAAGCATCATAAGTTTGCCTTCAGTTCCAGCGGGGTCCCGTTTGCTCGAAGTAATTTGCCGGCAGCGTAATTCCGGAAGCTTGGAGCTTCTCGGCGAACTTCGGCCGGATACCGGTGGCGGTGAAAGCTCCGAGGATGCGGCCGTCGGATGCGACGCCTTGTTTTTCGAACACGAACACATCCTGCATGCTGACCACGTCATCCTCCATGCCGGTAATCTCGCTGATGTGGGTGAGGCGCCGCGTTCCATCATTGAAGCGTGCTACCTGAAGAACCAGAGTAACGGCGGAAGCGATCTGCTTCCGAATGGCCTTCTCGGGCAGGTTCAGATTGGCCATCAGTGCCATCGTCTCCATGCGTGCGATCGCATCGCGAGGACTGTTGGCGTGAATGGTTGTCAGGGACCCGTCATGACCGGTATTCATGGCCTGCAACATATCGAGCGCTTCCTCACCGCGCACCTCGCCGACGATGATGCGATTGGGGCGCATCCGCAGGCTGTTGATCACAAGTTGCCGCTGCATGACCTGCCCCTTCCCTTCCACGTTGGCCGGGCGGCACTCCAGCCGGACCACGTGGCGCTGTTTCAACTGCAACTCCGCCGAGTCCTCAATGGTGACGATGCGCTCCTTGCTGGAAATAAAGCCGGAAAGGACGTTCAGCAGGGTGGTTTTCCCGGAGCCGGTGCCCCCGGAAACGACGATGTTAAGGCGCGATGCAACCGCACCACGCAACAGTCCCAGCATCGCCGGTGTCAGCGTCTGGTTGGCCAGCAGATCGTCCTCCGTGATGGGAATGTGACCGAAACGGCGGATCGACATATGCGGGCCATCGACCGCCAGCGGAGGAATGACCACGTTCACGCGCGATCCGTCCGCCAGCCGCGCGTCCACCATGGGTGACGATTCGTCCACGCGACGCCCGATGGCGGAGACGATCTTGTCGATGATGTGCATCAGGTGGGCGTTGTCCTTAAACATGATCTTGGTTTCTTCCAAAATCCCAGCGCGCTCGACGTACACCTCCTTGGATCCATTGACCAGGATGTCGCTGATGGTTGGATCCTGCAGCAGGGGTTCAAGCGGGCCCAGGCCAAAAACCTCGTCCAGCACCTCCAGCGAGAGACGCTCCTTCTCCGGCCCACTCAAAGGCGTCTTAAGATTCGCGACCAGGTCGTGAATAACCCCGAACACCTGGCGACGGGTGCGTTCGTCGCGAACGGTGGCAACTTTTTCCAAGTCGACCTTGTTCAGCAAGTCGCGATGGATCTCGGTCTTCATCTCCTGATAGACCCGGAAATCGAGGCCGCCTCTTTTTTTTGTTTCGCCAGAAACCTGCAAATTGGAAGTATCTGGCGACGTCATTGCTTGGTTGAATTCAGCCATCTATTCTCTCCGCCCTTGACGGTGCTCTCACCGATTCCACAATCCGAGGATTCGGCCGCCTTCTTTTTTCTTTGTTTGCGTCCCCGCCTTTTTGCCGATTGCTTCCGCCCATTTCTTGAGGCTCTGGGTCACTTCCGAACTGGACAGCTGGGCAATTGGGTCGCCTTCATAAATTGTCTTCACCACTTGCGAATAGTGATTGGGAATTCGCCAGTAAATCTCTTGTTCAATAACTTTTTCGATTTGGGCATCCGTAAGCCCATTGCTTTTGTGGTGCCGATTCAAGACAACTTTAATTTTGTGCCGGGGGATGCCCCGGTTGCCGAGATACTCCAACTGACGGACCACATTGCGGATCGCCGCCACCTCGGCTACTGTAACCAAATAAAGCTGGTCGCACTCCTGGATCACGGTCATGTTTTCCGCGTTCAGCGACGGCGGAAGGTCGGCCAGAATGAACTCGTAGCGGAGGCTGAGAAAATCAAGGGTCTGCGATATCGAGACCGTCTGCAACCCTTCCCGCGCGGTCACGCTGCCTTCGGGAGCCGGAATCAGATCCAGGCCGCTGGAGTGTTTGAGCAGGAAGCTCTGCAGAAAGTCAGCGTCTAAACGGTCGATGTTCTCAATCAGCTCGAAGAAGTTATAACGGGCCTTGGTCAGCTTCAGATAAAGCGCAGCATCTCCAAAGTCCGGATGCAGATCAACCAGAAGTGTGTTCCGGGAAAACTCGCCAGCCAAAAGGGCTCCTATTTGAGAGGCCAGCGCGGTCACGCCGCAGCCACCCTTGGCGCCCATGAAAGCCAAAATCTGCGCCCGGGACTGGTCCACCTTCTCTTTTCGCTGAGCTCCAATGCGCAGCATGGCGCTGACCAATTGCTCGCGGTCGAGTGGTTTGCTCAAGTATTCACGGCAGCCGCAGCGCATGGCCTCCAGAATCGCCTCCGGATGGGCCTGAGTTGAAACGGCGAACAGAGCGACAGACGGTAGACTGGAATGAATGCGTTCGGCCAGCATGGCCGCGGCCCGGCGATCTTGATCGAAGTCAATCAGGCAAACGTCTGGAGCAGGGCTGCCAAGCTGCTCCAACATGGAGTCTTGGTCCTGCACCTCGCGATAGCTGGCGATATGGCGGCGGATACGAAACACGGGCGCGGTACCCGCGATCAGATCAAGGAAACGCCGGGTCTCGTCGTCGAGGCAAAGCCCCACCACCGACAAAGACTCGCCGAGGATCAGATCGTGCCGTCCGGAAATGCGCATGGAGTCTTTCAGCAACGTCATTTTGCTCCTGTGGTTTGTGGTTGCTTCGGCTGTTTGCTTTCCGGGTACCGTTCATCAAATTTCTTGTCGTCGAGGAACGGCACAGACGTTGTTGGGGGATTCGATTGGGGAAGCTCGACATGAATGGGATCCAAAATATGCGCAGTCACGAACACCAACAGTTCGGTATTCGACTTATTGATCGACTTTGAGCGAAACAGTTGTCCCAGAACAGGGATATCGCCGAGACCGGGGACCTTGCTCAGTTGAGTGGTGGCACGACGGTCCAGCAAACCTGCGATGCCAAACGATTGGCCATCCTTGAGTTCGATCTCGGTTTCGGCACGGCGAGTCGAAATCGCCGGCACCGTGAAGCCGGAGATCACCAAGGCGTTGGTGAAGTCCAGAGTGCTGACTTCCGGGGAAACATGAAGCCGAAGCGTGTTGTCTTCCTCAATGACGCCGGTGAAGTCCAGTTTGACGCCGAAGGGCTTGAATTGAATAGTTACGCTGTTGAATCCCGCCGAAGGCTGAACAATCGGGAAGGGGAATTCACCTCCCGCCAGGAACGTTGCCTTCTGACCGCTGATCGCCATCA
>WNFC01009937.1_pt1 | contig 10553 bp, 9 predicted proteins | sample 5400541 | NCBI WGS metagenome assembly WNFC01 (sample SAMN13153342, study PRJNA577476) | soil metagenome | isolation source: 120 cm saprolite under Douglas fir tree site 2 hole 2 replicate 1 | place: USA:California | collected 2015-04-18
TCAGGCGACCCGTTGCCATGCGACAGCACGGCCATGCCGACGAGCACGACCGAGACGACGACCACGGCGAGCGCCATCCCCGTCCACAACGGCGAGCGGATCTCCGCGACACGCGACACCGGGATGCGCTCGGGCGCGACGCGGACGCGTGGCACCATCGCTCCCGGCTCCTCTTCGCGCGGCGCGGCGCGGGCGCTCGGCTTATCGGCGGCGGAGATGCGCCACGACTCTTCTTGCCTCGGGCCACGCAGCCCGAATTCGGCCGTCGCCGCGCCGCGCAGCCGTTGGCCAGCCGGCGCCGCATCGCCCGCGACAAGCCGCGGCAGCAACCAATCGAGCCAGGTCGGATCGCCGATGGCGGAGGCCGGTGCCGCCGCAAAGCCCGCGGACAGGAGCGCGACGGGATCGGAGGCCGCACTCGGATGGATGCTGCGGGCGATCAGAGCCAGATGGCCGCGGTAGCGGCGCGTGAAGCCGATCTCCTCGAGCTTTGCGCGCATTGCAGCGATCGCGAGATCAGGATCTTCGACCTTTCCAGGCTCGGCGATGCCGAGCAGCGCAATCCCGTAATCGCGATGCAAGAGGACGAAGGCGATCGAGACGACCTCGCCGCGGGTGCGGAACTCGCAATCGTGGACGACCTGCCAGCCCGCATCGAGATCGCGCGCCAGCCGGTCAAAGAGCTGCCGCTCCGCCATCGCCACCGGGGCCCCGTCCTTGATCGCGGGGCAAACCGCCGGAAAAATTCGAGCCATGGCCGCCTCCTTGGGAATCAGCCGGGACATCCGCCCGGGCGCGCGTACCGGGCTACGGAGGACGGTGCACGCTTAGGGCGAACTTGCCAAGCCATAGTATTGCACTTTTTGCAAAGGAGACCCGTGAAATTAAGAATGGTTTAATCGCACCTCGGACTCCAATGTGCCGAGGCGCGATCTTGCATCGCAGCATGAGTTTTCCGTTGGCTGTCAAAGCCGCCGGATGAAAGGTTTCCGGGTGCAATGCCCGGGAAGAGGGTCTTCGGATCCTTACGTCTCCCAGACGTGAAGCCTCCCTGTTCAACTTAGGCCGGAAACTGCGGTTTCCGGCCTTTTTCTTCGCGCTGATAATGTGTCGGGCACTCACTGGGCACTCACCCGGTGGCAATTCGTAATTTATCGCTGCGCTCAGAACGAGGTCGTTGCTTTTCTCAAGAAGAGTTAACCCTCTCTCCGGTCACCACGCAACCCGGAGCTACCCAACACCGCACCAGAACTGCATGCGGCCAGAAATCAACCACTATCGCCCGCAATGATCACATCGGCGGATCCCCCTGGTCGCGAGCCGTAACAGAACCCGCCAGAGCGTTCTCACACAACCGAGACCCAAAGCCGTCATTGCGTACGCCCAAACCGATCCTCCACTACAGGTTTTGAGAAGCAGACATTCGCACCACCTGTTCTCGTTCCAAAACAGGCAACGGATAACCGTAGTCGGTTTTCGAGCAAGTGCCCTACGAGTCCGGCGCAGTTGAGCGGACCTTCGCGGCACAGCTAGAAAGAAATGCATCCGTAAAAAGTCTACGTGAAGCTTCCGAGCTGGTTCCTATCGCTGCGACAATCGATGCGGTTGTCAGAATAGGCTTTCGCCCGGCAAAGCGTATTTACGAGGCGCATCTGCTCGATCCAATTGCACGGCACGTCAAGGAGGCGCAGCGATGCGACGAGCTCCCGGCTACCGAGCCTTCGTCTCGGGGTCGCCGATAGCGGCGCCTAAAATCGTAGGTATGGTAACGTGGGCAGGGTCCCAATTAAGCGTTTTGGCGAGGAATTAAGCGATGGCTACCGCGCGACAGCTGTACCAGGACAGGTTTGGATTGGAGCCGAAATTCCTTGGCAACGACGCGCTCAGTGAGCCGCTGACGGCGATGCTGCGTCGCCGTTCGCACCGCGCCTTCCGCCCGGAAAAGCTTCCCGATGACCTGCTCGAAGCTCTTCTTGCCTGCTCGCAATCGGCACCGTCGAAGTCGGATCTACAGCAATTCTCAATTGTGCTCGTCGACGATGCCGATACGCGACGTGTTGTCATGGGGCCTGCGCCGAGCGACGAATGGATGCGTACAGCCCCGCACGTCGCCGTGTTCTGCGCCGATATGCGTCGCGGTCAACGGATTGCGGTGTGGCACGCTCGCCCTCATAACAACGACAGCTTGGACACATTTCTGAACGCCTCTGTAGATGCCGGGCTGGCGCTCGGTTTCTTGATGGCTGCAGCAGAGGCAAGCGGCGTGGGATGTTGTCCAATCAGCCTCATTCGGGATCGCATCACCGACGTCACCCGTGTGCTTGCCTTGCCTTCGGGCGTCTATCCCGTCGCCGGCTTCTGTTTCGGGTGGCCCGCGCGCGAGGGTGAGGTTTCGATGCGGTTGCCGCCGTCCGTCGTTGTCCACCACGAGGCCTACGACGATTCTCGCCTCGAGGGAGACCTTGCTGGCTATGACCAAAGGCGCCATCGACGCCAGCCCATCGCCGAGCACAAGCAGCGCCTTGTCGAAAAGTACGGCAAGTCGGCGGAATATACTTGGTCCGAGAATGCCGGGCGCCAGCTTTCCGTGGCGGAGCGACCGAGCTTTCGCGACTTTCTGCTCGGCCACGGCTTCACGTTGCGCTAGCGGGGCCGAGTTTGGCCAGCTCATCCTGCAGCGCTTCAAGACCTAGACGGACCAGGCGTCGACCGGCCTCCGGGCTCATCCACGCCGCGTGCGCGCTCAGCACGACATTGTCGAGGCGCGTGAGCGGGTGGCCTGGAGGCAAAGGCTCTTCAGCGAAGACATCGAGCCCCGCCGCGGCGATCTTCTGTTGCCCAAGAATTTCGACCAGCGCCTCCTGGTCGACAAGTCCGCCGCGCGCTGTGTTTATGAAGATGGCCCCAGCCTTCATGAGCGCGAGGCGGCGCCGATCGATGATGCCCCGCGTTTCGTCGTTCAGCCCGAGATGGAGGCTGACAATATCGGACGACCGGAATAGGTCGTCGAGATCCATTAGTTCGCAGGGAAGGTTCGCCGCCACTGCGTTCCGACTCCAACCGATCACGCGGAGGCCCAGCGCAGCCCCCATTCGCGCCAGTTCGCGCCCGATGCCGCCCAGTCCGACGAGACCTAGCGTCTTTCCGGCTAGCTCGAAGAGTGCATCCGAATGCCAGATCCCGTCGCGGATGTTGCTGTCCATCGGGACGATGCGACGGGCGCAGGCCAGAATCAGGGCGAGTGCGTGCTCCGCTACAGTGCGGTCGCCATAGCTGAGAACACGCCGCACCGAAATGCCTTGCCGTTCGGCAGCGGCAAGATCCACCCAACTCGAGACACCAGTTCCGAGAAAGACAACAATGCGCAAATGAGGGCACGCGGTGAGGATTGCCCCGTCGAGCCGGGTTTGAAAATGGACGATTGCTGTCGCGTCGCGAGCCACTTCGATCAATTCCGCGGGCGAGGGTTTCGCGACACGCAACTCGAGCTCGGGGACAACGGCGAGCGCTGCCGCATCGAAGAACTGCCCCATGTAAGGCGTGCAGTCCGGAAAGACGACGCGCCTTTTCACGGTCCCTCGAGGATGAGGACGCCTTCGAGAACGAGCACGGCCGGCCCGCTTATTATGACGCGATCACCGCGATCCTCGCAGACGAGGTCGCCCCCGCGGCGCGATACCTGACGCGCATGCAATCGCGTCTTGCCGAGGCGCCGTGACCAGTAGGGGATAAGCGTGCAATGGGCGACGCCCGATACCGGGTCCTCGGGCACGCCGTTCGCCGGCGCGAAGAACCGGGAAACGAAATCCCCCGGCCCACCCGGTGCGGTGACGATCACCGCCGCGCGATCCAATGCCGCCAACCGATCCATGCGCGGCGTGAGCGCGCGCACCTGATCCGCGTGTTCGAATACGGCAAGGTAGTGTTGCGCGGCCAGCGTCTCGACCGGCAACGCGCCGAGGCCCTCGACGAGGCCGCTGGGCGTCGCGCACCGCACCGCGACACGAGCGGGCAAATCCATAGCAAGAAGAGCGCCCTCGCGGCGCACCAGTAGCGGGCCGCTGCGGCTCGCAAAGCAGATTTCGAGTCGGTCAGGCGCCAGCCGCTCGAAGATGACAAAGGCGGCGGCCAGCGTGGCGTGTCCGACGAGATCGACCTCGAGGGTCGGTGTGAACCATCGGATGTGCCAACCCCCGGGGGCCGGAACGATGAAGGCCGTCTCCGAGAGATTCATTTCGCCGGCGATGGACTGCAGCATGGGATCGGGCAGCCAGGATTCGAGCGGACAGATTGCGGCGGGATTGCCGGCGAATGGTCGATCGGCAAAGGCATCGACGAGGTAGAGCGGCTGTCTCACGCCGCAGCCTCGCGGCGCAGCGTGCGACCAGGACGTGCACCAGTATGCTTGCCGTCGCGCCACACGATGTCGCCGTTCACCATCACGAGGGCGATGCCGGCAGCGGGCTGCGCCGGCTGCGTGAACGTTCCCCGGTCCTTCACCGTCGCCGGGTCGAAGACGGTGAGATCCGCGAACGCACCGTGGCGAACGACGCCGCGGTCTCGGAAGCCGAACCAGCGCGCCGGCAGGCTCGTCATCCGCCGCACCGCCTCCTCGAGGCCGAAGAGGCCGCACTCGCGGCTGTAGTGCCCGAGGACACGCGCGAAGCTGCCCCACAGGCGGGGATGCGGATGCGCGTCGTGCGGCAGCCCGTCGGAGCCGATCATCGTGTGCTCGTAGGCAAGGATGGCGCGGACGTCACCCTCGTCGAGTTGGAAATAGATCGCGCCGGCGGGCAACAGCCGCTCCGCCGCTTCGTGCGCGGTGCAGTCCCAGCTCGTCGCGATTTCGTCGAGCATCTTGCCGGCGAACTCGGGATGCGGCCTTGACCACGTCACCATGATGCGAACGCCGGGCTGGGCACGGCCGGGATCGAGCGTCTTGGAGCTCGCATTGTAGGGGTAGGCGTCGAGCCCTATCGCCTGGCTCCTTCGCGCCTTGTCGATCAGGGCGAGCGTCATCGGCGCCTTGCCGAAGTTTGCGGCGCCGGTGCACTGGTGATGCGAGATCGTCAGCGGAACCTGGGTCTCGCGCCCGATCGTCAGTGCTTCGTCGATCGCCGCCTCGATCCGCTCGAAATAGTTGCGGTGATGTGAGCAATAGAGGCCGCCATAGGGCTTCACCGCTTCGACGAGCGGGAGGATCTCCTCGGTTGGCGCGGCGACGGCGCTCGGATAGTCGAGCCCGGTCGAAAAGCCGATCGCACCGTCTTCCATCGCGGCACCGACCTGTCGCCGCATCTCGCCGATCTCGGACGCGCTCGCGGCGCGGTCGAAGCGATCCATGACGCGATGGCGCAAGGTGATGTGGCCAACGAGGAGACCGCAATTGACGGCAGGAGGTGAGCGGCCAAGGGCCTCGACATACTCGCCGAAACGCGCAAAGCGGAACCAGCCGGCCTCGCTGCCGAGCAAGTCGAGCGGTGGGGGCGGCGCGCCATCCAAGGCGAGTGGAGCGAGGCTGACGCCGCAATTGCCGGCGACGATGCTGGTGACGCCCTGGCTCACCTTGGGCGTCATGTCGGGCATTGAAAGCAAGGCACGATCGTCATGCGTGTGCGCGTCGATGAAGCCGGGGGCAACGATGTGTCCGGTGGCATCGATCTCGCGGGCCGTCGAGGCGTCATGGATTTGTCCGACTGCGGCGATGCGGCCGCCGGCGATGCCGACATCGGCACGGAACCGCGGCGCACCGGTGCCGTCAATGACTGAGCCGTTACGAAGGATGATTTCAAGCTCTGTCATGCTTCTCGTTCCTTCGGCGGATGCTGCCGCTGCCAGTGCTCGGCGATCTCGTTGCGGTGGCAGATCCAGACTTTGTCGTGGTGCAGGACGTGATCGATGAAGCGGGCAAATGCAGCGGCGCGCGCCGGCTTGCCTGCGAGACGGCAGTGCAGGGCGACGGTCATCATCCTCGGCGTCTCGGCAGCCTCACGATAGAGCGCGTCGAAATTGTCGCGCAGCGAAACAAAAAAATCTTCGGCCTGTCCCCAGCCCATGCCGCGCGCGAGCCGCGTGTCGTTGTCGTCGAGCGTATGCGGGATGATGAGGTGCGGCCTTCCATGATCGTTCGTCCAGTAGGGCAGCTCGTCATTGTAAGCATCGCTGTCGTAGAGGAAGCCGCCCTCCTCGACGATCAGGCGCCGCGTATTGGCGCTCGGTGTGCCGATATACCAACCTGTCGGCCGCGTGCCGATGAGCCGGCTGATCGTCTCGACGGAGCGGCGAATGTGCTCGCGCTCGGTCGCCTCGTCGATGCTGTGATAGTCGAGCCAGCGCCAGCCATGGTCGACGACATCGCAGCCCTGACGGGCCATCGCCTCGGCGGCACGCGGGTTGCGCTCGAGCGCCATGCCGACGGCGTAGACCGTCAGGGGCACGCGGCGGTCGGCGAACAGGCGCATCAGACGCCAGAAGCCGATCCGACTGCCGTATTCGTAGGCCGACTCCATGTTGAGATCGCGCGCGCCCTGGAGCGGGGCCGGCATGAAAAGGTCGGTCAGGCGCGTCTCGGCGACCTGATCGCCGTGCAGTACGCTGCGCTCGCCGCCCTCCTCGTAGTTGATGACGAAGTTGAGGGCAAGGCGCGCCCCACCGGGCCAACGCGGGTCCGGCGGCGTGTCGGCATAGCCGACGAGATCGCGCGGATAGCCAGTCACCGGCGCCAAGCTGCCGTCATGGTGATGAGCTTACCGCGAGCCGTAATCGTCGTGCTACCGTCAATCGGCAGTGAACCGACCAGGAGTGTCCGATGAGCATCGACCGCCTTGACCCCGGACCGCGCCTCAGCCGTGCGGTAGTGCATGGGCCGACGATTTATCTCGCGGGCATGACCGCTGACGATTTGACGCAGGACGTAACCGGCCAGACGAGTCAGATCCTGACCAAGATCGACCACTATCTCGCGCAGGCGGGAAGCGACCGCTCGAAACTGCTTTCGGCAACGATCTGGCTCCGCGACATCGCCACATTCGATGAGATGAACGCGGTATGGGATGGCTGGATCGACAAGAGGAATCCGCCGGCCCGTGCCACCGTCGAGGCGCGGCTCGCCGGTGACCGCTATCTCGTCGAGATCATGACGATCGCGGCACGGGACTGAAATCGATGCCCCGCCATATCACTATCGCCGCCGCCCAGCTCGGCCCGATCGCCCGCCGCGACAGCCGGCAGGTGGTGGTGCGGCGGCTGGTCGCCCTCATGCGCGAGGCACATGATCGCGGTGCCGATCTCGTCGTCTTCCCCGAGATGGCGCTGACCACGTTCTTTCCGCGCTGGGACATCCAGGACGTGGCGGAAATCGACGCCTATTTCGAGTGGGAGATGCCGGGGGCCGATACGCTGATGCTGTTCACGGAGGCCAAGCGCCTTGGGATTGCGTTCTATCTCGGCTATTGCGAGGGGGTGCACGACGCCGACGGTAGGCGCCACTATAACACCAGCATCCTGGTTGGGCCGGATGGTGCGATCATCGGCAAATACCGCAAGGTACATCTGCCGGGCACCGCGGTTGCCGATCCCGCTGCCGCGGCCCATTACCTCGAGCGACGTTATTTCGATCCCGGCGATCTCGGCTTCCCCGTCTGGCGGGCGCTCGGCGGCATTGTCGGAATGTGTCTTTGCAATGACCGGCGCTGGCCCGAGACGTACCGGGTCATGGCGCTGCAGGGCGTCGAGCTCGTTCTCCTCGGCTACAACACGCCGGCCCGTCTCCCCGACACGCCCGAGCACGATCATCTGCGCATGTTTCACAATCACCTGCCGATGCAGGCAGGCGCCTATCAGAACACGACCTGGGTCATCGGCGTCGCCAAGGCGGGATGCGAGGAGGGGGAAGATCTGATCGGCGGCAGCTGCATCATCGCACCAACCGGCGAGATTGTCGCCACCGCGAAATCGCTGGACGACGAGCTGGTCGTCGGAGAGATCGATCTCGACGCAGTTCTCGCCTGCCGCCGCGTCAACTTCGATTTCGCGCTCTATCGACGCCCCGACCAGTATCGGCTTATCGTCGAGCGGGCGGGCGCCGTGCCGCCGAAATGATGGTTACGGCACGCCGCCGCGATCGGCCTTGAGCCCGATCGCCTCGATGCCATACACAGCGAGTGCCTCGTCGACCTCGCCGGGAGCGCCGGCAACCCCGACAGCGCCGAGCGCGACATCGCCCGCGTCGCGGATGACGACGCCGCCGAGTGCCGGCATAAGTCTGCCGGAAGCCGCGCCTTGGATGCCAGCAAACCAGGTTTCCCAGCCCTTGACCTGATCGCGCAACGTACGGCTGGGGAAGCCGAGCGCAAAACAGCTCCACGCCTTGTTCAGCGCGATGTCGGCGCGCAGGAACCCTGCCGTCTCCTCGCGCGCGACGCAGAGTACGTTGCCGCCGCCATCGACGACGGCATAGGCGACCGGTGGGGTTGCGAGCTCACGGCGCCGCCGGCGCGCCGCCGCGATGATTGCTTCGGCCTGGTCAAGGGTGAGCATGGCGTCCGTAATCAGCTCTGCAAGGCCAACTCATTGCCGAAGACGTAGATCGATGGATGGGTCGAGGCCCCCAGTACCTTCTTGTCGTAGGCGGAATGCACCTTTTGCCACATCGGTTGCACGATCGGACCGTCTTCCTGAAGGATCGCCTCGAGCTTGGCCATGATCGCGCGGCGGCGTTCGACGTCGAGCGTACTCTCGGCCTCGGCGAGGAACTTGTCGAACTCCGGATTGCTGTAGCTCGATTCGTTCCACGGCACGCCGGTGCGGTAGGCAAGACCCAATGTCATGATGCCGAGTGGCCGATGCGCCCAACCGATGTAGCCGAACGGCACGTCGGTCCACACCTTATTGTATTCAGCTGTCGGCATGATGTTGATCCGGACGCGAATGTCGGCTTGCTTCCATTGCTCGACGAGCGCCTGGACGATAACGGACTCCCAGCTCGGGTCCTTGCGGCAGGCGATCTCAAGATCGATGCCGTTTGGGAAGCCCGCTTCGGCGAGAAGCGCCTTCGCCTTGGCGACATCATGCTTGAACGGCGGCAATTTCGCATATTCGGGGTGCATGGGTCCGACATGGTGATGCTCGGCAACTTCGCCGGTTTCGCCCAGCGTCACCTGCAAGACCTTGGCGTTGTCGACGGCGAGCTTCAGGGCCATGCGCACGCGTTTGTCGTTGAATGGCGGTTTATCGTATTTGCCGCGTGCGAGACCCGTCTGCGCCGTCACCGCAGGATAGATGGTGACATGGTTCATGCCTTTGACCGCCGGGATCAGTTCGTTGCTCAGCACCTGCAGGCCATCGAGCTGTTTCGACTGCAGCGCCGCGATATAGGCCGAAGGTTCCTCGCCGAGATCGATGAACTCGAACGTGTCGAGATACGGGCCGCTCCCCCAATAGTCCTTGCGCGCGCGGTAGACCGCTCGCTTGCCAACCTCGAGCTCAAGCAGCTCGAACGGCCCAGTGCCGTTGGCGCCCGGCTTGAAGACGCCGTTCTCCACCGGATCCATGATGTTGAAAGGATAGTGGAAAAGGTGCTCGGGAACCGCAAGTTGGCCGACTCGACAATTGAGTCGCACCGTATAGTCGTCGACCTTTTCCACTGCATTTGCATCCCAGAGACGCGATGCCGTTACCGGCTTGCCGTCGGCGCCAACGGCACCCGTCGGAAAATCCGCCATGAGATAGGGCTTCATCAATCCGAGGATCGACGACCCGGTCGCCGGGTCGACCGCATTCTTGATGTTCCAAACCACGTCGTCGGCCGTGAAGGCGCGGCCGCTGAACCATTTGATGTTGCGGCGCACTTTCAGCGTCCACGTCTTGAGATCCTCCGAAGCGGCCCAGCTCTCGAGCAGATAAGGCCGTGTCACGTTGTCACGCCCGGTAAGCGAGAGATATTCGCAGGTCTGGCGGACCAAGTTGCTGCCCGCCGTCGATGGATTGCGGCGCGGGTTCGAGACGTCGAAGACGCGCATCCCGATCCGCAACCGGCCGCCTTTCGGCATTTGCGGCTGCGCCAACGCTTCCGGAAAAGGACTGCCGCCGACGACGCCGTAGGCGGCGCTTGCCGAAAGGCCGAGGAGCGTTGCCGTGCGCAAGAATTCCCGGCGATCGATCGCGTTCTCGGCGAAAAGCCGCTTCAGCGTCGAGATATGCGAGTGCTCTTTGCGATCGGTCATGATCCCGCGCTCCTCTTGATCAGTATGCTACGGAGACGGCTTCCCTTCGCGAGGAAGTCAACAAACGATGGATTGTAATCACGTTTGTCGGCGCCTGTCACACCGATCTATGCAAAGATAATGACGTTGTCGCGAGATACAGTTGGAGCAACCGGATGGCGCAGGCGGCATTTCCCGAGCCCGATGTCGCGCTTGCCGAACGCCTGTTCGGCGCCTTTCGCGCAGAGACCGCTGGTCGTCTAGGCGTGGTCCGCGCCAGCTATGGCGAGGGGGAGGAAGCAGCGCATCGCTTGGTGCGCGAGAGCGCGGTCGCGCTGGGGCTCGAGGTCG
>WNFC01009938.1_pt1 | contig 10553 bp, 8 predicted proteins | sample 5400541 | NCBI WGS metagenome assembly WNFC01 (sample SAMN13153342, study PRJNA577476) | soil metagenome | isolation source: 120 cm saprolite under Douglas fir tree site 2 hole 2 replicate 1 | place: USA:California | collected 2015-04-18
CATGCTTTTTAGCCTCGCTTCCCGACTTTTGCCGCCTCTAAGATTACTTGAGCAACATCGCCTGGGTGGGACACCGGAGAGGCATGGCTTGATGGAATTTCTCGTGTGGTAGCATGGATACGCTTTGCGTACCACCGCTCCTGATTGGGGTCGATGGTCTGATCGTGTGTAGAGACAGCATACCACGAAGGCAGATGGTCCCAAGCTGCTGGACCTTCAGGGTCAGTGAAACACGATGGTTTGATCGGTTTCTGGGAAACGGCGAGCACACGCGCTCGCGCCAGAGCGATGTCTGCAACAAACGTTTGTGGGAAGTATGGTGGGTCAAGCCATATAAAGCCCTGCCGATAGGATGGGACAAAGTGTTTCACTCCAGGTGTCGTAGCATATCTTGCGGAGATTTCAGCTGCTGACTCGCCCTCTGCCAGTGCATGGGCCGCAATGTATACCAGGCTGACGACATGCGAGGCGTTTCCTGCTCCGGTAATTACGGCTCCCCCATAGGAGTGTCCAACGAGAACTGTCGGACCAGAGAGTGAGGCGAGAGCCTGACGCGTCACGTCGATATCGTCGGCAAGGGAGGTGAGAGGAAGTTGTACAGCGAGCACCTGATGTCCTGCTTGTTGCAACAATGGAGTAACGTCGCTCCAACTAGATGCGTCTACAAACGCTCCATGGACCAGCACAATATTTGTTCCAGATGGCTTCCCGATAGGAGTCACGCGCGTATCCTGTACCTGTTCGCCAGATGCTTGTGCCTCTCTTGTCGAAGAAAGGGCTTGGAGACCAGGAGCGAGGGTAACCGTGGCGGTCGCCACACCAAGGTGCTTGAAGAACTTTCTCCGACTGAGGAAAGAACGAGTCGTTGCTAGCCCGTTGTCTTGATTGGAGGGGGAGAAAGAAAATGTCATGAGATCTGCTCCTTATGTAAGGGAATCTTCACATGTGATACGTTCACATTGAATCGAGCTCTGTGAGAGCAGTTCCTCACGCCAAGGCCCAGCTCATGCACCTCACCCTCACTGGTCCTAGTGTAAGGAGGAAGCGTCATGAAAGCGTCATGAACAGCAGCATGGGCCGTGGCCCCAAACGCTGACCCACCCATGTGTGAGAACGCGCCCAGGCCGGGAAGACTGCCGACCTCGGCCCCCATCCGATCAACTCAGCTTTCCCTCGGGTTGGCGTGAGGAAATGCTCTTTCTCCTTTCTGCAAACGTGAGAGTAATGAAGGACGCTCTCACGCCAGTTCGACTTCTGAGATACAACTCGTTGCGCATCCCGTGGGAAATACTCGGCAATGGACGCCACGGACCAGCCCTCACTATGGAGCCGGATCGCCGCCAGTCGCCGCTCTGCTGGAGAGGCAATCTGGTCCCAGGTCTGATAACGGCGACTGGTGATCGAGGGTGGTGGGCCAGAGGCCAGCACGAGCTTGACCGAATTGTGCGAGGGTTTTCGGTCAAAACGCACCTCGCAGATTTCTGCGATTTCGCGCAAGGACATGGTCGGCAATTCGACACGCAGATCGACGATTAACTGACGCATATCAGGCGGAAGGCTCCGCGCGGTCTCTTGTGGCTGTTTGCGGGGCTTAGAGGCGAAGAAGCTGACCATGCCTTGCTCTGCAAAGCTGTCAGCCTTCCGGTCGAGAGTGCTCTCTGCGGCTCCTGTCTCTTGCGCACGTTTCCCAGTGGGATCGCCAAAAAGGACAATCGGGCCTGCAGTTCATACGCTGTCTGTTCTGGCCAGAGCGTGTACTGCTGGACGGTTTGCCAATCCTCGGTATGTTCGCGCTGGATGCGCTTGCGTTTGGGCACCGTGCTCCCCCACACGATGATTTTGCTGCTACTTCAATCGTACCCAGATTCGCCGCTTTTTGCAAGGTTTTCCGTCACGAGGACTGACCACCCTTGTCCAGCATCATACGGCTTAGTGTCCATTTCCCGTTCATGACGAGGCTCATGACGCTTTCATGGCGCTTCCTCCTTAGACTGGTATCAGAGAGGGCATGGGCTCGTCAAGTGGAGGGAATGGTCCAAACCACGGCTTTCGGGCCTTTGCGTGATGAAATGCTCTCAAGAGGAGAAAGAATCATGACAAAACTTGAAGGAAAAGTCGCGGTCATCACGGGTGGCAGCAGTGGCATCGGCCTGGCCACGGCCCGGCGCTTCGTCGCAGAGGGCGCCTACGTCTACATCACCGGTCGCCGTCAACGCGAACTGGATGCAGCCGTACGACAAATCGGCAAGCACGTGACCGCGGTTCAGGGGGATGTCTCCCAGCTCGCGGATCTTGATCGCCTGTATGCCACGGTGAAGCAGCAGCATGGCCGCATCGATATCGTCTTCGCCAACGCCGGTGTTAATAGGGAATTCGCTTCATTGGGGGACATTTCTGAAGCCCGCTTCGACAACACGTTCAACATCAACGTCAAAGGGCTGCTCTTCACGGTGCAAAAGGCGCTGCCGCTCTTGCAGGACGGCGGGTCGATCATCCTGACCGCTTCGACTAACTCGATCAAACCTCTACCTGAGAGCAGTGTGTACAGCGCAACCAAGGCGGCGGTCCGCTCCTTTGCGCGCAGTTGGACCCTGGACCTGCAAGCCCGCCAGATCCGTGTCAACGCCGTCAGCCCTGGTCCGACCAACACACCGATGACCAGTAATGAGGAGTTCAAGGCAAGTCTTCTCCCCACCATCCCGCTGGGGCGGTGGGGCGATCCTGACGAAATCGCCAAAGCGGTCGTGTTCCTCGCCTCGGATGACAGCAGTTTTATTACCGGGATCGAACTGTTCGTCGATGGGGGTCGGGCACAGGTGTAAGTGATCCTGGTCGTGGGCGTCTCATCGAGATGCCCACGATACCTTTCACACGAAGCGCCTCGCCGGCAAGCGGGGACTGCTTGACCGAAAGGAATGCTCGTACGACGAGCGAGAGGAGAAACAAGAAGGAGCAAAGCTGATGGGATGCGATATGCTGACGTGTCATTTTTCAGAAAAAAAAGAGCGTCTGCCAGGTGTACATTTTGTCTGAAACCACCACAAAGCAAGAGAGCGAGGCCGGGGTTTCATGCCGGGTGGTTCGCCTGCGGCGCATGCGCTTGACTTCCAGAAACGCGCCAGGATATGCAACACATGACAGAGAGGAACACGATGAGTTCACAACTGTTTTTCATTACGGGAGCAACCGGAAAAACCGGCAGTAAAGCCGTCGAATTTCTTCTTGAGCGAGGCCATAAAGTGAGGGCTTTCGTTCATAAGAAAGACGAACACAGTTCACAATTACAAAAACTAGGTGCAGAGGTCGCCGTGGGTGATCTTCTCGATTTCATGACGATTCGGCCCGCACTTGAAGGCGTTTCAGGAGCCTATTTCGTCTATCCAATAGCTCCGGGCCTCATAGAGGCAACAGCCTACTTCGCTCAAGCCGCCAAAGAGGCGACTGTTTCAACGGTCGTGAATCTGTCGCAAATCTCCGCAAGGCGCGAAGCGAAGAGTCACGCGGCATTCAATCACTGGACGGCGGAACGAGTGTTTGATTGGTCTGGCCTGGCCGTCACCCATCTGCACCCGACCTTTTTTGCCGAATGGTTTCTTTCCTACGCGCAAAGCATCAAAGACGGTCTTGTGCAAATGCCGTTTGGCGAAAGCAAGCATGCGCCCATCGCGGCGGAGGATCAAGCTCGTCTCATCGCGAGCATTCTCGAGAATCCATCAGCCCATCAAGGGAAAACATACCAACTGTTTGGTCCCAAAGAGTACACCTACCCCGAGGCGTTTGCGAAGATTTCAGCTATCTTAGGGCGGAACATCATCTACGAAAGAATACCGCTTGAAGCGTTCCGCGAGCAATGGGAGAAGAGGGGCTCACCCTTCCTGGCACAGCATCTCTTTGAAGTCGCGCAAGATCACGCGGCAGGCGTTTTCTCCGGCACGAATGGCGTGATCGAGAACATCACGGGTCACAAGCCAATGGGCCTTGAGGAATTTATCAGGAAACATCGGGAGGCGTTTGGATGAGCAGCTCATGTGTCCCTTCAAAGCATGATGAAACGTACCTTCATCTGACACAGCATTTGCATCACCCTGGTATACTGATAATAGGTGATCTATGGAGCTCGTCTCCCCTACCACCATGTCAACCGCCGTAAAACGTATCATCGGCTGTGGACCCCTGTCTCAAGTGTCCCAATTGTCCCAACCGGAAATCACACTCCCTGTGACCGCACCTTTGGAATGCCGAATTGTATGTCCCAATGTCCCAAGTGTCCCAAATGTCCCAACCACTATTCATCATGTTTCACCTCAGCAGCCAAAAAATATTTTTATTGCATCATGCAAGGTATCTGCAAGCTTTCGACCCCTGCGCCACCACCAATCCATGCACCACGCTCTTGATCACCGGGTGCGGTCCATCATTTGGCGTGAATGAAAGAGTCTGGGGACTCTCATCCGGCTTCCAAGCAAAAAATGACGCGCACCCATATCGAGATAATTATGTTACATTTATAGAAAAACACGAGAGCGAGGAATGAAAAAGTGACCATAGACAGCATTGACGTTTTGATCCGAGGTGCGAAGGTCGTAGACGGGACTGGCAATCCCTGGTTCTATGGGGATATTGCCATCCAGGGCGATCGTGTGCTGGATATTACGCCGCCCGGACACGTCCCCGTGGAGACAGCTCGCGAGGTGGTGGACGCGGAGGGCATGGTCGTCTGCCCTGGCTTCATCGACATTCTCAGTCACTCCCATCTCCCGCTGATGCACGATCCGCGCGCCCTCTCCAAAATCACGCAAGGGGTCACGACCGAGATCATGGGCGAGGGGTGGACCCCGGCACCGGCAGGTGGGCGCATCAAGGATAGCTTCCTGGACCTGGCGCAGAAGCACCGGGCTCTCATCAGCGACTGGGTCGAGCGTGCAAAGGGCTGGACGCGCTTCCGCGATTGGCTGGATGCCATGGTCGAGCGTGGCGTCTCGCCCAACATTGGCTCGTTCCTGGGCGGTGGGACGCTGCGCGAATACGCAAAGGGCCATGAAATGGGGATTCCCACGCCCGGCGAGTTGGAGACGATGCGGCGCGTAATGGCCCAGGCAATGGAGGATGGGGCGATTGGAGTCTCCTACGCGCTCATCTACCCGCCCGATACATATACTTCCACTGAGGAATTGGTCGAGGTTGCGACAGTAGCAAGCCGGTATGGTGGCATTTACGTCACTCACATGCGCTCGGAGAGTGACCACCTGCTGGAGGCAATTGATGAGGCGGTGCAGATCAGCCGGCGGGCGAACCTGCCCGTCGAGATCTATCACCTGAAGGCAGCGGGTAGACATAATTGGCACAAAATGTCCGGGGCTGTCGCTCGCATCCAGGCGGCACGCGATTCCGGCGTGGACGTGACTGCCGACATGTATCCCTACGCGGGGTCTGGCACCGGACTGGATTCTGTGCTGCCGCCATGGCTCGCCGAAGGTGGCACGTTTTTCGAGATGCTAGCCGATCCATCTGTACAGAAACGGGTCCGTAGCGAGGTGCTCGAGCCATCGGGTGAGTGGGAGGCGCTGGCGCATGGCATTGGACCAGAAGGCGTGATGCCTGTAGGGTTCGAGAAGCCAGAGAACCTGCAATACGCGGGCAAGCGACTGTCAGAAATCGCGGCAATGCGAGGCCAGCACTGGCTCGACTCCGTGATCGAACTGCTCCTCTCTGAGCGGCACCGCATCTTCACCATTTACTTCGGTATGGACGAGGCAAATGTCGCACTGGGATTGCGCCAGCCGTGGGTGAAAATCTCGACGGACGCGGGCGGCGTGGACCCCGCATGGGCAAAGGATCTGGGGCCGACGCACCCGCGCGAGTATGGCACCTACCCACGCGTGCTGGCGAAGTATGTCCGTGAGGAGAAGCTGCTGGAGCTGGAGGATGCAGTCCGCAAGATGAGCGGCTCCGTCGCGGCGCGGCTCGGTCTACGCGACCGCGGGTTCCTGCGCGCTGGCTGTTACGCTGACGTGGTGATCTTCGATGCCGAGAGGGTCACGGACCGGGCCACGTTTGAGGACGCGCACCAACTCTCGACGGGCATCCGCGATGTCTGGGTAAACGGGACGCGAGTAGTCAGGGACGGGCAGCACACGGGCGCAACACCCGGCCGGGTGGTGACCTCTCATGGGTAGGTTCTTTGGAAACGTGCTTGTCGGTCCGTACGGGCGAGGGAACCCCAGCTGGGGGATGGTGCGCAGTGGAAAGCGGCTGTGAGGTTTTTTGTATGACACTCACTACACCCACTACACCCACTACACCTACTACTCTCCAGGATCAAAGAGCAATGTCACGGCTGTGAGATTTTTCTGACGGAACGAGTCTCAAGCCTATGCGCTGGCACAAGCATTGCAGAAGAAGCGGGAAAGGGGCTATACTTCACTCCAACCATTTGCCAGGAGTAAATTCATATTGAACGCCAATCGTCAACCACCGATTTTTACCGATGCCTGCCGCATCGCTACTGAACTGTACGGCCTTAATGTTTCAGCGCGCTCATTGCCTGGAGAGCGTGACTACAACTTCCACCTGAAGACGGACAGCGGGCGAGAGTTCGTGTTGAAGATTGCACAGGCAGAAGAGCAGCGAAACATACTTGATATGCAGAACAGGGCTCTGGAGCGCCTGGCCGCGTACGACCCTTCTCTTTTGTTGTCTCAGGTATGCCTCACATCCACAGGCGAGAGCATCGCGCAGGTAATAACCGGGGATGGCACGGCCCACCTCGCTCGGCTGCTCACCTACATTCCTGGAAGACTTTTCGCGAAAACGCGCCCCCACACCCCCGAACTGCTTGCCAGCCTCGGCAATTTGCTGGGCCGGATGGATCGCGCACTGCAAGATTTCTCTCATCCCGCTGCGCATCGCACATTGAAGTGGGACCTGCAGCGTGCCGGGTGGATCCGCGATTATCTCCAGCACATCGTACAACCTGAAAGACGCGCTATTGTCGAGCGTTTTCTCTCGGCCTTTGAAACAGAGGTGTTGCCCGCGTTGCCTGCGCTGCGCATGAGTGTCATTCACAATGATGCCAACGACTACAATGTCCTGGTCGGCGACTCCACCAGGGAATGCAGGCAGGTCGTCAGCGTGATCGACTTTGGCGACATGGTGCACACGTACACAATCTGCGAGCTTGCTATCGCTGCCGCTTATGCGATGATGGGTAAGGCTGATCCACTCTCTGCTGCTGCGCATGTCGTTGCTGGCTACCACGAAGCGTTTCCACTCGCTGAAGCAGAGATGGCAGCACTCTACCCGTTAATTTGCATCCGGCTGTGTATCAGTGTGGTCAACTCGGCATACCAGCAGAAGTTGGAGCCGCACAACGAGTATCTGACTATCAGCGAACAACCCGCGTGGGTATTGCTCGAAAAACTTGCAGATACCCACCCACAGCTGGCCCACTATACATTTCGCCACGCCTGCCACCTGCCAGCCTGCCCAAACACAAATGCAGTCGTGCGCTGGCTGGAAAGCAACGAGGATAAAATCGGGCGCGTGGTTGAACCAGACCTGCGCACGGCTCACAAGGTTATGCTTGACTTGAGCGTCGGCAGCCGCGAATTGGGCAACCTGGCGGATGTAGCCCACGTCGAGCTGTTCAGCCGCCACATTTTCGACCGCATCAGAGATGCGAATAGCGCTGTAGGCATCGGCAGGTACAACGAAGCTCGCCCGATTTACACAAGCGATGCCTACAAGGTGGAAGGCAACGATGGTCCTGAATGGCGCACGGTCCATCTTGGCCTCGACATTTTTATGGAAGCTGGCTCGCCGGTCCTGGCGCCTTTGGATGGCATCGTTCACAGCTTCGGCGACAATGCAGCTCCGCTCGATTATGGCCCAACTATCATCCTGCAACATACAGCTGCCGGCAAACAACTCACTTTCTTCACCTTGTACGGCCACTTGAGCGCAGATTCACTCGACGACCTCTACGAAGGGATGCCAGTTGCTCAAGGGACGCGCTTTGGCAAAATCGGCAGTTATCCAGTCAATGGCGGGTGGCCGCCGCATCTCCATTTCCAAATCATCACCGATATGCTTGACAAAGCGGGCGAGTTTCCCGGTGTCGCGCGGCCCAGCCAGCGCGACATCTGGTTGAGCCTGAGTCCAGACCCGAACCTGGTTGCGCGCATCCCCGCCAATTGTTTTCCTGTCGGCGCGCTGAATACCCAGGAGATCCTTGAGACAAGAGTACGGCACGTTGGTAGGTCGTTGAGCGTCTCATACCAGAAGCCGCTCCACATTGTGCGCGGCTGGATGCAATACCTGTACGACGAGAACGGCCGCGCCTACCTGGACGCGGTCAACAACGTCAGTCACGTTGGTCATTGCCATCCGCGCGTGGTCAAGGCAGCACAGGAACAGATGGCGGTACTTAACACCAACACGCGCTACCTGCACGAGAACCTTGTACGCTACGCCGAGCGCCTGTGCGCAACCTTGCCAGCGCCGTTAAGCGTGTGTTTCTTTGTGTGCTCCGGCAGCGAGGCAAATGAACTGGCGCTGCGGCTTGCGCGCACGCACACCCGGCAGAAAGACCTGATCGTTGTCGATGCCGCGTATCACGGCAACACGACCGGCCTCGTCGAGATCAGCCCCTACAAGTTCGATGGGCCGGGCGGCACAGGCGCACCCCCTTATGTACACAGAGTGCCTATGCCCGATGTCTATCGCGGCCGGTACAAGAGAACCGACCCGCGGGCAACCGAGAAATACGCGTACTATGTCGAGAAAATCATCCGGCAGCGCCAGGACAAGGTGGCTGCATTTATATGCGAATCACTCATGGGCTGCGGTGGCCAGCTTGTGCTGCCTGATAACTATCTCAAAGAAGTGTATCGTTATGTGCGAAACGCGGGGGGAGTGTGCATTGCCGACGAAGTACAGGTTGGCTTCGGGCGGGTCGGTACGCATTTCTGGGGGTTCGAGACACAGGGAGTTGTGCCCGACATTGTTACGATGGGTAAACCAATCGGGAATGGGCATCCACTCGCCGCGGTTGTGACAACGCCCCAGATTGCTGCTTCGTTCAACAACGGCATGGAGTATTTCAATACGTTCGGCGGCAACCCGGTTTCGTGCGCAATCGGGCTGGCAGTACTCGATGTGATCGCTGAAGAACAACTACAGGCAAACGCGCTGCACGTTGGGACGCATTTGATGGACAGCTTGCGCGGCTTGATGGAAAGGCACGCGTTGATTGGCGACGTGAGGGGACCTGGACTCTTCGTGGGCATCGAGCTGGTGCTGAACCGTGAAACGCTGGAGCCCGCACCGGCACAGGCATCTTATATCGCTAACCGTATGCGAGAGCGCGGCATTCTATTGAGCACCGATGGTCCATTCCACAATGTGTTGAAAATCAAGCCGCCACTGGTGTTCACGAAAGAGAATGCGGATTTCCTGGCCGCGACGCTGGACGAAATTCTGGCGGAAGATTTTTAATACATCTTTTACTATTAGCCTGCCGGAATGGTCACCTTTCCTTGGGCCGTCGGCGGCATATTTGGACCGCTGCCTACCCAGCGGACCGCAGTTCCCATGGCCGTGACTTCCATCCACTCGCCGTTATGCATGAATTCGACCTTGATATCGACTCCGATCACGCCGTCTGCTCCGAGCTGGTCTGCCTCGAACTGCATGCGGCTCAAAGCCAATTCACGGGCCTGGTACATCACTTGTGAGTATTCGCGAATTTCGCCCTGGAAGTTGCCCTTGAAACCGGCCAGCCAGTTGCGTACCGCGCCCATCGAGTAGATGCAGTTGCCCAGCACAAGACCCATTGGCTGAAATCCCTTGTCGACGACCAGCCAGAACTCCTGGCCCGTGAGATCAGAAGTGAAGGCCCGTCCTCGATAGCCCGGTTTAATATCCATTGCATTGCGTGGATCACCCATTGTGCCCTTTATCCTTTCATGAGCCTTAGAGAGAAAGAATATCAATGCTTGCTAGCATACGGTATCGAGCAACTAGTGTCAATCGTATATCCTGGCCTGCGTTACCGATCACATGACATCGAAGACCAGAGGAGCTATGGAGAACAATTGGGCTGGGTTTAATGTCCTCCTGTATTTTGCAACTGGGCTTGCATAAGCTGCTAAGATAGACTCCGGATAGGTACCGTTTTTTGACAAGAGGCGCAGAATAATATAAAGTACAAGTGTTTCAATTAATGCATTTCTCACGTGGGGAAGCAAGTACATGACCACACCTGCACGCAGACAATATCTACAGATAAAGAGCCAGTACCCGGACGCCATCCTCATGTACCAGGTCGGCGACTTCTACGAGACCTTCGATGAGGATGCGCGTATTGCTGCCCACGAACTGCAAATCTTTCTGACAAAGCGCGACTATGGCGAGGAGAAGGTGCCACTGGCAGGAATACCACTGCATGCCCTGGAAAACTATGTGGGCAAACTCATTACTCGTGGTTACAAAGTGGCAATCTGTGACCAGGTCGGAGAAGTGGGCAAGGGAATTGTTGAGCGCGCCGTGACCCG
>WNFC01029238.1_pt1 | contig 10552 bp, 9 predicted proteins | sample 5400541 | NCBI WGS metagenome assembly WNFC01 (sample SAMN13153342, study PRJNA577476) | soil metagenome | isolation source: 120 cm saprolite under Douglas fir tree site 2 hole 2 replicate 1 | place: USA:California | collected 2015-04-18
AAAGCGACCGCATAGGTCTGGTTCGTCTCTGCTGAGCCGCCGAACCGTCTTCACGCCGGTCCCCCTCACCCTGCCCTCTCCCCCATTGGGGGAGAGGGTTGCGCAGGGTTGGCGAGGCGCAGGCGAGCCTTACCCGAAGCTGGGTGAGGGGGACCGTTTCCACTAGCATCGCGCCAGAATGTCCAGAGGGGGGACGGGTGGCGATCCTGACCATCCAGATCCTGAATTCGCTGCTCTATGCCTCGGTGCTTTTTCTGATCGCCGCGGGGCTGAGCCTCATTTTTGGGGTCATGCGCATCGTCAACCTCGCGCATGGCAGCCTCTATGCGGTCGGCGCCTATGTCACCGCTTGGCTGGTTGGGAGCGGCATCGCGCTCGGCGTGCCGCTCGGGTGGCTGTTTCTGACGCTGCCGTGCGGGGCGCTGGCGGTGGCGCTGTTGGGGATCGTGATCGAGCCGCTCTTGCTGCGACCGTTCTACACTCGTGCCGAGGAATATCAGCTCCTGGTCACCTTCGGCCTCTTGCAGATCCTCGAAGACCTGATGCGCCTGGTCTGGGGCGGCACCCCGCTTTCCGCCGACACGCTGATGGATGCGCTGCCGATCATCAAGATCGGCGGCCTCAATTATCCGACCTATGATCTGCTGGTGATCGCCGTCGGTATCGTCGCGGCGGTGGTGCTGTGGGCGGCGATCTATCACACCAGGTTCGGCGTGATGCTGCGCGCGACGTCGCAGGATCGGCGGATGGCCTCGGCGCTCGGTCTCAATGTCGGGCTGGTTTATGTCGTGGCTTTCGGCATCGGTTGCTTCATGGCCGGTCTCGGCGGAGCGATCGTGGTGCCAACCCAGGCAGCGGTGCTCGGGATGGGCGTCGACGCCTTGGTCATCGCCTTTGTCGTCGTCGTGATCGGCGGGCTCGGCAGCCTCAAGGGCGCCCTCGTCGGAGCGATCATCGTCAGCTTCGTGCGCACCGCCGGCATCCAGTTCTTCCCGGAGCTGGAGCTGGCGGTGCTCTATGTGATTGCCGCCGGGGTCCTTCTGGTGCGGCCAACCGGGCTGTTCGGGACCGCGTGATGGTGGCCCAGATCCAAGCGTTTCGCGGCCGCTCCGGGCTCGGGCTTTGGGCCGCCGCGGCGGCGGTCGTGCTCCTCTTGATCCTCGCTCCCGGCTATTTCGGCACCTACCAGATCCAGCTCTTGATCTATGGCCTGATTGCGGCGATCGCGGCGCTTGGGTTCAACCTGTTGCTCGGCTACACCGGCTTGTTATCGTTCGGCCATTCCGCCTATTTCGGCGTCGGCGCTTATACGGTCGCCATGGTCGTCGACCATCTCGGCCCGCATTCGATGGAATTTTATCTGCTGATCGGGCTTCCGGTGGTTGCGATCACGTCGGCGCTGTTCGGTTACATCTGCGTTCGCCATACGCAGATCTTTTTCGGCATCCTGACCCTGGCGATTTCGCAGGTGATCTACAGCCTGGCACTCAATCTTTACTGGGTCACCGGCGGCAGCGACGGGATGCGGGTGCCGCGCCCCGCGCTGCTGTTCGGAACCCTCAGCTTCTCGGGCTCAGGCGGGTTTCAGCAGTTCATCACCGCGTATTACTACTATGTGCTGGCGATATTCATCGTCTGCGTCGGGCTGATGTGGGTGATCGTGCATTCGCCCTTCGGCAAGGCGCTGCAGGGCATTCGCGACAACGAGGTTCGTGCGCGTTTTCTCGGTCTGCGGATCCGCCGGTTCCGCTGGATCTCGTTTCTCGTGTCGGGCACCTTCACCGGGCTCGCGGGGATCCTGTGGGCGCCGCTCAACGGCCTGACGACGCCGGACGTCCTCTATTGGACATTCTCGGGCGAGATCGTGTTCACCGTGCTCCTCGGCGGGTTTCGCAACTTCACCGGACCAATCGTCGGCGGCATCGTCTTCACCTATCTGAAGACCTACGCGGTAGCCTCGACGTCGTACTGGCAGCTGTTGCTCGGCGTGGTGCTGGTCACCCTGGTGCTGGTATTGCCGACCGGGATCGTCGGCGCAATATCGCGATTGGGACAGCGATTGCGCCAGGGGAGGGCCGCACCGTGATCCTTCTCAAGACCGTCGACCTGCGCAAGCAGTTCGGGGAAACCCGGGCCTGCGACGGCCTCAATTTCGTCGTGCACAAGGGCGAGTTCCTGTCGCTGGTCGGCTCGAACGGGGCGGGCAAGACGACGCTGGTCAATCTGATCAGCGCGCATCTGCAGCCGGATAGCGGGCAAATCCTGTTCGAGGACCGCGATATCACCTACATGACGGTGACCGAGCGGATCAAGGCGGGGATCGCCCGCAGTTTCCAGATCGTCAGCCTGTTCGACGCGCTTAGCGTATTCGACAATGTCGCTCTGTCGGTGTTCTCGCGCGACGGTAAGGCGGTCAGGATGGCGAGCCTCGCCGACCATGACGAGGATGTCCGCCGCGAGACGCTCGAGGTGCTGGGTCAGTTCGGGCTGGCGAGCAAGGCCGCGGTCATGGCCGGCGGCCTCGCGCAGGGCGAGCGCAAGCTGCTTGACGTGGCGGTCGCCTATGCACTGCGCCCCAAGCTCCTCTTCCTCGACGAGCCGACCAGCGGGGTCAGCACGCACGAAAAGGGGCAGATCATGGATACCGTGTCGTCGGTGGTGCGGGGAGGGCAGGTCACCGCCGTTGTCATCGAGCACGACATGGATGTGGTATTCCGCTACTCCGACCGCATCGTGATGATGCATGAGGGCGCCTTTCTCGCCGACGGCACGCCCGACGAAATCCGCGCAAACCCGGATGTCGCCAGCATCCTGCTCGGCGCTCCGCTGACCGCCTGACCGGGGCAACACTGGTGCTGCTTGAAGTCGACGACATCAATACCTACCGCGGTCCCGCCCATGTATTGCGCGGCGTCTCGATCAATGTCGACACCGACGAGGTGGTGGCCCTGGTCGGGCGCAACGGGGCCGGGCGCACGACGATCATCGAGAGCATCACCGGCCTCCTCCCGATGCGCTCCGGCCGGATCCGCTTTCGCGATGAAGACATCACCGCCTTGCCGCCGCACCGGCGCGCCCGCTGCGGCATCGGCTACGCTCCGGAGAATTCCGGCATATTCCCCGAGCTCACGGTCGCCGAGAACCTGATGATCAGCCATTGGCTCACGGCCAAGACCGGGCGCGGCGGCGACAGCGAGGAGGGGGCGCTCAGGGTGTTTCCCGAAATCCGTCCGCTGCTCGACCGACAGGGGCTGAACCTGAGCGGCGGTCAGAAGAAGATGGTGACGATTGCCCGGGCGATGGCGCTCGCACCTTATCTGTTGATCCTCGACGAGGCGTTCGAGGGCCTGGCGCCGGCCGTCGTAAAACGGTTTCGCGAGGCGGTGATGACGATCAAGGCGATGGGGATTGCGTTGTTGATCGCCGAATCGAACCTGGTGAGCGCGGCGGCGATTGCCGACCGGCTCTACGTCATCGATCGCGGCGAGATCCTCTTCAGCGGCACGCCACAAGAGGCGCTGGCCGACGAGGAGGTCATGCGCGCACTGCGCGGATGAGTGCCGTGCCGCGCAATGCGCTGCTGGTGGTCGTGGTGCTCGTCGCGACGATCGGCCTGGCCAAGGGTGGACACGAGGTGCCGGTCTACCCATCCTACTACCCGCATGAGATCAGGATCGAGACGATGGCGCCGGAGCGCGCCGCCGAGTTGCTCGGCGAGGCCAAGCTGCACGCCTATCTCGGCCCCGAGCCGCGCTTCGCCGGCACGACGCCGCAATCGGTCCGTACCGTCGAGTCGCTCGGCAATTTCGTCATCGTCCGGGCCAATCCCGAGCGTGCCTCATGCGATATCGTCGAGGCGGTAGTTCGCGACATGGCCGGGAGAGAGGGGTTCGTCTTCCATCCCTACCCGGTCACCCCGTTCGACGGCGATTATCTCTATCATGTCGACCGGGCCGAGGCCGAGAAAGCGCGCTTCCTGCGGGCGCCCGCTGCGCCGCCACCCCGTTTGCGGGTCAAGGCGGCGGGTGAGCTGGCGGGCCTGGTTCGCCCGGAATGGCGTGCAGACGGGGGCGAGTGGGATGCCGCGGTCGAGGCGATCGGCGCCGCCGAATTGGTGGCGGGGTCGAGCAATTCGCTCAACGGCTGGCTCGGGCCGCCCTGGGTCAAGACCGGCTGGTTCCACGCCGAGCGTCTGCTGGCCGACGCTACCGGCGGCAGCGGGGCCATGGCGCAACGCCTGGAGAGCGGGGAATATCGCGATGCGGTCGAGCGGGTAAACCTCGAGCGCGAGCTGGTCGCGGCGCTCAATTCCGGCTGCCGCAAGCGCATCGCCGGCTATACGATCAAGCGCCAATATTTCAGCGCCGAATTCACCAGCGGGATCGAGAACATCGGCTTCGACTCGATCGCGGGCCTCGATTCACCGCTCTTCATCCGTACCGTGAAGCTCAAGGACTTTCCGTGGAACGGCTGGTTGAGCCTCGGCATCGACGCGCCGCCCGCGGCGGCGTGGAACCCGATCGCCGGTTTCAGTGACCGGTTCGGGCGCCTCTTGTGGTCGGCGATCGGCGATCCCGCGCTGTTCTCCGCACCGTACGGTTCCGGCTGGATGCTCAATCGCATCGCCGATGTCCGGTGAGCCTGACCTCAGCAAGATGGATATTGGCGCTGGCGTTGATCGCTGCCGTGAGCACCGGTGCCGGCGCGGCAGAGCTGACCTTCGACATCAGGATCGAGCATGGCCGGATCCCCGATTCGATGCGACTGATGCGGGTTCACGAAGGCGATAGTGTGACGTTGCGATGGACCAGCGATCGGCCGCTCGTCGTGCACCTGCACGGCTATGAAATCGAAAAACACGTCGGTCCGGACGCCGTCACCGGCCTCGCCTTCACGGCCAACGCGACCGGGCGGTTCCCGATCGAAATCCACGTCCGAGGCACCGGCGGCGCTGCACATGAAGACGCGCCCTTGGCGATGATCGAGGTCTATCCGCGATAAGTCTCGGACCGGGCTCCGTGCGTCCTTCGAGACGACCGCTTCGCGGTCTCCTCAGGATGAGGTAAAGCTTTGATACCATGAACAAATGTTCCTCATCCTGAGGAGCGCCCCCGAGGGGCGCGTCTCGAAGGACGCACAGCTGTCCCGCCGGCGGAGCAAGGGGGGTATCGCACTCGGCTTCGCCGGGTGCTTTGCTCTCGCCGGCCCTGCCGCGGCGCACGGCTTCGGCCAGCGTTACGACCTGCCGCTGCCGCTGTCGCTCTATCTGCTGGGCACGGCCGCCGCGGTCGTTCTCTCTTTTGTCGTCGTCGCGCTCTTTGCCCGGCATACCCCCGGGGCGCGCGGCTATCCGCGGATCGATGTCGGGCTGGTCCACCCGGTTCTTATCGGCTTGCTCAAGCTGATCGCCATCGCGTTTTTCATCCTCACTGTGACCGCCGGGTTTATTGGCAATCAGGATCCCTATCGCAACATTGCGCCGACCCTGGCGTGGATCATCTGGTGGGTCGGGTTCGCGATGGTCTCTGCCTTCCTCGGCGATCTCTGGGCATTGATCAACCCGTGGCGAAGCCTGTTCGAGATGGCCGACCGGGTCTATCGCAGGCTGACTGGCCGCCCCGGCCTCGCCTGGAGCCTGCCCTATCCCGAGGGGCTCGGGGTGTGGCCGGCGGTTGGATTGCTGTTCGCCCTCTCCTGGGCCGAGCTGGTGTTCCCCAGCCCTGCTGTGCCGGCCAACATCGCGTGGCTGGCGGTTTTATATTCGCTGCTGACCTGGGCAGGCATGGCGCTGTTCGGCAGCCAGGTCTGGGTCAGCCGGGGCGAGGTTTTCGCGATATTCTTCGGCCTCTTTGCCCGCTTCGCGCCGACCGAGCCGGCGACGGCCAACGGCGCTCGCGGCCTGGCGTTGCGGCCGTTCGGGGCGGGGCTCCTCGACAGCGCACCGGCCTCCACATCGCAAATCGCCTTCGTCCTGCTGGTGCTGGCGAGCGTCCTCTATGACGGCCTCCTCACAACGCCGGAATGGGCCGCGGCCGAGCGGTTTCTGATTGCCCTGATGCAATCCGGCCCGATCGTGGTCAGGACCCTCGGCCTCGTCGCGTTCTGGGCGGTGTTCCTTGCCGCCTTTCTCGCGGTCAGCGCGGCGATGAGCCGGGTGGCCCTGGTGCCGATCGCCATTGCCTATCACCTGGCCCATTACCTTGCGTATTTGCTGACCCAGGGGCAGTACCTGATCCCGCTCTTGTCCGATCCGTTCGGCTACGGCTGGAACCTGTTCGGGACCGCCGGGTACCGGGTCGACATCGCTATCGTCGGGGCGCGCTTTGCCTGGTACGCGGCGGTGATTTCGATCATCGCCGGCCATATCGCCGCGGTCTATCTGGCAGATGTCCGTGCCCACCAGATCCTCGGGGACCGCGCCGCGGCGTTGCGCGCGCAAGTGCCGCTGACCGCGCTGATGGTGGTCTACACCTTTATCAGCCTGTCGATCCTGTCCGAGCCGATCGTCGAGCGCCGGGCACCGGCTCCGCCGATGGCGGAGGCCGTGAGCATCCCCGCGGACGCTGTGCTGCCCGAGCCGGGAAGCGGCCGGTTGCGGCCGGTTGGGCCCGGCCATTCCGCGCGCGTCAAATTGAGCTACCGCGTGCTCGGCTCGGCCTTTCACGACGGGACCAGGACGACCGAAGCCGATCTCCTCTACGCCTATATATTCGCCTATCGCTGGGCAATTCAGGGCGACACGGCGCCCTACGACCCGGCGATTGCGGCAGCGACCGCGCCGTTGCGACAGCGCCTCAGAGCCCTGCGGATCACCGGGGTCGACACCACCTCGAAATCGTTTCGCATCGCCGACGTCAATTTCATCCGCGAGTTGTTCCTGGTCGATGTCTATGCCGACATCCCGCCCGGAGATCCCGAGCAGGATGCAGTCTTCGCGCCGCCGTGGAGCACCCTGCCCTGGCATCTGATCGTGCTGATGGAAGAGGCGGTCGGCCGCGGCTGGGCGGCGTTCTCGGAGGAGGAGGCGGCGCGGCGCGGCGTCGAATGGCTCGATCTGGTGCGTTCCGACGCGCTGAAGGCGTGGCTTGCCGGGCTGGTCGACCAGTTCGAGCGCGAGGGTTTTCGCCCCGCAATCCTCGAACCGCTGGTCAGCGCGGAGGAGGCGCGCAAACGCTGGGCGGCCTTGGCGGCGTTCTACCGCGGCCACGGCCATTTCCTGGTAACGAATGGTCCCTACCAGCTCAAAAGCTGGTCGAGCGACAGCGCTACCCTCGATGTATTCCGCGACTTGAGCTACCCGCTGGGCGTCGGGTCGTTCGACGCCTACGCCATCCCGCGCCGCGGCTACGTCACCAAGGTCGAGCGCCAGGAGCACGGATTGCGGCTCTCCGCCGACATCGAGATCGTCATGAAATTCATGCGCGATTACGAGATCGTGCGGCAACCGATGCGGCAGGTCGACGCCACGGTGCGCAACCGCGCCGCCCCGGAATGCCGCTATGTCGTGGTGGACGCCGATGGCCATATCGCGCTCGCCGGGACCGTGTCGCCGCAGGAGGATCTGACGTTTGCGATCGCGCTCGACGACCGGCTGACGCCCGGCCAATACACGGTCATGGCCGAGATCCTCGTCAACGGCAACGCGATGAACCCAGAGATCGAGCGCATCCCGGTGGTGATCGGCGGAAAATGATAAAAGGGACAGAGGCATGGGCTCCTTAACATTTCGCCGCGCCGCATCGGACGATCTGCCGGCGATCGTCGGCATGCTCGCCGACGACCCGATCGGAAGCGGGCGCGAGAGCGTCGGAACGCTGCTGGACCCGAGCTACGCGGAGGCGTTTTCCGCTATCGACCGCGACCCGAACCAGCTCCTCGCGGTTGTCGATCGCGACGGGCGGGTGATCGGCGTCCTGCAGCTCAGCTTCATTCCCGGGCTCACCAGACGCGGCATGTGGCGTGGCCAGATCGAGGGCGTGCGCGTCGCCGCGGGCGAGCGCGGCGGCGGGATCGGCCGGGCGATGCTCGACTGGGCGATCGAGGAATGCCGCAAACGCGGCTGCGGTATGGTTCAGCTCACCTCCGACAAGCGCCGCGCCGCGGCGCACGGCTTCTATGAGGCCCTCGGCTTCCAGGCGAGCCATGAGGGATATAAGCTTTCACTCTGACCGAGCGGAGGTGCGGGGATGAGCAGGATCGGGATCGCGTTCTCCGGCGGGCCCAACCCGGCCGAGATCGTCGAGTGCGTAAGGCTCGCCGAGGCGCTCGGATACGAGTCGGCGTGGGTCGCGGAGGGGCATGGCGGCGACCAGTTCGCCGTGTTGGCCGCCTGCGCCGCCCAAACTTCGCGGATCCTCTTAGGGACCAGCATCACCAGCGTCTTCGTGCGCACCGTCCCAACCATCGCGATGGCCGCCGCCACGCTCGACCATCTCTCGGCCGGCCGCTTTATCCTCGGAGTCGGGTCGAGCCACAAGGTTCAGGTCGAAGGCGAGCACGGCATGCCCTACACCAAGCCGCTGACGCGAGTCCGCGAAAGCGTCGAGATCATCCGCCAATTGCTGCGCGAGGGTCGGGTGCGCTACGCCGGCGAGAGCGTGCAGATCGACGGCTTCGATCTGTGGTTCACGCCGCGGCGGCCGGTGATCCCGATCTATGTGTCGGCGGTGTTCCCGAAGATGATCGCGCTTTGCGGCGAGATCGCCGACGGCGTCATGTTAACCCGGAGCACCCTCAGTACGGCGGCGGTTGTCAGGGAGCAGCTGGCCGAAGGGGCGAAGCGCGCCGGCCGCGACCCGGCCCAGGTCACGCTTACCACCCTGTTGCCCACCGCTGTCGGGCAGACCCGCCGGGAGGCGCTCGACACCCTGCGTCCGGGGTTGGCGTTTTATGCCGGCTTCTTTCCCCGCTACAACCGCATGATGGCCGAGCACGGCTTTGGCGGCGAGGCGGCGGCGATCGCGGAGGCATGGTCGCGCGGCGACCGGGACGCCGCCGAGCGGGCGGTCAGCGACGATCTGATCGATGCGACCAGCGTCGCCGGCACGCCCGAAGAATGCCGCGAACGGATCGAGGCCTACCGGCAATCGGGCATCGACCTGCCGATCCTCAGCCCCTTTGCCCGCGGCGCCGACGCGAAGGCCCGCTTTGATGCGGTGATCAGAGCCTGCGCGCCTACCGCGGGCTAAGAGCCCCAAGTAGACTCACTCTCTCAACCCCCTGGCCGGGCTTGATCCGGCCATCCACGTCTTCTTCTCGGCCTCCTGATGTCAAAGACGTGGACCCCCGGGACAAGCCCGGGGGAGGGGAATATTTTCGGCATTTCAATCTGGTTCGCCCTATCCCTTCGGGAAAAAGCGGTTTTCCGGGCGCGGCAATCCAAGATTTTCGCGCAAGGTCCTGCCTTCGTATTCCCGGCGGAAGAGGCCGCGGCGCTGCAGTTCCGGGACGACCCGGTCGACGAAATCATCGAGGCCGCCGGGGACGTACGGGAACATGATGTTGAACCCGTCGCAGGCATTGCCGAAGAAGAACTCCTCCATCTGGTCGACGATCGTCTTCGGCGTGCCGACCATCGCGAGCCCGCCATAGCTGCCGGCGATCTGCGCCAGTTGACGGACCGTCAGATTATCGCGCCGTGCCCGCGCGATGACCCGCTCCCGGCCGCTTTTCGAGGCATTGCTTTCCGGAATGTCCGGCAACGGCCCGTCGAGGTCGAATTTCGACGCGTCGTGCCCAAGCGCGATCGACAATGAGGCGATGCCGCTGTCGGGGTGAACCAGGCTGTCGAGCAACGCACGTTTCTCGCGCGCCTCCTCGACCGTATCGCCGACGACGACGAGACAGCCCGGCAGGATCTTGATGTGATCGGGATTGCGCCCGAGGCGCTCGGCGCGGCCTTTGACGTCGGCGTAATAGCTCTGCGAGTCGGCGAGGCGGCCGCCGCCGGCGAACACCATCTCGGCGGTTTCCGCGGCGAGCTGGCGACCGGCTTCCGAGGCTCCGGCCTGGACGATGACCGGCCAGCCCTGGATCGGGCGCGCGATGTTGAGGGGTCCCCGCACCGAGAGGAATTCGCCCTCATGGTCGAGCACATGCAGGCGCGCGGGGTCGAAATAGAGGCCCTCTTCGACATCGCGAACGAAGGCATCGTCGGCCCAGCTGTCCCACAGGCCGGTGACGACGTCGTAGAACTCGCGGGCGCGGCGGTAGCGCTCGCCGTGCTCCATATGCTCGGTCAGGCCGAAATTGAGCGCCGAGTCGGGGTTGGAGGTGGTGACCAGGTTCCACGCCGCCCGCCCCCCGCTAATGTGATCGAGCGAGGCGAAGCGGCGCGCGATCAGGTAGGGCGGCTCGAAGGTCGTCGAGGCGGTCGCGATCAATCCGAGATGCTCGGTGAACATTGCCAGCGCCGGCAGGAGGGTCAGCGGATCGAAGGAGGTCACCGTCGCGCTCCGCTTCAAGGCCGCCATCGGCATGTTGAGCACACCGAGATGGTCGGCCATGAAAAAGGCGTCGAACCGGCCGCGCTCCAAGGTCTGGGCGAAGCCGA
>WNFC01009941.1_pt1 | contig 10551 bp, 7 predicted proteins | sample 5400541 | NCBI WGS metagenome assembly WNFC01 (sample SAMN13153342, study PRJNA577476) | soil metagenome | isolation source: 120 cm saprolite under Douglas fir tree site 2 hole 2 replicate 1 | place: USA:California | collected 2015-04-18
AGTTCGGCCGCATCGTCGGGCAGATGCAGCACGACCTGTTCCACGTCTATACGGTCGACCAGCACATCCTGATGGTGATCAGGAACCTGCGCCGCTTCACCATGCCCGAGCTGGCGCACGAATTTCCGCTTTGCAGCGAGCTCATGAGCGGGTTCGAGCGGCGCTGGCTGCTCTATGTGGCGGCGCTGTACCACGACATCGCCAAAGGTCGAGGCGCAGATCATTCCGAGCTCGGCGCGCAGGATGTGCGCCGCTTCTGCCGCACGCACGGACTTTCCGCCCAGGACACGGCTCTCGTCGCCTTCCTGGTCGAGCATCACCTTGCGATGTCCAGCGCGGCGCAAAAGCAGGACGTGCACGACCCGGAGGTGGTGCGTGCGTTTGCAGACCGGGTGGGCAGCGAGCGGCGCCTGGTAGCGCTCTATCTTCTGACCGTCGCCGACGTGCGCGGCACCAGCCCGAAGGTCTGGAATGCGTGGAAGGCCAAGCTGCTGGAGGACTTATTTCGAGCCACCAAGCGAGTGCTCACGGGTGAGCCACTCGCCAGGGACGCCGCCCTGGCCGAGAAGCAGGCGGAAGCGGCGCGATTGCTGCGGCTTTACGCGCTGTCCGACAACGTCAAGGACCGGTTGTGGGCGCAGCTCGACATTACCTATTTCCTTCGGCATGACGCGCAGGAAATCGCCTGGCATACGCGCAATCTTCACTACCGCGTGGGGACCGAGCGGCCGGTCGTCAAGGCCCGCCTTGCGCCCTTCGGCGAAGGCCTGCAGGTGATGATCTACACACGCGATCGGGAAGCGCTGTTCGCCCGCATCTCGGGCTACTTCGAGCGCGCCGGCTTCAACATTGCCGAGGCGAAGGTCCACACCACGCGCAATGGCTATGCGCTCGACACGTTCGCCGTCATGGGCCAGGGCCGCGGGTCGCATTACCGCGATTTGATCAGCATGATCGAAGCCGAGCTCGCGGAGGAAGTGCAGTCGCAGGCGCCGCTGCCGCCGCCGCGCGGCGGCCGCGTGTCGCGCCGCGTACGCCACTTTCCGATCTCGCCGGTGGTCGACATCCGCCCGGACGAGCGCGGCGCGTACCACGTGCTGTCGATCGTGGCGAGCGACCGGCCAGGTCTGCTCTATGGGGTCGCACGCATCCTGGCGCGCTACCACGTCAATCTGCAGACGGCCCGGATCAACACCCTCGGTGATCGCGCGGAAGACGTGTTTCTGGTCTCGGGCGAGGCCCTCGCGCACCCCAAGACCGTGCTGCAGCTGGAGCAGGATCTGCTCAAGGACCTTACTCTTCAGCAGGCAGCTGCTGTCCCGGAAACAGCGCCTCATTGAAGCCAAAGCGGGTGAAGTCACGGATCCGCATCGGGTAGAGGATGCCGTCGAGATGGTCGCATTCGTGCTGCACCACCCGGGCGTGGAATGCGTCCACCTCGCGTTCAAAAAAGTTTCCATTTTGGTCAAACCCCCTGTAGCGCAGCGTGCGCCAGCGCGGCACCCAGCCGCGCATCCCCGGCACGGAGAGGCAGCCTTCCCAGCCTTCCTCCACTTCGGCCGAGAGCGGCTCGAGCACCGGGTTGATCAGCACGGTATCGGGCACTTCTTCCGCGTCCGGGTAGCGCGGGTTGGCATGAACGCCGAAAATGACGACGCGCAATCCGACGCCGATCTGCGGCGCGGCCAAGCCCGCTCCATTCAGATGCGCCATGGTGTCGCGCAGGTCTTGCAGCAACTCCGCCAGCTCCGGTGTCTCGAACTTTTCCACTGGGACGGAAACCTGCCACAACCGCGGGTCTCCCATTCGCAATACCTCGCGGATCATTCGCGGCAAAGCCTGTCGATGATTTTTCGCACCCGCCCCATCGCTTCCTCCAGCACCGCACCGATGCGATCGAGCGGCACCGCCCGCCGGCTGTCGCCGCGCCCGGCCGCGTAGTTCGCCACCACGCTGATGGCGGCGTATTGGAGGCCGAGCTCGCGCGCCAGCGCGGCCTCGGGCATGCCGGTCATGCCGACCACGTCGGCGCCGTCGCGCTCGAGCCGGTCGATTTCCGCCGCGGTCTCGAGGCGGGGACCCTGGGTCGCGGCGTAGACGCCCCCGTCGACCAGGTGCTCGCCGCAGGCGAGCGCGGCGTTCAACAGCCGCGAACGAAGTTCGCGCGCGTACGGCTCGGTGAAATCAATGTGATTCACCAGCGCTCCTTGTCCCTCGAAATAGGTCGAGCGCCGGCCCCAGGTATAGTCGATGACCTGATGCGGCAGCAGCAGCGCGCCCGGCTCCAGGTCCTTGCGGATGGCGCCTACCGATGCCACCGCGACGACCTCGCCTGCGCCCGCGTCCTTGAGCGCCCACAGGTTGGCGCGGTAGTTGACCTCGTGCGGCGCGATGCTGTGGCCGTCGCCGTGGCGCGCCAGGAATACCACGTCGCAATCGGCGATGCAGCCGCACGTGAGCGCGCCGGAAGGCTCGCCGTAGGGCGTGCGCGCCACCTTGCGGCGTCTGACCTCGAGGTTTCCGAGCTGGGCGAGGCCGCTGCCGCCGATGATGGCCAGCACCGGATTCAACCTTCCTTCATGGCGCGGATCTCCGGCAGGTTGCGCCAGTATCCTTTCGCGTCCATGCCGCAGCCGAACACGAAGCGGTCCGCAATCCGCAGGCCGACGAAATCCGGCGTGATCGGCTTGGGACGCGGCAGCGTCTTCTCGACCAGCACGGCGCAGTGGAAAGCCCGCGCGCCCTGCGACATCAGCCGCTCGCGGATCGCGTTCATGGTCTGGCCGCCGTCCAGGATATCGTCCAGCACGAGCACGGTACGTCCCTCGATGCCTTCGGGCGACTCGCCCCGCCACTGGATGCCGCCGCCGGCGGTCGCCGTCCCGTAACGCGAGGCGTGGAGATAGTCGAAATCGAGCGGAAAGCGAAGCAGCGGCAGGATCTGCCCGGCGAAAACCACCGCCCCGCCCATCACCGCGAGCACCAGCGGGTAGCTCTCGGCGAGCTTTTTCTCGATCTCGGTCGCGACGCGGCGGATGGCGGCCTGGACCTCTGCGGCGCTCGAGACCGGGTCCGAATTGCGCAGAAAGGCCCAGGCCTTCTCCACGTCGGGCATGGATTCAGTCTAGCGCGTCTTCAGGAAGCGCGCGAAATCCTGGCCGACTTCGGGGTGGCGCACGCCGTATTCCACGGTGGCCTGGAGGTAACCCAGCTTCGAGCCGCAGTCGAAGCGCCGGCCCGGCAGGCGCACGGCGAGCACGCGCTCGTGGGACAGAAGCTGCGAGATGGCGTCGGTGAGCTGGATTTCACCTCCCGCGCCGGGCGTGAGTTCGCCGAGCAGCTCGAAAATGCGCGGCGTCAGCACATAGCGGCCGATGACCGCGAGAGTCGACGGTGCCTCGGCCGGCTTGGGCTTTTCCACGATGCTGTGGATGCGGGCGATGTCGCCGTCCATGCGCTCGACGGTGACGATACCGTAGCTTTGCGTCTGGTCCCGGGGCACTTCCTCGACGCCGAGGAGCGAGGCGTCTTCGCGCGAAAAAACCTGCGCCATGCGCGCCATGGCGGGAGGCTGCGAGTCCATCAGGTCGTCGGCGAGGATCACCGCGAACGCGTCGTCGCCCACGACCGGCTGCGCGCACAAAACCGCGTGGCCCAGGCCGAGCGGCTCGGACTGGCGGATATAGATGCAGCGCGCGCCCTCGGGCAGCACCGAGCGCACCATGTCGAGCAGCCCGTCCTTGCGCTTGCGCTCGAGCTCGGTCTCCAGCTCGTAGGCCTTGTCGAAGTGGTCCTCGATCGCGCGCTTGTTGCGGCCGGTCACGAAAATCATCTCGGTGATTCCCGCCGCGGCCGCCTCTTCGACCGCGTACTGGATGAGCGGCTTGTCGACGATCGGCAGCATCTCCTTCGGGCTCGCCTTGGTCACCGGCAGAAAGCGGCTGCCGAGCCCTGCGACCGGGAATACCGCTTTTCTCAGCCTGGCGTGCATCAGGTCCTTCTTCTTAGCAGCTCAAGAAATCTTTTTTCGTCGAGCACCGTCACGCCGAGGCTGCGCGCCTTGTCGAGCTTGCTTCCCGCGTCCTCGCCGGCCACGACGAAGTCCGTCCTCTTCGACACCGATCCCGCCACCTGGTGGCCTTTCGCCTCGAGCGCAGCCTGCGCCTCGTCGCGCGTCATCGACGACAAGCTGCCGGTCAGCACGAACGTCTTGCCGTCGGCCGCCGGCCGCGCACCGGTCTGCTTTACGTCGATGGCGTCGGCCAGGCGGCGGATGACGTCGCGATTGTGCCGCTCGTGGAGGAATTTTTCCATGCTGTCGATCAACTCCGGACCTATGCCTTCCAGCGGCACGGGCTGGAGGGGCTCGCCGCGCTTCTTTCGCTGCGCATTGTTCTTGCGCGCCGCCTCCTTGTCCGCCGCGGCCGTGGCCCAATCGGCTTCGAGAAAGACCTCGAGCGAGCCGAAATGGCGCGCGAGGATCTTGGCGACCTCCTCCCCCACGCCCGGGATGCCCAGGGCGTAGATAAAACGCGACAGCTCGCTGTCTCTCGAACGCTGAATGCTCTTGAATACATTCTGCGCCGACTTCTCTCCCATGCGCTCGAGGCCCGCGAGGGTCTCGCGCTCCAGGCGGTACAGGTCGGCAGGGTTTTTCACCAGGTCGCGCTCGACGAGCTGGTCGACCAGCTTCTCGCCCAGCCCCTCGATATCCATGGCGCGGCGCGCGGCGAAATGCAGCAAGGTCTGCTTGCGCTGTGCCTTGCAGTACAGCCCCCCGGTGCAGCGTGTCGCGGCCTCGCCAGGCACGCGCACCACCGGTGAGGCGCACACCGGGCATTTCTCTGGCATCGCGAAGCGGTCCGCCGGCCGGCGCGGGCCTTTGGCCTTCACGCCGACGACTTCCGGAATGACGTCGCCGGCGCGGCGCACGATGACCGTGTCGCCGACCCAGACATCCTTGCGCCTCAGCTCGTCCTCGTTGTGCAGGGTCGCATTGGTGATGGTGGCGCCGCCCACGAACACCGGCTTGAGGCGCGCCACCGGGGTCAGAGCCCCGGTGCGCCCCACCTGCACGTCGATACCGAGAATTTCCGTGGCCTGCTCCTCCGCCGCATATTTGTGGGCGAGCGCGAAGCGCGGCGCGCGTGCCACGAACCCGAGCCGCTCCTGCCAATCGAGGCGGTCCACCTTATAGACCACGCCATCGATGGCGTAGGGAAGCCTGTCGCGCGCTTGCCCCATCTTCCTGTAATAGGCGAGCAGCCCTTCGGCGCCCTGCACCACCTCACGCTCCTTCGATACGCGAAATCCGAGCTCGGCGAGGCGCTCGAGCGCCTCCGAATGCCTGCTCCAGCGCGCCTGCGAGGCGCGGCTGACGGCGTAGGCAAAGAACCTGAGCGGCCGCGTCGCGGTCACGCGCGAATCGAGCTGGCGCACCGCACCGGCGGCGGCGTTGCGCGGGTTGACGTATTCCTTTTCCCCCAGCTCGCGCTGGCGCGCGTTGAGGGCGTCGAAGTCGCGGCGGTACATCAGGACCTCGCCGCGCACCTCGAGCTCGCGCGTATCCGCGGCCTTCGGCAGGCGCAGGGGAATCGAGCGCAGCGTGCGCAGGTTGGGGGTGACGTCCTCGCCCGTAGTGCCGTCGCCGCGCGTGGCTCCCTCGTGGAGCAGGCCGTCGCGGTAGGTCAGGCTGATCGCCAGGCCGTCGAACTTCGGCTCCGCGGCGTATTCCACCGCGTCGACTTCGAGCGCCTCGCGCACGCGCCGGTCGAAGGCGCGCACGGCTGCCTCGTCGAAAGCGTTGGCGATCGACAGCATCGGCGTGCGGTGCCGGACTTCGGCGAACTCGGGCAGCGGCACCCCGCCCACCCTTTGTGTGGGCGAGTCCGCAGTCGCCAGTTCGGGATACCTCGCTTCCAGGGCAAGGAGCTCTTGAAACAGCCGGTCATACTCGGCATCATCGATTTCCGGGTTGTCCTCGACGTAGTAGAGCTGGTTATGGCGCTCGAGGGTTTTGCGCAGAGCTTCGCTGCGTTGCCGGATATTGCGCGGCACGCTCATGAAAACAGCCGCAGCGCGAGCGGGCTGCCGGGCTCGATGCCGCGCTCGGCGAGCATGTGCCGCACGGCTTCCAGCTCGGTGCCGATGGCCGCGAGCGCGCGCTCATCCACCAGATTGCCGTTGTCGTCGACCAGGCGTGCTCCATGCGTGGCCGCCAGCTGGCGCCCGGTGCGCGCCATCGCCTGGAAGATGCGCGCGGGCTCTGTCGTTCGCACGACATCCAGCGTCAGCGTCACCCCGTCTTCCCGCGACGTGACCTGGAAAGCGTGCTCGCCGCTGTGGGCTGCCGAGATGGCCGCGCCCACGACGTGCAGCGCCACCTGGATGTCCGCTTGCGCGCACACGCGGTCGAGGCTGCGCGCGGCGTCGAGCGCCTGGCGCATCTCGGGCGCTGAAACGCCGGCGCCGAGTTTCGCGGCAAGGGTCTCCACCTCGGAGCGGAATTCAAGCAGCTCGCTCTCGCTCGCCACACCGGCGCGGCTCACCAGCTGGAACGCGGCGCTCCATTTGCCGCCGTTCGAGGCGGCGAGCAAAACCCGCTTCGCGAAGCGATGCTCGAGCGGCGCCCACAGTTCCAGCAGGCTCGCGGCGACGATCCCCCGTGGCGCGGCGAGAGCGATGACGTAGTCGAGGCGCGCATCCGGAGCCGCGCCTGATTGCATCGCGTCTTTTCGCAGCGCGACGGCGGGTTCACGCCACGCGTCCGTCTCGCCGAGCAGCGCGTCGGCATGGCGCGAGCCGAACGTGCGCGCGGCCTGGCGGCCGGCAGCGCGTTCCTGCACCCGGTTGTAAATCAGGACTGCGGCGACCGCCACGGCGCCGATCAGGAGCAGACCGAACTGGAGATCGGTCATGTCGTCAGGCGGCCAGCTCCTCCCGGATGCGCAGCGCCTCATCGATGTCGACCGCCACCACGCGCGACACGCCCGACTCCGGCATCGTCACGCCGATCAGCTGCTCGGCCATTTCCATCGAGATCTTGTTGTGGCTGATGAACAGGAACTGCGTCTGCGCCGCCATGCGCTTGACCAGGTCGCAGAAGCGCAGCGTGTTGCTGTCGTCGAGCGGGGCATCGACCTCGTCGAGGAGGCAGAACGGCGCCGGGTTGAGCTGAAACAGGGAAAACACCAGCGCGATCGCGGTGAGCGCCTTTTCCCCGCCCGAGAGCAGCTGAATGCTGGTGTTGCGCTTGCCGGGCGGTTGCGCCATGACCTGGACGCCGGCGTCCAGAATCTCCTCGCCGGTCATGATCAGCTTGGCGTCGCCGCCACCGAACAGCGTCGGGAAGAGCGACCCGAAGTGCCGGTTCACGCTGTCGAAGGTTTCGCGCAGCAGCTCGCGCGTCTCGCGGTCGATGCGCCGGATGGCGTCCTCGAGCGTGCGCATCGCCTCCTCCAGGTCGGCGCTCTGCGAGTCGAGAAAGCTTTTTCGTTCCTGGCTGCTGCGCAGCTCTTCCAACGCCGCCAGATTCACCGCGCCGAGTTCGTTGATGGCCTGCGCAAGTCGGGTGATCTCGCCTTGCAGCGTGGCCGGGCGGGGAGCTTTCGCGGCCTCCCTCGACAGCCTTTCCTCATCCGCGCTCGCCTCGCGCAATTGCGCGGCGAACTGGTCGAAATTGATCTGCGCGGCCTGCTCCTTCAGCCTGAGCTCTCCCAGCCGCTCGCGCAGGGGAGCGACCTTCGCCTCGCTCTGCAGCCGTCCTTCCTCGAGCTCGCGCAGCGCGCCGGCCGCCCCTTCGACGGCGTTGCGCGCCGCGGCGAGCGTCGTTTCGCAGCCCAGGCGCGACTCGACCGCCGCGTCGAGGCCGTGCCGCACTGCGGGGATCGGGTCGGCAGCCAGCTCCTCGGTGAGCTTCGCGACCTCCAGGTCCGCGCGCTCGATCTGCTGATCGATCACGCGCACGGAGTTGTCGATTTCGGCGATCTTGGAGCCGCATTCGCGTTCGCCGAACAGCGCGTTCTGCGCGTCGAGCTCCGCTTGCTGCACGGCACGCCGCTCGCCGGCGAGCGCGGTTTCGGCGGCGAGATCCCCGCCGCGCGCCGCCTCGACCTTGTCGCGCAGCGCCGCGATTTCCGCGGCAATACGCTCGGCGGCCTGGCGGCCATTCTGCAGCGCCTGCTGGTCGCGCGACGCCTCCTGCTCGATTTCGGCCAGCTCGGCGCGCACCTGCTCGCTGCGCTCGCGGTAACGCTCCTGCGCCTGCGCCAGCTTGAGCTGGTCGATCTGGGCGTCGTGCCGCTCCTTCTGCGTCTCGGCGATGACGAGGCGCGCATGCTCGAGAGCCTCGCTGCGCGCTACGGCCTCGATCTGCAGGCCGCTATGGACGTCCTGCGCAGCGCCGACCTTCTGCCGCAGGTCACGGCAGCTTGCGTCGAGCGCTTCGATCCCCGATTGTCTTGCGAGCAGGCCCGCATCGGCCTGATCCGGCGCGTGAAAGCTGACGGTGTGCCGCGTGAACTGGTGGCCATCGCGGTCGACGAGCATTGCGCCGGGCGGCAAAGCAGCCCGCCGCGCCGCGTCGGGGCTTTTTTCCGTTGCATAGACACCGGCGAGCCAGTCCGCGAGGGCGCCTGAAACCGCCGGGTCCATGGCGCGCATTTTGGAGGCAAGCGGCTCGTAGCCGGGCGCGACGGGAGTGCCGGTAGCGCCGCCGCGAGCGAACACGCTCGCTTTCGCCGGTGGCCGGTCGGCAAGCACCGACTGCAGCCCGGTCGCATCGGAAAGCTCGAGCGCATGCAGGCGCTCGCGCAGCACCGATTCCACGGCGGTCTCCCAGCCCGGGTCGATGCGCAGCCTCTGCCACAAGCGCGGCAGCGCTTCCAGGCCGTGCCGCTCGAGCCATTCGCGCAGGGGCGCGTTGTCTTCGGCCGCGGCCTGGATCTGGCGCAGGGTCGCAAGCTGCGCTTCGGCCGCCGCGTGCTCGCGCTGCGCCGCGCCGAGCGCCTCGCCGGCCGCGGCGCCGCGCTCGTCGAGTGCCGCGCACTCGGATTGCAAGGCTTCATGTCCGGCCTGTGCTGTTTGCACGGCTGCTTCGAGCTCGGCGATCCTCGCCTGCAGGGCGTTCGCCGCCGCCGCATCCGGCGCGGCGAGCGACTGCAGCTCGCCTTCGAGGCGCTCGCGGCGTTGCTGGAGCGCCTGCCCGCCGCGCTCCAGGTGGGACAGATTGGCCTGCTCGAGCTGCAGGCGGCTCTCCGCCTGCAGCAGCTGGCTGCGTGTCTCGTTCAGCTTCTCCTGGCCGGCGCGGAACGCCTGCTCGGCCTGCGGCAGGCGCGCGTTCTCCTGCTCGAGCCTTGCCTGCGCCTCGGCGCTGCGCTGCCTGGCCGTGCCGGCGCGGGCCGCCCACATGTGAAGCGCCTGCGTAAGCTGCGCGCGCTGCTCGCGCCAGGAGCCGAGCTGCGCGAGCCGCTCCGTGTGCTGGCTTTCCAGGCGCTGGCGCGTCTCTTCGACATGGCGCAGCTCCGACTCGAGGCGGGCCACCTCGGCGTTGGCGGCGTAGAGCGCCGCTTGTGCGGCGTTCAGGGCGTCCCCGGCGACGTAATGCGCCGCGCGCGCCGTTTCCACGCGCGACTCGAGATGCCGCAGCTGGGCGTTCTCTGCCTCGAGCTCGTTGGCGACCTTGGACATTTCGAGCGCGTGCCGCTCGCGCTCCGCCGCGGCGTCGCGCCGGCGCGCATGCCAAAGCAGGTGTTGCTTGAGCTGCAGCTCCGAGTGGTACTCCTTGTAGCGCGTCGCCACCGTGGCCTGCGCCTGGAGCTTCTCCAGCTGCGTGGCAAGCTCGGTGCGGATGTCGGTGATGCGCGCGAGATTGCCGCGCGTGTCGGCGAGGCGGCTCTCGGTCTCGCGGCGGCGTTCCTTGTATTTCGAGATGCCGGCCGCTTCCTCGAGGAACACGCGCAGCTCCTCGGGCTTCGCCTCGATGACGCGCGAGATCATCCCCTGTTCGATGATCGCGTAGGCCCGCGGGCCAAGGCCGGTGCCGAGGAACATGTCGGTGATGTCGCGGCGCCGGACGTGCACGCCATTGATGTAGTAGCTCGACTCGCCGTCGCGCTGCAGGATGCGCTTCACGGAGATCTCCGCGTACTGCGACCACTGCCCGGCCGCGCGCCCTTGAGCGTTGTCGAAGATCAGCTCGACCGATGCACGCGCGAGCGGCGTGCGGTTCACCGAGCCGTTGAAGATGACGTCCTGCATCGAGTCGCCGCGCAGGGCCGAGGCGCGCGACTCGCCGAGCACCCAGCGCACGGCGTCGATCACGTTGGACTTGCCGCAGCCGTTCGGCCCGACGACGCCGACCAGCTGCCCCGGCACGTGGATCGAGGTGGGATCGACGAAGGACTTGAAGCCGGCGAGCTTTATTTGAACGAGTCGCACGGAAAAAATGATACCATCGCTCGCCGTTCACCTCGTGATGCGCTCGCGCCCCAGCAAGCGGCTGCAAACGTTTCCCAATCCTGCGCCCGGGCGCGACTACCGCATCCACATGGA
>WNFC01009942.1_pt1 | contig 10550 bp, 8 predicted proteins | sample 5400541 | NCBI WGS metagenome assembly WNFC01 (sample SAMN13153342, study PRJNA577476) | soil metagenome | isolation source: 120 cm saprolite under Douglas fir tree site 2 hole 2 replicate 1 | place: USA:California | collected 2015-04-18
CACCGCCACGAGGACAGCGAAAACCGCCATCGTCAGCGACACCGGCGCCAGGTTGGGGTTGTGGTGCGCATGTTCGGCATTTTCCTGCAGTTCGTGAAGCTCGTCGGCACTCATTGATCCTCCAAAGGAAGCAGTGGCCAGTGGCCAGTGGTCAGTGGCCAGTACGTAGGTGTCGACAGTCAGTTTCTCATTAAAAGTCGAGTTGCGCTCGAAGGAGCGTAAGTCCGAACTGGCCACTGATCACTGATCACTGACCACTGCCTCATTCCCCCATGACCTTCACAATCACTCTCTTGTCGCGCTGCCCGTCGAATTCAGCGTAGAAGATTCTCTGCCACGTTCCCAAGTCAAGTTTCCCGGCAGTAATCGGCACAATCACCTCGTGATGAATCAGCAGCGCTTTCAGATGTGAGTCCCCATTGTCTTCGCCGGTTTCGTGATGCTTGTAGTTCTTGCGGAAGGGGGCCAAGTGCTCCAGCCATTGATCGATGTCCTCAATCAGTCCGCTCTCATTGTCGTTCACGTACACGCCGGCCGTGATGTGCATGGCGGAAACCAGCACCATACCTTCTTTCACTCCGCTCTTGCGCACAATGTCTTCCACCTGCGGCGTCATATGCACATACGCGCGATGCGTCTTGGTATGAAACTTCAAATATTCGGTAAGAACTTTCATTTCACCACTCCTGAGCACGGAACTTCTGCAAGATTCTATCCGAGCGCCGCCCGCACTTTTGGACGATGACCTCCGTTCCCCATTTCTCGCGCGGATCACAGAAAACAACTCTGTCTTGCCTCATACTCGATCTGTCGAGGAGGTTTCTGTGCTGTTCCGGCTTGATTACTTATCCTGCATTCTTACGGTTGTGTCGACCATCCTGTTGGGCAAGCGTTGCTGGGAGGGCTGGATTCTGGCGGCCATCAATAGCGCCGTAGTCTGTGTGATTGGTTTTCGGACCGCGGAGTTCGGCTTCATTCCGGCAAATGTATTCTGCATCGCTCTTTACGCCGTAAATCTTCGTTCCTGGCGCAAACCCGAAACTCACTGAGCGCAAGCAATCAACTAGAGGATGAATCCGCCTCATCCTGTTTGCACAGGTGCCGCGCAAACTGAAGCTTGAGATTTTCCGTAGCTCCACCCACTCGTTTCAAAAGTTCAAGCGGAACTTTGAACTCCTGATTGCAAAAGGTGCAGATTGCGACGGCGGGAGTAGTTCCAAGCCACTTCAGCACTCGGAGATTGCGTTTCGGCATGGCGCGCGGTTTCGCAGCCTGAACTTTACCGCATGGTCTCTTCAATCTCAGAAATCCAGTCCGGGCGCTTCAACACTTCTCGCGGCTTAGGACCATCCGCCGCCCCCACAATTCCATCCTGCTCCATCAGATCGATCAGATGCGCTGCGCGCCCGTAACCAATTCGCAGCCGCCGCTGCAGCAGGGAAGTCGAGGCTTTCCCAAACTCTACCACCAGCTTCACCGCATCCTGATACAGAGGATCGTCGTTGCCCTCGCCGTCCGCTGCTCCTTCGCCACTGCCTCCGCTGCTTCCGGGCTCGCGCTCGTCTTTCGGCACTTCGAGGAACTGCTGCTGATATTCTGCCGAGCCTTGCGCCTTCCAGAACTCCACCACCGCCGCGATCTCTTTTTCCGTGACCAGCGGCGCGTGCAAACGATGCACTCGCGCCGATCCCGAAGGCAGATAGAGCATGTCGCCCTTGCCCAGCAATGCTTCCGCGCCGTTAGCATCGAGAATGGTTCGCGAATCCACCTTGGTGGCAACGCGGAATGAAATTCGCGCTGGGAAATTCGCTTTGATCAGCCCCGTAATCACGTCGACCGACGGACGCTGCGTCGCCAGCACCAGGTGAATGCCCACCGCGCGCGCCATCTGCGCCAGCCGCGTAATCGATTCCTCCACGTTGCTCGAATCGAGCATCATCAAATCCGCCAGTTCGTCGATGATGATCACGATATAGGGAATCGGCTTGTCGTCGGACTCTTCCTCAAACAGGCTCGGAGTGCCGCCATTGTCAAACAGCCGGTTGTACTGGTCGATATTGCGGACGCCCTTCGCGGCCAGCAGTTTGAGCCGCCGCTCCATCTCGCGCACCGCGTTGCGCAACGCATTCGCCGCCAGCTTCGGTTCGGTGATGATCGGCGTGTACAAGTGCGGAACGCCTTCATAGTTGCCCAGTTCCAGCCGCTTCGGATCCACCAGAATTAGCCGCACTTGCTCCGGCGTCGCCTTGTACAGAATCGACATGATGAAGGCGTTGATGGCCACGCTCTTGCCCGCGCCTGTCGATCCCGCAATCAGCAGATGCGGCATCCCCGCGAGGTCAGCGACCACAATGCGCCCGTTGATGTCCTTGCCCAGGGCCATCGTCAGTTTCGACTTCTGCCCCATGAATTCCTGTGACTCGATGTTCTCCCGCAGCCAGATGATCTCGCGCTCGCGGTTCGGCACCTGAATCCCCACCGTCGATTTCCCGGCCATGCGCTCGATCAGAATGCTCTCCGCTTTCAACGCGAGACAGAGATCGTCGGTAAGGTTGGTGATGCGGCTGTATTTGATTCCAGCGTCGGGCTTGAACTCAAACGTCGTCACCACGGGACCAGGATTGATCTGCGTGATTTGCCCATGCACTTCGAACTCCGCGTATTTCTCAGTGAGCACCTGGGCCAGCAGCTTAAGCTCGTCGGCATCCACCGCGTGCTGCTCGTCCGGACGCTGCAACAAACTGCTCGAGGGCAGCTTGTACCCGCCGGCAATCTTCGGCATCGTGGTCTTGGCCTTATGATCGATGTCCGCGCGCTGCGTCACTTCCGGATCGGCCGCCTCCACGCCAGCCATTGACTCGGCGAGAATTCCACCTGTGGCTCGTGAAGGCTCTTCGCTGACGTCGGGTCCGAGTGTGCGTTCAATGCCAGTCCGTCGAGGCTCTGGTGCAACTCGTGCTTGCACTGCCGGTTCGCTTGGCCCGGCAAGCCGCGATTGAACCAATTGTGTCTTCACCAGCGGCTTCGCATTCCGCCGCTTCTCCAATTCTTTCTGCTGATGGCGCTTGATGCGCTCTTCCTGCCAATCCTGATAGCGGTTCCACAGCGCGGTCACAAACGCAAACCGCGTCGGAGCCCACACCCGGATCGCCGAAAACGAGAATGCGGTCGAGAGATACAGCGCCACCGCCAGCACGCTCGCGCAAACAATGTAGGCGCCCGCCAGGTTCAAGTAATGGATCAGCACATCGCCCACAACTCGTCCCACCAGGCCTTCGATCGGCACCACATTCAGCCAGCGCAAATTACCCGGCAGCAGCGCCAGCAGGGCCGGAGTAAAAACGATCAGCCAGATTCCTCCCAGGCTCTTCGCCACCGGCGATTGCGCCTTCCGCGACGCGAACCAGCGGATCCCCAGCACGCCAAAAAACACCGGCAGCAGAAACGCTCCAATGCCGAAGGCCTGCAACGCCAGGTCGGAGATCACCGCCCCCACCACGCCAATCCAGTTCCGGGCAACATGCGTTCCGGTCAGCACGGACGCACTATTAAACGAGGGATCGAGCGGCGAATACGAGGCCAGCGCGAGGAACAGGAGGAGCGCAGAGATGCACAACAGGAACCCGATCAGCTCATTCAGCCGCCGGTTGCCCGTAGGGACAAAGATGCCTGTCAGAAGACGCATTATGGGCCGTCGTTACACGGGACGCGAAACAGTCCTGTGGCGCAAATCGGCCAGAGCCTCATCATTATGCCAAGAACCGGACGCGGCGGCAATGCCGGAATTTGCCGGGAGTGTACAGTTGGATTACTGCGCGGAAGCCCGCCCCAGAGCGGGCTGTCGGCGGGTGGCTTTTCGCGAAAGGGTGAGATTCCGTGCTCCTGAAGGCACTGGCTGCCAGCAACGTTGTCGGGCCCTTCTTGCGTCTGCAAGAAAGTCAGAATCTCAAGTGGTCGCAGTCGGATTCCAACCCTTGTAAAAGCGCAAGGATGGGAATCCCACGGATTCCAACTGATATGGAGAATGCATACTAAAGACTCTTGCACGGACGTGAAACAATAGCCTGTTGACGAGAATCTGGAAATCCCTAAGCCGTAAGGATTATGTCATGATCAGGCACCAACCTCCTGGACTCAACAAGCCAGAACTCAAGCTACCCAAGGTTGGCGTCAGAAGCAAATTGCGAAGAGTTGCGATTCTGGTAACAGTATTCGGCTTACCTTTGGCTACGGCCGAGGGCCAAGTCGTAACTGACCTGTTCACCTTCACTGGGACCAGTTCTTCCCAAACCCCCGGACTCGTAACACCTACACAGGGCCGCGATGGCAAACTCTACGGTACTACCACCGGTATCAGTACTACAGGCGGTACCAGCTCTGACGGCTCAGCCTTTACGCTCACGACGGCTGGCGAGGCTTATGTTTTTCACATCTTCTCCGGTCCAGACGGGGCCACGCCTGAGTCCAGCCTCACGCTTGCGAGTGAAGGGGATTTTTATGGAACGACATTCTCAGGCGGAAGCTCAAACATGGGAGTATTGTTCAGAATTGCTCCGGGCGGCAACTTCACCGTGCTCCACAACTTTGTGGGGGGTATCGACGGCTCCTCTCCTGCTGCCGCTCCTATTGAGGACTGGGATGGCAATTTCTACGGTACAACCTCGTCAACTGTATACCAGTACACTCGCGACGGAGTATTCACAACGCTAATTCAGTTTGACAGCAGTCAAGCATCGAATATTACTGCGCCGCTGATTCAAGGAAGTGACGGCAATCTGTACGGGACCGCCCCATCTGGCGGCGCGCATCGATGTGGGAGCTTGTTCAAGGTGAGCAGGTCAGGTTCGCTCCTGAGCCTGCATAGTTTTCTTTGTGAGGCGCTAGGTGAGCCAAATGGGCCGGTCGTGCAAGCCTCAGACGGAAACTTCTACGGAACAACAGCGACAGGGGGGACTTTCAACTCGGGGACTATTTTCAAGTTGACCTCCCTGGGTAAGTTTTCGATTTTTTACAGCTTTGCCGCGGGATCTCATGACACGTCACAACCATTTGCCGGCCTCTTGCAAGGTTCAGATGGAAAATTGTACGGGGCGGGCCAGCTCGGGGGCACGTCTAGAATCGGTGCATTGTTCGAAATAAGCCTGGACGGCACCTATCGCTTACTCTACAGCTTCGCGACGCATATTGGATCAAAACCATCTGTGGCTCTTATGCAGCATACAAATGGCTCTTTTTACGGCACTGCTCAGGGTGGTTCAGCAAAGGACGGCGTTGTCTACAGACTCGACATGGGCCTCGGTCCCTTCATCACCTTCGTACAGCCCACAGGCAAAGTTGGCCGCGCGGCACAAATTCTCGGGCAAGGACTGACTGGCACAACCAGCGTGACCTTCAATGGGATCGCAGCCACAAGTTTCAAAGTTCTGTCCGACACCTACCTGACAGCAGTAGTTCCGAGCGGCGCGACCACCGGCCCCGTGGTAGTCACCACTCCATCAGGCACGCTCACGAGCAACAAGAATTTTGTCGTCAAGTAGTGGGGGCTGGCACCCTCACCTAGAGCTTATCCCTCGGGCACCCGTTATCTTTGATTAAGAGGCAATGACATGAACGCCTGCCGAATCAGATCTACCAACTCAGCGCCCGCAAAGGTCGTGAGATCAGCGAAGTCTCTTGCGGCTTTGAGTATGGGAGTGGCCGCTCTGCTGGTAGGAACGGTCAGCGCGAGCCTAGCCCAAACCGTGACCGATTTTTACAGCTTCACCGGGACGTAGTCGTCTGCCTTGCCGCAGCATGTGACGCCTGCGCAGGGCCGTGACGGAAAGCTCTACGGCACGACCAGCGGCCAGGGTGGCACTAACTACGGCACGATCTTCACAGTCTCCACGAGTCGACGATTCCGCCAGCTGCACACGTTTGATAGCACTGACGGTTCGCAACCCGGTGGTGGCATAGTGCTCGCAAGCGATGGCAATTTCTACGGGACGGCCTTTTCCGGAGGCAGCGCAGGCTTTGGTCTCCTGTTCAGGATATCGAGCAGCGGCGTCTACACCGTGCTGCACGAGTTCGCAGGCGGTGCAGACGGTGCTGCCCCGGCAGCGCCTCCCATTGCGGGTTCGGACGGAGCCCTTTACGGCACAACCTACGGAAACGCTGCGATAGGTTCAACCATTTACAAGTACACGCGCTCCACAGCCTCCCTTACTACTCTTTATCAATTCGATCAGGCTCACGGCTCGGGAGTAATCCCGCCTCTGGTCCAGGGTGCAGATGGAAACCTATACGGAGCCGCGTATCAGGGTGGCGCGAACAACTGCGGCACCATCTTCAAAGTCACCACCTCGGGCACGTTGCTCTGGTATTACAGCTTCCTCTGCACTCCCAGCGGTGCCAATCCAGTTGGACCGCTTATCCAAGGTTCCGATGGAAGCTTCTATGGAACCACCAGCGCAGGCGGCAATAGGGGCGTCGGGACCGTGTTCAAGTTAGACCAGGGCGGAAACGTCTCCATCCTTTATAACTTTCAAAGTTTCTTTGGAGGAGGAGCCGACGGGTCGACTCCGTTTGCAGGTCTTGTCCAAGCGACCGATGGGAATCTGTATGGTTCGACGACGGCAGCTGGGTCGCAAAATCTGGGGACCCTATTTCAGATCACTACCGCCGGTGCCTACAAGCTGTTGTACAGCTTCAACGGCAAAGCAGGCAGCGGCCCGGAAGCTGCGCCGGTGCAGCATACGAACGGCATGCTCTACGGGACGGCTCTCCAGGGCGGAAAATTTGGCTTCGGAACCGTCTACCGACTGGACATGGGACTCGCGCCCTTTGTGGCGCTGGTTCGTTACGGCGGCAAGGTCGGCAGCACCGCACAAATCCTTGGCCAGGGATTGACCGGCACCACCAGCGTCACCTTCAACGGAGTGGCCTCCAACAATGTCCACGTCTTTTCCGACACGCTCCTCACAGCAGTCGTACCGTTCGGCGCGACCACGGGCCCGGTGGTAGTCACCACTCCAACAGGCGCGCTCACGAGCAACAAGAATTTTGCCGTCCAGTAGAGCTGCCGCGCACCCAAAACGGGTGTACGCTTCTGTAGCAGATTTGCTTTCGCCCAGATTGGCTCATCCCCCGAGCCGAGGAAGTTAAGGAGAAGCCTATGCGCGTCCAACGCTCGCGCCTGATAGCAGCTTGCGCTGTATTCTTGGTTTGTGTCACGGCGACCACTGCGTCGCAGGGGCAGACCTTCACGACTCTGGTGAGTTTTGGGAGCACTAACGGAGCAAACCCAGAAGCGGCACTCGTCCAAGGCATAGATGGGAATTTCTATGGAACCGCAGGTTTGGGAGGGGCCAACAACGAAGGCACTGTTTTCAGGATCACTCCAAATGGTACCTTGGCAACTCTCTATAGCTTTTGTACACAACCGAATTGCGCAGATGGCGCTGCGCCGACGGCCGCTTTGACTCTCGGCAACGACGGAAACTTCTATGGAACGACCGTCAGCGGCGGGACTAGCAATTCAGGTACTGTTTTCAAAATTACTCCCACAGGAGCGATAAACACGCTGTACAACTTTTGTGCGCAAGCCTTCTGCACAGATGGACGGTACCCTGCTGCACCCTTGATTCTGGGCAGCGACGGGAACTTGTACGGAACTGCTCGCTTTGGTGGCAATACAGAGGACGGGACGGTCTTCAAAATTACCCCGGAGGGTATCCTGACAGTGCTCCATCAGTTCTGTCCCGAACCAGACTGCGGACTCGGTGAGCGCCCAGAGGCAGCACTGCTTGAAGCCAGCGACGGAAGCTTTTATGGCACCACTACGGAGGATGATCTATTTGGTGGTCTACGCAAGGGGACGATCTTCAAACTCACCGCGGCGGGGAGGTTTTCGACCCTCTATCGCTTTCGCTGCAGCTCCACAGACTGCACGGACGGCGAGTATCCGCGCGCTGGGTTGGTTCAAGGCATTGACGGAAACTTCTACGGGACAACCGCGGGGGCGTCTAACAGGAGCTTTTCCGACAGCACAGTTTTCAAAATCACCTCGGTCGGAGATCTTACGACGTTATATAGGTTCTGTTCGCAGCCGAACTGTGCCGATGGCACACTGTCCGAAGCACCTCTAGTTCTAGCAACCGACGGCAATTTCTATGGGACAAGTTCCAAGGGCGGTGCGAATTTCTTTAGCAGCCCTCTTGGCCAGGGCACAATCTTCAGCATTACCTCCAATGGCGAACTAACGACACTGCACAGCTTTTGCTTTCGCACCCGGGGATGTGATGACGAGGGCGCTGTACCTCTCGCAGGGCTCCTTCAAGCTACAGACGGAACTTTCTACGGAACCACGGCAAATGGAGGAGATCGCAGTAGCCCGTGTCCGAGGGCTGGGTGCGGTACGGTTTTCAACCTTGATGTGGGCCTCGGGCCCTTCGTCGCTTTCGTCCAGCCTATCGGCAAAATTGGACGCACGGCGCAAATCCTCGGCCAGGGATTGACCGGCACAACCAGCGCTACATTCAACGGCGTTCCTGCCACGACCTTCAAGGTACTGAGAGACACCTACATGACTGCCGTCATTCCAGCCGGCGCGACCACCGGCCCAGTTGTGGTCACGCCGCCCAGCGGCACGCTGACCAGCAACAAGAATTTCGTCGTTCGGTAGTTCGGTTACTAGGAGAGTTCCATGCGCCTTCGTCAGCTGCTGCTCATCCTCATCGTGTCGGCTGTTATTGTCGCTGCGTCTTCGGCCCAGACGGTTGACGTTCTCTTCAACTTCACCTATTTCAGCAGCACGGGTGCGTTCCCGACTGATTTGATTCGCGGTCCGAACGGAAGCTTCTATGGCACAACCCTTCTGTACGGCGCAGGCGAGCGGGTGCTATACACGTTCCACGGGGGAGCCGACGGGGGAGCTGACGGTGCTGTTCCGAATGCTGGCGTCATTGCCGACGCATTCGGCAACCTCTTCGGTACAACTGGAGGAGGCGGGGGCATCGGCTGCGGGGGCACGGGCTGCGGCACAGTATTCGAGCTTTCTCCGCCATCCACAGCAGGGGGTCCGTGGACCGAAAAAGTGCTCTACAGCTTTCAAGGCGCAGGCGCAGGAGACGGAGGTGGGCCAGGAACCCCTCTGGTATTTGATGGACTCGGCAATCTCTACGGCACGACGGGAGGCGGAGGAGCGCTTAGTGCGAACTGCCCTTTCGGTGGCTGCGGCACAGTCTTCGAGCTCGCCTTCGATGGCGGGGCGTGGAGCGAGACTGTTCTATATTCTTTCCAGAGCGGAACAGATGGCTTTAGCCCGCAATCCAATCTCGTCTTTGACAAGACGGGTAATTTATACGGCACCACAGCAGGCGGCGGTGGCACCGGATGCGGAGGCATTGGCTGTGGTACTGTTTTCGAACTGTCGCCGCCAACGGCGCAGGGTGGAGCGTGGACTGAAAATATACTTTATGCTTTCCAAGCCGGGCAGGACGGCTTCATTCCCGCTGGAAATTTGGCGATCGATGCCAGAGGAAATCTCTACGGAATTACTGAGGGCGATGGCAAGTGTACTTCCTGCGGAACCGTGTTCAAACTGATTCCCCCGACTGTGTCTGGCGGCGCCTGGAGCAAGCATGTGCTGCATTCCTTTCAAGACAATTCCAGCGATGGTCAAAGTCCTGCCGCAGGGCCAGTCCTTCACCAAGGGCTTTACGGGACAACGGAACTAGGAGGTACACTTGGTCAAGGCACAGTTTACCAACTGACCTCAGGGGCTCTCGGGGTGGTAACGGAAACTGTGCTGTACAGCTTTGGCAGCAATGCCTCTGACGTGCAGCCATTCGCGGGCGTCGTCTTCGATCGCGCGGGCAACTTGTATGGCACCACCAGCGGGGGCGGCAATCTTACCGGAACCGTCTTCCAACTGCAGCCGCCTTCCCAAAGCGGAGGTAGCTGGACGGAGGCCGTGCTCCATACTTTCACGGGCGGACCCGACGGGGGCGGACCGTACGGCACGCTCCTCGTTAGAGGGCACGCGCTTTACGGCACCACAGCCGCCGGCGGAAACAGCAAGTGCGGCGTCAGTGTTGGTTGCGGCGTGGTTTTCTCTATTTCCATCCCGTAGGGGGGCTGGCAGCCCAGATCGTGGTGGCGCAATGCTAAGGCAAAAGTGGCCCAGCCCCCGGAATAAGGAGAGTTCTATGTTCGTTCGTTACTTCATCTCGAACCTTGGAGCGTGCATTTCTTTGCTCGTGCTTTTCGCCGTCACGCAATCGGCACAAGCGCAAACCTACAGCATACTGTACTCGTTTACTGGCGGGGCGGATGGTGGTACCTCCATTGGGGGTCTAACCAAGGATGCCGCAGGCAACCTGTACGGCACCACCGGTTTCGGCGGCGGCGGGACGTGCTCGCTCGGCTGCGGAACAGTATTCAAGATAGATGCCAGCGGCGCCAAAACTATACTGTACAGCTTCACCGGTTTGGCGGACGGGGCCACTCCCTATGCAACTTTGATTCGGGATTCGACGGGCGACCTTTACGGTACCACCCAGTTCGGCGGC
>WNFC01009943.1_pt1 | contig 10550 bp, 7 predicted proteins | sample 5400541 | NCBI WGS metagenome assembly WNFC01 (sample SAMN13153342, study PRJNA577476) | soil metagenome | isolation source: 120 cm saprolite under Douglas fir tree site 2 hole 2 replicate 1 | place: USA:California | collected 2015-04-18
TCTCGCTCAATTCCGCAACGCGGACGGGCTTGTGGAGAACTGCGGCAATTTGCAGGCCGAGACCCTCACCGATTTGCCGCGCGGCAGCGAGGAGACGGTCATCGAGGCCGCTCATCAGAATGATGGGCTCTCGATATCCTTTGTCGCTCAGAAACCTGAGCTGTTCGATCCCGTCCTTCTCGCCGATGTGCAAGTCGAGAACGACGACATCGGGGGCGCGGCGCTCATATTGTCCTCGGAAATCCGAAACAGACGTCGTCACCTCAACGTCGATTCCGAGCTTCGCCGCCACGCGCCCGACGAACTGACCCATTTTCAATTCGTCATCTAGTGCTAGAAGCAACATCTGGCCGTCCAAAAAACCCGCGTCGCAAGCTTAAACGACTATCACCTGTTGGTTAATAATTCGTGTTTGCGCCGCCCGAGACGAGCGGCACGGGGACGAGAGAAGGGCCCTATCGGCTCAGGCGGTGAGTGCTGCACGCACTTTTTGCGCCAAATCTTGCTTGCGATATGGTTTGCTAAGCAGAAGATTGTTCTCCGCTATCAGACTGTCCGGGCCAAACGTAGTCTGCGGAAATCCCGAGGTGAACAAAACCTTCAACCCGGGCCGGATCTGAGAAGCGGCTTGCGCCAGCTCCCGACCATCCAGCCCCCCTGGCATGACCACATCCGTCAGCAATAGGTTGATGTCGCCGCCGCCGCTAAGGATCTCGAGAGCGCTCTTTCCGTCCGCCGCCTCAAGGACCGAATACCCTAGAGTCTCGAGCTGCGTCACCAGAACACGGCGCAGCTTCTCGTTGTCCTCGACGGCGAGAACGACCTCCCGTCCAACCGCCGTCGGCAATGAGCCGATAGGTTCGGCGGAGTCTGCCGCGCCATCCGATGGTTTCGCCCGCGGCAGATAAATCCGCACCACGGTGCCGACGCCGACTTCGCTGTAGACCTTGACGTGCCCACCCGATTGCTTGACGAAACCAAATACCATGCTGAGGCCGAGCCCGGTGCCCTTGCCGGTCGCCTTTGTCGTGAAAAACGGCTCGAACACACGGCTGACGACCTCCGGCGGCATGCCGGTACCTGCATCGGTTACCTCCAGGAGGACGTACTCACCCGGGCTTGCCTCCGGGTTTTCAGCCGCGTAATCCGCTTCGAGCTGCGTATTGCTGGTCGAAATTGTCAGGCGGCCGCCGCGCGGCATGGCGTCGCGCGCATTTACGCACAGATTCGTGAGAGCAGCTTCCAGTCGCGCCGGATCGGCCACCACGGACCAAAGATCCGGCTTGGTCGACAGCGCAATCTCGATACCCTCACCCAAGGTGCGGCTGAGCAGCTTCGTCATGTCGGTGACAAGTTTATTGATCTCGACCCGCTTTGGTTGGAGCGGTTGGCGCCGTGCAAAGGCGAGAAGATGCCGAATGAGCTCGGCGCCGCGCAGACCGGCGTCGAGCGCATCGCGCAGCAATTCATCAGCTTCGGAATTTTCCTTCAGCATGTCCTGGAGAAAATCAAGGTTACCTATGATGATGCCAAGGAGGTTGTTGAAATCGTGCGCGAGGCCGCCCGTGAGTTGGCCGAGCGCTTCCATCTTCTGCGCTTGGCGGAGCTGCTCTTCGAGCGTCTTGCGCTCGGTGACGTCCTCCGAGAACCCCAGCAGGTACTGAGGCTGGCCCTGCTCGTCCATCACCGGCATCTTTTTTGTCTCAAGCAGACGCACGCCCTTGTGCCGCGTCGTGATCGGCTCCTCTCGCGTGACCTGCAGCTTACCCGACGAGAACACTTCACGATCGCGGGCGACAAACTGATCGGCTTGCTCCTTTGGAAAAAAGTCGTAGTCGTTCTTGCCGATGAGTTCTTTGCGGTCGTAGCCCAGAAGCTCCTCGCCGGCGCGATTGAGCAGGACGAAACGATGCTCCGCTGCGTCCTTCACGAACAACATGCCGGGAATGTTCTCGATCACGAGGTTGAGGAAAGTCCGCGTCCGGAGCAGGTCCTCTGCGCCCTTCTTGCGGATGGCGATCTCGGCTTGCAGCGCCTCGGTGGCCGCGGTCAGCTCGGCTGTCCGCTCGCGCACGCGCTCTTCGAGCTTGGCCGCGTGGTCCTCAAGCTGCGTCTTCGCCGCGGCGAGCGCCGTCCGGCTCTTCTGAAGCTCCCGGTTGGCACGGACGGTGTCCTCGAAGGTCGAGAGGAGCAAATCGAGGATCTGCTGTTTTTCGGAGGTGATCGTGAACTTGGTGCCGAGGAACAGGATCTCGACGCCGAGCGCTACCCGCTGTGCGGCGCGCATCCGATGGTTCTCGAGGATCGTCCGGACGCGGCCGAGCAGATGATCAGGCTGATAAGGCTTGGTGAGGAAATTGTCGGCGCCGCACTTGAGCCCGCGAATAATGTCCATCGGCTCGCTGAGCGTGGAGAGGAGCATGAACGGCACGTCTCTGGTGGCCGCATCCTCTTTCATCCGCCGACACAACTCGTAGCCCGTAATGCCGGGCATCATGATGTCGGAAATTATGAGATCGAATGACGATTGTTCGGAGCGCTCGAGCGCACTCTCGCCGTCCCGAGCGACGACAGCGTCGTAACCTTCGCCCTCGAGGATGGCGGCGAGCTTCTCCGCCTGTGTCGGGCTGTCTTCGACGATCAGAATCCGGGCCATGTGCTGCTCCTAATCGTGCAAGCTAAGCTCGACCAGCCGAGGCGCGATCTCGGCGAGCGGCAGGACGGCATCGGTCAGCCCAGCCGCGATCGCCGCGGCCGGCATGCCGAAGACCACCGAGCTCTGTTCATCCTGGGCAATGATTACACCGCCGCCGTTGCGGACAGCGCGCAATCCGCCGGCTCCATCCCGCCCCATGCCGGTGAGGACAACGCAAACCGCCGCGGCGCCGAACACGCGGCCGACCGAGTCGAAAAGAAAAGTTGCCGATGGCCGAAAGCCGCCGATCGGCGGCGCGTTCGACAGCATGGCCCGCAGCCCGGCGGAGACGCCGATATGACGATCATCCGCCGCGATATAGACGGCGCCTGGAAGGAGCACCTCGCCATGCTCGGCCATCTTCACTTTCGGTCCGCTCGCTAAATCGAGCCAGGCAGCGAGGCCACCGACGAAGCCGACCGTGATGTGCTGCACCACGACGATCGGCAGCGCAAAGTCGGCCGGAAGCTCCGACACGATCTTGTGAAGCGCAGCCGGACCGCCTGTCGACGCTGCAATGGCCACGATCCGCCGCCGTGCTCTGCTCGCGCGTGGGTCCCATTGCGGTCGCTCCGGCCAACGGCGGACCAGCTTTACCCCGGCCATGGCCTTAATCGTGCCGAGCAATTGTCGGCTGGCCTCCGTAAAACTCCGCGAATGCCGGCGTTCGGGCTTTTGGACGACGCTCAGAGCGCCCGCTCGCAGCGCATGAAGCGAGATCTCGACCTCGCGGGCGTCCAGTTCGTCGGAGACGATGACGATCGGCGTCGGCGCCTCGGTCATGATCTGCTTTGTCGCTTCGAAAGCATCGATGCCGTGCGTCCGCACGTCCATCAGGACGAGGCTCGGCCGCAGCCGCTTCGTCATGGCAACGGCCTCCGAGCCGGTACTTGCCGTACCGAGGATCTCGATGCCGGGATCGGCGGCAACGGCCTCTGCCAAAACCTCACGAGTGGGAGCGGAGCCGGAGGCGATGAGGAGACGGATCAAGGGCGGGCTTCTCACAGGAGTTGCGCGACCGCGTCGAGCAGCTTCTGCTGATCGAAGGCGCTCTTGACGAGATAGGCATCGGCGCCGACGGCGAGTCCTCGCGCCTTGTCCTGCTCGCTCTCGCGCGCGGTCACGAGCACCACCGGGGTCTCGCGGAAGCGAGGGGAGCCCCGCATCGCTTCGACCAGCGCGAACCCGTCCATCCGAGGCATCTCGACGTCGCTGACGACGAGGTCGGCGCCGTGCTGCCGAAGGGCATTCCATGCCTCGAGCCCGTCGGCCGCCGCTGTGACCTCGTACCCTGCCGCCTCGAGAATGCTCTTCTCGAGCGTCCGCGTCGTCAGCGAATCATCGGCGAGGAGCACGCGCGACCGCGCCGCTCGGGCGACCTCGGGCGCAGGTCGTTGCCGGAAGGCGCCGCTCAGCGCGCCATCGAGCAGATCGGGTGAGTGGAGGACCAGGGCGATACGGCCGGTGGGCAGGATCGTCGCCGCGCCTATGTTTTTGGCGCGTTTGAGCCGTCGGCCAAGGCTGCGTACCACGATCTCCTGCTCGCCGACCGCCTCGTCGACGACGAATCCGGCACTTCGGCCACCCGCCGCGAGGAGGACGATCGTCAGCTTCTCGCCGCCGGCTCGAGGTCCCACGGGCGGCAGGCCAAGGATATCGGCGAGCGGCACGGCGGGAACCGGCCGCTCTCCAAGCAGCAGGACGTCGCGGCCCTCGACCGAGCGGAGATCCCCTGCCGCGATCCTCACGAGCCGTACAACACTCGCGCTGTCTATCACGAAGGGTTGGCCGCCCACTGTAACCAACAGGCCGCGGATCGTCACCAGCGTCAGGGGCAGCGTCAGGGCAAAGCGGGTGCCGCGCCCGCGTTCGGATGCGACGTCGACAGTTCCCCGCATCGCCTCGATCTTCGCCTTGACCGCGTCGAGCCCCACTCCGCGCCCGGAAACCTCCGTGGCCTCAGCCATGGTCGAGAACCCCGGCAGGAAGATGTAGCGGGCGACCTCGCCCTGGTCGCCGTCGGCAAGGCCGCCGCGGACGGCTTTGTCGCGGATCGCGGCCATGTCGAGGCCGGCGCCGTCATCCTCGACGGTCACCATGACGCTCGCGCCGCGCAGGGCGGCCGAGACCGTCACCCGGCCTTCCGCGGGCTTTTCGTCGCCACGACGGGAATTGGTCGGCTCGATCCCGTGGTCGATTGCGTTTCTCACCAAATGAATGAGGGGGTCCTTGAGCCCGTCGATGATCGCGCGGTCAATCTCTACATCGCCGCCAGTGACGACGAGGCGCACGTCCTTGCCGGAACTCTTTGCGATGTCGCGGGCGATTCGATCGAGGGCGCCACAGGCTTCCGCGAAGGGCAACATCCGGACGCGAGACACTTCGCCATTGAGCGAGCTAGCGGCCTGCTCCAGCACGGAAGAGTCAGCGGCGAGCGCCATCGAGAGCCGGTCGAGTTCGCGCTCGAGGAGCTTTAGGTTCTCGCCGGTGCTTTGGAGGCTTAGAGCGGCACGCCCCGACGCAGCGCTCCGATCGCCGCCGCTGAGGGGCGGCGCCGCCGCCGCGGCTCCACCATACTGCCGAGCCAGTTTCGCCAGAGCCTTTTGCCTGATCCGCCAATCCAATCGTATTTGCCGTACGAGGTCCTGAAGGCGCGCTGCGTCGGCTCGGCGCGCGTGAGTCCGGCGCTGCGCCACAAGGAGCTCACTGCTTTGCGTGAGGAGCGCGTCGAGCTTGTCGGCTGCGACGCGAATGACTTCGTCACCCCGCGCGGCCGTCGCTGCGGCGGGCGCGGAGCCGACGGGCACCGCCGGCGCTGATCTTTCGGGCACGCTTCCTGGCGTTGTGCTATCCGCCGCCGCTTCGAGCACCGGCAGGAGCAGCGCCAATCGGCTATTCGCAAGGTCGTGTCCGTCGCGCAGCTCGGCGCCAGCCTCCCGCATCGCATCGGCGCTCGCGAAGAGCAACTCGAACGATTCGGGTTTGAGCGCGCCTCGTCCGTCTCGCGCCGCGGCGAAGATGTCTTCGAGCCGATGACAAGCACCCTCGATCAACTCGAGGCCGACCGATCCGGCCGCGCCCTTCAAACTGTGCGCGGTCCGAAACAGGGCCGTGAACAGCTCGCTCCGCCGCGCGGCGTCGGGGACACTCTCGAGCGCCAGGAGATCGCGATCGAGCGCCTGCAGGCGCTCCTCGAGTTCGGCAAGGAACGTGCGCATCAGACGCTGGCTCAGCCCGTTCACGTGCCGCCGGTACCCTAGTTGCCGACGCCGACGAGCAGGGCTTTGAGCTGGCCGCCGAGCGCGTCGAGATCGTGTGCGGCCCGCTCCGCCTGGCGGGTAGAGGCGAGGTTCTGGTTCGTTGCCTGGTTGATGCTTTGCATTGCTTGCTGGATCTGCGTCATGCCGAGCGCCTGCTGGCCGACCGAAGCCGCGATCTGCGCCGCTGCCTGCGCCGCGTCGGCGATCGTCTCCGCGAGCGCTTTGATGGTGTCGCCCGCTTCGTGGACCGCTTTCATTGCGTCGCCGACGCTCTTCGTGCCTTGCTCTGTTGCGATCACGGCGCCGTTCGTCGCCCGTTGGATCTCGCCGAGGATCTGGCGCACCTGTCCGGTCGCCTTCTTCGATTGCTCCGCAAGGGTCTTGATCTCGACGGCGACGACGCTGAAGCCACGGCCGTGCTCGCCGGCGCGCGAAGCCTCGATGGCGGCGTTGAGAGCCAACAGGTTGGTCTGCTCGGCGATGTCGTTGACCACGGCGATGATCTCGCCGATGGCCTGCGCCTGCTCGGCAAGGCTGAGGATGCTCTGCGCAATCGATTCGGCCTGATCCTTGACCGTCGCCATGACGGAGATGGAATCCTCTACCGCCCGCCGGCCGACGTCACCCACCTCGACAGCGCGGCGCGAGGCGTCCGTGACCGACTTGACCCGTTCACTCGCCTGCTGGGTGGTCTGCGCGATCTCGTCGACCGTTGTGGCCGTTTCCGCCACGGCTGCCGCCTGCTCTTGCGCCCCCGCCGCCTGCTGGGTGGTCCCCGCCAGGATCTCCGCGGTGCTCGAGGCAAGCGCGTTGACGGCCCCGCGGACCGGAACCGTGATGCTGCGAGTGACGATGTATCCGAGCCCGGCAAGCACCAAGAAGCTCACCAGAGTGCCGAAGACGATCGTGTCGAATGTCGTCTGGGCGGCGCGAGCGGCGACCGCTTCCCGGTCCCGCAGCAGCTGGTTCTCTTCCTGATCGAGATCGTAGATCAGCCTCCGGATGTCATCCATCGCCTTCTTGCCGCGGTCGGTCCGCACGATTTCGACGGCGGCATCGAAGCCTTTGTCGCGGCGAAGACGGATGGTTTCCGCGAGTTCATCGAGCTTCGCGGCCAGAAGCGGGCGAAGTGTCACAAGCCGGCCCTGCTGCTTCGGATTATCGGAGGTCAGTGCGGCAAGCGTCGCGAGATTTTTCTCGATCTGGTCCAGCGCCGACCGATAGGGCTCCAAGTAGCGCTCCTCGCCGGTCAGCAGATAGCCGCGTTGCCCGGTCTCCGCGTCGCTCAGTTGAGTGAGGAGCGAGGATGATGTGTCCAGAACCTGATAGGTGTGTGTGACCCACCGCGCCGTCGCCTGGAGTTCCGTCGTATTGACGTAGGCGACCCCACCGATGAGCGCGAGGATCAGTGGCCCGAGCGCGAAGCCGAGCGCCAGCTTGCGGGCGATACTCATCCTCAATGCCATGCAGAACCCCTTGTCGCGATTGGCGACGCCGTGGCGTCGCCCTGGTCGATGAATAGACGGCGGTCATTCAGCAAGGCGGCGCCGTCGAGGATGATGAGCGCCTCGCCGGTCATGCCGCGCAGGTAGTCGCGACCGTTGGCGGCGAAGTGCCCCGTGGGCGACAATACTTCCCGCACCGGCACCGCCGTCACCTCGTCTACGCCATCGGCAAGGAAGCCCAATTCCGGATCGCCGCGACCGCAAACGATGATCCTGGCGAAAGCGGCGTCCCCGATCCGCGGCACCTCGAGAAACCGCGCAAGATCAACCACCGCCAGAAGGTTGCCCCGGAGATTGGCGAGCCCCGCGAAGAAGCCGGGCGTGCCCGGCACCTGTGACAGTTCGGCCACGCCGAGCACTTCACGCACATAATGGGTTTCCATGGCGTAGCGCTCACGCCCGAGCGAAAACCGCACGACTTCGACTTCTTCACCCTGCGCTGGCCCGGCGGCAGCCGAGGGACGGGCGGCCAGTTGCGCACGCTCCTCCAGGATCCTGCATGCCCGCTCCGGTGAGGGCCTCAGGGCCTCTCTGGTCGCGGCCTCGGCCCGCGCGAGGCGTTGGCGGATCTCGGACCAGTCGATGACACCGCCGCGAAGCCGCGTCACGACCCGGCTCCGTCGAGAGGGTCTCCGAGCGCCGCAAGCTGCGCCGCGGCGGCTTGCAAAAGGGTGCTGGCGCGCTCGTCATCCGACAACGCGACAATCTCGTCGGGCGGTCGCCGCGACAACAGCGCATGACCGTTGCGGTACGCCCGTCTTGCCTCGGACCGCTTGCCGAGCCGCTGCAGGATCGCACCCAGCATGAGATGGCCGAGCGCGAGGGTCGGATCGAGATAGATCACCCGCCGCACGGCCTGCGCCGCCTCTTCGTGGCGATCGAGTTGCACCAGGAACAACGCGCGCAAAAAATGGAGAGCGGGCAACAGCGGAAAGCTCACCGCCGCCGCGCCGACCACGGCCTCGGCGGATGCGGCATCGCCGAGGTTGGCGAGCGCCCGAGCCCTCAGAATGGAGGACTCGGGGGCGCCCACGCCTTCCTGCGTCAACTCAAGGACGCCTCGATGATCCCCCCTTGCGAGAGCCTCGCGGGCCTCGCCGAGAGGATCGCGCGGCGCGCGACGTTCGGCGGCGTGGTGTCGTGCTATAGGTCGGGCCCGCAAGATCATTGCGTGATCGGGGGCGGGGCGCGGTCGAGCCGGCGAAACGGGTTGGTGCAGCGCCCGTCGATAGAAAATCCCTGCCTCCGTTGCCACGGCCTCGATCGATGGCGCGTGCGGCAGGATTGGGTCCGAGGGTCCCGTGATCAACCATCCGCCGTCGGCCAGCGAGGCAAACAGGCGCTCTGCCACGTGGCCAACCGCCTCTCGATCGAGGTAGATGAGCACGTTTCGGCAGAGGATCAGGTCCATCGCCGCGGTCCCGTTCGCCTCCGAGGGAAACCCATCGCGGGCTAGGTTCAGTCTGCGAAAGACGACACGCTCACGGAACCTTTCCGCGACGACGTATCGCTGACCTCTTGGCTGCAGATAGCGCTGAACCAGGCTTTGTCCGCCGCCGCGCAGCGACCACGCGCCATAGCTTGCTTCACGCGCCCTTGCAAGCGCCGGCTGCGAGATGTCGGTCGCGAGCAGGAAGCAATCTGCCGCGATTCCCTCCTGCTCGAAGAGAATGGCGAGAGAATAGGCTTCCTCGCCGGTCGCGCAGCCGGCACTCCAGGCGCGGAGCCGATGGTCGATGTCCCGCGATCTCTTGATCGCGGGTAATACTTCGCGTCGGATAAACTCGAATTGCGCCGGCTCACGGAAGAAATAGGTCTCCCCGACAGTAAGCTCCGCAATCAAGGTGTCAAGGTGTCGGCCCTCCGCCAAGCGGAGATGATCGAAATAGCGACCGACATCCGTGATCCCCGATTGTGTCATCGCGCGCTGAATGCCAGCCTCGGCGAATGAGCGGCGCGTTAATGGAAACACCAACCCGGCATGCGCGCGGATCAGGTCGGAGACGGCCTCATAGACAGGGTTCGTCCAGGCGGCGCTGGTCATGGCATCGCTGCCTCGGAGGTGAGCGCCGTGAGCGCTTCCTCCTCGGCGGCCGAGAGGAAGGTGGCGAGATCGTGAATGAGGATGAGGCCGTCCGGCAGCCTTGCGATCCCGGCAACGTACTCCGATCCGGGCGAAAGGGATCGCCCATCATCGATTTCGGCTGTGCCGAGGCGAGCGAGATCCAGGACGCGGTCGACGCGCACCAAGACGCGTCGCTCGCCGGCCTTGGCCAGGATCAGATGATCGCTTGGTTCGACGCTCTTCGGCGGCAGCCGGAAGCGCTTGCGGAAGTCGAGGACCGGCAGGACGTCGCCCCTGACATTCACGACGCCTTCGACGATCTCCGGTGCCTTGGGCAGCGGAACGATAGCGACCGCCTGCAGCACCGCGAGCGCCACGTCGGCCCAGACGCCGAACCGTCGTCCGTTGAGCTGGAAGATCAGGATCTCCCTGTGCGAACCGTTCTCAACCGTCAAATTGCCGGGCCTGCGTCAAGCTTTGCGGGAAATTATGGCGCCATGGGAAAAAGTATGGTGCCATGATCCGACGAAAGATAAATATAGATGGTTAACAAAGAGCTAATTCCGGGCATTTCTGCCCAGCGCCATCGATAGCAGTTCGGGTGTTCGTGATCCCATACCCGCAGTCAACTGGACATCGACACCTCCGACTTGCCTCCGGCGTCAACCCGGGATCGGCTTTGGTGCATAAATCACGGTCCGGCGCGGCTTTGACATGTTAACTCAGGTCGGCATTGTCACGGCAACTCAACTGAGCTGCAATTGCTTCTCAAGACGGACGACGGTTAGGCGGCCATCGTCGCTGCGTGCCATTGCTGCATCGCCTCGGTTCGAAAGAGACACAGCGTGCGGCGGGAGATCAGATGGCGTTGAACGGCGTTGACACATTAACGCACGGCTCGCGGCCGAACGAGGCTAGGCTGAGCCATGCAGCCGATTTCATACGCTCGCCACCGCTTTCCGCCAGTTGTCATCCGGCACGCGGTCTGGCTCTACTTGCGCTTCACCTTGAGCTTCCGTGATGTC
>WNFC01009945.1_pt1 | contig 10549 bp, 9 predicted proteins | sample 5400541 | NCBI WGS metagenome assembly WNFC01 (sample SAMN13153342, study PRJNA577476) | soil metagenome | isolation source: 120 cm saprolite under Douglas fir tree site 2 hole 2 replicate 1 | place: USA:California | collected 2015-04-18
GCCGTGGAAATGCGCCGCCGTCGCGTCGCCGCTGAGGCCGCTATAGGTCAGCTTGTAGGTGAGCTTCTTGGTCGCCTTGTCGTAGCTGACATTGGCCTCGCCCTTGCCGGCCGAAGTGTTGGGCGGCACTTCGTTGGCGCCCGACAGGGCGACGACCGCGCTTTCCGCCGCGGCCTCGCCGATGCCGGCGCCGAAGGCGAATGCGGCAATGCCGCCGGCAAGCAGCAATCCGGTCGCTAATCTTGGTGATCCACCCATCGCTTGGTCCCTCCCTGTGTTCCGGGCGTCGCGATGCGTCGCGCGCCATCGCTCGGGATCATCGCCGCGAAGGGTGGCTCGGCGCCAGGGGAGGCGCTCGCTCGGGCGGTAACATGTTCGTTAGCGGGCCGGCGCGGCGAGCCGATCTCGATGAGGCGTGACGCCGGCCGGAGAAACTTCGTAAGCTGACGGTCCTTTCATCCCCTGGGGAGCGGGAACGACGATGCCATCTACCAAGAAAAGCAAGAAATCGGGACTGCTCGAGCGGCTTGCCGCCGGGCCGGTGATCTGCGCCGAAGGCTATCTCTTCGAGTTCGAGCGGCGCGGCTATCTGCAGGCGGGCGCCTTCGTCCCGGAAATCGTGCTCGAGCATCCCGACCTCGTCGCCGAGCTGCATCGCGAGTTCGTCCATGCCGGTTCGGATGTCGTCGAGGCCTTCACCTACTACGCCCATCGCGAGAAGCTGCGCGTCATCGGCCGCGAGAAGGATCTCGAGAAGATCAACAAGCAGGCGCTCAAGATCGCCAAGAAGGTCGCCAAGGAGAACGGCTCGCTGGTCGCCGGCAATATCTGCAACACCAGCGTCTACGTGCCCGACGACGCCAAGGCGGCCAAGGAGGTGCGGCGGCAATTCAAGGAGCAGATCGGCTGGGCGGCCGACGCCAAGGTCGATTTCATCGTCGGCGAGACCTATTCCTTCGGCGGCGAGGCGCTGCTCGCGACGCAGATGATCAAGAAGCACTCGAGCCTGCCGGCGGTGGTGACGCTGGCGATCCATCGCGCGGACACCACACGCGAGGGCTGGTCGGTCGCCGAGACCTGCAAGCGGCTGGAGGATGCCGGCGCCGACGTCGTCGGCCTCAATTGCGCGCGCGGCCCGGCGACCATGCTGCCGCTGCTCAAGGAGGTGCGCAAGGCGGTCAAGGTGCCGATCGCCGCCTTGCCGGTGCCCTACCGGACGACGGCGAGCGAGCCGAACTTCCAGTCGCTCACCGACCCGCATTGCGACTGCCTGCCGCGCGACAAGCCGTTTCCCACCGGCCTCGATCCCTTCACCTGCAACCGCTGGGAGATCGCCGCGTTCACCAAAAAGGCCTACGAGCTCGGCGTGCGCTATCTCGGCGTCTGCTGCGGCGCCGGCCCGCACCACATCCGCGCCATGGCCGAGGCGCTCGGCCGCAAGCCGGCGGCGAGCCGCTACACCGAGGACATGAGCAAACATTACGTCCTCGGCTCGCATAAGAGCTTCCGCAAGGCGAACACCGAGTACCGCACGCGGCTGCAGGGCACGAAGTAGCTCGCGCATGCAACCCATTTAATTCCGTAGGGGCCGGGCTTGTCCCGGCCCGCGGGCCGCCGCAAGGGCGGCCCCTACGGACAACCGTCCGGGAGGGGGAAGCGACCATGGAAAACGACGACCTGCTCTACCGCGCCAGGAAATCGGTCGGCGTCGGGCTCGCCGACCATATCGACCAGCCCGACATGGCGCGCCTGCGCGGCTATCGCCTGGCGCGCTTCCAGGCGGAGCTGCGGCGTCTCGACTATGCCGGCGCGGTGCTCTTCGACCCGATCAACATCCGCTATGCGACGGGCAGCCGCAACATGGCGGTGTGGACGCTGCACAACCCGGCGCGCTACGCCTTCGTGCCGGCCGAGGGCAAGGCGGTCATCTTCGACTTCCACGGCTGCGGCCATCTCAGCAATGGCATCGAGACGATCGGCGAGGTGCGTCCGGCGCGCGCCTGGTTCTTCTTCACCTCGGGCAGCCGCGTCGCCGAGAAGGCCAAGCTGTGGGCGAGCGAGATCATCGACCTGATCAAGGAGCGCTGCGGCAGCAATCGCCGCATCGCCTTCGACCATCTCGATCCGCTCGGCCTGCGCGAGCTCGAGGCGGCGGGGATCGAGATCCACGACGCGCAGGAGCCCTGCGAGCTAGCCCGCGCGATCAAATCCAGCGACGAGCTCGCCTGCATGAACCACGCGATCGCCGTCTGCGAGGCGGGGATGGTGCGCATGCAGGAGGCGCTGCGCCCCGGCATCAGCGAGAACGAGCTCTTCGCCATGCTCAGCGACACCAATATGCGGATGGGCGGCGAGTGGATGGAGTGCCGCCTCCTGTCCTCGGGCGGCCGCACCAACCCGTGGTTCCAGGAGGCGAGCGACCGCGTCGTCCGCCCCGGCGACCTCGTCAGCTTCGACACCGATCTCATCGGCCCGTTCGGCTATTGCGCCGACATCTCGCGCACCTTCCGCTGCGGGCCGGGAAAAGCGTCGGCGGAGCAGCGCAAGATCTACGGCCTCGCCATGGAGCAGATCCACTACAACATCGACCTCGTCAAGCCGGGCATCACCCTCGCCGAGTTCTCCGAGAAGGCGTGGCGGATCCCCAACGCCTATGCCGCCAACCGCTATTCCTGCGTCGCCCATGGCGTCGGCATGGCCGATGAATGGCCGAAGGTCGCGCATATCCAGGATCTCGCGCGCGCCGGCTATGACGGCGTGCTGGCGGAGAACATGACGATCTGCATCGAGAGCTATATCGGCGAGGAGGGCGGCGGCGAGGGCGTCAAGCTCGAGCAGCAGGTGCTGGTGACGGCGAACGGGCCGCAAGTGCTGACCACCTATCCCTTCGAGGAAACCCTGTTCGGCTAGGAGGGCGATTTGGTCGAGCCCATCGTGTTCGGCGCCGCCTACAGTGTCTATGTGCGGATCGCGCGGCTGGCCCTCGCCGAGAAGGGCATTGCCTACCGGCTGGTCGAAATCGATATCCACGGTCCGGATGGAGCGCCGCCGGACTATCTCGCGCGTCATCCCTTCGGCCGCATCCCGGCCTTCGAGCATGACGGCTTCCGTCTTTACGAGAGCGGCGCCATCGCCCGCTATGTCGACGAGGCCTTCGCCGGGCCGGCGCTGCAGCCGTCCGATCCGCGCCGCCGCGCCCGCATGAACCAGATCGTCTCGCTGCTCGACAGCTACGCCTATCGGACGCTGGTCTGGGACATCTTCGTCGAGCGGGTCCGGATGCCCGTGCGCGGGCAGAAATCGGACGAGGCGCGCATCGCCGCCGCCTTGCCGAGAGCCGAGATCTGCCTCGCCGCGCTGGTCGATCTGATGGCAGAGGGTCCGTTTCTCGCCGGCCCGGCGCTGACCCTGGCGGATCTCCACGCGGTGCCGATGCTGATCTATTTGCGCATGGCGGAGGAGGGCGCCGCGCTGCTGCGCAAGGCGCCGGCGCTCGCCGCCTGGCTGGACGGGATGGATCGGCGCGCCAGCATCCGCGCGACGCGCTCGCCGATCGAGCCGCCGATATAGCAGCCGCCGCCTTGACAAGGGCGCCGTCGAGCGAGGAAGCTAGCCGCTTCAATGTCGACGCGCTTCGGGCCGTTGCAAGCACAGCGTTGATGACGAAAAACGGCGGCCCGCGATCAGGGAGATCCTCATGAAGGACGGCAAAGAGCACGGCTATATTCCGGTTCTCAAACAGCAATTGGCCGACCGTCGGATCGACCGACGCGAGTTCCTGCGAAGCGCGACGCTGCTCGGCATGTCGGCGGGCGCGGCCTATGCCTTGGCCGGCAAGCTGACCGGCGGCGATCTCGTCGCCCCGGCGCAGGCTCAGGCGGCGCTGCCCAAGGGCGGCACGCTGCGCATCGGCATGCGCTGCCAGGAGCTGGTCAACCCGCATACCTACAGCTGGATCGAGTCCTCGAACTCGGCGCGCCAGCATTTCGACTATCTGACGATCACCGGCGTCGACAACGTGACGCGGCCGGCCCTGGTCGAGAAATGGGAAGCGGCAGAGGATCTCAAGAGCTGGACGCTCTATCTGCGCAAGGACGTCAAATGGCATGACGGGCGCCAGTTCAACGCCGACGACGTGGTGTGGAACCTCAAGCGGGTGACGGACCCGAAGACCGGCTCGTCGGTGCTCGGCCTGATGAAGAGCTTCCTGATGGAGGATTACGAGACCGGCGAGAAGGACGACAAGGGCGTTGCCAAGAAATCGTCGCGGCTGTGGGACGCAAACGCCATCCAGAAGGTCGACGATTTCACCGTCAAGCTCAATGGCAAGGTCGCCAATCTCGCCGTTCCGGAGCAGCTTTATCATTATCCGCTGCTCATCCTCGATCCCAAGGACGGCGGCGTCTTCAAGATCGGGGCGAACGGCACCGGCCCCTTCATCCTGACCGAGAACGAGGTCAGCCGGAAGCAGGTCTTCAAGCCGAACAAGAACTATTGGGGCGGCGTCCCCTATCTCGATCAGCTCGAATTCATCGATCTCGGCGACGATCCGGCGGCGGCGATCAGCGCCCTCGCTTCCAAGCAGGTCGACGGCATCTATATCGCCGATCCCGCTCAGCTCGATGCCTTGAAGCAGCTGCCGCATCTCCAGCTGCATCAGGTCATCACCGCCTATACCGCGACGGCGCGGATGAAGCCGGTGAAGCCGTTCGACGACAAGCGCGTGCGCCAGGCGATGCGCTACGCCATCGATTCCGACAGCATCCTGAAGATCTCGCATAAGGGATTGGGTCAGCCGGGCGAGCATCACCATATCAGCCCGGTCCATCCCGAATACGCCAAGGTCACGCCGCAGTTGCGCGACGTCGCCAAGGCGAAGAAGCTGCTGGCCGATGCCGGCTATCCCAATGGCATCGACATCGAGATCGCCGCGCGGTCGTCCGATTCGGCGGCCTGGGAGGTCGTCGCGGTGCAGGCGATGGTCGAGCAGTGGAAAGAGGCGGGGATCCGCACCAAGATCAACGTCATGCCGTCGACTCAGTATTGGGAGGTGTGGACCAAGGTGCCGTTCGGTTTCACCACCTGGGCACATCGTCCGCTCGGCGTCATGACCTACAGCCTGGCCTACCGCACCGGCGGCTCGTGGAACGAATCGGATTTCTCCAATGCCGAGTTCGACAAGCTGCTGACCGAGGCGGAAGGCACGCTCGAAGTCGAGAAGCGGCGGGCCATCATGGCCAAGCTCGAGCAGATCATGCTCGATGAGGGGCCGATCATCCAGCCGGTGTGGCGCGCTTTCTTCACCTTCATGGACAAGCGCGTGCAGGGCTTCAAGATGCATCCGACCGGCTATATCAACGCCCGCGAGCTCGCGATCTCGGCGTAGCGGAGCTCGCCGCATCAGGTAGGGGGGACCCCATCTCGGGGTCCCCCTTTTCGTCGGCGGGATCGACCTGATGGACAGGATCGCATCGCTCATCGAACGGGTGCTTTTCGCCAGCCGCTGGCTGCTCGTCCCGCTCTATCTCGGCCTCGCCGTTTTCCTGCTGCTGATCGCGGCGCAATTTTTCCGCGAGATGCTGCATGTTGTCGGCACGATGCCGACGCTTGGCGGCACCGACCTCATTCTCCTCGCTCTCTCGCTCGTCGATCTCGTGCTGGTCGCCAGCCTCATCGTCATGGTGATGCTGAGCGGCTATGAGAATTTCGTCTCCAAGCTCGACACCGCGGCGACGCAGCGGAATCTCGCCTGGCTCGGCAAGCTCGCTCAAGCTCAAGGTCGCCGCCTCGATCGTCGCCATCTCCTCGATCCATCTCCTCGGCGCCTTCATGGAGGCCGAGACCGTGCCGAACGACAAGCTGATCGTGCTCGTCATCATGCATCTTACCTTCGTCGTCTCGGCGTTGCTGCTGACCGTCATGGACCGGCTGGTCGTCGAGCATGAACGCTGAAGCGGCTTGCGCGCCTGCCGACGGCAGGCTGAAATGATTGCCGGATCTCAAGGAGACGAGATGGACCGCGTTGCTCTGCCGCCGATCGCCGCGGCGATCGATCTCGAGCGCTACCCGATCGCACCGCTCGCCGGCGTGCCAGCGCGGGCGCTCGCCGAGGATTGCCGCGCCCAGCTCGCAGCGACCGGCTCCTGCCTGCTGCCCGGCTTCCTGCGGCCGGACGCGGTGGCGCGGATGGCGGCGGAGGCGGCGGCGGTCGCCCCGCTGGCGCATCGCAAGCCGGGCGGCCGCGGCGCCACCGCCTATCTCGCGGCACCCGACGAGAGCTTCCCCGAGGGGCATCCGAAGCGCCGCATTCAGAGCTCGTCGGTCGGCGCCGTCGCCTACGATCTCATCCCGCGCGGCAGCCTGGTCCGCGAGCTCTACGAGTGGGACGGGCTGCTGGATTTCCTCGCCGCCGCGCTCGGCAAGGACAGGCTCTACCGCTATGCCGATCCGCTTGGCGCCCTCAACATCGCGGCGATGGGCGAGGATGAGCATCTGCTCTGGCATTTCGACCAGACCGATTTCGTCGTTTCGATTCTGCTGCAGGATTGCGAGCGCGGCGGCGACTTCGAATATGTCCCCAATATCCGCAACGCGGCGGCGGAGAATTACGACCGCGTGTGGCGTCTGCTCGATGGCGATCGCAGCGAGGTCGTTCGTCTCGACATGACGCCCGGCACGCTGGCGCTGTTCATGGGCCGCCATTCGATTCACCGCGTGACGCCGATCGCCGGGGCGACGCTGCGTCTGATTGCCTTGCTCGGCTACGATACCGAAGCCGGGACGATGAGCAGCGAGCGCCTGAAGCTGGCGCGCTACGGCCGTACCGAGCCGATCGCCGCCGTGCCGTGACGACGACCCTGGCAATGGCGCCTGGGCCAAGGGCGCCCAGGCCAAGGGCGCCCAGGCCAAGGGCGCCCAGGATTGTCGCGCAATCGAAACGATCGCCGGGATGATCCCGGACCCCGTCACGATTCTCGTCGTCGAGGATGACGAGGATGTTCGCGAAGTCGCCGTTCTTTGCCTCGCCGATGCCGGCTATCGCGTTCTCACCGCGGCGAATGGCGATTTCGCTCTGCCGATCATCGCCGGCGCCGAGCGCATCGATCTCTTGTTCAGCGACGTCGTCATGCCGGGCACGCTGAACGGCTTCGCGCTCGCACGCCGCGCCGTCGCGCTGCGGCCGACCCTCAAGGTCCTGCTGACGACCGGCTATGCCGAGCAGATCGTGGCGAACGAGGCGCTGGTCGCGCGCGGCGAGCTGCTCGCCAAGCCGTACCGCCTCAGCGATCTCGTCGAGCGCGTCGTCGAGCGCCTCGATGCCGGCGCCGTTCAGCTCAACAAGGTGTTGTTCCGCCTGCTCGAATACTGGCGCGCGAAATGCGCCGGACGGCCTTGTCCGGAGACCGCCGACATCGACCTCGCGGCCTTGGCCGATATCGGCAACTATCTCAGCATCCTCCGGGTGCAGGGAACGCCGCCAGATCTGATCTTCTCCTACCGCCTGGTCAGCCCCGAGCTGCGGACGGTCTTTGGCGTCGATCTGAGCGGCCGCACGGTCGGCGAATCGTCCCCCGCGGCGCATCGCGCCTTCATCACCGGCCTGCTCCGCGAAGCGGTCATCCGGCGCCTGCCGGTCTATTCGGCGACCGGCTTCTCCTATGCCGACAGCACGGCGCCGGCGGCGCTCGCCGGGCTGTCGACCGAGCGGCTGTTCCTGCCGCTCGCCGCGCCCGATGGCCGCGTCTCGGATTGCCTGTGCGGGCAGACATTCGATTGGACGAGCGCGGGGGCCACGGTGACGCATGTGCTGCAGCGGTCGATCGGCCGCAAGGACACGGTCGATCGCCTCGGCTGACCGCCGCCGGGGCGGCGCCTTCCTCAAAGACTCCGCCGTCAGAAGCTCGCGTCGACGAGATCGGCGGATCTCAGTTGCCAGGGATGCGTCAGCGGCGCGTCGCCGTCGCGCAGGGCGGCGAGGAAGGCGTCGCGCCAGGTCGTGATGTCGTTCTTGCGCAAGACCTCCATCATTGCCGACCAACGGGCGCGCCGCTCCTCGAGCGGCATGCCGAGCCCGACATGGATGGCCGCGGCAAGCGCGTCGACATCGATCGGGTTGACGAGCAGCGCCGCGTCGAGCTCATGCGCCGCACCGGCGAAGCGCGATAGCACGAGAACGCCGGGGTTCTCGGGGTCCTGGGCGGCGACGAACTCCTTGGCGACGAGGTTCATTCCGTCGCGCAGCGGGGTCACCAGGCCAATCCGGGCAATGCGATAGAAGCCGGCCAGCGTCTGCTGCGACAGGCTCCGATTGACGTAGCGGATCGGCGTCCAGTCGAACTCGGAGAACTTGGCGTTGATGCGGCCGGCCGCCAATTCCAGCTCGCGACGCAGGGTACGATATGGGCCGATCTCGGCGCGCGAATGCGGCGTGATCTGGAGATAGGTGAAGCGGCCGCGATGGGCGCGCCAATCGGTCAGCAGGCTGTCGATCGCATCGAAGCGGTTTTCGATGCCCTTGCTGTAGTCGAGCCGGTCGACGCCGATGATCAGGTCGCGATCCGCCAGGCTGTCGCGCAAGCGTCGGGAATCCGGCGTCGTGACGGCACGCGCCGCGAGCTCGGCGAATTGCTCCGTCGCGATGCTGATCGGGAAGGCGGCGACACGCGATTGCAGCCCATAGGCGGTGAAGCGGCCGTCGCCGAGCTGGCGCCCGCTTGCCCGCTCGGTGACATAGTTGAGCAGGGCGCGCACGCCGTCCGCGGTCTGGAAGCCGATGAGATCGTAGGCGCAGAGCCCGCGCACCAGCATCTCGTGATGGGGCAGCGCCTCGAGCACCTCGGGCGGCGGGAAGGGCGTGTGGAGAAAGAAACCGATGCGGTTTTCGATGCCGAGCTGGCGCAGCTCGCCGCCCAGCGGGATGAGGTGGTAGTCGTGAACCCAGATCACATCGTCGGGCCGCAGCAGCGGCTGAAGGATCTGGGCGAGATATCGGTTGACCCGCAGATAGCGGTCGAAGGCGCGCCGCTTATATTCGACGAGCCCGAGGCGATAATGCAGGAGCGGCCACAGCGAGCCGTTCGCGTAGTCGGCGTAATATCCCTGGTAGTCGCTGCGGCTGAGATCGACCGTGACATAAGTTACCCCGCCGGCCTCCGCGACGTGCGGCGAGGTCGATGAGTTTTCGGCGATGTCGCCGCTCCAGCCGAACCAGACGCCGCCATAGTGCTTCAGGGCGTCGCGCATCGCGACGGCAAGCCCGCCGGCCCGGTTGGTTCGCTCGCCGGGCAGGCTGACCCGATTGGAGACGATCACCAGCCGCGACACAACGCTTCCTCCCCGTTATTGCCCGCCCCCATTCTTGCCGCCCGGCGCGCGGCGACGATCGGATCGCAAGCGGATTCGGGCACGGTCGATGCCGTAATCATCGTCGCGCGGCCGTCATGTCACGGCGCGATCCGCGATGCTGGCTTGCAGCCACTGCCTGAGCGCGGCGGGCGTCGGGATGTGCCAGGGGGTGACGCGGCGGCGCGACGTGCCGACCTGGATCGCGTATCCGGCACGTTTCTCCACCGCGGCGAACCCGTACTCGTCGGTAAGGTCGTCGCCGATGAAGACCGGGACGCGGCCGCTGAAGGGCGGGCGCCGCATGAACCAATCAACCGCCTGTCCCTTGTTGACCGAACGCGGCTTCACGTCGAAAGCCATCACGGCCTCCAGCATCTCCATCTCGTCGTCATTCGCGGCGACCGCGGCCCGGGTGAATGCTTCGAGTTCGTCGCGGTATTGCGGCGCCATCCTATAGTGAACGGCCACGCTGGCATTTTTGTCCTCGACCAGAATGCCGGGCCGGCTTGCCGCGAAACGGCGCAGCGCGGCGATCGCCTCGGGAAGGCAGGCTGGCGGTGCCGCCTCGACGATCTCGCCATCGGCCGTCGCACGCAGCTCGGCGCCGTGTTGTCCCGCCGCCGGCAAGCGCAGCGGGGCGAAGAGCCGGTCGAGGGAGGCGATCGGCCGGCCGCTGACCAGGGCGACGGCGCCGCCGAGGAAATCAAAGAGCGCGCGGAGGAGGTCGAAGAGATCGGGCGGCACGACGACCTGATTGGGCGTCACGGCGAAATCGAGCAACGTCCCGTCGACATCGAGGAACAACGCCCAATCGCGGCGCAGCGTGGGGAGTGCTGGCGACATGATCTCCCGCCAAAAGGGTATCGGCCGCCGGAGCGGGCCCCGGCGGTCAGTCTGTCTCACTCCGATAACGCTGGCGGACGGAGATTTTATCTAGCGGCGGTTGGTTTTTTACCGGTTGGTTTTTTTTACCGGCTGGTTTTTTTACCGGCTGGGCTGAGCGGCATGCCGGGCGCCGCCGCTCGCCGCGATCGGCGGTCCGGCGGTCTGCGCGGCCACCAGCTCCGCTGCCGGAATGTGACAGGCGATGCGGTGGCTGCCGTCGATCAGCTGCTCGGGCGGCGGGGTGTCGTCGCAGATCGCGCCGAGCTTGCGCGGACAGCGCGTCGCGAAGGGGCAGCCCTTGGGCAGTGCCGCGGCGCTC
>WNFC01053399.1_pt1 | contig 10549 bp, 10 predicted proteins | sample 5400541 | NCBI WGS metagenome assembly WNFC01 (sample SAMN13153342, study PRJNA577476) | soil metagenome | isolation source: 120 cm saprolite under Douglas fir tree site 2 hole 2 replicate 1 | place: USA:California | collected 2015-04-18
GGAAAAGTACGCCCAAGTTCAGCAGGGAAGACAGCTGCAGACCCCAGACAGCCTCGCCATTAAGGACCCGCTTCACGTGCGTTCTGTAGCGCTTGTTTAGGCGGCAGACTCATGGTTCGTATGGAGGTGGGCTTCTGCCCGGGCTCCGGGCGGAATGACTGTGAACTCCATGCAGAGTCCTCTCGCTCCGACTGTCGCGGCCGAGATAGCCCCCGTGTACTTCACCCCTGTCACCCCCTTGGAAACCTGTCCTGAGAGTGGATGACCTGGCATTTCGCAGGCTCGGTCATAGCATATTCACCCCTTCTGATATCAATCTAACTTTAGTTTAGGCCTGATAGGAGGTGCTAGTTCAGGAACCGCCCTGGGGACGCGCCGCGCGGTGCTGTCATGGAGCTGTCAAATGTCGAAACGCAGTAGGAGGGAAGCGCGAAAACCGTTGATCAGACTGGAGCCGGCGATCGGACTCGAACCGATGACCTGCGCATTACGAGTGCGCCGGACAGTGAGTCGCAGGAGTAGGCACCTGTCTCTGCCGTCTCAAAAGCTTCACCATTCCTGGGATCTGCACAAACAGCAGTAGGCCACTGAGATTACTGATTACCTGCGAGAGAGATGTCAATTGAGAATGGTGCTACTAGGGTGCTACTAATGGTGATCGCAAGACTCAGGAACCGAAGGTCGTGGGTTCAAGTCCCCCCGGGCGCCCGCATTCCACAACCCTGCTAATACTTCGCAAATACCTGCGCACCTTAAACAATACTGCCTCGGCAGAGAGCCTTGATGGAGCACAAGCGGACTAATATTAGTCGGCGCAATTCTTCCTTCCCTCCCTCGAGGGCACATCGCCTCGCCGACACGCCGCCGGACGAGTTCCCTATTTCTTCTTTAGTCAAGGACTAACCCCAACGTTGGCAGGAAGCCGGAGAAGTCCGAACGAACGTTCCGAGTGCGATCACTCGACCCCAAATGTCACACGGGGAGGTGGACGAGGATGAAGTACACATGGTGGGCGGCGGTGGCAATCGTGGCAATGCTCACGCTGATGCTGCCGCCGGTTCAGGCTCAACAACGCACCGTCACGATCAAGGCCTGGACGATCGGGCCGGACGCCCCGTCGGTCACGCGGTTCAGCAACCTGCAGGCGGCAGCGGAACGGCTCAACGCCGACCTCAAGCGTGAGGGCGTCGATTACCAGATCAAGGTGGAAGGCTCGTTTGACACCACGAACTGGGATCAGTTCCTGCGGCGCCTGCTCCTGACGTTTCAGAGCGGCGACGCTCCGGATATCGTCCAGGCATCGGCCGCCTTGAGCACCACCTGGTCGGCTGCGGGATTTATCGCGCCGCTGGATGGGTACATCCCACAGTACAAGCAGTTCGGCGATATTGTGCCCGCGCTGTGGACCTCCGTGAAGTACAAGGGCCAGACCTGGGGCATCCCGCAAGACACAGAGGCCCGGCCGCTGTACTTCAACAAGGTCCTGCTCAAGAAGCTGGGATGGACCGATCAGCAGATCGCGGATCTCCCCAAACGAATCACGAGTGGTGACTTCACCTGGGATGACGTGATGGCGGTGGCCAAGGAAGCGGGGCAAAAGAACGTCATCGAACCCGGCAAAGGTTACTATCACCGGCCGTTCAATGGTCCGGATTTCATGCTATGGTACCGTTCGTTCGGCGGACGCGACTACGATCCCCAGACCGGCAAGCTGGTCTTCAACAAGGCCGCCGCGCTGCGCTACTATCGCTGGCTGCGGGCCGGGGTTGACGCGGGGGGCATCGAGAAGGACCGAATCAACAGCGACTGGAACCGCTTCCACCAGCCCATCACCGACGGCGACGGGAAGGTTTTGTTCTGGTCTGGTGGGACATGGAACTGGGCCGAGTGGGAGTTGCAGTGGGTCGCCTCGAAGGGTGGCGAGGCCTGGCTCTTCGACCATTTCGGCTACGCGCCCCATCCCTCGTACGTGAAAGGCGGCAAGCCGGTCACCCTGTCGAACCCGCAAGCCTACATGGTGTCGGCGGCGTCAAAGAACAAGGACCTGGCCATGCGCCTGCTGGCCTACACCACGACGCCCGACCTGGACGCCAAGCACGCAGTAGGCAGCGCCCATCTGCCGGTCCTGACGCGCACCGCAACGCTAGTCAATAACCGCTTCCTGAAGGAGGTCAGCTACCTCCTCAACTACACGACCTTCCAGCCGACGCACCCCGACCTCCCCAAGTGGCAGGACGCCTTCTTCCGGGGCGTCTCCGCGGTTGAGTCGGGCAGTGCGACACCTGAGCAGGCGGTCGATGTGGTCGCCGGAGAGATGCAGCGGACACTGGGTAATCAGGTGATCATCGAATAGCGGCACGATTGTCGTAGCGAGCCGCAACCGGGAAACGGGGTCCCGTGAGGAGGTACTCGGCGCCACTAGTTTTTCTGCTGCCGGCCACTTTGCTAATTGCGCTCTTCTTCGTGGCGCCGGCAGTGACGACACTGTACCTCTCTCTGACTGATATCTCCACGATCACGTTCCGCCATCCCCGCTGGATCGGACTGGGGAATTACTATTCCCTCCTTCGGGACCCATTCATCGGCAAGATCCTCCTCAACACGGCCCACTATGTGGGTTTCACCCTGCTCTTCAATGTCGGGATGGGCCTGCTGCTGGCCCTGCTGAGCTCCTCAGTGCGCGAGCGCTACGGGAATCAGATCAGAGCCGTATGGCTGCTACCCCGCATCCTGCCGCCGGTTGTCTTTGTCGTGATCTTGCAGGGGCTCTCCCGCGAGGCGCCGTACGGGCTGATCAGCAACCTGTTGGGTACATCCAGGAACTGGATTACCGCGCAGCCCTGGAATGTGATCATCCTGGCCAACGGCCTGGTCGGCGCCTCGTTTGGAATGCTGCTCTTCACCTCGGCCATCCGCGCGATCCCTCAGGACTTGTTCTACGCCGCAGCCGTTGACGGCGCGACTACGGGCCAAACCGTGCGCCGCGTCGTGCTGCCGCTGCTGCGCTGGCCCATCCTGTTCGTGACCGCCTATCAAACCCTCTCACTGCGATGGCCGCCGTGCTCGTCGTCATCGGCATCGTGGTGTCGTTATTCTACCTGCGCATCTTCAACTTCAGGGCGCAGGTCGGTGAGCCTAAGGTGGAGGTCAACTGATTCCGCTGCTCCCTCCCCGCTGGCGGCTTCTTCTCCTTGTGGTGGCCGCGCTTAGCCTGCCGGTCATTACCGGCATCGTCTGGCTCTTCCTGACCGGTTCATTCGACGAGGTCCACGGCCTGGTGCCGACGGGGGCCCTTGCCCTCAAGAGGTGGCGCTTCCTCTGGGAATCGATCGGCAATCGGCCGCCGATCCATGTTCCCCTGCTCAACTCAATGGCGTTCTCGGTCGTGGTGGCAGTTGTCGTCGTGACGGTCGCCTCCATGGCAGCCTATGCCATCTCGCGCCTCTCATTCCCCGGCCGGTCCATGTATCTGGGGCTGGTCCTCGTGCTCCATGCCTTTCCGGCCGTCAGCCTCATCATCGCCATTTTCTACATCCTGAGGCTGCTGGGGTTGTTTGACACCTTGACCGGCGTGATCCTCGTCAAAGCGTCGCTGGAGCTGCCGTTAGGTATCTGGCTGATGAAAGGGTTCTTCGACTCCCTCTCGTGGGAGATGGAGATGGCCGCGCTGGTTGACGGTATGTCCCGCTGGACCTTGTTCTGGAAGATCGCACTGCCACTGGTGCGTCCAGGGGTCCTGGCATTGGGAACCTTTTCGCTGCTCTCGGCATGGGGAGAGTTCATCCTGCCGTTCACGCTCATCGTCTCGACGCAGAGGTGGACAATGGCCCTCTACCTGCAGAGTTTCATCGGCGAAGTGTTCACCGACTATCGGGTGGCTGCAGCGGTCGGTCTATTCTATGCGCTGCCAGTGATCGTGCTGTTCTTGCTGGGGCAGCGGTACCTGCTGAACGTCTATTCCGGGGGCGTCAAGGGATGAAGGGCATCAGCGTCCGCCTGGAAGGGCTGACGAAGCATTTCGGCAAGGTCGTAGCGCTCCGAACGCTGGATCTGGACATCCGCGCGGGCGAAATGGTTGCCTTCCTCGGTCCCTCCGGATGCGGGAAGACTACGACGCTGCTGATGATCGCCGGCATCTATCAGTCCACTGCGGGTCAGATCTACTTTAGCGAACGCCGCGTCGAGCATCTGCACCCGCGCGATCGCGACGTGGGGATGGTCTTCCAATCGTACGCGCTCTACCCGCACCTCGTCCTCTTCGAAAACATCGCCTTCCCGTTGCGGCTCAAGCGGACACCGCGGGTCGAGATCGAGCAGAAGGTGCGGCAGACCGCTGACCTGCTGGGTATCGGTCATGTCCTCGACCGGCGCCCGGCGCAGGTCTCCGGCGGGCAGCAGCAGCGGGCGGCGCTGGCGCGCGCGCTGGTCAAGGAACCGCAGGTGCTGCTGCTGGACGAGCCGCTCTCGAACCTGGACGCGCAGATCCGGCTACAGGCCCGGGGCGAGATCCGGCGCCTGCAACAGCAGATCGGCGTGACCAGCATCCTGGTGACACACGACCAAGCCGAAGCCCTGGCGATGGCCGACCGAATTGCGGTCTTCTCCATGGGCGAGTTGCAGCAACTGGCGACGCCCTATGATCTCTACCGGCGGCCAACCAACGTATTCGTCGCAGGCTTCGTGGGCCACCCGCCGATGAATTTGCTCGAAGGCCGATTCGAGAATGGCCATTTCACCATGGGGTCGCTGAGCATTCCGGTGCCGACCAGGCATCTGCAGGGACCGGGATGGCTTGGCATCCGCCCGGAGGATGCGACACTCGACGGCGAGGTCCCAGCACGCGTCGTGATCATCGAACCCCTCGGCCGGGAGACGTTGGTGACACTGCGGCTCGGCGAGGTGGATTTCAAGGTGCTCGCGGATCAAGTCGCGCGTCCCGCGCCAGGAACCGAGGTGCGGCTCGGCTACCGACAAGACCGCGTGCATCTCTTCGACCAGGCCGGTAAGCGGGTCGCGCCGTGAGCGCAGCGTCACGAGGCCACCTGGTCCACAACGGCCGCAAGGTCCTCTTGAAATATCACAGGCTGCTCAGCGGAGCCCATCGCCATCCCCCAAACTCGGTGGCGGCCCTACAGCAGGTGCTGGCGGACGGCGCAGAGGTCGTCGAGTTCGATATCGGCCTCACGCAGGACGAGCAATTCGTGTTGCTCCATGACGCCACGCTCGAGCGCGAGACGGACGCGAAAAAGGGGACGTGGGCTGAAACCCAGCGTCCCTTCTACATTCTAGCTGGTGGGCGGTACAGGTTTCGAACCTGTGACCTCATGCGAGTGAAGCATGTGACCTTCGCGCCTCTCTAACGCTTCTTGACATGATGGAGTGGGGCACGAAACATGATCCAAAAAGTACGGGGCACCGAAGGAAAGCGTTCGTCTCAAGGATTCGGAAAGAACACGACTCATTGAGCCGCGAGGTGAAAAGTAAATTGAGACGCGGCAACGTAGCGTTTGCGTAGCGACACAACATTCTATAACGTGCAACCACTTTCCGGGAGCGCGCGGTGGCAGGCTGAACTACAGGTGGTTTCGCAGTCAGATCTGGGAACCTTCGATGGAACAGGCAGGGTTGCAGCTCACATTCCATGACCTGCGGCATGCGTACGCGAGCTTAATGCTGGCGTTTGGGTACACTGTGCTGTATGTGAATCAGCAGCTGGGCCACAGCTCTGCGAAGGTCACGCTGGACACTTATGGCCATGTCGTGGAGGAAGGGCACCGGCTGGACCGGGCGGCCACGCTACGGAAGCTCGAGGAAGTCTTCCGCGGTGCTACGAGGGTGCTACGAAAACCGGAGCCGGCAGATGATCAGATAAACGCAGAAAGCCTTGATAGGACTGGAGCCGGCGATCGGACTCGAACCGATGACCTGCGCATTACGAGTGCGCCGGACAACGAGTCGCACGAGTAGGCACCTGTCTCTGCTGTCGCAAAAGCCTCACCATTCCTAGGACCTGCTCAAACAGCAGTATCCTACCGAGATCCCTGATTAGCCGCGAGAGAGATGTCAACTGGGAATGGTGCTACAAGGGTGCTACGAATCGTGAGCGTAGGACTCCGGACCGAAAGTCGGGGGTTCAAGTCCCTCCGGGCGCGCCATTTCAAAGACCCTGCTAATACTTTGTCAATACTTGCACGGGTCTTAGGCACAGCGAACTGCGGTCGGACTCGGACCGCTGACCTGCGAATTACAAGTTTAAGAAGCCTTGCCACCTGTCGTCACGTACCGCGACGCGATGTGTGATTTTCGGAAATTTTGAACGGTCGGAGGGAGATCGTCTTCATCCCTGGTCACCCCCTGTCACCTGCATCGGAGCAGCGCAAACTCGGGAGGGGACGCCTGGCTACGGTGAGACCTTCTCGCCGATCCCAGTAGATACGGGGCTTGGGGATTACGAAGAGATCTCACTGGAGCGAGCACGATTGCGTATCGTGCATACCCCGGGCCATACGCCGGGGTCGGTGCAGAATCCAGCCTGGGCGTCTATTTTGTTCCGTGGAGGCTTCCTATCTCAGGGACGGGAAGATACGTTGGTAACCCCCTTGCGCCTGGAAGAATGGAATCTTTTGGGGTCCCGTGATTTTGTTAGATGCCTTACTGGGCAACCGAAGGATATGGACAGTCTCAGCGGCCTGTGAAACGAGCGCACATTTAAGCAGCAGATCATATGAAGCACACGCTGGCCATTATTGGGGCTACCGGGTTTGCCGCCGAGCGTACGATCCCGGCGCTGCGGGAGTCTCGCTCCTGCGAAGTTGTCGCCATCCAAGGCCGCGACCGCGAGCGCGTCCGCCGCGTGGCTTCCGACTTCGGCATCTCCGACCAATACACGGATGTCGAGGACTTGCTCGACCACCGAACCTACGATGCTGCATACATCGCCACACCGCCGTTCCTACACGCGCGCACCATCAAGGCCGCGCTTCTGCGCGACATTCCAGTAATCTGCGAGAAACCTCTGTCCGTGAGTCTGGAGGAGGCCCTGCAGATCGAGGCCATAGTCAGCCAGAAACCTGGCATCCCCTTCATGGTGGCGCACCACATGCGCCACCAGCAGGCGGTTCAGGACATCCGAGCTGCACTCACCACTGGCCAGATCGGAAAGATCGCGACCTCCTGGATGCAGTGGGGGTACGAGCTGAACCCACGGGACCGGTCGGCGAGCTGGAAACTCGACCACGCGCGCAGCGGCTGGGGAACCTTCGCCGACAACGGAGTGCATCTCGTCGACTTAGCCATCAGCTTCTTTGGCATGCCCGACCGCGTCTCCGGGCATTCGGCGAGCGAATTAGCACCAGGTAGCCCCGGTGATCAGGTCGCAGTGCTGATCTACGGCAATGCGGGCGATAACAATTGTGACCAACGAGGTACCCAGAGAAAAGCGGTTCGATGCGCGCGACCACTTGGCACTCTACCGTGCCGAGGTGGAAGACTTCTTCGCCGTGCATTTCCGCGGTGAAGACCGCGATCGCGGCACGACCATTGGCGAGGCGGTCGGCGCGATGAAGATTCTTAGCGCCATCGAGGAGTCTGCAAGACAAGGACGCTCCATTCAGCTCCAATAGACGCGGCCGTGACATGAACAGATTCTACGCGTGGCCGCGGTGTTCGACCCGCTCTCATGAGTCTTCAGCGGAGGTGAGCTTTGGGCGACGTTCACGTCATGACCGTGCTGGGGCCCATTCCGGCCGCCGAGCTCGGCATCACCCTAATGCACGAGCACCTGATCGTTGATGTGACATCTTGGTGGCATCCCCCTGCAGATGCGGCTCTCGCTGACGCACCGGTGTCCGCCGCGATCTACGGAGAGCTGCGAATGGACCCGTTCGGCAACCGAGACAACTGTCGGCTTGACGATCCGCAGGCGGCCGCCGAGGAGGTCCAGATCTTCCGGGATCTGGGAGGGCGGACGGTGGCGGATGTCACCTCTCGAGGAATCGGGCGAAACCCGAACGCTCTGCGGGCCATCGCGCGCACGACTGGCCTCAACGTTATTATGGGTACGGGATTCTACCTGGAGGTGGCGCACCCCCTGGAGGTACGCGGCATGGCCGCCGACACGATCGCTCAGCTCATCGAAAGCGACGTCGTCGACGGTGTGGACGGAATCCGGGCGGGGATCATCGGCGAGATTGGCATCAGCGCCGCCTTCTCCGCTGAGGAGCAGAAGGTGCTGCGAGGCGCGGCCAGGGCTCAGCGGGCAACTCGTGTGCCGCTAACCATCCACATGCCAGGCTGGGAGCGACTCGGTCACCGCGTGTTGGACCTCGTGGCCGAGGAGGGCATCGATTTGCATTGTGTTATCCTCGACCACATGAACCCTAGTGGGATCGATCTCGATTACCAAGCCAGCCTAGCAGAGCGCGGAGCATACCTCGAGTACGACATGATTGGCATGGACTACTACTATGCGGACCAGCATGCCCAGTCACCCTGCGACGAAGAGAACGCCGCAGCTGTCCGGAACCTGATCAGGTTCGGGCACCTTAGCCATTTGCTGCTATCACAGGACGTGTTCCTCAAAATGATGCTGACCCGCAACGGCGGGTTCGGCTACGCATACGTGCTTCGGCATTTCGTGCCTCGCCTTAGGCGGCACGGGGTTACCGAGGAGCAAGTCATGACCATGCTTATCGAGAACCCTCGGCGGGTGTTTGTCAACGCGGCTAAGGAGGGCAGCTGATGTGGCCGGCATCAAGGTTCTGATCGCCGGGGAGTCGTGGGTAACAACGTCCACGCACTTCAAGGGGTGGGACTTCTTTTCGAGCACCACCTTCCACACAGGGGGCGATTATCTACAGCGGGCTCTTGAGAAGCAGGGGATCGTCGTGGAGCACATGCCTTCGCACATCGCATCCACGGAGTTCCCACTCACCGCAGCGGCACTCGGCGCCTATGGCGTGGTGATCCTCAGCGACATTGGCGCAAACACTCTGCTCCTCCACCCGGAAACGTGGCTTTACGGGAGGCCGATGCCAAATCGTCTGCGGGCGCTGGCGGAGTACGTGCATGGAGGCGGCGGATTGGTGATGGCCGGCGGCTACTACAGTTTTGGGGGTATCTACGGGGCGGCCCACTATCATCGGACGTCCGTCGAGGAGGTGTTGCCCGTAGAAATCGCGCCGCACGACGATCGTGTCGAGGTTCCCGAAGGATTCTCTCCCAAGGTGGTCAACACCATCGCACCCCATTGTCTCTGGAATCGCCGGACCCTGGCCTATACTGCTCGGCTTCAACGAACTACAGGCGAGAAGCGATGCCGAGGTGCTCGCTAGCCACGAGGGCTTGCCGATCCTGGCAGTACGCCTGGTCGGTCGTGGCCGCATGCTGGCTTGGGCATCCGATGTGGGACCCCACTGGTGTCCGGAACCGTTCGTCAACTGGCCTGGTTACCAGCGACTATGGGGTCAGGCGATTCGCTGGCTCGCGGATAGAAGCTCGTGACGGCCCAACTGTCAACTGGGTGGCAAGAAGATGCATCAACGCGGGCCATGGGCGGATCCGTAAGATTGCCGATCCATCAGGTTCGGTAAGCAGCATCGTGGAAGGCAACCTCGAGCTCCAAAGTCCGCCTGAAGATATATACGACTTCTGCCTGACGGTAAGGCGCTAACAGCGGGCCGTAGTGGTCGAGGCGGTCGCGCAGCCAATCGGCGTGGCCTTCGAACTCGGGAGTCACATGCAAGGCGATCCACTCGGCATAGTAGGGGTGGCGCGGATGGCGGCGAAGGGCTCGCTGCGACCAAGTCGCGTACATCCACTCCGCCGCGAGCATCGTGGCCAGAGCCTCCTCGTAGCCGCCATGGGCGGCAGCGCGGATGGTCGTGTCACGAAATGCCAGCACAGCCGGGTCCTCGATCGGTGCGGACCAGATGACCTCGGGAATCCCCAGCGCCTCGAACGCCCTCATAAAGAACGCCCGCTGTTCGGTGGTAAGACCCCGTAATCCTTCCGCCAACCGGGCCTTTTCGTCCATGCTCGGGGCCTTGGCAATCGCATACCCAAGAAGTGTCGCTGCCGTGACGACAAATGAGTACTCGTTGGTGAGATACCGCTTGAAGACTGATTCGTCCAGCGCGTCGTCCGCAATTTCGTGCGTAAATCGATGCTCCACCGCCCGTGTCCACGCCGGCTCAGCCTGGTCACGGAGCCAGTCACTGAACCGAAGACCGGTGCGGCGCGCGTACTCCACAAATGTTTCAGACGCTGCTTGTTCAGCCACCTCGCAGACTCACCCTTCCCATCAAGCTCTGTGTGACGGGTGCCTAGTCGGGAAGACGAGCCCGACTGACCAGTGACGCCAATTCTTCATGTGTGGGGAACGCACGTTGAGTTCCTCGACGGGTCACAGACAGACTTGCAGCCGCCACGGCCCATCGCGCCGCGAGGTCCGGCTTGAGCCTGCGCGCCAAGCCAGCGACGAACACTCCACAGAATACGTCTCCTGCCCCGGTGGTATCCACAACGTCAACCGGGGGCGCTGGGATCCGTA
>WNFC01009947.1_pt1 | contig 10547 bp, 8 predicted proteins | sample 5400541 | NCBI WGS metagenome assembly WNFC01 (sample SAMN13153342, study PRJNA577476) | soil metagenome | isolation source: 120 cm saprolite under Douglas fir tree site 2 hole 2 replicate 1 | place: USA:California | collected 2015-04-18
CTCGCCCAGCAGCACGCGCAAACTTCCGTCAAGCCCGGCGAAGCCCCGCCCGATCTGCGCGGCTTCTTCGCGCAGTGGCTCAATTCCACCGGTGTCCCCGACTTCACCATCGAATACGTCGTCTATCGCACCCACCAGGGCTTCCGCGTGGTCGGCAAGATCAAGCAGCCGCTCGACACTTTCCGCATGCCCGTCGAATTGCGCATCGATACCGAAGGCAATCCCGAAGTAAAAACGCTCGACGTCGTCGGCACCGAATCCGAATTCACCGTCGAGACCTTCGGCCGCCCCAAGCCCGGCGGCATCAAGATCGATCCCAACAATGTGATTTTGAAGGGCAGCTCAGCTCTCCGCGCCCGCGCCGCCATCGCCCGCGGCGAAGAGCTCGCCGAGCAGGGCCGCTACTACGACGCCATCGGCCAATACCAACGGGCGCTCTCCATCCAGCCTAATCGCCCGCTCGCCAACTTCCGCATGGGCGAAGCTTTCTTCTACCAGAAGAACTACCAGGCCGCCGCCAACGCCTTCCGCGAAGCCCTGCAAACCGTCCCCGAACCGTCCGAGAAGTGGACCGAAGTCTGGAGCCACATCTATCTCGGCAAAATCTTCGATCTTCTCGGCCAGCGCGCCCGCGGCGTCAACGAATACAGCAAAGCCAAGCAAACCAACGACGACACCGGCGGCGCCCAGCAAGTTGCCGAGCAATTCCTGAAGAAACCCTACTCCGAGGGCGCCATCTCCGCCTCTACCCCCGGGACGGGCGCAACCCCCGCAGCTCCCCAAGCCCCTCCAGCCAACGACCGCCCCGTCCTAAAAAAGCGACCCGACTCCCCCAACTGACTTGCGGTTTCAGCTGCACAAAAGTTGTGCGCCGTAACCACATGGTTCCAGCTAAGTGAAACGGCCAGCTTTGAAAGATCAACCAAGATAGGGAGACTGGCGCGGGCAAAGCCGGACTTGGCCAAAGGCCTGCCTCGATTACTGGCCCTTGGACTTGCTTTCAGCGATGAGTTGCGCGACCTTGGAATTGGGACCGACTGGCTCGACAAGCGTTATCTGGTTTGGGTTCAAATACATCCGGTCCGGCGCGTGCAGTTCCTTTCCTCGCTTTATCAGGATGTTGGCCGTTTGCTTTGTCTCGGGATTCACACTGCTCTGCACATAATAGACATCGCTCAACACCGGGAATCTCGTTCCATAATTTTCCAGCTTGCCAAAGTAAACGGCTCCGTTCGTCAGCAACACGGCCTGATAAGGGGTATCGAACTTCAACGGTTGGCGTCTATGGCTCCCGACCACGAGACACGCGGCCACTAAAACCAGGACGACCGCAGCCAAGGCCGCTACCGCGCCCGTCGTGCTGATCCCGCGCTCACTTTTCGCCACGCTTCTCCTGCGCATTCTCATTAAGTATCCCTTGAGACGGGAGCGGCGAGCCCTGCTCGGCTCGCCGCAACGTTATAGCATCATATTCCTTGTCGTTACACTAGATCTTTAACTATCGCGCGCCAACGCTCTTTCTCTTCCGCTTTCGTAGGGGCACGATAAATCGTGCCCGCGTCTTTAGGGGGTCGGAGTTTCAGCTCCGACATTAAGCCTTGCGCTCCCTACGGGCTTTAGCCCCTGAAGAAAATCCCTCCTCCGCCATCCTTCGTCGCCGTCACCACCTAAACACTCAACCGCCTTCGCACTCCCACCCGCGCTATAATCCTCCTTTCCCGCCATGCCCATCACCGCCGAAGATCGCGCCCGCCAAACCATCGACCGGCTCCTCACCGACGCCGGCTGGCTCATCCAATCCCGCGACGAAACCAACATCAACGCCGCCCGCGGCATCGCCATCCGCGAATTCCCCCTGAAATCCGGCTACGGCGAAGCTGACTATCTCCTCTACGTCGACGGCGTCCCCTCCGGAGTCGTCGAAGCCAAAAAAGAAGGCGCCACCCTCTCCGGCTACGAAATCCAAACCGAAAAATACAGCGTCGGACTCCCGCCGGAGCTAAAGCCCGCGCGCAAGCCGCTCCCGTTCTGTTACCAAAGCACCGGCATCGAAACCCGCTTCACCAATCTCATCGAGCCAGACGCCCGCAGCCGCCCAGTCTTCTCCTTCCATCGCCCCGAAACTTTCGCGGAATGGCTAGCGCAAGAAGCAAAGACTCCCGGCTCCAATCTGCGCGCCCGCCTCAAGCATCTCCCTCCGCTCATCGAAGAAACCCTCTGGCCTCCGCAAATCCGCGCCATTAAATGCCTTGGGAAATCTCTAGCCGAAGGCCGCCCCCGCGCGCTAATCCAAATGGCCACAGGCAGCGGCAAAACCTTCACCGCCTGCAATGCGTGCTATCGCCTCATCAAGCACGCAGGCGCCCGCCGCATTCTTTTCCTAGTCGACCGCCGCACCCTGGGCCAGCAAACCAAAAAAGAATTCGAGATGTTCTCCACGCCCGAAGAGCATCGCAAATTCACTGAGCTGTACAACGTCCAACACCTCCAAGCCAATAAGCTCGATCCCGTCGCCAAAGTCAGCATCACCACCATTCAACGCCTTTACTCGATGCTCCAGGGCCAGCCGGACGTTGACTCCGAAACCGAAGAAAAATCTCTCTCGGATCTCGCCAATCTCTACAAAGAACCGCTGCCCGTCACCTACAATCCCGGCATTCCCATCGAGTACTTCGATTTCGTCATCGTCGACGAGTGCCACCGCTCCATCTACAACCTCTGGCGTCAGGTCCTCGAATATTTCGACGCGTTCCTCATCGGCCTCACCGCTACACCTTCCAAACAAACCTTCGGCTTCTTCAACCAAAACCTCGTAATGGAGTACAACCACGAACAAGCCGTCGCCGACGGCGTAAACGTCGGTTTCGACGTCTACAAAATCCGCACCTGTATCTCCGAGCACGGCTCCGCCGTCGAAGCCGGCCTCTACATCGACAAACGCGATCGCCAAACCCGTAAAATCCGCTGGGAACGCCTCGACGAAGATTTTAACTACGGCGCAGGCCAGCTGGACCGCGACGTCGTCGCCAAAGACCAAATCCGCACCATCATCAAGACCTTCAAGGAAAAACTCTTCACCGAAATCTTCCCCGGCCGCACCGAAGTCCCCAAAACCCTAGTCTTCGCCAAGGACGACAGCCACGCCGAAGACATCGTGCAAATCCTTCGCGAGGAATTCGGCAAGGGCAACGAATTCGCCCAAAAAATCACCTACATGAGCGGCGTAGCGCGTGTCGTGAGCAAGAAAAAATTGGAAGACGGTACCGAAATCGAAGAAGTCAGCTACAAAAGTTCAGGAACGACTGCCGAAGCCCACCTCGCGTCCTTCCGAAACAGCTATAATCCGCGCATCGCCGTCACCGTAGACATGATCGCCACCGGCACCGACGTTCGCCCCATCGAATGCATCCTCTTCCTTCGCTCCGTGAAGAGCCGCAACCTGTTCGAGCAGATGAAGGGCCGCGGCTCCCGCATCATCAAGCCCGACGACCTCCGCGCCGTGACGCCCGACGCCAGCTCGAAAACGCATTTCGTTATCGTCGATGCCGTAGGCGTCTGCGAAAGCGAATTGGTCGATACACATCCGCTAGAAAAAAAGCCCGGCGTCGCCTTCGAAAAACTGCTCGAAGCCATTTCCTTCGGCAATCGCGAAAAAGATGTCCTATCCTCCCTCGCATCCCGCCTCGCACGCCTAGACCGCCAACTCTCCAAAGAAGACCGCAAGCTCCTAACCGACGCCGCAGGCGGAAGATCCCTGTCAGACATTTCCGCACAAATCATCAGCGCCCTAGACCCCGACCAGCAACTCGAAGCCGCCAGCGCCACAGCCATCTCCAGTGGCACAGCCATTCCTGGCTGTGCGCCGTCACCCGAAGCCATAGAAGCAGCCGCAGCCTCGCTCTTAGCCGAAGCCGCCAAGCCGATTGCTTCTAATCCTGTTCTCCGTAAAACTTTAGTGGAACTAAAAAAGTCCTACGAGCAAACAATCGACACCGTAAGCAAAGACCAAGTCCTAGAATCCGGCTTTAACGCCCAAGCAACGGAAAACGCCAAAACCATCGTCCAATCCTTCGAGCAATTCATCCGCGAACACAAAGACGAAATCACCGCCCTCCAGATTCTCTATAGCCGCCCCTTCAAGCAGCGCCTGAAATACAAAGACATCGAAGACCTCAGAAACACGATCAAGCGGCCGCCCCACTCCCTGGAACCCGAAAACGTCTGGCGCGCCTACGAAGCTCTCGACAAGTCCAAAGTCCGCGCCTCCGGCGGCAAAGCCCTTGCTGACATTGTCTCCCTCGTTCGCTTCGCCTTGCATCAAGAGGGCGAACTCGCGCCCTATCGTGACAAGGTCAACCAGCGCTTCGCCAATTGGTTTTCCACTCAAGAGTCCAACGGCCACAAGTTCAATCCCGAGCAGCGTCAATGGCTAGAAGCCATCCGCGATCACGTCGCCGAGAGCCTAACCATCGAGCCCGACGATTTTGAGTACGTCCCCTTCGCCCAGCGCGGAGGCCTAGGCAAAGCGATGAAGCTCTTCGGTAACGAACTTCAGCCGATCCTAACCGAACTAAATGAGGCGCTGGCAGCGTGACGATTCCCACATCCTGGATCGAATGTAAGATTGAGGAAATATTTGCCCTGTTGAAAGACGGGCGGACTTTGCATCAGGGATGGAGTCCGCAATGTGAAGCATATCCCTCCTCAAATGAGGACACCTGGGGCGCTCTCAGGACTACTGCAATTCAGGCGGGCTCCTTTCATCAGGAGCACAACAAGACCTTGCCCAAACATCTTACTCCGCGACCTCTGCTGGAAGCCGAGGCCGGAGACATCCTAATTACGTGTGCCGGCCCGCGTATGCGTTGTGGGATTGCTTGTCTAGTTAGAAGTACCCGGCCTCGACTCATGATCTCAGGAAAAATGTACCGTTTCCGGATGCCCGAGAAATACGTGGACCCCCGATTTATGGAGTTCTTCCTTCAAACCACCCACGCCCAAGCTGAAATCGATCGAATGAAAACGGGGGGTAGCGACAGCGGCCTAAACCTCACACATGATCGGTTTCGACAGCTACGCGTACCCCTCGCGCCCTCCAAAGAACAGACAAGAATCGCCGACGAAGTCGAAAAGCAATTAACCCGTCTTGATGCCGCCCTTGCGGCCCTCAAGCGCGTTCAAGCCAACCTCAAACGCTACCGCGCCTCCGTCCTCAAAGCCGCCTGCGAAGGCCGTCTCGTCCCCACCGAAGCCGAACTCGCCCGTCGCGAACGCCGCTCCTACGAACCCGCCTCCGTTCTCCTCGAACGCATCCTCGCCGAACGCCGCGCCCACTGGGAAGCCGCCCAACTCACGAAATTCCGAACATCAGGCAGGCCGCCAGTTGACGGAAAGTGGAGGAACCGCTACAAGGAGCCAGCCACGGCAGGAACTGTAGGACTGACAGAATTACCTGAAGGCTGGCAATGGGCTTCGGTTGAGTCGCTATCAACCAAAGTAGTTGACGGCGTTCACAAGAAACCCGACTACGTAGAGAGAGGCATTCCATTCGTAACGGTCCGCAATCTGACAGCGGGACCAGGCATTAGCTTTGAAGATTTGAATCACGTCACACAAAAGGACCACGAACAATTCACCTTGAGAGCAGACCCTAAGAAAGGTGACCTGCTAATTTCCAAAGACGGCACGCTGGGCGTCGTGCGCATGATTCGCACCGACAAAGTATTCAGTATTTTTGTGTCTGTCGCGATGATCAAACCGGTGCTCTATGAGACGTCAGACTACCTAGAGATTGCGCTCTCCTCACCGCAGGTACAAATCCAGATGGTGCCCAAGGGTTCTGGCCTACAACACATTCATTTGGAGGACCTGAGAGAGGATTGCATCCCCGTCCCACCTCTTTCCGAACAAGAACGCATCGCTCTTGAGGTCCAACGGCGAATATCCGTTATCGAGGAGTCGCAATTACAACTTGAGGCAAATCTGAAGCGTTCGGAGCGTCTAAGACAATCAATTCTAAAAGGCGCATTTGAAGGCAAGCTTATCCTACAAGACCCAAACGACGAGCCCGCCAGCATCCTCCTGGAAAGAATTCGTGGCGCAGCCACCCCCAGTGGCACAGCCATTCCTGGCTGTGTGCCACCACTCAAAAACAAGCCCCGCCGAAAGCTCGCCCATCGCAAATCCTCCCTGCAGGTCCTTTCCTAATGACCTTCTTCTTAATTCGCCGGGAAGCTTTAGGGTGTCTTGTGTGCACGCACAGCCAGGAATGGCTGTGCCACCAAGCTTCCCCGCAGGTCCTCTCATGAAGACCTTCTACCGCCGCAATCTTCCCCACTGGCACCCCGAAGGCAAATCCATCTTCCTTACCTGGAGGCTCTATGGTTCTTTGCCTGTTTCTGTCATTAGAGCAACTCGCACAGCCAGGAATGGCTGTGCCACCCAAGACTCTCCTGGCAAGAGATTTAAGCTCTTAGACACAGCTCTGGACTCTGCTGCCTTCGGGCCTCTTTGGCTGGCCGACCCAGAGATTGCTGCTTACGCCGAATACCCCATCTTGCGCAGTGCCGAGCTTGGCCGCTACGAGCTCTACGCCTTCGTGATCATGCCCAATCACGTTCACATCTTGCTGGAACCTCGCGCGCCCCTCGCAAGAATCACCAATGTCCTCAAAGGGGTAGCCGCCCGCGACGCCAATGCCACCTTGGGCCGCAAAGGCAAGCCCTTCTGGCAGGACGAGTCCTTCGATCATTGGGTGAGGAACTCCGCCGAATTTGAGCGCATCCGCCGCTACATCGAATGGAATCCCGTTAACGCCAAGCTCACGCCCAACCCTGAAGACTGGAAATGGTCCAGCGCCAGCAGCCACTTCGCCAGCAGCCCATCCATTCCCGGCTGTGTTTTTGGCTCTCTTGCCAAAGGAGCGACCCATGCCTAACGCCTCATTAGTGGCACAGCCATTCTTGGCTGTGCTCTTGGATGTCATGTTCAAGGAAACCGCCAATGTCTAATGGCTCCTCCGCAGTAGTCCAAAAACTCTGGAACTACTGCAACATCCTCAGAGACGACGGCCTCTCCTACGGTGACTACGTCGAGCAGCTCACTTTCCTCCTTTTCCTGAAAATGGCCGACGAGCGCAAGCAGCTCGATCCCAAACGCGCCCCGGAAATTCCCGAAACCTACAACTGGCAGAGCCTTGTTGATCTCGAAGGCGAAGCCCTCGAAATTCATTACCGTAAGACGCTCGAAAACCTTGGTAAAGAACGCGGCATGCTCGGCCTCATCTTCCGCAAGGCCCAGAACAAAATTCAGGACCCTGCAAAGCTCCGCCGCCTTATCGCCGATCTCATCGATCGCGAGCAATGGACCACTCTCGACGTGGACGTCAAAGGCGACGCCTACGAAGGCTTGCTCGAAAAGAACGCAGAAGACGTAAAGACCGGCGCAGGCCAATATTTCACGCCGCGCGCCTTAATCCGTGCCATGGTCGATGTCATGCGCCCCGTTCCGGGCCAGACCATCCACGACCCCGCCTGTGGCACTGGCGGTTTCCTACTCGCCGCACACGAATACATCAGCAAGCACTACAACCTCGACAAAATTCAGAAGAAGCATCTGCGTTACGAGCTCTTGTCGGGCGTCGAAATCGTCGATGCTGCCGCTCGCCTCTGTACCATGAATCTCTACCTTCATGGCATCGGCGGCGACGAATGTCCCATCCGCGGCGGCGATGACAGCCTCGCTGCTCCGCCCTCCACGAATTACGATATGGTTCTGACCAACCCGCCCTTCGGTAAGAAGTCCAGCATCACCATCATCAACGAGGAAGGCGAGCAGAGTAAGGAAACCCTCACCTACTACCGCGACGACTTCTGGGCCACCACCAGCAACAAACAGCTCAATTTCCTACAACACGTCAAATCCCTGCTGAAAGTCCCCGGTCGTGCCGCCGTTGTGGTCCCCGACAATGTCCTGTTCGAGGGCGGCGCCGGAGAAACCGTTCGCCGCAAGCTCCTCCACGAATGTGACGTGCATACCCTGCTCCGCCTGCCCACCGGCATCTTCTACGCCCAAGGCGTCAAGGCCAACGTCCTCTTTTTCGACCGCAAGCCGGCCAGCGAAACTCCGTGGACCAAAACCCTTTGGATCTACGACTTCCGCACCAACCAGCACTTCACGCTAAAAACCAACTCGCTCAAACGCGCCGACCTCGACGACTTCGTCGCCTGCTACCATCCCGAAAATCGCCACGAACGCAAGGAAACCGACCGCTTTAAATCCTTCGTCTACCAAGACTTGCTCAAGCGCGACAAAATCAACCTCGACATCTTCTGGCTAAAGGACGAAAGCCTCGAAGACTCCGCCAACCTTCCTGACCCCGACGTAATCGCCGCCGAAATCGCCGAAGACCTCGAAGCCGCCCTCCTCCAGTTCTCCCAAATCGCCGCCGACCTCAAAAAGTGACCATCCGCGGATAGTCATCCTGAGCGCAGCCGAAGGATCTGCTTTTCGTCCGCAATCCTCTCAAAACTCGGAACTTAAGTTTACTATTGATAAACGTCCAGATCCGTGGCACCGTGGCGCGTGTTATCTCGAAGAAACCTCTCTTACCCCTCCCGTCGCTCCAGCCTTAACCCTCGACCTGTCAATCTCTTGCAGCCTCTTTGGCAGCTACAAAAAAGTCAACTCCTTTGCAATCAAGCGAATCCAGCCTCTTTTTGCAAAACACCCGGGGTGGGGGGTGCCTCAGCACGTCCGCGCCACGCTTGGCTTCCGCCATCACATGCGCCACGTGGCGCCTCTATCCCCTGTGCCCTCACTCGATTGCGCATACTTCCCGTCACCACGGGGGTGTACTACCCCCTACGCGCCCTCCTCCGTTGCACCGAAGCGCAAAAATGCCTCTCTGTAACTCCTTTGCTTGCCACTCTTACGCACTCCTTGTCGCGTAAGTCCTTTCCCTGCCACTCTTACGCAAACACCCGGGATGGGGGTGTCACCGTTGCTCCTAATTTCCGCTCCGGTTCGTTCAGCGATTTTTCCCGCCACGCGTCACTCGCCACTCGTCACTTTCCTCCCGCCCCGTCATATGCGCCACGTGGCGCCTCTATTCCCTATGGCCTCAGTCGATTGCGCATACTTCCCGTCACCACGGGGGGTTGCCAAGCGATTGCGCACTCTCTTGTTTGTCGACAGGGGGTAGGGGGGGTGTCGCAGACAAGCCGGCTCTTACACCTGCAGGCGCTTCCAGGTGCGCTCGAAAATTCCCGTGGCCTGTTCGTCAAACAGCACGAAGTAAACGGTTTGCAGCGAACTGCCGTTCTTCAGGTGCTCCGCGGTTTCGCGCAGCATGATTTCCGCGCACTCCTCCATGGGAAATCCCGCGATGCCCGTTCCGACCGCCGGAAACGCGATGGATTTCAGTCCACGCTCCGCGGCGATGCGCAACGCATGCGCGGTGGCATGCCGCAGCGACTCTGGCGTGGTCGCCCCACCGAGCTGCATGCTGGCGGCGTGTATCACATACTTCGCCTTGAGGTTGCCACCGCTAGTGATTGCTGCGTATCCCACCGGGATGCTGCCAATTTCGTTGCAATTCGCGCTGAATCGCGTCGCCGCCTTTGCGGCGAATCGCCCCGGCCACGCCGCCGCCGAGAATCAAATCGTTGTTCGCGGCGTTGACAATCGCGTCCGTCTCCATCTCCGTCAGGTCGCCCTGCTGGATCACGATTTTCGGTGCCGCGGCTTTCGCGCTTTGCTGGCTCATTTTCGATCCCGAATTAATTCTCTGCCGCGGCAGCTTTCTGCGAAGCTGGCAGCCGCGGAGTCACGTCGTGCTCGTTCGCCACGACAACCGCCTTGCCCATCCGCCGGCCCACTTCGCTGCACGCCACAACCGTTTCTTGCGACGTCTCCGGAGCGCGAACCAACTCTAAAATATTCTTCCCGCCCGCAGAAAGCGAAAAACGCATGCCGATACAACGCTCCGCGCAAAATGTCACCGAAGCCATCTCCGCGATGGAGAGCGCAGGCGAGCTGCTGGCCAAAATCGCCTGGGGCTTGGCGAATTTGTCGAAGATGGTGAAGAGCTCGATCTTCATCTCCATCTCTTCGGCAACAGCTTCAATAATCAAGTCGGCATCGCGCAGCGCTTCTTCCACGTTGCTCGCCGTAATCAGCCGCGTGCAAGCTTCTTCGCCCAAACGTGAAAATGTAGCCGCGGCTTGCTCCAATCTCGACTCCGAAACATCTTCGAGAATCGCACGGTAACCGGCAAGCAAGGAGGCCGAAGCAATCTCGCGACCTCGGTCGCCCGCACCGATCACCGCGATTGTGCTGATATCGATTGCCATTTTCGTGATTGCCAAGTACTCCGCGTGTCGAGCAGTCCTCACGGCGCGCTTTAGTGCATCCCGAGGTGCGAAGGCGTCCCAGCGGCGCAAGCGGCGATCGCGAGCTAATACCGTGGAACGCTCGGATCAATCTCCGTGGACCAGCGATCGATTCCGCCGGAAAGCGATTTCGCGCGCGCAACGCCTTGCCCACGC
>WNFC01009948.1_pt1 | contig 10547 bp, 10 predicted proteins | sample 5400541 | NCBI WGS metagenome assembly WNFC01 (sample SAMN13153342, study PRJNA577476) | soil metagenome | isolation source: 120 cm saprolite under Douglas fir tree site 2 hole 2 replicate 1 | place: USA:California | collected 2015-04-18
AATGTCGGGACGTGGTTCCAAAATGTGGGGGGCGTGTGGCTCATGACGAGGTTCAACGCGTCTCCCCTCTTGATCGCGCTGATACGCACCTTCTTCTTTATCTTTTTCATCAGCGCGCTGTGGGCCTTGCTGCCGGTGATCGTCAGGCAGGAGCTGCGCCTCTGCGCGCCCGGGTACGGGCTGCTGCTCGGTTGCATTGGTGTGGGTGCTGTGGTGGGTGCGGCTGTCTTGCCTCTGATCCAACGCAAGATTCCCGTAGTCGATCAGCAGGTGATCATCTCCACTGTTGCCCTGTCGTTGGTGAAGATCGCGCTCGGCTTTCTCCGTAACCTGCTCCTTCTCTGCCTGATCGCAACAATCGGTGGAACCGCCTGGATTATGCTGGTGTCTTCTTTCAATGTAGCTGCCCAGGAGGCCTCTCCCGCCTGGGTGCGTGCGCGGGCGCTGGGCGCCTACCTGGTCGTCTACAAGAAGGTCCCGTCATGGTACAGATCGAGTACTGCATCGACCCAGATCAGGCCGAGAACTTCCTCCGCGCCATGCACGAGGTCCGCCGAATGCGCGAAAGAGACGGAGCCTTCGGCTGGTTCCTCGCGCGCGACCCGGCCAATGAAGATCGCCATGTCGAGGCATTTATGGCCGAGTCCTGGCTGGACTATCTGCGCCAGCTCGACCGCATGACGAACGTCGATCACAGCACCGAGGACCACGCTCGCTCTTTTCACCAGGGCAGCGCGCCCCCTGCCGTCACCCCTCTGATCGCGGAGCACCCGAACTGGAACGGTGCCCCGGACAGAATGGAATAGCAGCAATGGCCAGCTCGGATGCCTCTCCATTCAATACTAGATCAGCTGGTCGCTTAGGGGTGAAGCTTCGGCGAATGGGCTTATTCAAGCCCTTTGAAGCGCACGTGAAGATTGGGCAAAAAGTGCTCAAATACACGCCGGTGCAAAAGGCAGAACTGTAGCCAATTTGCCGGTCTGACCATGCAGCGTTCCCATTATGAACCTCCTATTATCTCTGCGTATAATCCGACGCGGTCGCGAAGAGTTCGGAAGAAGGAAGCGATGGAACCAACCTTTCGAGCAGCCCGTCACCGATGGTCTTGCCTGCGGCCTCTAACGCAGAGAAAAGCACCCCGATAATCGGCTCGAAGCGGCTGCGCGTTGGGCGTACCTCCGGCGAGGTGAGTTGGACACGTTCGACGATCGTATCCGCCAGCAGCGTAGAGGGATGGCGTAGGACGCCCCCGGCTAAAACCAGCGAAAAGGGTGTACCCTCAAGCCCTACTGAGCGTGCCGCGACCACCGCGTAGTTGCCAAGTGCCCGGCCATGTTCCTGCACAATCTGGCGGGCCACCACGTCTCCCGCCTCTGCTTCATCCAGCAGAAAGCGCGTCAGGCCATCGAGCCGTCTTGCTGGACGTTGTACTCGTCCCGTGAACAGGTGCAGCATTTCTTCGACGTTATCCAGGCCAAAATAGTCAAGGAAACGCTGTTTGATCGTTGTAGGCGGCTCGATACCCAGTTCCGAACGAATCACCGCGTCGAAGGCTTTGCGGCTCATTTGGAGGCTTCCCTGCACCTGGTCCTGCCACATACTGGAATGCCAGGTACGTCCATCTGGCCCCCGCGCCCCGGTAGCCCCTCCCGTGCCGCAGATCACCGAGACCCCGATATTATCAGCCACCCCCGCGTGCAATACACCCATCGCATCGTTCTGTACCGTCAGCCCGCGGCCATAACCACGCACCTTCATCGCCGTTTCGAGCAGGGCAAAATCCTCCAGCCAATCCGCGCCAGCCATATTGAACACTGCCGTAACGAGATCGGCAGCCTTTACCTGCGCCGCTTTCAATGCCGTCTCGACTGCATACTCGATATTGGCAATAGCTGCTGCCGCCGAATCAGGCCAGTTGGTACCCTCGATGGGGGCGTTATAGATATCGCCACACCCTGCGCGTCCGGCGCCCAGGATCGTTCCGTCTAGAGCCGCTACAAGGGCGATGGTTTTTGTATTGCCCCCATCAACACCCAGTACGTACTGCATACTCTTCCTCCTGGATCAAACAGCTAGGATGTTGCCAGGTACGCTTTGAGGCCATGCCGCGGCATCAGCGATGATGATCACACTGCGGCTCGCTTGCAGGTAAGAAGCAGGTACATCCGGCGTAACAGGTCCCTTGAGCGTACGCTGTAAAATGTCTCGCTTCTGCCCACCAGAAACGAGTACAATGACCTGGCGTGCTGCCAGCAAATGCGTCATTCCACAGGTTATGGCGAGCCCTGGTATCCTTTCGCGTCCATCCCAGTAACGGGCATTGCTGGCTCGCGTTTCTTCTGTCAGCTCGACCACATGGGTGAAGGATTGTGGGTCCGCAGGCGGTTCGTTAAATCCGAGATGGCCGTTTCGTCCCAAACCCAGCACGGCAATATTGAATCCCCCTGCTTCCTCCACGGCTGCATCGTATTCCCTGCACGCCTCCTGGAGATCAGGCGCATCGCCTCGCAGCCGCATCACATGTTCCCCCGGGATATGCAGTGGATCGAGAAGTGTGCGCTTGATCCAGCCATAAAATGAGCGTTCATCGGAAGGCGATACGCCCAGGTATTCATCCAACTGGAACACACGCAGGTGAGCAGTCTCGAATGCGCCTTGCGAATAAAGGGCGACCAGTTCCCGGTAGAACCCTGTGGGCGTATTGCCGGTTGGCACTACTATGGCGGCATCGGGCTTCGCCTCGACGGCTTTCGCCACCAGCCGGGCCGCCGCCTTGCTCAGAAAGTCATAATTCTGGGTCACCATCAGGTGCATAGATTGCTTATATCCTTCATTATCGTAGTAAGCGTTCGGGCAGGTACCGGTGGTGCGCCGCTGCCATCTCAGCATAGATTGCCTCTGCTTTGCGCAGCGAGAAGACCAGTGGATGGCTTGCCAGGGCGCGAATTGCATCCCTGCGATTGCCACTCCACGCAGCCTCGGCAGTCAATGCCTGGTACTCGCCCAGCATTTTTACCAGCCCGACCACGTGTCGCGGCAAATGTCCGAATACCAGTGGAGTCACCCCGTTACGATCCACGTATCCCTGTGTTTCGACTACAAGGTCGTCGGGAAAATCCGCCAGCGAACCACAATTCGGCACATTGACATACCAGACCTCCTTACGATCGTTGTAGATGGCATCCATCACATCAATCGCCAGTTCCAGTTCGTGAATCCCCCCGCGCGAGCGATGCGGGTTCAGTTCTGGCTCGTCGCTGGCCGCCTGCTCGCGATAATGCGCCCAGTAGTCAGGTACGCTGGCCATGATATCCTGCGCTCTGGTCGTCGGTTTCGCCTGCAGCTCGGCCAGTATCTCATCCTTGAAAAAGTAATACTGAAAGTAGTGGCTCGGCAGAGCATCCATCTCGAGAGCCAGTTCCACCAGGCGTGTTTCCCAGCGATCTTCAGGCGTGTCAGGTATACGCCGATGCTCATACGCATTGCGCAATACCGCGATGAAATCCTGCCCATCGTACAGATGGCGGATCGACCACGAGCCATGATTCAGTCCAACCGATACGGCATCCAGTCTATCAGGATCGAGACCTGCGAGCTCCGCGAAGTCCCGATTCCCCACAATCGGCCCTTCACAGAAGGATATGCTAGGGATGTACGTATGATGCGTCACCGCTTCTGACACAATATTGATGGGATTAGTGTAATTGAACAGGCGAGCGCGGGGACAGACCTGTTCCATATCTTCAATAATGCTTTTCGTAACATGGATTGAGCGCAGCGCCATAAAGAATCCACCGGGCCCCTGAGTCTCTTGTCCAATCACGCCATGCTTGAGCGGAATACTCTCATCCAGGTAACGCGCATCGAAGCCGCCTGGCCGGAAACTCGTCAGGACGGCTTCGCAATCCCGCAGCCCCTCTCTCCTGTTCGTAGTCGTGGTGATGGTGATATCCAGACCCCTGGCGCGTGCCATCTTCCGGGCAAGCGTTTGCACAATACGCAGGTGTTCTTCATGTAGATCGATTAATACGACTTCAGAACCGTCAAAATTTTCTCCCTGGTGGACAAACGAGGCCATCGTTCCAGCAGCTCGCGTGCTGCCGCCTCCAATGTACGCCAGTTTGATGCGTGCCATTATTGTTACTCCTTTTGCTTATCGGATGAAACAGTATCTCCCCCGCCATAGAGAAAACAGTGCGTCCAGTGCCCTCCATCGAGATCGGTACGCCCAGGAAAACGCTGCCTGCAGACCTCCATGGCGTGAGGGCAACGTGGATGAAAGCGGCACCCGCTCGGCGGGTTAATCAGGCTGGGAATCTCCCCCCGCACCGGTAGAGTAGGTGCCTTCTGCCCATCCGGCACCAGGCGATCAGGGTCTGGCGCGGCGGAGATCAGCAACTGCGTATAGGGATGCCTGGGCCGCTGGATCACCTCGTCGGTTGGTCCTCCCTCCACACACTGCCCGGCATACATCACCAGCGTATCTTCAGCGAAATAACGGGCGCTGGCGATATCATGCGTGATAAAGAGCAACGCGAGGTGTTCCTCATCTTTCAGGCGCAGCAACAGGTTCAGCACATCCAGCCGGATCGAGACATCCAGCATAGAAACAGGCTCATCCGCCAGCAGCACCTCCGGGCGAGGTGCCAGTGAACGTGCAATCGCCACGCGCTGGCGCTGACCACCGCTCAACTGGTGGGGATACTTGGTAATAAACTGCTCGGCGGGGCTCAGGCTCACACGCCTGAGCAGTGACAGCACCTGTTCCCTTTCCTGTTCCCCGTTGCGAACCTGACCATGTATGCGCAGCGGACGACTTAAATGGTAGCGCACATTATGTACTGGATTGAGTGACGAGAACGGGTCCTGGAACACCAGCTGCACATGATGGCGATACTCTTTGAGCGCGAGCGAACGCTGCACCGGTTTTCCACGAAAGAGAATGCTCCCCGACGTTGGTTCATACAGCCGAGCCAGCAAACGCGCTACCGTCGTTTTGCCGCTCCCACTCTCTCCCACCAGTGCCAGCGCGCGGCCCGGATAGAGCGCGAGCGAGGTGTCCTCAACGGCATGAACGACATTTTTGGGGCCAAAGAGCTTGACGCCGCGCAGCGGGAAGTACTTACGCAAATGTGCCGCCTGCAGGATAGGCGCGATACTTTGCTCTTCGTCGGCTTTCGCATTGAGCGTGGCTGGAAAATCGGCTCTCCCGTTTCCTATACTCATTCAGCGCTCCTCGCTCTCTGTGAAGCAGCTTCTACAAACTCATTGCTCATCATCCCGCCGCCTCCCTACGCTTTTCCGCCTTTGACGTACGTGGCTTTGACGTCTTTGATTCCCTGCGCAGGCGTGGATTGGCTATCTCATCAATGCCAAAGTTAACGAAGGTGAGCGCGGCGCCCAATATGGCAATGCACAGACCAGGAGGTAGGAACCACCACCATGCACCAAGCAGGAGAGCGGAGTTATTGGAGGCCGAGAAGAGCATATTGCCCCAGGTCGTGGCAGTGATATCGCCCAGACCCAGATACTCCAGGGCCGTCTCGGCCAGGATCACATAGATCACCGTTCCAAAGAACTGGGCCGCCACAATTGATGTCTGGTTAGGCAGGATCTCATAGAAAATGATGCGCCACGTTGACTCACCAGAAGCACGGGACGCCTCTACGCAATCCCGGTTGCGCAGCGTAAGCGTCTGTGAGCGCAGCACCCGCGCTCCCCAGGACCAGCCGGTGATCGTCAAGACAAATCCAATTGCTAACGGCCCCTTATTCGGCAAGAAAGCCGCTAGCAGGATGGCTAGAGGCAACGTTGGCAAGACCAGGAACACATTGGTCACCAGCGAGAGCATTTCGTCCACCCATCCGATAAAGTAGCCAGAAGTCAGGCCCACCAGAACTGAAATGATCAGGGTCACCAGGCCAATGCCCAGCCCCATAAAAACCGAGAAACGCGCTCCCACCACCGTCTGGACGAACACATCCTCCCCAAAACTCGTTGTGCCAAACCAATACGTGGCCGAAGGTGGCTCCAGGATAGCTGTACTAAAGGTATGCGGGTCCTGCGGCAAGATGATTGGCCCAAAGATGGCCAGCAGGATAAAGAAACCCACAATGATCAGGCCTACGCTCGCCTTGCGGTTCCCCGAGACCAGTCGCCATACATCACGCCAGCGATGCGCCTGGGCAGGAACCGCATTGACTTCAAGAGCAGGTAAACTTACCTCTTGAGATTGATTACTCATCGTTGCTAATTTCCTCCCAGGCGCACGCGCGGATCAAGCAGCACATACAGAAAGTCGGCCAGGAAGTTCGCGGCCAGCACAGCCACGCTAATCACCAGGAAAGCCCCCTGCAAGAGCGCGTAATCATGATTATCAATGGCTTGCAAGGTCGCCAGGCCAATTCCAGGATACGAGAAGACGATCTCGGTCAGCAAGGAACCGCTCACTATAAACCCCAGCGAGAGCGCGAACGCGGTAATATTTGGCAAAATGGCATTACGTGCAGCGTACATATACATAATTCGCCATTGCTTCAGACCCTTCGCCTCAGCCATCAAGACGTAATCCTCCGACAGCGTCATAATCATGGCGTTTCGCATACCAAGCATCCAGCCAGCAATAGAGCCAATGATAATAGTCAGAGCAGGCAAGATGGCATACTGGGCCGCGCTCACCATGAAATCCAGGCTCCATCCTGGCGCAGTATTGTCGGTATCATATCCGCCATGCAGAGGGAACCAGCCGAGTTGCGAACCCAGGAGATAGAGCAATACCAGCGCCAGCCAGAAATAGGGGATCGCGGAAATAAAGGCAAAGAACGGAGTCCAGAGAGCATCGTGAAATGAACCACGCCGCCAGACGACCACCACTCCTAGAATCGTCCCGATAATAAAGCTCATGATCAGCGCTGTTCCGACCAGGACAATGGTCCAGGGGAGATCCTGCGCCAGAATCTGCGTCACAGGAGTGGGCAGATACGTAAGGGAGATGCCGAGGTTACCATGCAAGAGATTATTGAGATACTGCACATACTGGACCCACAATGGGTCGTGACTCACTCCCAGCGAGATCTCTAGCGCGTGCAGCATCTGGGGCGAGGCATGCCCTCTCATGCGGGACATAAAAAGTTCCGCCGGGTCACCTGGAACCAGATGTGGAACGAGAAAATTGATAGTAACCGCGACCCAGAGCGCAACGAGATAAAAACCTATGCGACGGAGCAGATAACGCATGCCTATCCCCTTCCTGAGGTGACTTGAAATTGCTGCTTCTCCACTACTGGGGAATCTTTGCTGATTCCTTGAATCATCCCTCTCATCTCAGCGTATGGGTGGAGATGACCCTGAAAATCACCTCCAGCTACACCACAAAATCAGCACTCCAGCAGCTTACTGAGCCGGCTGCAGGTTCAGGAGAACAATCTCGATGTCTGGATATTCCGCGGTCCCAGGAGCGGCATAGGGATGTTGCACGTCAGGCCAGCCAACGAACTTGGCGGTGCTGTACTCATACCAATAGGGTTCAGCCGTCAGCGGGATGCTGGGTAACTGCTCCACCATAATCTGTTGCAACCCATTTAGCGCCTGCCTCTGAACCTGTGGGTCAGTGCTCGAAGCATACTGGTCCAACAGCTTATCGGTGGCCGGATCCATCCAGCGCTCGTAGTTGGAGGGAGCCGATTGACCGACGGGGGCAGAGTTGGTGCTGCGCAAGAGGCCATCGTAGATGTAGTAGGGTGTGGGGCCGGGGTTGGTCCACAGGATACCGGCGTCATATTTCCCGTTTTGCAATGCACTCGTAAAGGCGTCATTGGACATGGCATTCACCGTGGCATTGATGCCCGCAGCTTGCAGATCCTTTACCATCACCTGGCAGTCCGCCACATAGTCGGTATAGCCGCTGACCACAATGATGTTAAACGCCAGCTGCTTGCCATTCTTGGTGTAGAAGCCATCGGTACCCTTGGTCCAACCGTCGCTCTCCAGTGTTTGATCCGCCTGGGCGGTATTCTGCGTTAACTGTAGAGTGGCAAACTGTGGATCAATGTAACTGTGAATAGCCTCTCCTACTAGCCCGGTCGGGTTGGCCGGAGGCTCATAGCCTGATTCGCCAAGCTTCGAAATGGTCTCGCGATTGAGCGCGAAGCTAATGGCTTTGCGCACCTGCAAATCGTTGAAAGGGGCTCTCGTCAGGTTGAGGTAGAGCATCACATCGTCGCTGCTGGGAAACCAGTAGTGGTAGTGTTGCTTATCCAGAGCCACATAGGTCCTATCAAGGGCAGGAATAAACAGGTTCGTCCAGTCGATCTGACCCTTTTGCAGCGACAGTTGCGCGCTATCGTTGGAGGAATAGGCCGGAATCTTGACCTCGTCCACCTGCGGCTTGCCGGGCTGCCAGAATTTAGGATTCTTGACCAGATCGACCAGTTGCGGGGTGAATGACTTGACGATATAAGGGCCGGTACCAACCGGGTTGGGATCGGCATACTGTGACGGATCACCCTTGACGCCCGACCAGGTATGTTTGGGGAGCATAAAGACCTGCCCGCCCAGAATCCACACGATAGGATTGAAGGGCTTGCTCAGCGTCACCTTGACCGTACTAGCATCGGGTGCGCTCACATCTTTGACCGCAGCACCAATACCTGTCAGATCAATGGAGGGGTTTTTTAAGATCAGGTTGAGCGTGAAGACCACATCATCACTGGTGAAAGCCTGCCCATCCGACCAGGTAACCCCCTGGCGCAAATGGAACGTGATACTCTGCGCATCGCTCGCCAGCTCGTAGCTGGAAGCCAGCCACGGCTTGACGCTCCCATCCAGACGGTTGACATAGAGCAGCGTTTCATAGATCAAGCCTTGCGTGCCGCTGATCACACCGGGGGAATACGGATTATAGTTCTGGGTATACGCATCCTGTTCATTCGCCAACATGGTGAGCGAATTTGGGTGCGCGGGCCTCTTTAGCTGAGTCGTGCTATTACTCCCGCCACAGGCGGCCAGCACGACGACAAGGATAGTCAGGAAAGACAGCCAGAATGTTCCCTGCTTGATCTTTCCAGACGAGCGAGAATTGGGTGCCATGAGTAACCTCCTTACAAAACATCAGTACCGGGCGATGTTGGAATCGAGATGTGATAGTCTGCTCCACAGGATGCACGCACTATGAGGCTGGTAGTCAATTGAATGCGAACAGGTTTGTCCTCGTCAGGATGCATTCCTCTCCCTGAAGAAGATTTCGTGGAGGGGATGTTACCTCCAGGCGAATCAAGCAGCGACAGGAGCAATTTGAGACCTTGCGCGCCCATCTCATAATAGGGCTGCCGGACTGTTGTCAGCGGTGGGCGAACATGTACGGAAGACTCGTCATCGTCAAATGCTACCAGCGCTACGTCTTGTGGAATAGCTATCCCGTACTCTTCAGCCGCAGCCAGCACACCATAGGCCATCTGGTCGGTGGCCGCGAAAATAGCGGTGGGTCGCTTCTTCAGTGGGAGTTGAAAGAATTTGCTGGCGCAGGCACGTCCAGTTGGTGGCAAAAAGTCGCCCTCCAGTACCAATTCGGGATCATGAGGAATGCCCGCTTCCAGCAATGCCTGGCGGTAGCCATTATAGCGATCATGCGAGGCCAGGTATTCATGAGGGCCTGCGATATGCGCGATACGCCGGTGACCAAGCTGAATGAGATGCCGCACAACCGTATACGCACCCGTCGTATTATCAACTCCCACCCACGGCGTTGTCTGCTCTAACTGGTCATCGACGATTACCACCGGAAAGCCCTGGTGATACAGGCGCGTCAAATCCTGGGAAGCCGGGCCGGGGAAGACCGCCAACAGGCCCGCTGTCAATTGCGTTGCCAGCACACGATTGATAACCTCGCTGCGGTCCCGCCTGAGATCGGCATCGTTGATACTGTAGAGCACCAGTTCATACGATGTCTGCTCAAGCACATCGGCCACGCCGCGCATCAGTTCGGGGATAAGCGGCCAGGTAAACGAAGGAATCAGCATGCCGATCAGTTGGCGGCGGCCACTCGCCAACCCGGCAGCCGCGATACTTGGAATGAAGCCCTGCTCATCGATAATACGCAGAATGCGTTCCCGCGTGGCCGGGTCTACATCGGGCTTATTGTTCAAAACACGTGAGATGGTGGTTTTCGACACCCCTGCCAGGCGCGCAATATCTTGAATGGTAGACTTTCCAGCCATACATGCCCTCTTTGTTCGCAAAAGTGCTGGTCAAATAGTAATCGGAACCGATTTCGGTACCGGTTACGAATGAGTATACTGATCAAATGGATAGTTGTCAAGGGCAAAACAAGGAAATCACCAACGGATGTATGAAAACGTTGCAGGTAAACGAACAAAACAGGAATATCCTCATCTGCAAAACCAAGCAATGTGAACACCAGAGAGAACTCCTGAACATGGAAACGAGCGAAGGAGAGAAAAAAGCACCGAGGCAAGAGGCAGCACATGGCAGCTTATTTGATTTTTGCTCTCGACATCACCGATCCAGAGGGCTTTCGGGAATACGCGGAA
>WNFC01023670.1_pt1 | contig 10547 bp, 10 predicted proteins | sample 5400541 | NCBI WGS metagenome assembly WNFC01 (sample SAMN13153342, study PRJNA577476) | soil metagenome | isolation source: 120 cm saprolite under Douglas fir tree site 2 hole 2 replicate 1 | place: USA:California | collected 2015-04-18
GGTCACGTCCAAGAATTGGCACAGCCCCGGTTTGCGGCTTTCATTCCGAAAAAAAGTGTTTGTCTCGCGGGCGAAAGCGGTGGAAAACAGATCCGGCAGTCCGTCGCCATTCAAATCGTCGGCGTCCACTCCCATGTAGGCTTGGGGGTTGCCGGCCAAATTCACCGTGCAGCCGCAACTGGGACCCAACGACTCAAAACGTCCATTTCCCAGGTTTCGAAAAAGGAAATTGGGCACGGAATCGTTGGCGACGAAAATGTCCACCAGCCCGTCTCCATCCAAATCCAAGGCAACAACTCCCAACGCTTTGGCATTGGGCACGTCGATGCCCGCCTCCTTGCTCACGTCGGTGAAGGTCAGGTCTCCATTATTTCGGTAGAGGATGCAACGTGTTCCCTTGAATGCCGATGGCGGGCAGGAATCCCATTTCCCGCGATTGTCTTTGCACGAAGGATAATTCTCGAGATCGACGTGAACGTAGCTGCAGACGAAAAGGTCCAGCCGGCCGTCATTGTTGTAGTCGAGAAAGGCCGCGCTCGTGCTGAAGTTGGGTCGATCGTGCCAATCCGGATGATCGCCCAGCCCGGCTCGCGAAGTAATATCCTCGAATCGCCGGCCGCCTTTCCCGTCGCTGACATTGTGGTACAAAACGTTGGGCTTTCCGTAACAAGTGAGAAAAAGATCGGGCCAGCCGTCATTGTCAATGTCGCCAATGGCCACTCCCATCCCGCAACCCACGTGACCGAGGCCTACCTCCTCCGTGACATCGCGAAAATGTCCGTCGCCGAGATTCTTGAATAATTTGCAAGTTGGCGCGCCTACCGACGTCTTCACTCCAGCGGAAGTTTTCGAAGGTGGAACAGACACCGAGCTTTGCACCAAGAATAAATCCATCCAGCCATCCTGGTCATAATCAAGCCAGGCCAGGCCGGACCCCATCGTTTCCATGATGTACTCTTTCTCCGTTCGGCCATCGAAATGTCGAAATCGAATGCCGGCGCGGCTGGCCACGTTCTCAAACTTGATTTGAACCCCGGGCGGTAAATGAATGGATGGCTCTGATCTTACCGCGTCCAGCGCCTGAGCGCTTTCCACGGAGCCTTGGAGCGGACGCGATGTAGTTTTCGACTCGAGTCCTTGAGAGGATGAAGAATCGCGCCGGCACGATGTGATTCCCAAGAGCCCCAGGGAGAGCAATGCGAAAAGTACGAAAAAAATAAAGCGCATCATGGGAATCGTGTCGGTGAAAAAACGCTTAAACGCTTATCGATGAATTTGATGCGATCAACCGCGTGTCTATTGACAGACCTTTCCCGATCTTACAAAGTAAAAGCTCGCTTAAGAAGATGAAACAACGTGCCTTATCGCAATCCAGGGCGCGAGGCCGTCTCCTTTTATACGCAGCGATACCTTCCTCGGTCTGGAACGGCCAATGGATCAAACGCAATTCGTGATCGCCTTGCAACTTGAACTTGAAATCGATCTGTAAACGTATTTCCCAGCGGGGAAAAAGCACTCCAAGCTGTGGAAGAATGAAAGGACAGAAATCTCGAAGCCGGGGCGGCAAGTCCACCGCGCCCGGAGAAAAACTGATTCGCTCAAATTCAGCTGGCTGGAATGCTCCTAGAAACCGGTGCGATCATTTTCCCTTCCATCGCTTGCGGATTGGCCGCAGACATCGTTAAGGTGCAAGCGATGGAAGGGAAATACATTTGGTGGGTTTGGCTGGGCGCTAATCGCCTGACTCAGCGGGCTTACCCCCACCGCTCAGGAATGGGAGAATCGTGTTATCCTTTCTCGCTGCGCGTTCGGAGTAAATTCAGGTGACGGGAAAAACGATCCTCCAAGTAATCGTGAACCTCGATCAAGCGCTCCAAATCCTCTTCGGAAATACTTCGGCCGTTGCTTAACTCCTTGCCGGTGAGGGCCAGCTGCCGGTCGATCTCCCCCAGCGTGGACCGGAAGCGTTGCAATCGAGAATCGAGGGCTTCGCCGTGGGTATTTTCGTTGATGCTCCAGAAGCGACAGGCTTCGCCAAAAGTGAGCTCGTTGCGGCGGTCGTCGTCGTACTTGCGCACGGCCACGGCGCTCAGGAGGTGAAGCAGCAGCTTGTCCTGCTCGCGGGACAAGCGCGCGGCGCTGTCTGCCTCCGGCGCCTCATCGCCTTGTTGCAGCTTGCGGACAATGTGGGCGCCCTCGCGGCTGAGAGAGTAGAGCTTTTGGCCCTTCTTGTCCAACCAATTACGGCGGACTAGGCCTTTGACTCCCATGATACTGCTCAGCACCTTGTTGGAATCGGGATACAGCTCGGCATAGCCTTTGAGGCCAAGCGTCTTGGGAAATTTTTTCCAGGATAAGACAATGAGGTCTTCCGCGCTAAAGGGCGATTTGCCTTCTTCTTCCAGCTGAAATGCAGCCAGCAGGATTTTTTCCGGTACCGTGGCGTCGGCAAGTGTGTTCACGCTGCGTACTCCGTTCTTAGGAATGAAAGAATCCCTTCCCCTCGCGGGGCCGGTGCGCCTTCCAGCGGAATCCCAAGGAAGATTTACGTTGCCGTATATCCACCAGGGGAATTGCCAGGCACAAGAAAACCAGGTTCAACGGCGTCCATCGCCTTGCCACGCAAGGCACCACCACCTAGCCTTCCTGGCCGATCCGACCGGAATTGCCGCGTCCATTTCATTCCCCTCGTCAGCTGCATCTCCTCCTTTCTGCGCAAAGCGGGAGGTCGGGGTTGGCAATTTACATTGTTCCTTCATGTTCGTCACCATCAAATTTCCCATTTTTCATAAATTCTCTCAGCAACACGGTGGCATAACTGCCCGCGGGCATGGAAAAGCACAGCCTTACGCCTTCGGGAACCGGATGGATTTCCAAATCGTCGATATAGATGAGATTTTTTCGGCGCGTTCCTTGCAGCAGTTTTCCAAATCCGTGAAAAGAAGACTGAGTCAGACCCGCAGCGGCTAACACCCGAGCTTCGCGCAGGGCGGCCTCGCCCTCGGCCTCCATCATCTTCCGCCCGAACATGGGACCGGTGGACACGGTTTCGCGGGCATCAAAACGTCCTTGCTCGCGCTCCAGGTCGTGGGCGATGAACAGCCCGCCATAGGGCCATTTGCTCATTCGGTCGCCTGGTAGGACGCGGCGAAAAAGGCCGTCGGTCAAACGGGTGTCCAGGTAATGATTGAACAGGACCGATTGAGCGGCCGAGAGGGCCAGGCGACGCATCCAGGGGGAGAGTCGCCCGAATTTTTTTCGTGGGCCGGGTTCATTCGCGGGGCCGCCAACTAGTTCCAAACCCAGCTGGACGGTCTCTCCCTCCCGCCCAAATCGCTGCGGGCCATAGTAGTTGGGCAGGCCTAAGCTTCGAATACGCTCCACTACCAAGGAAAGTATTTCCGAGCTGTTGGGATTTATGGCCCGGATGACTATTTGGAACCGATTGCCGTGCAAATGGCCGGGACGAAGCTTGTTGCCGTGACGATCTACCTTTAGCAACCGGATGCCTTCGCCTTCGAGGTTGGGCAAACGATCGGCAACGGATGCGGGCACGGATACCATTTGCCGAGTTACGGCGTGCCGATCTTTCATGCCCGCCGAGCCGACTTCGGCGGTGGAGATTTCGAGCCGGCGGGCGATTTGACGAATGAAGTATTCCGCCCCCAGGTCGCGCTTTTCTATCCAGAGATAAAGGAAGTCACCTTGGCCGCTGGGGGCATAGGCTGGAATTTCCTCGACCTCAAAATCTTCGGGGCTCTGTTTGATTTGACCGCCAATTCCTGGCAAGTCGGAGGTTAGCAAGAGAGGCGCGGATAGCGGATCAAAGGGCATAAGCGTTGCTTGCCTAAAAACGGAGCTTGCCGCGCGGGGGCGCGCATTCCAGAATCACATTCCTACAATAAAGTTCTATGGAAGTAACCGTCTTTAATCGTTTGCAAGATTGGTTAAACCGGAGTGGGGTTTCATTCACCGTCCTCCGCCATGAACCGGTTTTTACGAGCGAGCAAGCGGCGACCGTTCGGGGAGCCCCGTTGGCCAGCGGCGCCAAAGCCTTAGTCATGAAGGCGGGTGACGAATTTGTCCTTTTGGTCCTGCCGGCTGACCGCAAGCTCGACAGCCGTAAGGCACGCGATGCGTTGGCTGTCAAATCTCTCCGGTTCGCGACCAAGGAGGAAGTCCACCAGTTGACCGGCCTCCAGCCTGGTTCTATTCCACCTTTTGGAAGCCTCTTTCAACTGCCTACCTATTGCGACCCCGCGCTGGGAAGCAACGCCTCGATCAACTTTAATGCGGGCGATCATGCCATCTCGATTCAAATGAACTCCAACGATTTCGTCCAGGTAGAGAAGCCCAAGTTAATTACCATTACTTAGGCCGCAATCAAGCCAACGCGGATGCACTTCTCTCTTTAGAAATCATGGCACTTCGAAAGAACCGCTCCCAAGGCACCAAGGGGAGATACAAGCAAAGTGCATAAGGGGCGAAGAAGCCCAATTCCATGGATATACCGATGCCCACGTGAAAAGCCACGCCGAACCCCAGCGCGAGCTTGCGCGTCCAGGGGAGGGCCACCCAGAGCGGAAAACCCGCCTCCCAAGCCAACACGAAGTAGGTTAGCGCTCTGGTTAGCCACAAGGGAACGGCCATCTCCGCATAAGACCAGCGGGCCAGGGTGAGGTCGCTCATCACGTAATACAAGCTGTCGCCTGACCACCAGGTGCCTCCCATCAACTTGAACATGCCGTTCGTGAAATAGATCAGGATCATTTGCATAAAGAGGAGTCGGAGAACCCAAGGATAGATGAAAACAGGGCCGGTTTCCCCCGGACGCAATCGCCGCCAAGAGCGGTCCACGGACCAAGCGGCGCCGCAAGGGCTAATCATCAAGTAGAACAAGAGAATGCCGCGAATTTCATCGCCGGCGTTGTCGATGCACGAATTCAGTCCGGCGAAAGAGCTGGACAACACCCAAGAGATCAAGGCGCTGGATCGGGTGAAGAGCCCGATCAAGAGGCAAAAGGTTGCCGCCACCCAGAGCCAAAGCGCGGCTTGAAGTATTGCCGGGTTTTCAATCCCTTTTAAGAGGGACCAGCGCCAAAAAGGCGCGCTCGTGTAAAATTCAAAAATGGATGGATCGCCGAGACTGTTTCCGCCAAAGAATACCTCGAGGTTAGGCAAATAGGTGAGAAAAATATCCAGGAGAAGAAAGCCGGCCAGGCCGATACGCATAGCTGCCAGCCGCTCGGCTCGCACCGGCATGGTCCACCAGCGCGATCGGCACAAGGGCCAAGGAAACCAGGGTTTCCACCCGACAACGATCCCTTCATTCAGCATGGCGCGCTTCTCGCTGCCGAAGACTTTCGAAACGGCCAACGACGGGATTAAACATTTCCACCGGCAAGAGCCTGTCCTCCCACACCGCGCCGGGCTGCCAGCGGGCCACGGGGTGCCATTCGGGCCCTCGCCAGGTCCAAGGCGAAGGCGCCTCTTCCGATAGAGGCACTCGATAAATCCGAGCCCACAGGATCACCTGTCGCGGTTCCGGCAGCTCGGGGTATTCCTTCAATAGTCGGCGTAGCCGCCAGTTCAGGTAGGCATGCATCAATTGCCAGCGATCTCGGACTCGACTCTCGATATCCTCGCGCCAAACATCAACTACGGTGTCCGGTTTCTCGTCGGCTGAAGTAGGAGAGATGTCAATGCACGATTCGTAACGTCGCAATCGGAAGTGACCAATTCTTAGGTAGTGCTGCGTGTTGCGAGGTTCGTTATCGGAAAGAAGAATCCAGGCGGATCGCGAGTGATGGCGCCAGACCGCATCAGGCGGGGAGGGTATGTTCTTTGGGGACCCGTAGCCTATTGCTTTGGTCCACAATACTTGGATTTGATTTTCTAAACCTTCCCGGTCAAAAAAGTCTTTTCCCCAGGCGACGGCTCCTAGAGTTATTTGGTCAAGAAATTGCCCGGCTCCGAACGGGGCCAGCTGCTGGGATATCGAAGGCACGGACGATGGATCGTCCTCCCAACAAAATTCCACGGCGACGAAAGGGACAATGTCGGTGACATTGGGAGCGAAGAGGGACCAGTTTTGCGGCTGGCCGGTCAATTCGGACCAGCGTGAAGTCACCTGGGTAAGGGATCGTTCGGCATTCGCCACGGGGCCTTTGGCCTCACCCCAGTCTGGAGCGACGTTCTGTACGATCCGTTGCTTTGCCCAATTCTCGCGCGCTTTCGGCAATAGACTTATTATGTTGGAGGAGAACAAAAAGAAAAGCTGCCAGAGGATGAATAACCCGAGGAAGGCTCGGGCGGCCATCGGGGTCGGCCGGGAGGACTGGTCATTCATGAAATTGCATTCTTGCTTTTTTGCCAAAGAGCGAGCGTGGACGGTTGACCGAGAATGCGGACGAGATATTGTCTGCCGAGCTTCCAACCCACATCCACTGCGGACTCCTTCAAAGCGGACATATCGCTGACGAGCAAGACAGCACGGCCTTCCGGCCGCAAAACACGATCCAGCTGAGCCACCAGGCGGCGATAAAAAACACGCATCCCTTCGGGGCGCTTCAATTGTATGCCAAAGGGCGGATTCGAGATAATGCAATCAACGGTTCCGGCCGCGAACGGTAAGCGTGTGGCATCCCAACGCAGGAGACCGGTTTCGCCGTATCGGGCTAAGTTCGATCGGGCCGACCGGAGCGCCCGAGAATCAACATCACCCCCCACTACTACCGGTTGCCGGCCAGTCCGCGACGAGGTGGAGCCACGCCAAGTTTCCCATAATTCAGCCAAGATCGTGCCCGCGCCGCAAGTGGGGTCGAGGAGCATTTGCCCAGGCTGGGGATGGGCGAGGCGAATCATGGCCGCCGCCACCGTTGGCCGTAAGGACGCCGGGCCGCCGCTCGATAGCTCAACTGGTCGGTCCCCCAAGCCAAAAGAAAAACATCTTCAGTTGTGCGCAGATTCAGCAAATGATGAGAAATCTCATCAACTCGAAAGACGACGGAACCGTCTAACTTTTTTTTAATCTCCGCGCTCAATTCGTCGGCGATTTCATCGGCCGCGATGGCTTCCAAGCCCGGCACGACCATAGCATACAAGGCAGGCAAAGGAGGCGAATTAGCGTGCATTTTTCGCATGAATGAATGTACATCAACTGATGAACCGATATATACTATTCTCCTCTTGTAGCCTTGGCCGGCACCGTTATACTTATCAACTCTTGCGGATAAAATCTGGGGAGCGCGAACGCAACTCTAAGAAGCGGGGCGCGAAAAGTAATCGGGAGATTTGCATGATCGACTTGAAAGCAATGCTGGTGGAACGGGAGGATTGCGACGCCGGGACTGTTCAACAATTGCGAAACGCTTTGGCTCAGGGCGGCAACCAATATCGCACGCTGCGAGATATCACCGAAGTGGTCGAGAAGAAAGCCGAAACCGCCACCGGGACGGCTGCCAAGCGCTGGCAGCTGAAGTTGGGAATCTCGCTATTTTTTTTGGGCCATCTTTCCGAGGCTATCGACCATCTCAAGCAAGCCGAGGGCGCCTTGGCCAATTTCTACCTGGGCCGGGCCTTGGCCGATCGCTTGGAATACGACGAAGCCATCAAGGCCTTTGAGCGCGCGGAAAAGTCCGGCTACACGGCCAGCCAGGTTCATTTGCAGAAAGCCGGCATCCTCCGGCAAAAAGGAGACTTGGCTCAGGCTCGCGTCGTCCTCCAAAAGCTGGAAGACCAAGCCTCCCATAGCGCCGAATACCATTTTCAATTGGCCAGCTGCTATCTGGTCGAAGGCGAGCGGGCGCCGGCCATCAAGCATTTGGAGAGGGCGGTGGAGCTGGATCCCAGTCACACCGGCGCCCTCTTCCAGCTGGGCCACGCCAACGACCTGGTAGGCAATGACGATGAGGCCATTTCTTACTATGAGCGCTGCCTGAACCATCCTCCCGTTCACGTCGGCGTGCTCATGAATCTGGGCGTGCTTTATGAGGACAGCGACAAATACTCCAAGGCGGTCGAGTGCTTCCGGCGAGTGTTGTATGCGAACCCGGCCGACGACCAGGCCCGGCTGTTCTTGAAAGATGCTCAGGCGTCTTTGACCATGTATTACAGTCCGGAAGAGGAACACGCCTTTAGCCGGTTCAGCCAGGTCTTGGAAATTCCCGTGACGGATTTCGAGCTATCCGTCCGCAGCCGAAACTGCCTGAAGAAAATCAACATTCGCTCGCTCGGCGACCTGACGCGGGTTTCCGAACAACATCTCCTGAGCAGCAAGAATTTTGGCGAAACGTCGCTCTTGGAAATTAAGGAAATGATGGCCTCGAAGGGATTGCACCTGGGCCAATCGCTGGAAGATGGCGCCGAGGCGGAAGTCCGTTACCGGCCGCAGCAGCCGCTGAGCCCCGAGGAGCAGGCCGTTCTGAACAAACCGGTGAGCGATCTTAACTTATCCGTTCGCGCCCGCAAGTGCATGAACCGGCTGGGAATCAACATCCTGGGCGAGCTGATTCAGCGCACCGGGGACGAGCTATTGGAATCCAAAAACTTTGGCATGACTTCGCTCACCGAAGTGCGTGAGAAATTAGCGCAGCTGGGGCTGACGCTGCGAGGAGATTAGCTGATCTGGTGAGTGGTGAGTAAGTGAGTGGTGAGTGGTCAGTTGCGCTAAAGCGAATTTAAGGATTCCGCGAGCGCGGAACGATAAATCCTTGATGGTTACCACTCACCACTCATCAACCAAGAATCATGTCTATCCGTTTCACCGTGGAGCATAGGGACGGCAGTGCCCGCGTGGGGCGATTGGAAACCGGTCACGGCACGGTGGAGACGCCGGTCTTCATGCCGGTGGGCACGCAGGCGACGGTCAAGGGTCTGACGCCGGATCAACTGCGCGAGGCCGGCGCTCAGATGGTCCTGGCCAACACTTACCACCTTGCTTTGCGGCCGGGGGACGATCTCATCGCCGAGTTGGGTGGACTGCACCGCTTCATGGATTGGCCGGGTCCGATTCTGACAGATAGCGGTGGATACCAGGTTTATAGTCTCGCCCTCAATTGTCGCATCACCGATGAGACCGCGATTTTTCGCTCTCACATTGACGGCACGCAACTGGAGCTTAGCCCGGAAAAGGCAATCGCCATTCAGGAGAATCTCGGCTCGGATATCGCCATGTGCCTGGATGAGTGCCCCGCCTCGAATTCATCCCCGGAGATATTGCGCGAGGCCGTGCGCCGCACGATCCTCTGGGCGGAGCGCTGCCGGGCCTGTCATCGTCGAGGCGATCAGGCTCTGTTTGCCATTGTGCAGGGTGGCACGGACCTGGAGCTGCGAGCATCATGCGCCAAGGCCTTAACGAAATTGGATTTTCCCGGATATGCTTTGGGCGGATTTAGCGTGGGTGAAACGCCCGAACAAATGCTGGCGGTGTTGCCGGCAGTGACAGAGGTGTTGCCGGCAGATCGGCCCCGCTATCTGATGGGGGTGGGAAGGCCGGAGGACATCTTGGCAGCCGTCGCCAGCGGCTTGGACATGTTCGATTGCGTTTTGCCGACCCGGAATGGCCGAAATGCGTCGGCTTTTACTGGTGAGGGCGCCATTCGCCTGAGAAATGCCTGCCACAAGCGAGATTCCGCGCCGATCGAGTCCGATTGTCAGTGTTACACCTGCCGCCATTTTAGCCGGGGATATTTACACCACCTGTTCCTGGCCAACGAAATGTTGGCGCCGATTTTGCTGTCGCTCCATAATGTGGCCAACTATTGCCGGCTAATGGCGGACATTCGGCAGGCGATCCGCGAGCGGCGCTTCGCCCAGTTTCGCGCGGTCCGCCTTGCCCGTTGGGGGATAAGCCTTTAAGATACACCCTTTGCTATTCACCATCGCTGGCGGCTTGCCCATGCTTGCGGCTTAGCGAATTTCAACAAGAAATGTCATCATGCTCATCGGCTTACTACTTGCCGTCGAGGAAACCGCCAAACAATCAGATGCCCCCGGTTGGTTTGGGCTGCTTCCCTTCGCGGCCATTGCGGTGCTATTTTATTTTTTGATGATCGCCCCCATGCGGCGACAAGAAAAGCAACGCCAAGCCTTGGTCTCCACACTTAAGAAGAACGACAAGATCATCAACTCGGGCGGCATCATCGGCATAGTCGATTCGGTCAAGGAAAAGGAAAACGAAGTCGTCCTCAAGGGCGGGCTGCGCGTGACCAAGGCCAGCATCGTGCAGATCGTGTCGGAGGACACGAGCAAGGAACAAAAAGAAGGCGGGGCGTAAGGAACCAGCCCCAAAACTTCCCTAGTGGAGAGCCAAGTTTTTTTGGGTGGCACGCCCTGAGGCTTTGCGAAGGGCGTGAAGACCTTTGCAATGACCCCACGCCCTTCGAAGACTCAGAGCGTGCCACCCGCGCCGGAAGGCTAAAGAGGTTCTTTGATTTTCGCCGCCGCCTCTGTTCCAGGTGCCCAAGCGTCCGCATCCGGTTTCTTCCGTTTCCGTTTTCTTTTCCTGGGCTTGATGGCGCCTTGGGTCAGAATCCAGCCGACCCGGC
>WNFC01032377.1_pt1 | contig 10547 bp, 12 predicted proteins | sample 5400541 | NCBI WGS metagenome assembly WNFC01 (sample SAMN13153342, study PRJNA577476) | soil metagenome | isolation source: 120 cm saprolite under Douglas fir tree site 2 hole 2 replicate 1 | place: USA:California | collected 2015-04-18
CGATGGTGATCGGCAACACGCCCCAGGTCACGACGTCACTCTTCGCGCCACAGTACACGATGGCCGCGGTGATCGCCAACGAGTTCGGCGAGGCGGCCGACAACCTGCACCTCGAGGCGCTGGTGGAGATCGGGCTCGTGCTCTTCATCATCACGCTGGCGGTCAACACGCTATCGCGTGCGTTCATCTGGTCGCTCGGACGCCAGGGACGGCCGCGGCGCCCGTCCCGCGCCACGGCGCTCGCGAGGAAGGCGGCCTGATGCGCGACCGCTGGCGCCGCTTCATGTCACACCTCATCGTCGTGCTCTGTGCCGGCGCGGTGCTCTTGACGCTGGTGCCGCTGGCGCTGGTACTGTTCTACGTGATCACGCAGGGCATCTCGTCGCTCAACTGGGCGTTCTTCGCGCACACGCCGAGGCCGGCCGGCGAGCCGGGAGGTGGCATGGCCAACGGGATCGTCGGCTCGCTGATGGTCACCGGGCTGGGCGCGCTCCTCGCCATTCCGGTCGGCGTGACGGCAGGTGTCTACGCGGCCGAGTATCGCGGCACGCGGCTGGCGGCCACGGTCCGCTTCGCGGCGGACACGCTCAACGGCGTCCCGTCGATCGTGGTCGGCGTGTTCGCGTACGGCATCGCGGTGCTGCCGTTCCATCACTTCTCGGCGTTCGCCGGCGGCTTCGCGCTGGGCATCATGATGCTGCCGCTGGTCATGCGGACGACCGAGGAACTGCTGCTGCTGGTGCCGCATTCGCTGCGTGAAGGAGCGCTCGCGCTGGGGGCGACGCGCGCGCACGCGGTGCTGACCGTGGTGCTGCCGGCGGCGCTGCCGGGCATCCTGACCGGCATTCTGCTGGCGCTGGCCCGCGTCGCCGGCGAGACGGCGCCGCTGCTCTTCACCGCGATGAACAACGCCTACTTCAGCACCGATCCCGGCCAGCCGATCTCGACGCTGACCGTGCAGGTCTACACCTACGCGACCTCGCCCTACCCGGAATGGCACCGCCAGGCCTGGGCCGGCGCGCTGGTCCTGGTCGCGATGGTGCTAACTTGTTCGGTGCTCGCACGGTTCGCGACGGCGCGGATGGAGCGCATGCACCGTGGGAGCTGAGAGTGGATGCACCGTGGGAGGTGAGAGCGCATGCACTGTGGGAGCCGAGATGCGCGAGGTTAACGCGCAATTAACACGCGCGTCATATCCATGAGAACTGCGGCGACTACTCTCGCAGTCGTGCCACCACCACGGGTCCTTGTCGTCGAGGACGAGCAGGACATCGCCGGGCTGATCAAACATACGCTGGAGCGGTCGGGCGATGCGTCGGTTGAAATCGTCGCACGGGGAGACGAGGCGCTCCGGTCCATCGCCGGGCGGCCGCCCGATCTCGTCATCCTGGATCTCAACCTGCCGATCGTCGGCGGCGATGAGGTCTGCCGGATCCTGCGCCAGCGTCCCGAGACGCGCCACCTCCCGATCATCATGTTGACGGCGCGGACATCCGAGTCCGATCGGGTCAGCGGCCTCGACCTGGGGGCCGACGACTACATGACGAAGCCGTTCAGCCTGCGGGAACTCGGCGCGCGCGTGCGCGCTGTCCTGCGACGGCGCCAGCCGGCGGCGGCGGTGCGGGAGATCGGGTATCGCGGCAGACACCTCGTCGCCGACTTCGACGCGGTCTCCATCGCGGTGGACGCAGCGCCGGTGCGCCTGACGCGCCGGGAATTCGAGCTCCTCCGCTTCCTCGTGGAAAACCGGAACCGCGTGCTGTCGAGAGATCGCCTGCTCGAGCGGGTGTGGGGCTACGACCGGTTCATCGAAACCCGGTCGGTCGACGTGCACGTGGGACGGTTGCGCGCCAAGCTCGGCGCGGCGGGACAACAGATCGAGACCGTCATCGGCCTCGGCTACCGGTTCAACGAATAGCCCATCCCCGGTTCTCGAGCTCGTCGATCTGCAGATTGAAGATGGTCAGCGCGCGCTCCACGCGGTGCCAGTCCGTGTAGCACACCTGCTTCAGCACCCGGTCGTCCTGCTCTTCGCGCACCTCCCAGCCGGCGCCGCCTCGCTCCTGGATGGAGAACTTCCGGGTGTGACCTTCTTGACGCAGCTCTTTGGCAAACATGATGGCGATCGATCTGTACCTCAGAGAGGGCGCCCGGCATGTAACAAGTGCGTAACATTAAGGAGGGCATTAGCCCCAATCGCAAGCTGATGCGTGAAATTACTCACCCGTTACGGCTGAACAGCGGGAATGTCACCCGGCAGGGGTATAACGATCGGCATGTCCTACACCGTTACACTGTGGTGCGGCTGCGTGGTGTGCGTCTCGTGCCACCTGAAGACGCGGATAGCGCAATCGCGCGTCCTAGAGGAGCGCGGGAGGATCACCAGGTAGTCTTCCGAGAGGTAGCGCTCGCGCACTCTCGTCATCGCGGCGGCGCAGCGGGCGACGACACGGCGTACCTCGGCCTCGGCCTTCGCTTCGAGCGCCTCGTTCTCGATGGAGGTCTGACTGGCCGCGATCAGATCGGCCCACGATCCGCAGAATGGACGGTGCAGGGACAGCGACACGACGCCGTAGTCGAAGAACTTCAAACGGGGACGGAAGCCATCGATCGCGCCCATGCCGACCTGATCGCCTTCGATGACGAGCGGCGGCGTCTGGTACTGCAGGTAGGACGAGGGGGCGCGAGCGGCCAGGCGCGCTTCGGCACCGGCGCCGGTCGTGGCGCGCAGGCGGACGAGATCGATCTGGTCCGCGACGTCGTACAGGTAGAAGGCGGTGAGCGTCCCGGCTTCGATTTCCATCAGCAGCGCGCCGCGCCGCAGGGCGACAGCCCAGTATGCCTCAGCGCGTCACGCAGCGGCGGTGGAAACCCTCACCAGAGCACCTTCACGCCGAGCTGCAGCTGACGTGGATCGGACGTCGAGGTGATGGTCCCGAACGCGCCGGAGCTGCGGTTCCCGCTGGGCGCCCGGAAGTTGGTGCGGTTGAACAGATTGAAGACTTCGAGGCGCAACTCGAGCCGCGCGCTGCCGGCCACGGGGACCTGCTTGCTGGCCGCGAGATCTCGGGACGCTCACGCAGGACTTGTCGAACCAGTTGCCGATCGTCTGTGCGCCGCCCTGGGCGTACGGCGCGCAGGTCACGTTGGGCCGGTAGTTGTTCGCGCCGCGGAAGTCCTGCGCGATGCCCGAGACGACAAAGGTCGCGCCAGGCGTGTACGTGAAGGTGACCGGCTCGCCGGCGAACACGCTGTCGATCCCGGCGATTTGCCAGCCGCCGATCAGCGCCTCCACCAGCGGAGGCCCATCCGTGGCCCACCGGCGTCCTCTGCCCAAGGGCAGCGACCAGACGAAGCTGGTGGTGCTGTTGTACGGCTGGTGGTAGTTCGACAGGCCGAAATCGGCGGCGAGATTGCGGAAGTCCTGCGGCGCCGGAAAGTTCCCGTTCGAGTTCTCGAGCGACTGCGCGCCGTTGTCATTCGTTTCCGAGAGCGTCAACGAGCTCAGGACCGTCAGGCTGCCGCGCACCCGCCATTCGAACTTGGCCTGCAGCGCCTTGTAGCGCGACTTCCCGCCGTTGAAGGCGTAGGTGATGTCGGAGAAAGCGGGGTTGGGACGGCGATCCTGCAGCGGGATCGTACCCGCGGCATTGTTCGGGGCCGCCTGGTTGTAGTTGGCGAAGAGCAGCAGGCCGTCGGCGCGGTTCCCCACGTAGGCGACGTCGACGAGCATCGTATTCATGAGGGCGCGTTGCGCCGAAATGAACCAGCTCTGAACGGGGCTGGAGTGATAATCGCGCGGCATGTAGGTGATGTTCGCGGTCAACGGATTGAACCGCGACGGATCCGCCAGCCCGGCCGGATAGCCCTGCTCCGCCGGTACGAAGGCCGGCGCCGTGGGCACCGTCTGGTTGACGACCGCGTTCACGACCTGCGGCCCGTTGATCGGCAGCAGGTCGCCGCCGCCGGCGCGGTTGAAGTGCACGTAGCTCACGCCGTAGCCGCCGCGCACGACCGTGCCCGGCGCCACCGTGTAGGCGAACCCGAGCCGCGGCCCGAAGTTGTTGCGGTCGGGATTGACGAGCGCCCTGTCGTATATCGATCCGCTCTTGGCAAGGATCATGGTGTTCGTCGCGGGATCGAAATTCGACAAGGTGTTGTGCGCTTCCCAATTGGGCGTCGAGTACTCGTAGCGGATCCCCAGGTTCAGCGTCAGCCGGTTCGTCGCGCGCCAGTCGTCCTGGATGTACGCGAAGTGCATGTTGCGGCGGAGATCGGCGACGAGCACGCTGCTGAGCGCGTACTGGGCGCGCAGTCCCAGCATGAAATCCGCGAGGTTGTACAGGTTGCTGGCCGCGGCGCCCGCAGGACGCGTGAACGAGCCGTTGTAGGTATCGCGGCCGTAGAGCGGGTTGACGTCCTGCACTTGGGTGTTGATGCGCTGAAACTCATAGCCCGTTTTGAAGGAGTGCGACCGCCTCGCCCAGGTGTAATTCACCTTGGGATTGAACACCGTCGGGTACTGCCACTGCGGGTTCGTCGCCTGCCGCCCGAGGTCGGAGTAGCCGGTGATGAGCTGGGTCGGCAGACCGCCGGCGATGCGGTTGTTGGCCGGCAGTCCGGAGAGCCCGAACTGCTCGAGGGCGCTCTGGGAGCCGAGTCCTGGCGGATTCTTCCCCGCCTGCGTCCACGAGTAGCCGAAGCGCGTCTCGAGCAGTGACGATCCGCCAATCCACGTCGAGCCCACGACGAACTGCTTGTTGCGGCTGGTCGAACGTCGTCAGACTCCGCCAGCCGTATCGGCCGAACAGCGACACGTTACGGGTCGCCTGCACGTCGACTTTGGCGCCCGCCTTGTTGGAGTTGGCGGTCAGCTCCTGGATCGTCGAATAGTTGTTGCTGTTGCCCGGTGCGGTCGTGTCGGGCAGCGCCGACAGAACCTGGCGCGCGAACGCCGTCAACGGCACCGCGGTGCCGGAGGGATAGACCACGCCGGTCCGCGGGTCGCGCACGTCGAGCGACAGGATCCCCTGGCGCTGCAGCGGCGTCGCGATGCTCGAGATCGCCGTGACCTTCCGCGTCTGCCGGAGCCCCTCATAGTCGCCAAAGAAGAAGGCCTTGTTCCTGACCAGCGGTCCGCCGAGCACGCCGCCGAACTGGTTCTTGTCCAGCGTCGGCTTGCCGTTGGCCGGCTTGAAGAACCCGGTCGCGTTCATCGACGTGTTGCGCAGGAACTCCCAGCCGCTTCCCTGCAGGCGGTTGGTGCCGCTGCGATAGTTGACGTTGATGGTCGCCCCGGCGGCCCGCCCGTACTCGGCGCTCATGTTGTTGGTGACGACCTTGAACTCCCCTATCGCGTCCGGCGCCGGCTGCATGACCTGGTTCGAGAAGCCCTGGTTGCTGGTGCCGTAGGCGTTGTTGTCGACGCCGTCGATGAGAAAGTTGTTGAACGTGCTGCGAAGGCCGTTGACGTTGAACGCCCCCTCGCGCGGCGTGTTCCCCGTTGTGAGCGCCGAGGACGCGAGCTTCACGCCCGTCGTGAGCAGCGCCAGCGACGAGTACTCGCGGCCGTTGAGGGGCAGCGCACGGGTCTGATCGCCGGTGATGACCTGGCCGCGCTGGCTGGAGTCGGTCTCCACGAGCGGGGAGGCCGCGCTGACCTCGACCTTTTCGGTGAGCTGGCCCACCGCCATCTGGAGATCGACGCGGAGCCGCGCGCCGACCTGGACCTGCACGTTGTCGACGAGCGCCATCGCGAAGCCGGTCTTCTCGGCCGTCACCAGGTACGAGCCGGGCCGCACGGCGGGAAACTCAAAGTTGCCGTCGGCGGCGGACAGCTTGAGAAGAGAGATCGCCGTCCCGCTGTTCGTCAGCGTCACCTTCGCGCCGGGGACCACGGCGCCCGACGTGTCGCGGACCGTGCCCACCACCGAGGCCGTGTCGAACTGTGCCGCGGCCGGCGCCACGCCTACGAGAAGCGCCAGGAAGAACAGCGATCCACACAACCACGCGACTCGCATGAACACCTCGAGAGGATAACCGATTTCGCACCCGAGGTTAGCGATGCGATGTGACAATGCCGTGACGTGGACGCGCGCGCCCGCGCGCGGTAGTCCACGACTCGTCGCGGTAGAGGGTGATGGCGATGTTCACGTTGTCTTTCAGGGCGGCCTTGATCGACATCCAGTCCTTCTTCGCACGTACGAGCGTCTTCCACGAGTAGAGATGCCGGGGTCTGTGGAAGTCGCTGTTGGCGATGTACGGGAAGTGTTTCAGGCTGGTGACCGGGAACAGGTCGTCGCGGTTGGCGGCCTCCCAGACGTCCACCAGATCGACCAGCTCGTCGCGGTGATCCCACAGGTAACACGCGCTGATCTCGACGCGCCTCGTCGTCCGGTGATGCGGATGACACGCGACGCTCAGCGCACCCTGACGGCGGATCTCCGCCAGGACCTCGTACGGGGACTGGTCGGCGCTGATGAAGCTGCGAATCCCCAGCGCGACGATGTGGGCGTTCTTCTTCGCGCGGAGGTGGTTCCGGGTGATCTCCGCCCCCGGCAGCACCAGCATGCCGTACAGGCGTCGCGCGCGGACGGCCTCTTCAGCAATTTCCCCGAGGTAGTCGGCAAATGATTCTTCGGTGACCGAGTACCGCCGGAGGCCGAACGTTGCGATCCGCCCGGCGCGCGCGAGCAGATCCTGTTTCCGCAGGATGTGATCGGTAATCGCGATGACGTCGAAGGCTCCCGTCTGTCCGTACAGATCGATCAGCTCGCGCACGCTCAGCCGTCCGTCGCTCCATGTGGTGTGGGTATGAAAATCGCACAGGAGAAAGGGCTCGTAGCCCGGCATCTCAGAGTCTGACGTCCTCATGCACGAGATCCTTCGGCCGGTAGTGGACCGTTTCCCACCAGAAATTGCGCACGTACAGGCGGAACACCTTGCCGCGGCCGAGCGCCTTGTAGCGGCGGGCGGAGGTGTAGATGTAGCACCCGTTGTTCAACTCGACCGTCCCGATCGCCGCCAGACGCCGTCCGAGGTTGGTGTCCTCGCCGTGAAACTCGATGGACGTGTCGAAGCCGCCGATGGCCTCGAGCGCGGCGCGGCGCAGGGCGAAATTACCGCCGTAGAGCAGCGCTCCGACTCTCAGGACGTCGTGGGCCACGAACTGGGCGAACGGCGCCAGCGTGTAGTCGTAGACCCGCGCCCCGGCCACGCCGATCCAGTCCCGGTCGTAGAAGCGGTAGGGACGGGTCACCGCAACCGTCTGCGGCGACCGCAGGAACCGGCGCTCCATGCGCTCGACGAGCATGAGCGGCGGCCGGCAATCCGCGTCGATGTACACCAGGATCTCGCCGCTGGCCGCCTCGAAGCCCGCCGCCCTCGCCTTGACCAGCCCTTTCTCCGGCTCGTCGACGACCGTCACGCCGGGGAAGCGCTCGGCGACCGCTCGCGTGCCGTCCGTGCTCGCGTTGTTCACCACGATCACTTCGTCAGGCACCCGCGTCTGGGCAAATAGCGCGTGCAATGCTCCCGCCAGCGGTCGAGGTCATCATTCGTCTCCTCGATCGGCGTGCGTCTCGATTGGCGGAACCGCGGCCGGCGCCCGGTGATCGGCCCGGGAGTGCGCGAGGTGCGTATCGCGGGACATCCGCCCACGGCGCCACTCCACCCGGAAGTAACAAACCGACCACCGGCCACCGGCCGTCGCGAGGAGGTTCGCACTCCGCCGTGTCGCGGCGGCGACAGGCGGGTTTCCACACGGTTAACTTTGTCAGCCGTGAAGGATCATCCACGCGCCAAGCGCGAGGAGCAGCAGCGACACGAGCCGGCGAAAGGTCCGCTCGGGCATGCGCCTCAGGACGCGGTTTCCTGCAAGGGTGCCGGCGCCCACGCCTACCGCCGCGATGGCGATGAGAGGCCAGATTCCGCGCAGCGCCGTCCATTCGGTCGCCAGGTAAACCGGCATCCGTGCGCCATCGACGACCAAACCCACGGCGGTGGCGGTCGCGACGAATGTCTGCCGGTTCCCCTCGAACGCCAGCAGAGCCGCCGACCGGATGCCTCCCTGGTTGCCGACCAGCCCGCCAAGGGCGCCCGACACGGCGCCCGCCAGCCACGCCGCGCGGCGCCCGAACCGCACGTGCTGCATCAGGCCCGAAAGCTCGGAGATGCCGACGAACACCAGCAGACACCCCAGGACCGTCCCAAGCGCCCGGCTCGAGGCGTAGGCGTGCAGGAGCGCGCCCGCGAGGCCGCCCGCCGCGCTGGTCAGGCCGAACCACAGGAAGATGCGGCGGTCGACGTGACCGCGCAGGAGCCAGAATCTGATCGCGGTGCCGATTACATGGGGAATGGAGACCGCGGCCACGGCGAGCTTCGTCCCCAGCCGCCAGGCCAGCAGCGGCGTCAGCAGGCTGCCGATGCCGAAGCCCGCCACTGAGGCGACGATGCCGGCAAGGCCAGCCGCCATCCCGACCGCGATCTCAAACCACATCCCGTCAGTTTAAGATCGGACCATGAACGATGTGCTCGCACTGATCTTGGGAGGCGGACGCGGAACCCGCCTGTACCCGCTCACGCACATGCGATCGAAGCCGGCCGTGCCGATCGGAGGGAAGTACCGCCTGATCGACATTCCCATCAGCAACTGCCTCCACGCCGGGCTCAAGAAGATCTTCGTGCTGACGCAGTTCAACTCGGCGTCTCTCAACCGGCACGTCGCGCAGACCTACCGGCTGGATCTGTTCTCCGACGGCTTCGTCGAAGTGCTCGCCGCCGAGCAGACGCCGGACAACTCTGACTGGTTCCAGGGAACGGCGGATGCGGTGCGGCAGGGCGCGCGCCATTTCGCGGGGCACGACGCGGACTACTACCTGATCCTCGCCGGCGATCACCTCTACCGCATGGACTTCTGCGAGCTGATTGACGCGCACATCGAGAGCCAGTCCGACATCACGATCGCCGCGCAGCCGGTGAGTGCGGCCGATGCGAGCGACATGGGCATCTTCCGGTTCGACGGCCTGGGCCATATCAACGGCTTCGAGGAAAAGCCGAACCCGGCGCGGCTCGCCGAGATGAAGAGCAGCGCCCCGCGCGGCGCGGCGATCGGCGGCCTGACCACGGACAAGCCGTTCGTCGCGTCGATGGGCATCTACGTGTTCTCCCGGGACATCCTCCTCGACATCCTGAAACGGCCGGGGATCGACTTCGGCAAGGAGATCATCCCGGCGGCGCTCGGCACGCTCAGCGTGCACGCGTACCTCTATCGCGGCTACTGGGCCGACGTCGGCACAATCGCGGCCTTCTACAACGCCAACATCCAGCTGACGGGGCGCGGCGCGCCGTTCAACTTCTTCCACCCGCACCGCCCCATTTACACGCACCCCCGGTTCCTGCCGGCGACGTGGGCGTACGACTGCCGCATCGACAGTTCGATCGTCGCGGAGGGGTGCTACCTGGACACCTGCGAAATTCGCGACTCCGTTGTCGGCATCCGGACGCACGTCGACCCGGGGGCAAGGATCACGCGCTCGGTCCTGCTCGGCGCGGACTACTACCGGAACGAAGATGCGGGCTCCGGCGAGGTGAATCTCGGCATCGGCAGGGACGTCGTCCTCGACGGCGTCATCGTGGACAAGAACGCCCGGATTGCGGACGGAGTGCGCCTGGTGAACGAGGACGGGGCGAGGCACGCCGACGGCGACGGCTGGTTCATCCGCGACGGGATCATCGTCGTGCCGAAGGGGGCCGTCGTGCGCAGCGGCGTGGCCGCTACGACGAAGTGAAGCCAAGGGGCCTGAAGAGTCCGTCCGTTGCAAAAACGGACGATTGCAAACCTTTGCCGCGATCTCCCGTCTAACGGCAGGAGGATGAATGAGGGACAACCCGGACGGGAGGTCCCATGTTTGCGGTCGCGTCGCTCGTTCTGTCCACCGCGCTCGCGTGTGCACCACTGAGCGAAAGCGCGGCGCTCGAGTCTCCCTACCGGCACGTGCGGTCGCAGGATCGGTCGGTCCAGTACCTCCTGAAGCGCGGGTTCACGCACTCCCCTACCTTCGCGCACCTGATGGCGTGCCTGGAGCACAGCGACGTTATCGTCTACGTCGAGGAGGTGCCGCGGTTGCCCGGCGCGCTGGCGGGACGGATGATGATGGCGCCCACCGCACATGGACACCGGTACGTGCGCATCGAGATCGCGCTGCGCGGCACGCCCGACGAGTCGATCGCCGTGCTCGGGCACGAGCTGCAGCACGCGATTGAAGTAGCCCAGGAGATCGCCGTCGAAGACCAGGCCACGCTGACGGCCTTGTACCGGCGGATCGGGGTGCGCAGCGGCGATGGCGGCGATCACGTGTACGAGACGTTGGCGGCGCAGCAGATCGGACGGATGGTGCGGAAAGAGCTCGTCGCGTAATCGGAGATCGGCGTGCTGGATGAGCAACCGCGCGCTAGCCGCCGAGCACACGCAGCATCTTCGGGGTCGCGAACCAGCGCAGCATGCCGCCCCCCTTGGGCGGCAGCATATCGAAGTCGATCCGGCAGAT
>WNFC01039916.1_pt1 | contig 10547 bp, 11 predicted proteins | sample 5400541 | NCBI WGS metagenome assembly WNFC01 (sample SAMN13153342, study PRJNA577476) | soil metagenome | isolation source: 120 cm saprolite under Douglas fir tree site 2 hole 2 replicate 1 | place: USA:California | collected 2015-04-18
CGCGCGGGACGCTCCGCCGATCGGGTCGAGCGGCTCGACCGAGAAGCCGCGGTACGAGCTCACCTCGCAGCCCGTGGCCGCGGCGCCGTCGGCGTCGTCGTCGCTCACGATCAAGACCGGCGCCTCGTCACCTGCGAGCAGAGCCAAGGGCGGGAGGCTGAACGGATTCGGGCCGCTGTCGATCTCTGCGGCGAAGCCCGTCAGCCACGCGACGGTCGCCGGCTTGCTCGCCAGGAGCGCCTCCGCTCCTGCCCGCCGGGCGACGTCGAGCGCGCGCAGCCGCCGCTCCATCAGAAGGTCACCGTCACGCCGCCGTCGACCGTCAGAACCTGTCCGGTCACGTACGAGTTCTCAGAGCTCGCGAGCCAGGCGACCTGGGCTGCGATCTCGGACGGTTGTGCGTACCGGCGCATCGGCAGCTTGCCGTAGCGCACGTAGACGTCGTTGAACCATTCGCTGTCGAGCTCGTTGACGCCGTCGACGACCGACATGCGGGTCGCGACGAATCCCGGCGCGATTGCGTTGACCAGCACGCCGTGCCGTGAGAGCTCGATCGCGAGCGTGCGCGTCGCCTGGTCGAGCCCGCCCTTGGCGGCGTCGTACGAGAGCGCCAGCTCCTCTCCGAAGCGGCCGTGGATCGACGTGATGTTCACGATGCGCCCGTAGCCGCGGTCGATCATCCCGCGAGCGGCCCGCGTAGCGAGGAAGATCGGCGCGTCGAGGTTGACGGCGAGCACGCGGCGATAGGACGCGAGGCTCAACTCGACCGCCAGCGCGGGCTCGAAGACGCCGGCGTTGTTGACGAGAACGTCGAGCGGCCCGATCTTATCCTCGACCTCGTCGACGAGCGCGTCGAGGTCGTCCGTCCTCGCGAGATCGCGTTGGATCGCCTCGACGTTCGCGCCGAGGTCGCCCATCGGCTCGACGTCGACGGCCGCGACGGTCGCACCTTCGGCGACGAAGCGCTCGACGATCGCACGGCCGATGCCGTTCGCCCCGCCCGTCACGAGCGCACGCCGTTTGTCGAGCAGTTTCATCGCATCGGCTTGCGTTGTGTTGGAATGGCGCGATGCGCATCTCGTCCGTGGAGACGATCCCGATTCGCGTACCGCTCGTGCGGCCGTTTCGCGGCAGCCACTACCAGATGACGCACCGCTCGACGGTCGTGGTGCGGATCGCGACCGACGACGGGATCGTCGGCGAGGCGTACGCGGGTGACGAGGACTCGAGCCTGCTCGAGATCGACCGCATCGTCAACGATGAGCTCGCGCCGAAGCTGCTCGGCGAAGACGCGTACGCGATCGAACGCTGCTGGGAGCTGGTGCGGCCGGCGACCTTCGACATCCTCCGCGACCGGCGCATCGGGCTCGTCGCGTGCGCGTGCGTGGACGCTGCGCTGTGGGACGCCGTCGGCAAGGCACTCGGCCAGCCCCTGTGGCGTCTCTGGGGCGGCTACCGCTCGCGCCTGCCGATGATCGCGATCGGCGGCTACTACGACGCGGGCGCCGACCTGCGGACCGAGGTGCACGGTCTGCTCGAGCTCGGTGTCGGCGGCATGAAGCTGAAGGTCGGCGGTCTCGATCCCGACGCAGACGCCGTGCGAGCGCGGACCGTGCGCGACGTGGCGGGCGACGACTTCATCCTCGCCGCCGACGCGAACCAGGCCTGGACGCCGCGGGAGGCAATTCGCTTCGCCCGCCTCGTCGAGGATCTCGACCTCGTTTGGCTCGAGGAGCCGTGCCGCTGGCACAACGACCTCCGGGCGATGCGCGACGTGCGCTTTGCCGCCGGCGCGCGCATCTGCGCGGGGCAGAGCGAGTACTCCGCCGCCGGCTGCGGCGAGTTGATCGTGCAGGGAGCGGTCGACGTCTGCAACTTCGACTCGTCGTGGTCGGGCGGTGCGACCGAGTGGCGTCGCGTGGCCGGGATCGCGCACGCCTTCGACGTGCAGATGGCGCATCACGAGGAGCCGCAGATCGCCGCCCACCTGCTCGCCTCGATCCCGCACGGAACCTTCGTCGAATGCTTCCACCCCGACCGCGACCCGATCTGGTGGAACCTCGTCGCCAACCGGCCGCGGCTCGAGGAAGGCTCGATCCAGCTGAGCGACGCGCCGGGGCTCGGCTGGGAGCTGGACGAGGAATACCTCGCGGCACACCGCGTGCAGCGCTAGGAGCTCAGCGGGCAAGTACCGACGTCCCGCTCTCGAGGTCGAAGAGGTGGATCCGCGCGAGATTGACGGTCAGGTTGACGCGCTGCCCCGGCTCAGCGCGCGTGCGGGGATCGAGCCGCGCCGAGAGTGCGCCCGCCAGCTCGACCGACCGCTCGCCGATCTCGACGACGTCGAGGCCTGCAACGCGGAAGTAGGCGTACGTCTCCGGACCGAGCTGCTCGGTCACCTCGATCTCGGCCGGCAGCACGGCAAGGCCGTCCTGGCCGGAGAGCTGAGGGTCGGCGAACTCCTCCGGCCGGAGGCCGACCAGCACCTCCTGCGGCGCGCCGCTCAGCGACGCCCGCACCTCGTCGGGCAGCGCGAACGTGTGCGGCCCAAGCGCCACGCCGTCAGCGTCGAGGCGGCCCCGGATGAAGTTCATCGGCGGGCTGCCGATGAAGCTCGCGACGAACGTGTTCTGTGGACGCTGATAGAGGCCCTGCGGCGTGTCGACCTGCTGCACGAGGCCCTTGTTCAGCACGACGACGCGTTGCCCGAGCGTCATCGCCTCTGTCTGGTCGTGCGTGACGTAGATCGTCGTCACGCCGAGCCGGCGGTGCAGCTTCGCGAGCTCCCCTCGCATCTGCACCCGCAGCTTCGCGTCGAGGTTCGAGAGCGGCTCGTCCATGAGGAACACCTGCGGGTGCCGGATGATCGCGCGCCCCATCGCTACACGCTGGCGCTGTCCGCCCGAGAGCTCGCGCGGCTTGCGCGCGAGGAGCTCGCCGATACCGAGCAAGTCGGCCACGTCGCGGACCCGCGCCCGCGTGTCACCCCTCGACACGCGCTGCATGCGGAGCGGAAAGCTCATGTTGTCCTCGACCGACATGTGCGGGTAGAGGGCGTAGTTCTGAAAGACCATCGCGATGTCGCGGTCGGGCGGCTCGACGTCGTTGACGACGCGATCGCCGATCCGGATCGAGCCCGACGTTACCTCTTCGAGCCCCGCCACCATCCGCAGCGCGGTCGTCTTGCCGCAACCCGAGGGGCCGACGAAGATCATGAACTCGCCGTCGCTGACGGTGAGGTTCATCTCGTCCACGGCGACCGTGCCGTTCGGGAAGCGCTTGCTGACGTTGTCGAACTCGATCGAGGCCATCGCTAGTACTTGACTCCGAGTATCGTCGAGCGATGTTCTCGCCGCTGGTCGACGTCTTCGGCGATCAAGAGGTGATCCGGCTCTTCTCGGAGGAGTCGCTCGTTGCCGCGTGGCTCGAGGTCGAGCGCGCGCTCGCCGAGGCGCAGGCCGAGCTCGGCATCATCCCGTCCGAGGCCGCGCGCGAGATCGCCGCCGCCGCGGTGCTCGAGCACGTCGACTTCGCCTCTCTGCGCGAGCAGACGCTCGTCGTCGGCTATCCGATCCTGCCGCTCCTCGACCAGATCGTGCGTCGATCGCCGGCCGCAGGTCGCCACCTGCACCGCGGAGCGACGACGCAGGACATCATGGACTGCGGTCTCGCGCTCGTCGGCAGCCGCGCGCTCGACCGCATCGAGGGCGTCGCGCGCACGCTCGGCAACGGGCTTGCGACGCTGGCGGAGGAGCACCGCCGCACCGTGATGCCGGGCCGCACGCATGCTCAGCCTGCCGTGCCGATCGCGTTTGGCGGCAAGGCCGCTGTCTGGCTCTCGGAGGTCGCCGGGCACGTCGAGCGGCTGCGGTCCGCGCGCGCACATCTCGCTGTCGTGCAGCTCTTCGGCGCCGCCGGCACGGCCGCCGCGCTCGGGGCGCGAAGCCGCGAGGTGCGGCATGCGGTCGCAGACGCGAGCTGCGCGAGGAAGAGGGTCATCACCGCGGAGCATCCTCCACCATGCCGCAGAAGGCGAACCCGATCGGCAGCGAGGCGGTGATCGGGATGAGCGTGCTCGCCGCGCATCACGCAGGTGCGCTGCTCGCCGCCCTCCAGGGGACGCATGAGCGCTCGGCCGGCGAGTGGCAGGTCGAGTGGGACGCGGTTCCGGCCGTCTTCGCTGCGGCGGGCGGTGCCGTCGCGGGAGCGGCCCGGATCGTCGAGGGCCTGCGCGTCCTTCCCGAGCGCATGCGGGCGAACCTCGAGCTCGACGGCGGGACGATCATGGCCGAGGCGGCGATGATGGCCGTCGGCGAGGTGCTCGGCCGCGCCGAGGCGCACTCCGCCGTCTACGAGGCGTCCGTCCTCGCGCGATCGGAAGGTGTCTCGCTCGCGGCGGCGTTGCGCAAGACACTCGCTCACGACGTGCTCGCCGCCCTGCCGCCGCTCGACGAGGTGCTCGCTCCCGATGCGTATCTCGGCGAGACCGATGCGATCGTTAGCGCAGCATGCGAGAGCTGGGCTCGCGTCACGTCCTCCCCGCGGGCGGCTGAAACAGCTCGACCATGATGCCGTCGGGATCGCGGAGGTAGAGCGCGTAGCCGCCGCGGTTGATGCCGGTGTCCACTTCCACCGGCGGGCTGACGAACGACGTGATGCCGTTCTGCCGCAACCGCTCGTAGAACGCAGGCAGGTCCTCGACCAGGAAACAGAGGTGCGAGGCACCGACGTTTCGCGGCTCGACGTCTGCGTGGTCACCCTGGGGTGCGAGGTACTGGAACAGCTCGATCACGTGGTCGCTGCCCGGCACGCGCAGGTGCGCCATGCGGACGTGCGCGTTCGGATAGCCGACGATCGCAGCGAGGTAGCCCCCTTCCTTCTCCTGCGTCGCGAGCACCTCGCAGCCCAGAGCGTCGCGATAGAACGCGACCGAGCGGTCGAGGCTCGAGACCGTGTAGCAGGTGTGATGGAGGCCGGTGACCATCATCCTGTTTCCGCAAGGAGCCGGCGGAGCTCGACGCCGCCGGCCGGAGTGACGACGAATACGTTCTCGACCCGGGCGCCGTAATGCCCGGGGAAGTAGACGCCCGGCTCGACGGCGAGCACCATCCAGGGCTCGAACGGCGTGTCGTCGGAGGGGATCAGGTGCGGGTCCTCGAACGCCCCGAGGCCGAGCCCGTGACCGGCGTGATGGGGAAGCTCGCCGCCCGGCAGCGCCTCGACGATGCGCGCGTGCACGTGCTCGAACACGCTCGAGCCCTTCGCGCCGGGCACGAGCATCGTGCGTGCCTCCTCCAGGACGTCGAGCAGCAGCGCGCGGGCCTCGGCGCCCTCGGCGCTCGCGCCGACGGCGTGCGTCTCGGCGGTGTCGCCCCAGTATCCGTTCGAGCGCACGACGACGTCCGCAATCACGACGTCACCCGCCTCCACGACGCGCGTCCCGGCGACGTGGATCGGGCAGCACACGTCCGCGGTGTTCGGCCCCGAGAGCAGGTCGCACGTGAACTCGATGGGGGCGCCCGAGGCGATCTGGGCCGCAGCCTGCGCGGCGGTGAAGAGCTCGATCTCGCTCGTCCCCGGCACGGCGCCGTCGGCGACAGCCTGCTGCCCGAGCCAGCAGAGCTCGCTCCGCGGCAATCCCGATGCGCTGCGCACTCGCAACTGCAGGAAGTGCCGCCACCGTCGCGACGAGGCTGGCCACGGGGTCGAGATCGATGCCGAAGCCGCGCTCGCCGAAGCCGATCACCTCGACGGCCGACGCCGCGCTGCGGGCGACGGGCGCCTCGTCCTGCATCACGACGAGCACGCAATCGCCCTCGGCGCCGACGACGACCGCCGACGGCCCGCCGAAGTAGCGCGCATAGCCCGTCAGGTGCGTCGCGTGGTCAGCGCCGAAGAGCACGGTGCACGTCGCGCCTTCGGCCTCCATCCACTGGCGGAGGCGCTCGCGCCGATGCGGCGGACGCGCCGTCGCGTTGGTCATCCCGACTCCTTCGGCCGAACGTTGAGCCATGCGAACGCGCCGGAGTATGTCATACTCAGGCGCTGCTTTCTCAATAAGCAAATCGTGATTTCAGATGATGAAAAGAACGGTGGGCAGGAGCCGGTAAGCACCGCGGTTCTCACCGGCGACCGCGCGCTCCTCCTCGACCTCGAGCGACGGATGCTCGAGATCCGCTTCTTCGAAGACGAGGTGCTGCGCCTCTTCATGGCGAACCTCGTTCGCGGCAGCACCCACCTGTACCAGGGGCAGGAGGCCGTAGCCGTCGGAGCGTGCTCCGCCCTGCGCGAAGGCGACACGATGACGTGCACCTACCGCGGCCACGGCGCCGTCCTCGCGATGGGCGCCCCACTCGACCGAACGATGGCCGAGATCCTCGGCAAGGCCGAGGGCCTCTGCGGCGGGAAGGGCGGCTCGATGCATCTCACCGACTTCTCCGTCGGCGCACTCGGCTCGTTCGCCATCGTCGGCGCGCATCTTCCGTTCGCAACCGGCGCGGCGCTCAGCGCGCAGCAGCTCGGGACCGGCGCGGTGAGCATCGCCTTCTTCGGAGACGGCACGACGAACATCGGCGCCTTTCACGAGGCGCTGAACCTCGCCTCGGTATGGAAGCTGCCCGTGATCTTCGTCTGCGAGAACAACCTCTACGGCGAGTACTCGCCGCTCGCGAGCACGACGGCCGTGGAACGCCTCGCCGACCGCGCCGCCTCCTACGCGATGACCGCGCGGCGCATCGACGGGAACGACGTCATCGCCGTGCGCGAGACGATCGCGGCGGCGGCAGCCCGTGCCCGGAGCGGCGAGGGCCCGACGATGGTGGAGGCGCTCACGTACCGGCAGAAGGGGCACTCGCGCACCGATGCGGGGGCCTACCGGCCTCCCGGCGAGCTCGAGGAGTGGCTCGCACGCGATCCGATCGCGCGCTTCGAACGGCTCCTCACGGAGGCGGGCGTCGCAACGAGCGTGGAGGTGGCCGAGCTGCGCGAGCACACCGAGGCCGTCGTACGAGAGGCGGCGGAGCGCGCGGTCGCCTGGAGCGAGCCTGACCTCGACAGCCGCTTCGAGGATGTGTTCGCGTGAGCGAGCTCACGTACAGAGAAGGGGTCATCCGGGCGCTCGAAGAGGAGCTCGAGCGAGACGACCGGGTCCTGCTGCTCGGCGAGGACGTCGGCGCAGCCGGCGGCGTGTTCCAGGCGACAGCCGGCCTCTTCGAACGGTTCGGGCCCCGCCGCGTCCGCGATACGCCGATCTCGGAGCAGGCGATCGTCGGCTGCGCGCTCGGTGCCTCCGTCACCGGCCTGCGGCCCGTCGCGGAGATCATGTTCGCCGACTTCGCCGGCGTCTGCTTCGACCAGATCGCGAACCAGCTCGCGAAGTACCGCTACATGACCGGCGGACAGACCGCCGTCCCCGTGACGATCAGGATGGCGAACGGCGGCGGCGTCGGCTTCGCCGCGCAGCACTCGCAGGCCGTGGAGAACTGGTTCCTGAACGTTCCCGGACTGAAGATCTGCGTCCCGGGCACGCCGGCCGACGCGTACGGGCTGCTCAAGGCCGCGATCCGCGACGACAACCCCGTCCTTGTGTTCGAGCACAAGCAGCTCTATCCGTCGCGCGGCCCGGTGCCCGACGCCGACGGCCTGGTCGAGCTCGGCAAGGCCGCGGTCGTTCGCACGGGCTCGGACATCACGGTCGTCGCCACGCAGCTGATGCGTCACCGCGCGCTCGCCGCCGCCGAGGTGCTCGCCGCGGAAGGCACCGACGTCGAAATTGTCGACCCGCGCACGCTCGTCCCGCTCGACCTCGAGACGATCGTCGGCAGCGTCGTGAAGACGGGGCGCCTCGTCTGCGTGCAGGAGTGCCCGCCCGGTGGGAGCTGGGGCGCGACAGTCGTCGCTGCGGTCGTCGAGCAGGCGTGGGAGTCGCTCGACGTACGGCCGCGCCTCGTGAGCGGCGACGAGACGCCCATCCCCTACGCCGGTTCGCTCGAGGACGCGTGGCTCCCCTCCGTCGACCGGATCACCGCCGAGCTTCGGGACGTCGCGGCGGAATGACCGTCATCCGGTCGGTCTCCCGCGCGTCGCGCATCCTCGTCCATCTCGGCGAGCAGCAGGAGAGCCGCTCGGCCAAGGAGATCGCCACCGCGCTCGATCTGGCATTGCCGACGGCGTACCACCTGCTCGGGACGCTCGTCGGCGAGGGCCTGCTGACGAAGGACTCCGGGCGGCAGTACCAGCTCGGCCCGGCACTCGCTGCCATCAGCGAGGCCTACATGCGGCAGTTCACCCCTCCGGACTACCTCGTCGGGCCGCTCCGCCAGCTCGCGGAGGCCTCGGGCGAGACGGCGTACGTCGGGTGCTGGCGCCAGAACCGCCTCGCGGTCCTGGCCGCCGTCGAGGGCCGGAACGCGGTGCGCGTCTCCGGCGTCCACATCGGCTTCGCCGGCTCCGGCCACGCACGCGCCTCGGGGAAGGTGCTGCTCGCATTCGCGCCGGACTCGGTGCGCGAGGCGTATCTGCTCGAGAATCCGCTCGTCGCGGTCACCCCGCGGACGATCGTCGAGCCGAGCGAGCTTCGGCTCGAACTGGAACGCACGCGGCTGCTCGGCTTCGCGGTCGACGAGGAGGAGTTCCGGGAGGGCGTGGCGTGCGTCGCGGCGCCGCTGCTGGAGAGCGGCTACCCCGTGGCCGCGTACTCGATCTCGGCGCCCGTCGAGCGGTTTCGCCGGCGCCGGCAGGAGCTCATCGACCACGTCGTCGAGGCGACGCGGCAGGCGGCGCTGGAGCGCGGCGGCGGCGGCCCCGACCTGCGCGCCGTATCAGCATCTTGAATCAGCAATCGTCATCTTGACTCTGCGACCGAGGGAGGCGAGGATCGCGTGATGGGTGTCCTCGACGGGAGAGTGGCGATTGTGACCGGCGCCGGCGCCGGACTCGGCCGCGGGATCGCACAGGAGCTCGCCGACGCGGGCGCCGGGATCGCGGTGCTCGAGGTCGACGCGGACTCGGCGAAGCTCGCCGCGGAGGAGCTGGGACGCGGCGGTGTCGAGGCCCGGGCGTATCCCGCGGATGTCGCGAACCGGCAGCAGGTCGACGACACGTTCGAGGCCGTCGTACGCGACTTCGGGCGCCTCGACATCGTGGTCAACAACGCGGGGATCAGCCGCGTCGGGCCGCACACCCAGGACGTCACCGACGAGGACTGGGACGACTCGATCGCTGTCATGCAGACGGGCGTCTTCTACTGCATGCGCGCAGCCGCGAGAATCATGATCCCGCAGAAATCCGGCTCCGTCGTGAACATCTCGTCCATCCGCGGCTTCTCCCCCAACCCGGGACGCATGAGCTACTGCGCGCCAAAGGCTGCGGTGCTGATGATGACGAAGGTCGCGGCGGGCGAATGGGCGCCGCACGGGGTGCGCGTGAACGCGATCGCTCCCGGCGTGCTGCGCACGCCGATGTGGGACCGCGACGCCGCACGCGGGGCGGTCGACGAGCCTCGTATCCTCGAGACCGTGCCTGCCCACCGGCTCGGCCTGCCGAGCGAGGTGGGCAAGCTCGTCGTGTTCCTGTGCTCGGACGACGCGGCCTACATCACGGGTGGAGTGCACACAATCGACGGAGCCCTGACCGCCATCCCTGCGGGATAGCGGAGGGTCGAACCGCTTTGGAACGAGAGGAGACACGATGAAGAGCTCGAGGCGAGGTCTCGTCACGCTCGTCTGTGCGGCCCTGCTCGTCGCAGGCGCCGCCTTCGCCGCGCAGGCGGGCAGCGGCGCGACCGGGAAGAAGGCCGCGGCCGGCGGCTCGCTCACGGTGTGGCTCAGCGGGACGTACGCGGGCGCAACGCCGGGATCGACGTACCGCAACTGGCTGGACGGCATCAAGGCGCGCTACGAGAAGGCCTATCCCGGGTCGAAGGTCACGTTCGTCCTGACCCCAATCAACAATGCTCAGTTCACGGCGCAGATCGCAGCCGCATTCGCGTCGAAGCGGGTACCGGACGCGATGCTCGTCTACTCCGGGGGCTACACGACGCCCTACATGCTCAGCTCGCTCGACAAGCTCAACAGCTTCGTCGACCAGACGCCTGGCTTTTACAAGACCCAGACGGCGTGGGATCTCTCCTGCCTCGGCCTCAACTGCAAGAACGGCAAGGGAGACATCTACGCGATCCCGAACGACCAGGGCACGTACGGGTTGTTCTACAATAAGGCGTTGTTCGCCAAGGCCGGCGTTGCGGCCCCGCCGACGACGTACGCGCAGCTTCTGGCCGACTGCAAGAAGTTCAAGGCGAAGGGGATCATTCCGCTCGCATACGGCGACCGCGACGGCTACTCGACCGACAACTGGGTCACGTATGACTACTCGTCGTACATGGCGCCCGGCGACATCTCGAAGGTCAACGCGCTCACGATGAAGTACGCCGACCCGAAGCTCGTAAAGCCGCTTCAGCAGCTGGTGAAGTTCAAGCAGCAGGGTTGTGTGAACGCCGACGCGTCGACGCACGAGAACAACGACGCGAACACGTACTTCACCTCCGGCAA
>WNFC01058060.1_pt1 | contig 10547 bp, 5 predicted proteins | sample 5400541 | NCBI WGS metagenome assembly WNFC01 (sample SAMN13153342, study PRJNA577476) | soil metagenome | isolation source: 120 cm saprolite under Douglas fir tree site 2 hole 2 replicate 1 | place: USA:California | collected 2015-04-18
TTTCCATAGCCCGCCGTCAAAACAATCCCGTCGCCACGGCTTTTGCCCTTGCCGTCGGCAGCTGGGTTTACGAACTGCGTCGCGATTATCGACGCGCGCTTGAAGCTGGTGACGAGGCGGTACGACTCAATATGGCGTCGGGACTTCCTTTCAGCGAGGCGCTCGGCAAAAACCGGAGCGCCTGGGCGCGCGCCCAGATGGGCGATACGGGCGGCGCTCTGGACCGGATTCAGCTGGGGCATGCGGAACTTAACGGCATCAAGTTTTATGCGCATAGAGCTTCGCACCTCGTCGAACTAGCCGAAACGCAGGCGGTTACGGGCGTGTATGACGAAGCTCTGGCGACGATGGAGCAGGCCGTACAGACCAATCCCGATGAATTGCTCTTCCGCCCAGAGGTTTTCAGGCTGCGGGGTGAGATGCGACTAAGAACTGGCGCTGGCAGCCGAGCACATTTCGAGCTGGCAAAGCAGGACTTTCGCGAGGCGATCGAACTGGCGCAGAAGATGAGCGCAAAATCCTTGGAGCTGCGGGCGACGATGAGTCTCGCGCGGCTGCTCGCAAAGCAGGGCCGTCGCGATGAAGCGCGCACGATGCTCGCAGCGATCTACAACTGGTTCACAGAGGGCTTCGACACCACCGACCTCAAAGAGGCCAAAGCCCTGCTCGATGAATTGAGCGCATAAGGAGGTCGGGGGAGATGCGGTGTTCGAATTGCGGAGCGGATAATCGAGCGAGCGCCAAATTTTGCGACGGCTGTGGCGCGCAGCTCCCGTTGAAATGCTCCGCGTGCGGCGCGCTGAGCCGTGCGGAGGCGAAATTGTGCGACTCCTGCGGCGCGGCTCTCCTGGCTTCTCCCTCGCGTCGTCCCGACGCGACTAGTGATCTAGACGTTCGAGTTAGCATCGAAAGCGCCGCGCCAGAGGAGATCGAAGGCGAGCGCAAGATCGTCACAGCGCTATTTGCGGACCTCAGGGGCTCGACCGAGTTGATGGAAGACCTCGACCCCGAGACGGCGCACGCGATCGTGGCGCCGCTTCTGCGCATCATGACCGACGCCGTACTGCGCTACGGAGGCTACCTAGCGCGGACCACAGGCGACGGCATCTTCGCGCTGTTCGGTGCGCCGGCGGCATACGAAGACCATCCGCAACGTGCCCTCTATGCCGCGCTCGCGCTGCAACAGGATTTACGCGCGGAGGGACAGCGACGGGCTGCCAAAGGGCTGCACTCACTCGAAGCCCGCGTCGGCATACACACAGGTGAAGTGGTGGCGTATTTAGCCGAGACCGGCGGAAAGGTTGAGTACCGGCTGATTGGTCACACGGCCAACCTGGCGGCGCGGCTCGAGGCGCTCGCGCCGGTGGGTTCGATCGCGACCAGCGAGGATACGCGCAAATTGTGCGATGGCTACTTCGAATTGCGTGGGCTGGGGCCGATGATGGTCAAAGGCATCAGCGAGCCGATCAACGTCTACGAAGTGATCGGGCTCGGGGCGCTGAGGACGCATTTTCAGCTCGCTGAGCGACGCGGGCTGACGCGATTCGTCGGACGCGAGCGCGAGCTGGAGCAGATGCGCCGCGCGCTCCAACTCGCGATGAGGCGCGCTCCAACTCGCGATGAGCGGGTGCGGTCAGATCGTCGCCGTGATGGCGGAGGCGGGCACCGGCAAGTCGCGGCTGTTCCATGAGTTCAAGGCGAGGATCCCGGCCACGTGCAAAGTACTCGAAGCCTATTCGGTGTCGCACGGCAAGGCCTCGGCATGGCTGCCGGTGCTCCAATTACTGCGCGGTTACTTCGAGATCCAGGACGCCGACGATGCATCTTCGCGTCGCGGCAAGATCTGTGCGGCGCTGACCGCGCTGGACTCGGCCCTTGACGACGCGCTGCCCTACCTATTCGGTTTGCTGGGCATCGCGGAGGGCCCGAATCCGCTGGCCCAGATGGATCCGCAGATCAAGCGCAACGGACGCTTGACGCGAGCCAGCGCATCGTTCTCAGCGAAAGCCTGAAACAGCCGGTCGTCTTGATCTTCGAGGACCTGCACTGGATCGATGGTCAGACTCAAGCGCTGCTCGATCTGCTCGCTGATACTATCGCCAATCCACAAGTGCTCTTGCTCGTGAATTACCGTCCTGAATATCGACACGAGTGGAGCAACAAGAGCTACTACTCGCAGCTCCGACTGGATCCGTTAGGCGGCTCGGATGGCGCGTCGATGCTGACGGCGCTGCTAGGCGAGAGCGTCGAACTTAATCCGCTCAAGCGGCTGATCACCGAACGCACCGGGGGCAATCCGTTTTTCATCGAAGAGATCGTGCAGGCGCTGTTCGACGAGGGCGCACTAGTGCGGAACGGCGCGGTGAGCGTGGCGCGCTCACTCTCCCAATTGCGGCTGCCGGCGACGGTACAGGGCATGCTTGCCGCGCGCATTGATCGACAGCCCGGTGAGCATAAACAGCTCCTGCAGACGCTCGCGGTGATCGGCCGAGAGTCGTCGCTCGGCCTGATAAGACAGGTTGCAACATACGCGGATGCTCAATTGGAGCGAATGCTCACTGATTTGCAGGCAGGTGAGTTCATCTACGAGCAACCGACCGCGGCCGATGTCGAGTATGTGTTCAAGCACGCCCTGACCCAAGAAGTCGCCTATAACTCATTACTCATCGAGCGCCGCAAACAGTTGCACGAGCGCGCCGGACAAGCGCTGGAGGCGATCTTCGCAGATCGGTTAGACGATCCTCTTAGCCAATTGGCGTATCACTACAGTCACAGCGATAACCTGGACAAGGCCATTGAATATCTTGGCCGTGCGGCCCAGCAAGCGATACAGCGATCTGCGTCTGCGGACGCGATCGGCAGTCTTACGGCGGCTATCGATTTGCTCCAGAGACTGCCGGACAGCCCCGAACGCAGGCGTCGAGAATTGCCACTGCAATTGACCCTCGGTGTAACCTTAATCCCGGTTAAAGGCTGGGCCGTGGCGGAAACCGAGCGAGCGTACACTCGCGCCCACCAGCTCTGTGAGCGGCTCGGCAATCCTCCGGAGCTTTTTCTAGCCTTGTGCGGCTTGTGGGCTCTCCATTACTTACGAGCTCAGTTACGTGCGGCGTATGATGTCGCCGAACAGCTTATACTGCTGGCACAGAACGCGCAGAATCCAAGGCTCTTGTGGACAGCACGAAGCCTTCTTGGGAACGCTTTGTTCTCGATGGGGGAGTTGCCTCGCGCGCGGGAGCAGTTTGAAGAAGCAATCTCCCTCTACAATCTTGATGATCTCGGGCGCCATCGCCAGCTCGCAAACTGGTCTGCCCTGGCTGATCAAGGGGTATCGATCCTATCGTTCGAGGCCCACGCGCTATGGAATCTCGGCTACCCGGACCAAGCTCTCAAGAGGAGCAGTGAGGCGTTGGCATTGGCCCGAGCGCTGTCTCATCCCCATAGTGTGACTTTTGCTCAGGGACACGGCTGCCGCCTTCGTGCGAATCTACGGGAAACGCGTGCAGTTCAAGATGCCGCGGAGAGCATTATTGCACTTTCGGCGGAACACGGGTTTACCGACCAATTGGCTGGGGCCTTTGGTGCTCGCGGTTGGGCGCTGGCCCAAGAAGGGAGAATCGAAGAAGGGATCGTGCTGATGGAGGAATCTCTAGCCGCGCTTCGCGCAAAAGGGGAGGAAGTGTGGCGACCCACGGTTCTTTGCCGGCTCGCCGAGGCTTTAATCGGCGCGGGCCGCCTGGACGACGGGGCAAGTGCTTTGAAGGAAGCCCTGACGATCGCAGATCAAGGTGAAGATCGTTATTGCGAAGCTGAGACGCATCGGCTTAGAGGCGAGTTGCTGCTGAAGCAGGACGATTCCAATCCCGCGGAACCTCAGATCTGTTTTGAGCGGGCAATCGAGATTGCGCGCAAGCAGAGCGCCAAATCGTGGGAATTGCGCGCGACGACGAGTCTTGCGCGAGTACTCGTACAACAGGGCCATCGCGACGAAGCACGTGCGATGCTCGCCGAGATCTACAACTGGTTCACCGAGGGCTTCGACACCGCCGATCTGAAGGACGCCAAGGCGCTGCTCGACGAGCTGGGAAACTGAATATGCGCTGCGCGAAATGCGGAAGTGACAACCGCGAGGGTCGCAGGTTTTGCGCGAAATGCGCTGCTCCACTGGCACACTTGTGTCCTAAGTGCGGTGCTTCGAATGAACCCGGAGAGGACTTCTGTGGCGAATGCGCCGCGCCGCTTGGGCAACCTCAGGCTGTTTCGTCCAAGCGATCTAGTGCCTCACCGGTTCGCATAGCGGAAACGCCTGCCCCGGAGAATCTCGATGGTGAGCGCAAGACGGTTACGGCGCTGTTTGCGGATATCAAGGGTTCGACGGCGCTGATGGAGGAACTCGACCCGGAGGCGGCCCACGCGATCATCGAGCCCGTGCTGCGGCTGATGATCGAGGCGGTGCATCGGTACGAAGGCTACGTCGCGCGCTCGACCGGCGACGGCATCTTCGCGCTGTTCGGTGCGCCGGTCGCTCATGAGGACCATCCGCAGCGGGCACTGTACGCGGCGCTGCGGCTGCAGGAAGAGCTGAAACGTTACGCAGCCAGACTGCGGGAAGCGGGGGAGCTGCCGATCGAGGCGCGTGTCGGAGTTAACACCGGCGAGGTGGTGGCGTACACGGTGGAGACCGACGGGAAGGTGGAGTACCGGCTGGTCGGCCATACCGCGAATCTCGCCTCGCGGATGGAGGCGCTGGCGCCGACCGGGTCGATCACGATTAGCGAGGATACGCGACGCCTGGTGGAGGGCTATTTCCAGCTCAAGGCGCTCGGCCCAACCAAAATCCAAGGGCTCAGCGAGCCAGTCAACGTTTACGAAGTGACGGGGCTGGGTCCGCTGCGCACGCGGTTGCAGCGCGCGGCGGGGCGCGGGCTGACGAAGTTCGTCGGGCGCGAGCGCGAGATGGAGACGTTGAAGCATACGGCCGGGCAGGCCAGGTCGGGACACGGACAGATCGTCGCGGCGATGGCGGAGCCGGGCGTCGGCAAATCGCGGCTGTATTTCGAGTTCAAGGCGACCTCGCAGTCGGGCTGGATGGTGCTGGAAACGTTCTCAGTCTCGCACGGCAAGGCGTCCGCCTATCTGCCGGTGCTCGATCTATTGCAGGGCTATTTCAAAATCGCCGGCGAAGATGATCAACGGACGCGGCGTGAGAAGGTCAATGGCAGGATCGTGACACTTGACGCGGGACTGGAAGACACACGGCCGTACCTGTTCAGCCTGCTCGGTATCGTCGAGGGCGAGGATCCCTTAGGCCAGATGGAAGGGCAGGTCAAAAAGCGGCGCACGCTGGAGGCGATCAAACGGATACTGCTGCGCGAGAGTATTAATCAGCCACTGATGGTGATTTTCGAAGACTTGCACTGGATCGATGAGCAGACGCAGGAGTTCCTTAGTCTGCTAGCCGATGCTATCGGGACCGCTAAGATTTTACTGTTGGTCAACTATCGCCCTGAATACTCACATCAGTGGGGCAGCAAGACTTACTACACGCAGCTTCGACTCGACCCGCTGGGCAAGGAGAGTGCCGAGGAGATGCTCTCGGCGCTGTTGGGCGACGGCAAGGATCTGATCCCGCTCAAGCGTCTTATCATCGATCGGACCGAGGGCACGCCCTTTTTTATGGAAGAGATCGTGCAGGCCCTCTTTCGAAGGAAGACGAGCTGGAGCGGAAGCTAGCGACCTTGCAGATGGCCGAGTTCATCTATGAGCAACCGGCTACCGGGGATGTTGAATACATCTTCAAGCACGCGCTGACGCAGGAGGTCGCCTCCAACTCGGTCTTGGTGGAGCGGCGTCAGCAATTGCACGGGCGCATGGGCTTGGCCCTAGAGGCGCTTTACAGCAGTGCGATCGAAGAACACCTGGCCGAACGCGCATCATTATGCTCGCAGCGCCAATCTCGACAAGGCGATCGCTTACCTCGCCCGCGCCGCGCAGCAAGCTATCCAACGATCGGCTAGCACCGAAGCTGTCGAGCAGCTCACCAGTGCGTTCCGGATACTGAAGAGTTTGCCGGAGACTCCGCAACGCGATCAGCAGGAGTTGATCCTGCAGACGATGCTCGGTCCCGTTTTGATCGCAACGAAGGGCAATGCGTCGCAGGAGGTTTTGGCTTGCGCTCGGTCTATCTCGTGCGCGGAGAGGCGTTGCGGGCACACGAATTGTCTCAGCAACTCGTCAGTCTTGCCGAGAGTGAAAACGATACCGGGCATCTGCTGGAAGCGCGCCTTGCGCTCGGCAACACCTTGTGGCTTCAGGGTGCGCTGAAGCCGGCACAGATTCAATTCGAGGAAGCCCTGAGACTCTATGACCCGAAGCAACATCGGTCGCACGCCTTCCTTTACGGGATCGATCCGGGCGTTTTCTGCTTAGGCAGAGTATGTTGGACTTTGCCGCTCCTCGGTTATGTAGATCAGGCTCTGGAGAAAACGCGCGCCCTGCTCGCCTTGGCCAGAGAGGTATCCCATCCACTTAGTCTGGTGCTGGCCTTAATCAATACCTGTGAAGTTCACCTTTTTCGCCACGAAACGAATCGGGCGGAGGAGCTAAGCGAGGCAGCGATAGCGATCGCTGACGAGCAGGGCTTAGTCAACTTCTTGGGTCAGGCGACCATCTACGCGGGCGCCGCGATGGCCCAGAAGGGGCGAACCGGCGAGGGGATCGCGCGGATTCGGCAAGGGCTCGATGCCTGCCGGGCTACTGGGGCTGTGTTGTTCCGACCCTTCTATCTCAGATATCTCGCCGATGCCTACCTAAAAGCCGGACAGCCGGCAGAGGGTCTTGTCGTTGTGGACGAAGCGCTGGCCCAGGTGCGCAAAACTGCGGAGCGCCTGCCGGAAGCGGAACTCTGGCGCTTGAAGGGAGAGCTGGCACAGCGAACCGGCCTGGAAGGTTTGGCGGAGGCTGAAGACTGCTTTCATAAGGCCAACGCCGTCGCCCGTTCTCAAGAGGCGAAGTTATGGGAGTTGCGCGCGACGACGAGTCTCGCGCGGCTGCTCGACAAGCAGGGTCGTCGCGACGAGGCGCGCAAGATACTCGCTGAGATCTACAACTGGTTCACCGAGGGTTTCGACACCGCCGACCTGAGGGACGCCAAGGCGCTGCTTGAGTTGTCCAGCTGAGCGACGCGGGGGGCTTATGCAGTGTCCGAAATGCTGGACCGCCAATCGCGAAGGACGAAAGTTCTGTGCATCGTGCGGTTCGCCGCTGGCGACGGCATGCCCCAAATGCGGCGCTTCCAACTTGCCGGGTGAACAATTCTGCGGCGAATGCGGCGCTCCGCTGGGTGCGCAAGTCAGCCCTGCCGTCGCGGCGACCCGGCTCGTCGAGGCGCGCGAGGTCGCCGGTGAGCGGCGGCATCTGACGATTCTGTTTTGCGACCTGGTCGGCTCGACGACGCTGACTGCTCAGCTCGACCCCGAGGAATGGCGCGCAACGGTGGCGGGCTATCAGCGCGCAGCCGCGGAGGCGATAACACGCTTTGGTGGCGAAGTCATGCGCTACGTCGGCGATGGGATTATGGCCTTCTTCGGCTACCCCGCGGCGCACGACAATGACGCCGAGCGGGCGGCTCGCGCGGGCCTTGCCATCCTTGACGCGATCGCGCAGCTCAACGAACAGCCTGCACATACCAAGTTGGCGGTCCGGATCGGCATTGATTCGGGTCAGGTGGTGGTGGGCGCGGGCGCAGGCAAGGAGGTTGACGCCTTTGGCGATACCGCCAATATCGCGGCGCGCGTGCAGGCGGCGGCCGAGCCCGACACCGTGGTGGTGACCGGCGACACCCATCGGCTGATCTCGGGACTGTTCATCGTCGAAGAGCTTGGCGCACAGACGCTCAAAGGGATCGCGCGGCGGCGGCCACGCGCGCGCTGACGCACTTCGTTGGGCGCGAGGACGAGTTACGCCTGCTGCAGAGCCGTTGGGAACGTGTGGTCGAGGGCGAAGGCCAGGTAATCACTATCGTTGGCGAAGCCGGGATCGGCAAGTCGCGCCTGGTGCAGGAGTTTCGCGACCGGATCGTTGCCGAGCGGCATACCTGGCTCGAATGCGCGACTGCCGCCTTCTTTCAGAACACGCCCTTTTATGCGGTCGCTGACATGTTGCAGCAGACCTTCCATTGGCACAGTAACCAGAACAATGAGCGGCGGCTGGCGGCCCTGGAAGCCTCGCTCGCCGCCACTGGAATCGAAATCGACGAGGGTGTGCCGTTGATTGCGGCGCTGCTGGGATTGCCGCTGGGCGATAAGTATCCGCCGTTGAGGATGCCGCCCGACCAGCAACGCAAGCGGCTTCTAAGCCACGCTCGTCGCGTGGACCTTCGGGTCCGCAAAGGCACAACCGCTGGTGCTAGCGACCGAAGACTTGCACTGGGCGGACCCCTCGACGCTGGAGTTGATCGAGCTTCTCGTCGAGCAAGGGGCGACCGCGCGGCTGCTGCTCCTGTACACGGCGCGGCCGGAGTTCCGCGCGGCACGGCCGCTGCGCGCACATCATACGCAGCTCACGCTCAATCGATTGAGCGCGCGCCAGGTGCGCACGATGGTCGGTGAAATCGGAGCGCAGAAGGCGCTGTCCGACGGGACGATCGCTGCCGTGGTCGAGCGCACTAGCGGGGTGCCGCTGTTCGTCGAGGAGCTTACGCAGGCGGTGCTCGAAAGCGGCGACGCCACGCTCACAGGCCGCGAGATCCCGGCGACGCTGCATGATTCGCTGATGGCGCGACTCGATCGGCTTGGACCGGCGAAGGAAGTCGCTCAGGTCGGCGCGGTACTCGGCAGCGAGTTTTCCTACGAATTGCTCCATGCGGTCCATCCGACGGGGGAAGCGGACCTGCAACGTGCGCTGCGCAGCCTTACCAATGCGGAACTGCTGTACGTGCGCGGCATCGCGCCGGAAGCGACCTACCAATTCAAGCATGCGCTGATCCGCGATGCAGCGTATGAGGCGCTGCTCAAGAGCCGCCGCAAGGAACTGCATCTCCGCGTGGCGCGCACGATCGACGAGCAGTTCCCGGTCATCAAAGAGACCCATCCCGAAGTCCTAGCGCGTCATTGGAGCGAGGCAGGGGAAGTCGAGCTGGCTATCGCTGCATGGCAAAGAGCGGGAGATCTTGCCGTCGCACGGAGCGCGATGGCTGAAGCCACACACCATCTTACGCGCGCTTTGGAATTGCTGAGCGAGCTTACCGAATCGCCAGAACGCGACAGCCGCGAACTGGATCTCCGACAGGCAATGCTCGTCGTTCTTCGGCTTTCGAGAGGTTACGCCGCGACTGAGACGATAGCAGCTACCCAACTCGTCGCAAGGATAGCCGAAAAGGGGGGCGACGTCAGCAGATTAAGCCAGTCCTCCGGAGCCCAATTCTTGGCCGCGCTCCACGTTGGTAGTTTATCGGCGGCCCGAGCTTTCGCTGACAGGGCGCTAGATTCGGCTCTTCGCGCGAGGAGTACGTCCCTTGTTGCATCCGCGCACAGTTTTCAGGTCATCGCGCGGCATCATTGCGGCGACCTCGTCGGCAGCGAAAGGAACTTCTCTGCGTGGTCTGAAGTCTGTAACGACGCCGAATATGAACGACTGGTCGAAGCAAAGATCGCGACATTAGCGATGGCAAGCAGGAACGCGTGGATGCTAGGCCTAGCTGATACCGCGCGCAAGCGTGAGGCCAGCATGATGAACGCAGGAGTCGGAGCTAATCCATATCGCACAGCGCTGTCGAGCTGTCGCGGGGCGCAACTCCGGGTTTTGTTACGCGATTACGGCTTGGCAGACGAGTTGGCGCGTCGTGCGGTTGAGCTCGCAGAGGAATATGACTTTCCGCATCTGCGACCCACTGCGTACTGCATTCTTGGTCGAGCGCGAGCAGAACGGGGTCAGGTCACCGAGGGGATCGCGCTTGTTCGCCAGGGTATAGTGGCGGCGGTTGATTCCGGGCTGCGCCTCGGCATCACCAACTTTTATCTACTTTTAGCAGAGGTGCAGCTGCTGGATGGTGCTACCAAAAAAGCGCTCGAGGCGGTCGAGCAAGCACTGCAGATGAACCCCGACCAGCGCGAAGACCGTCCGGAGGCGCAGCGAGTTCGAGGCGAACTCCATCTGAATCTCGGCCAACCGGGGCTCGGGGAACGCGATTTTCGCGACGCTATCTCGTCGGCCGCAAAGATGAGTGCGAAGGCTTGGGAGCTGCGCAGCGCGATGAGCCTAACTCGGTTCCTGTCTGCAACAGGACGAAGCGATGAAGCGCGTGCGATGCTCGCGGAGATCTACGGCTGGTTCACCGAAGGCTTCGACCTGCCCGATTTGAAAGATGCGAAGGCGCTGCTCGATGAGTTGAGCGGCTGAAGAGCGCAGATTGTGCGGTCAGCGCATGCTGTTCAGCCGGAGTATCATGAATCGATAGATTAAACTCTCCGATGGTCAGTCGGGTCAGAGGGTCATCGTGAACATGGCCCAAGTTCAAATGATAACCGCCGATCCCGACACCACGCTCT
>WNFC01021697.1_pt1 | contig 10546 bp, 8 predicted proteins | sample 5400541 | NCBI WGS metagenome assembly WNFC01 (sample SAMN13153342, study PRJNA577476) | soil metagenome | isolation source: 120 cm saprolite under Douglas fir tree site 2 hole 2 replicate 1 | place: USA:California | collected 2015-04-18
ATCAGAACACCTGTCCTTGACGCATCAGCAGATGCTCGACGATAGGTCCCAGGCTGAGTGCCGGAAAGAACGTGAGAGCGCCGACGATGAGAATGACGCTGACGAGGAGCGCCGCGAACAACGGCGTCGTCACCGGGAACGTGCCCGCCGACGGCGGGGTACGTTTCTCGCGGCCGAGATGTCCGGCAATCGCCAGCATGGGGATGACCATGAAGAAGCGGCCCACCAGCATCGCGACCGCCAGCGTGACGTTGTACCAATGCGTGTTGGCCGACAGGCCGCCGAACGCGGAGCCGTTATTGCCCGTCGCCGAGGTGTAGGCGTACAGAATCTCGGAAAGGCCGTGCGGGCCCGGATTGAGGATGGCCGCCGTCCCGAATGAGGGGGAGACCATCGAGATCCCCGAAAACGCCAGAACGGTCAATGGCGAGACGAGCACGACCAGCATCGCCATCTGGACGGAGTAGGCGTCGATCTTCTTGCCCAGGTACTCAGGTGTGCGACCGACCATCAGGCCGGCGATGAAGACAGAGAGGATGACGAAGACGAGGGCACCATACATTCCCGAGCCGACCCCGCCGAAGATCACTTCGCCCAGCATGATGTTGACGAGCGGCACCAGTCCGCCGAGCGGCGTGAACGAGTCGTGCCAGCCGTTGATCGCGCCGCAGCTCGCGTCGGTGGTGGCGGTGGCGAAGAGCGCCGTGTTGGCAATGCCGAACCGCGTGTCCTTGCCTTCTATATTGCCGCCAGGCGCAAGCGCGCTGACGGTCTGATTCGCGCCCGCGGTCGCCAGCAGCGGATTACCACGCGCTTCCGCCCAGTAGGTGGTCGTCACGCCCGCGAGGAAAAGGAACGCCATCGCCGCCCACACCGCCCAGCCATGCCGCCGCGATCCCGTCATGTCTCCGAGCGTGAAGGTGAGGCCCGCGGAAATCGCGAAGATGCAGAACATCGCGAAGAAGTTCGACAACGGTGTCGGGTTCTCGAACGGATGCGCACTGTTGGCATTGAAGAACCCGCCGCCGTTCGTCCCGAACTGCTTGATGACTTCCTGCGAAGCGACCGGCCCCTGCGCGATCGTCTGTTTCGCCCCTTCGACGGTCGTCACGACGTCGTACGGCCGCAGGTTCTGCACCGCGCCCTGGGATACGAGAAAGAGCGCGCCGACCAGGCAGAACGGCAGGAAAACCCACAGACAGCAGCGAACCACGTCGACCCAGAAGTTGCCCAGCGTGTCTTTTTCGCGCTGCGAGATCCCGCGGATGAAGGCAATGGCCAGCGAGATGCCGGTCGCCGCGGAGATGAAGTTGTGATACGCGAGACCCGCCATCTGCGTCAGATAGCTCATCGTCGTCTCGCCGCTGTAGTTCTGCCAGTTCGTATTCGTGGTGAAGGAAGCCGCGGTGTTGAACGCAAGATCCGGCGCCACGGCGCCGAAGGCTTGCGGGTTCCATGGCAGCAGGTGCTGCATCCGCTGCAGCAGGTACAGCACGACCATCGGGACGACGCTGAACAGCAGCATCGCCATGGCGTATTCCGTCCAGCGCATCTCGCGCGTCTCGTCCACACCCGTCAGGCGGTAAATCAGCCGCTCCAGGGGCCGGAGCACGGGATCGAGCCACGTCCGCTCGCGATTGAACACGCGCGTCATGAACCTGCCGACCAGGGGCGTGATCGCCAGGATCGCGAGCAGGAACACCGCTATTTGAAGCCAGCCGTTGACAGTCATCTCAGAACTTCTCTGGTTTCAGCAACGCGTAGGTCAAGTAGACGAGAAGGCCGAGCGTCACGATGAGCCCGACGATGTAGTCGAGAGTCATGAGGCTTTGCCTCCGAGCCGATCGCAGGCGACGACGTACGCGCCCGCAATGACAAAGAACAGAATCCCGACAGCGACGTAGACCAGGTCCATGTGGACTCCTTACCAGGTTCCGGGGTGGACGCCCAGCATCCAGACGAGCAGCGCGAGCAGGCCGAGGATGACGGCCACCAGCGTGCCGCCCTGCGGTTTTGCGCGAGGTGCGGCGATGAACCGCACGTTCGGGTGATCCGCGGCACACTCGAGCACCTTGATGTCGAGCAGCTCCTGAATCGCCTCGTCGAGCTGCTCGAGCTTCTCCTCGCGCGTGCCCTCGATGCGCCGCGCGTCGATGGCATAGACGGTCTGGACTCCCAGGAACCTCGGCACTCATCCACGATAGAGACCACGCTGTTGAAATGGGCTTAGAAAACCATTAAAAGATCATTAACCGTTCAGCTCTGCGGGTTGGCGTGTGACAGGATCCGTCGGGTGAACAATTCTTCCCGCCCCTCTTCCCGCCCTACAGGAGACCAGCTGCTCGCCAAGCTCAAGCAGGAAGATCGCGCCCGCCTGCGCGTGTACATCGGCGCCGCGCCTGGCGTCGGCAAGACGTACACGATGTTGAAGGACGCGCACGACTTGAAGCGGCGAGGGGTTGACGTGGCCATCGGCCTCGTGGAGACGTATGGCCGCGCGGACACCGAGGCGCAGGTGGCCGGGCTCGAGATCATTCCGCGCCGCCGTCTGCCTTACAAGAACGTCGAGATCGACGAGATGGATCTCGACGCGATCCTCGCGAGGAAGCCCGAGTTGTGCCTGGTGGACGAGCTGGCCCACACGAACGCGCCGGGCAGCCGGCATGACAAGCGATATCAGGACGTCGTGGAATTGCTGGACGCCGGCATCAGCATCATGACCGCGGTGAACATCCAGCATCTCGAGACCCTGAACGATCTGGTGAGCCGCGTCACCGGCGTCCGCGTGCGCGAGACCGTGCCCGACACCTTTCTCGATCGCGCGGATGAGGTCATCAACGTCGACGCCACCGTCGACGAGCTTCGGACGCGACTGCGGCAGGGCAAGGTCTACAAGCCGGACAAGATCGAGCAGGCGCTGTCCAACTTCTTTCGCGAGGGGAACCTGTCGACGCTGCGCGAGCTGGCGCTCCGCGCGGTAGCCGACGAGGTTGGCGAAAAGGCCGCGTCGTACCGCCAGCGTGAAGGGCTCGAGCCCGGGTTGATCCCCGAGCGTGTGATGGTCTGTATGAGCTCCAGCACCAGCGGGCCACGCGTCATTCGCGCCGGCGCCCGCATCGCCTCGCGTCTGGGCGCGCGCTGGTACGCCGTTTACGTCGAGACGCCGCGGGAGTTGCCGTCGCGCATCAAGGCCCAGGACAAGGAGCAGCTCGCGCGCAATATCGCGCTCGCCGAGAGCCTGGGCGCCACCGTGGTCCGCGCGACCGCGGATCGGCCGGCGGACGGCCTAATCGCCTTCGCGCAGCGGGAGGGCATCACCCACGTGATTTTCGGCCAGTCCGCCCGCAACCGCGTCGAGATCGTGATGAAAGGCTCGACCCTCAATCGCTTCCTCGAGGAGGTCAAGGACGCGGCCGTCCAGGTCGTCCCGCTGTAGCTCATAACGCCCCGATGTAGCTCATAACAAGGTCCCGCGCAGCACGACCATCGCCACCGAGAAATAGATCACGAGCCCGGTGACGTCCACCAGGGTCGCGACGAACGGCGCCGACGAGGCCGCGGGGTCGAATCCCAGGCGCCGGAGCAGGAAGGGCAGGAGGGACCCCACGATCGTGCCCCACATCACGATACCCACGAGCGCCAGCGACACGGTAATCGCGACCAGCAGCCAGTGCACCCCATACGTGTCCGAGAACGTCGACCAGACGCTGATGCGGATGAAGCCGATTGACCCGAGGATGACGCCGAGCGTGAGCCCCGCGCCAATCTCTCGCCGCATGACGCGCCACCAGTCGCGCAGCGTCACTTCGCCCAGTGCGAGGGCGCGGATAACGAGCGTGCACGCCTGGGATCCAGAATTGCCGCCGCTCGAAATGATGAGCGGCACGAACAGCGCGAGGACGACCGCCTTGGCGATCTCCTTCTCGAAGAATCCCATCGCCGTCGCTGTCAGCATTTCGCCGAGGAAGAGCGCCGTCAGCCATCCCGCCCGCTTCTGGATCATCCGAGGGAAGCTGATCTCCATGTAGGGCTCGTCCAGCGCTGCCGAACCGCCGATGCGCTGGATGTCTTTCGTCGCCGCCGTCTCCGCGACGTGCAGGACGTCGTCCACCGTGACGATGCCGATGAGGATGCCGCCGGAGTCCGTGACGGGCAGGGCGGAGCGGTCGTGCTGGCGGAACTGCGCGACCGCGGTCTGCTGATCGTCGGTGGCCTTCAAGACGACGAAGCGGCGATCCATGAGATCGGCCACCGGCTTGTCGAGATCCGCCAGCAGGAACTCGCGGATCCTGACGTCGTCGATCAGCATTCCCGCCGGATCCACGACGTAGATGACGTTCAGCGTCTCGCTGTCCTGGCCATGAGCGCGGACGTAGTCGAGAACCTGCTGGATGGTCCAGTCCTCGCGGACGGCGATGTAGTCCGGCGTCATCAACCGTCCGACGGAGCCCTCGGGATAGCCGAGAAGGGTAAGGGCGACGGCGCGCTCTTCCGGCGTCAGCAGCGCCAGCATCTCGCGGGTCACCGTGGCCGGGAGCTCCTCGAGAAACATCGTGCGATCGTCAGGCGCCATGTCGTTCAACAGGGCCGCGACATCCTCCTTCGACAGTGTCTTCAGCAGCGCCTCGCGCGCGTCCTGCGCCAGGTACTCGAAAGTCGCAGCGGCGTCCTTCCGCGGCAGCAGCCGGAAGAGGACCGCCTGCTCGTCGAGGGTGAGGTGCGCGAGGAGCCCGGCGAGATCGCTGGGAGGCCGGTTGCGGACCATGTCGCGAAGGCGCGAATAGTCGCGCGACCGGAGCGCGGCGGCAAGCTCGTCGGCCGGCCTGGCGACGCGGCGTATGGCCTGCAGGCTCTCGTCGCGGTTTGGACCGCTCAGTTGTTCAGCCATTTGTGTCAATGCGGCGCGGACAATGTCCTGGTGGTGGAGGTGCGGGCCGGCGCCCTTGGAGGCGTCGAGCCAGATGCGATGAATGAGGTCCTGATCCGCGGGGCTCAGTTCGGGTGCATGCGGTCCGACGTCGAGGACATCGGTGCGCCCGCTGCGGTGATAGATCGTGAGGCGGAGGTGCAGGTGCGGCGCGCCCGCGCGCTCCCACGCCTCGCTGAGTAGCCGAGCCTGCGCGTCGGTCGAAATGCTCGAGGACTCCCCGACATAGACGTCCGACGCATCCAGCCGGATGACGGTTGCGATGACGGCGTCGAAGACATTGCGCGCCGGCACGATCACCAGCCGGACGGGCCTGGCATATCGCTCGGCGACCGCCAGAACCCGCGAGAAGAGGAGGCGCTCCGCGGCGGTCGGACGCAGATCTTCCGTCGCGCTGCCGTCCGAGTCGCCGCCGATCAGGCGGACCGTCATGACGACGACCTCGCGCTCGCGCGGCCCGCGCAGGGCGGCGACGAGGTGCGCGAGCAGATGGGGATTCCGGACCGGCACGAGGATGCCACCCGGGCTCGGCGCGAGCTGCTCGACGGACAACTGCGTGGACGGCAGGAGGTCCAGCACGTCCTCTTCGGCCGGCGTCGCGGCCGGTCGGACGCGCAGCGCGAACAGCACGGCAAGCGACAGCAGCGTCGCGGTGGCCGTGACGGCGCCCGGGTCCGCGTGGACGACCATCGCGCCCGCGGACGCCACCAGCACGCCACCGAGAGGCCAGAGGGCCACAGGGCGCTCGAGCGCCAGCAGCCGCAGCAGCGCCGTGACCTGGAACGATAGCGCCCACAGCACCGCGACCGCGTACGCGCATCCGAGCCACACGACGCTCGCCCCGCTCAGCACGATCGCCAGGGCGGCGGCGGTCCCGGCCGTGTCGATCGCATACGCGAACGTCCCGAAGCGCCGATGCTGCGCCCGCAGCTGCTCCGCCAACATGCCCCGTTCGGCGAGCCGCACCAGCGCCGTCTCCGCCCCCCACAACCCGGCGCGCGTCGTCTGCGCCAGCATCAGCGCCGCGGCGGCCACGACGGCGGCAGCCAGTGGCGTGCGCAGCCAGGCGGGGCCAAGGGACTGGGTCAGGCCGGCCAGTGGCGCATTCACCCACAGCTCTCCGACCCCTGCCGGGACAAGCGCTGAGAACAGCAAGGACAGGCCGGCGGTCAGGATGAGCGCGGCGGCGCTGGTGATCGCGACCGTGCGCTCGAGGCCCGCGATGCGCGGCGGCTCGAGCTCCTGTGCGACGCGGGAAATGCTGTCGGCGACGCCAATCGCCGGCGTCGCGCGGCCGAACGCCGCGAAGATCGTGACGAGAAGCCAGGCCGCGCCAGGCAGGGCGTGACCCCATGTCGTGCCGGAGACCGGACCCGCGTCGGGCGGCCGGAACGCAAACGCCGGCCACGCCTGGCGGAGGAGAGCCGTGACCGTCGCCCACACGAGAAGGACGACGAGCACCCCTACGGCAATCCAGACGTACCGCGCCCGATCCGCGGACGGCAGCAGGTGTCCGCTCCGCGCGCGGATCCACAGCCAGGCCAGAAGCATGAGTGCGATGAACGTCGACAGATCCGGCTGAGTGGTATGCCGCAGGAAGCGCAGGTAGCCGGTCGCCGCGAAAAGGAACGACGCCAGGTAGTGGCCGAAGACCACGCAGGCGAGAGCCGCGAGGAGGAGGCGCTCGGTGATCACCACAGCCGTCGCCGCGGCGCCGGCCCGTCGCCCGAATGCCCGCTCCACGCGCCCGGGGAGGCCGCCCGGAATGAAGAGCGTCCAGCTCGCCAGGTCGAGCCGCCGGATCGCGAGTCCGAGGACGGTCGCGACCAGGACGTACCAGGGCGCCGCGGGACCGACCGTCTCGGAGAAGACGCCGCCGATGAAGAATGCGGCGAAAGCCAGCTCCGGCAACGCCAGCGCCGCCGCCCGCGACGCCGACGTGAAGGACAGCAGGGCGCTGGCGGCGAGAACGATCCGCACGTCGCCCTTCGTCCGCGGAATCGGCGCCATCCGCTCGGATCCTATGCTATCCCCGCGGCGCCGGGCCGGAGTCGGAAACAACTGGGATCGTGGCCTCGGGATCCTTCGGCGGGATCGGACCGAGGAGGGCGCGGAGCTCGTCTCCCTCGATGACTTCCTTGTCGAGCAGCCGCACGGACAGCTCGTCGAGGATGTCCCTGCGCTCGCGCAGGACCCGGCGGGCTTCGTTGTGCGCGTCGGTGAGGATCTGCTTTACCTCGACGTCGATCTTGCGGGCCGTGTCCTCGGAATGGTTCCCGCGCTCGTTCATGTCGCGCGCTGCAGGTCGTTCTGCGCCCCGGTCGAGACTTCGCCGAACGCGATTTCCTCGGCGCTCCGGCCGCCGAGCAGGACCGCGAGCTGCCCCTGCAGGTCCTGTCGCGTCAGCAGGTAGCGATCCTCGAGCGGCAGCTGCATGGTGTAGCCGAGCGCGCCGAAGCCTCGCGCCACGATCGAGATTTTGTGGACCGGGTCCAGGCCGGGCAGGATGCTGGCGACGATCGCGTGCCCCGACTCGTGATACGCGACGATCTTCCGCTCCTTGTCGCTCATCACCCGCTTCTTCTCGAGCCCCGCGATGATGCGGTCGATGGCATCGTCGAAATCCTTCATGTCGACGGCGGTCTTGTCCTTGCGCGCGGCGAGGAGCGCCGCTTCGTTGACCAGGTTCGCGAGGTCGGCGCCGGCAAACCCCGCCGTCCGCTGCGCGATGATCCTGAGGTCCACGTTCTCGGCGATCTTGACGGTCTTTACGTGAATGCGAAGGATGTCGTCGCGGCCGCGGACGTCCGGCTTGTCGACGAGCACCTGGCGATCGAAGCGTCCCGGCCGGAGGAGGGCCGGGTCGAGGACCTCGGGGCGGTTGGTCGCCCCCATGATGATGATCCCCTTGCGCCCGTCGAACCCGTCCATTTCGGCGAGGAGCTGGTTCAGCGTCTGCTCGCGCTCTTCGTGGCTCCCCATCGGCGTCTGGATGCGCACCTTGCCGAGCGCGTCGAGCTCGTCGATGAACACGATGCAGGGAGCTTTCGCCTCGGCCTGCGCGAACAGATCGCGGACGCGCGCGGCCCCGACGCCGACGAACATCTCCACGAACTCCGATCCGCTCAGGCTGAAGAAGGGGACCTTGGCTTCGCCGGCCACGGCGCGCGCGAGCAGCGTCTTGCCCGTCCCCGGTGGGCCGACGAGCAGGACGCCTTTCGGGATCTTGCCGCCGATGGACGTGTACTTCTTCGGCGTCTTGAGGAATTCGACGATCTCCTTCAGTTCTCCCATCGCTTCGTCGACGCCCGCGACGTCGCCGAAGCTCGTCTTGACGTCATCGTCCGCGTAAATCTTCGCCTTGCTGCGCGCGAACGACATGACGCCCCCCTCCGCGCCCCCCATGCGGCGCACGAAGAAGGCCCAGAGCCCGACGATGAAGAGGAGCGGGACGATCCAGCCGATGACTTCGCTCAGCCAGCGGTTGGCGACTTCGCCCTTGTACTGCACGGCGTGGGATTCGAGCTCTTCCGGCAGCTTCGCGTCCACGACGCGGACGGCTGTGAACGGCTTCGGCCGCTCGCCGCCCGTCGGCTTGAGCGTGCCGTGCACGCGGTCCTCCGACAGGGTCACTTCCTGGACCTTGCCTTCGCGGACGAGCGTCTTGAACTCGCTGTAGGGAATGGTCTCGCCCGTCTGGAGCTGGACGAAGACCGCCTGCGCGAGCGCCAGGAGCAGCAGAAACCCGAGCACGTACCAGACCGCGGGACCGGGGGCGGCGCGACCGGTCCGGCGCTCGTTGGCGCGCCGGTTCTTGGCGGGCGGCTTAGACGTATCCATGGTGAAATGCTGAAGGCCTTCAGCACTCTCTATCCTATCCTACGCTGCCACTCCGGCCTCCACCTTGTTGAACACCAGGTCGCCGCCCTTGACGTCGATGAGCACGGCGTCTCCCTCGCGGAAGTCCCCCTGCAGCACGCGGACCGCCAGCTGATCGAGGACGCGCCGCTGGATCGTCCGCTTGAGCGGCCGCGCCCCATAGGTCGGGTCGTATCCTTCCTCGATTAGGAGATCCTTCGCCTTGCCGCTCAGCTCGACGCGGATCTTCCGGTCTTCCAGCCGCTTCACCAGGCCCCTCACCTGGATATCGATGATCTGCCGCAGCTCTGCCTTGCTCAGCGCATGGAAGATGATGATGTCGTCCACCCGGTTGAGGAACTCGGGACGGAACGCCTGACGCAGGATGTCCATGACGTCGCGGCGGATGCCTTCGCTCAGTCCGTCCCCCTTGAACGCCGCTTCGGCGATCAAGGGGCTGCCGACGTTCGACGTCATGATCACCACTGTGTTCTTGAAGTCCACGGTGCGCCCATTGCTGTCGGTCAGCCGGCCGTCGTCGAGCAGCTGCAGCATGACGTTGAGGACCTCGGGGTGGGCCTTTTCGATTTCGTCGAAGAGGACGACAGAGTAGGGGCGCCGGCGGACGGCCTCCGTCAACTGGCCGGCTTCGTCATAGCCGATGTATCCCGGAGGGGCGCCGATCAGCCGGGAGACGGTGTGCTTCTCCTGGTACTCCGACATGTCGATGCGGATCATCGAATGCTCGTCGTCGAACATGAACTCGGCGAGCGCGCGCGCCAGCTCCGTCTTGCCGACGCCGGTGGGACCCAGAAAGATGAAGCTGCCGAGCGGGCGGTTCGGATCCTGAAGGCCGGCCCGCGCGCGGCGGATCGCGCTCGCCACCGCCTTGATGGCCTCGTCCTGCCCGACGACACGCTGGTGGAGTCGCTCCTCCATCTTGAGGAGTTTCTGCACTTCGCCTTCCAGCAGGCGGCTGACGGGGATGTGGGTCCAGCGGGCGACGATCCCGGCGACGTCCTCCTCGTCCACCTCCTCTTTCAGCATCTTCTGGTTCTTCTGGAGCTCGGCGAGTCGCGCCTCCTGCTCCTTGAGCTTGCGCTCCAATTCCGGCAGGCGGCCATACTGCAGCTCTGACGCCTTGGCGTAGTCACCACCCTGCTGCACGCGCTGCATCTCCTGGCGGACCTGGTCGATCTCCTCTTTCAGCTTGCGCATCGTCTGGATGGCGTCCTTTTCCTGCTCCCAGTGCGCCATCAGCCGTGTCTGCTCTTCCTTGAGGTCGGCCAGTTCCTTCTCGAGCTTGCCGAGGCGGTCCTTCGACGCCTTGTCCTTCTCCTTGCGCAGCGCCTCGCGCTCGATCTCGAGCTGCATGATGCGGCGCTTCACTTCGTCGAGCTCCGCCGGCATCGAGTCGATCTCGGTCCGCAGCTTCGCCGCCGCCTCGTCGATCAGGTCGATCGCCTTGTCGGGCAGGAAGCGATCGGTGATGTAGCGGTGGGAGAGGACCGCTGCCGCCACCATCGCCGAGTCCTTGATCTTGACGCCGTGGTGGACTTCGTAGCGCTCGCGCAGCCCGCGCAGGATGCTGATGGTGTCCTCGACGGTCGGCTCGCCGACCATCACGGGCTGGAAGCGGCGTTCGAGGGCGGCGTCTTTTTCGATGTACTTGCGGTACTCATCGAGGGTCGTGGCGCCGATCGTATGCAGCTCGCCGCGAGCGAGCATCGGCTTCAGCATGTTCGAGGCGTCGATCGATCC
>WNFC01009951.1_pt1 | contig 10545 bp, 14 predicted proteins | sample 5400541 | NCBI WGS metagenome assembly WNFC01 (sample SAMN13153342, study PRJNA577476) | soil metagenome | isolation source: 120 cm saprolite under Douglas fir tree site 2 hole 2 replicate 1 | place: USA:California | collected 2015-04-18
GCGCACGAACTCTGTGCTGAGCGACACCGTGGGATGCGGCCAGCGGATGCCGGTGGCATGGCCCGAGCCCGTGCCCATCACCATGTCGGCCAGGGTCACCAGCAGGCCGCCATGCGCCCAGCCCATCGGATTGCCATGGCGCGGCTCGAGTGGCAGGCCGACGCGCAGCGTCTCGCCTTCCGCCTTGAACCAGAGCGGCCCGATCAACCCGACGAATTCATCGGCGACATCGAGCTTGCGGAAGCCTTCGGGGATCAACGTGTCGGTCATGAGCCAAGTCCGTCCTTGGAGGCGGCGAATTTTTCCAGCGCGGCGCGCACCGTCGGGTCGAACGCCATGCTGCGATGGGTCTCCTCGTTCAGCGATACCATGATCGCCTTCAGCACGGCCGTGCAGTTGCCGTCGCCGTCGAACAGCCCGTGGCCGATCACGCATTTGCGCTGATGGACCTCGAGCAGACGGGCGCAGGCCGTGGCATGGCCGGGATAGAACATCTGGCGCTTGAAATCGATCTCGAGCCGGCCGACCACGACGCGAAAACGCGGCAGGCCAGACCGCACGATGGTGCGCATGTAGGACACCCGCGCGTTTTCCAGGAGCTGCAGGAAGGCGCCGTTGTTGATGTGGCCGTTGGCGTCGACGTCGGCGAAACGAAGATGCTCCTCGGTGGCGAATCCGTAGATCCGCCGATCCGTCAGGTCGAAACTCACGAGATCAGCGCTCCCGGAATTCCAGGGTGAGGTGCGCGGCCTCGGACGGCGGCACGATCAGCCGGGCGGCATCGGGTCTCGTGACCTTGACGCCGTTCTCCGCGAGAAGTGCTGCGCAGGCGGCGAGGCTGTCGACCCGCACCGACAAGAGCGCCGGATGATCGCCCGGCCGCACTGGCGTCACGCCAGGATAGCGCTGCATGTACTCCTGGCGGCTGAGGTAACGGATGGGCTGGGTGCCGGTATCGACCACCAGCCCCTCGCCCTCGCGTCGCACCGAACCTGCGCCAAAATATTTCTCGAGCTCGGCCGTCCATCGGGCCGGCTGCCCGGCGATCACCGTCACGCCCAAAATGCCGCGCGCGCCGTTGGGGTGACGGGCCCATTCGCGGCGATAGACGAAGTCGGGCGTCAGGTGCTCGCAAACGAAGAAACCGACCACCGGCATGTGGGTCTTGGGGATGCGCACGGTGCGGAACTGGGCATGTTCCATCCTGCCCTCGACCTCGACCGCGCGATCGAAGAAAAGCGGCGCATCGGGCTGCAGGCCCGCCGCCTTGAAGGCGTCGACGGCAAGGTCGGCGCCGTCGGTTGCCAGCGCCACATTGGCGAGGCCACCGCCGCCCTTGAGCCATTCCCGCCGCTCGGCGTTGAAGGGGCTGTCCTCGACGATGCCCAGGATCTCGAAATAGTCCTTGTCGAAGATCATCAGGTGGTTGGCGGTGCCGAGCTTCTTGTGGAAGCCGCGTGGTTGGACCTGGAAGCCGAGCTTCTTGTAGGCTGCCTCGGCCGCATCGATGCCGTCGACCATGACCACGACATGATCGAGCCCGCGCACGGCGCGTTTCATGCCGGCCTCCTGCGCACCATGTTGATGCCCTTCACCGTCAGCACCAGCTCGCCCTTCTGGTTGGTGGCGCGCCAATGCTCGTGGATGATGCCCATATCGGGCCGGCTCCTCGACGGCACCTTGTCCGCGCATTCGACCCAGGCGGTGAGCGTGTCGCCCGGCCGTACCGGCTTCAGCCAGCGGATCTCGTCGAGGCCAGGCGAGCCCAGCGCCGTGCGCCTGTCGAGGTAGTTGTCGACGAACAGCCGCATCAGCTTGGCGTTGATGTGCCAGCCCGAGGCGATCAGGCCGCCGAACATCGATTCCTTGGCCGCCACGGCGTCGACATGAAAGCTCTGCGGATCGAACTGGCGGGCGAAGGCCGTGATCTCCTCGGCGCTGAAGCTCGTCGAGCCTAACGGGTACTTCGTGCCGACCTGGTAGTCTTCCCAGTAACGCGGGCTGGCGGATTGCATGGCCTGGGTCATCGCAGAGCGTGGCTTCAGACGCAAGACGGTCCTATGGCCTGCCGCGCAACCGTCGGCTAGCCTGTCGCCATGGATGAGCCCACCCTGGTCAGGCGCCTGACCACGATCGCCTCTGTCGACGTCGTCGGGTTCAGCACCATGTCCGCGCGCAACGAGGAACATGCGCTCGACCTCCTCGGCGCCCGCATGGCGACGGCCGGGGCAATCGTGAAGCATCATCGCGGCCGGGTTTTCAAGCTGACCGGCGACGGCCTGCTGGCGGAATTCGTGAGCCCGGTCGAGGCGGTGCGCGCCGCCCTCGAGATCCAGGAGGCGATGCGCTCGACCAACGCCACGGCCGGGCCGGACGACCAGCTCGTCCTGCGCATCGGCATCAATCTCGGCGACATCGTGGAAAGCGGCGACGATTTGATGGGTGACGCCGTCAATGTCGCGGTGCGTCTGGAATCGATCGCACCCCACGGCGGCATCTGCGTCTCGGCCTCGATCTACGAGCAGATCATCGGCAAGCTCACGCTCGGCGCCGAGGACATGGGCGAGCAGCACGTCAAGAACATCCCGCGTCCCATCCATGCCTATCGCCTCACCAGCGAAGCGACGACGCCAGTCATGGCGGCCACGCCCAAGCCGAGTGCGGCCAAACGACCGTCGCGCCTTCTGATCGGCACCGGCGCCGTCGCGGTCGTGGCCATCGTGGCGATCGCGGGCGCCTGGCTGCTGCGCGAAAATCCTCGACCCGCTGCGCCACCCGTCCCGGCGGCGCAGGCGCCGACAGCGAGCCCGGCCCTCGCCGCGGCCGTACCGCAGCCGCCCGCCGTCGCGCCGCCAGCTCCCACGCCGTCGCCGGTCGCTACACCGCCGCCGGCCATCATGACGCCGCGGATCTATTCTGCCGCCGACGTACCTTTCGTGCCTGATGGTCGGCGACGGGCACTGGAGAACTACGGCCGCGCCGAGGATTCGAAGGCGATGGCGATCAACGTCCGCGGCATCTTTGCCGTCGCCACGCGGCGCATCGACGCCCAGACGGCGCGCCGCATCGCGCTGGAAGAGTGCAACAAGGCCGTCCAGCGCGAGCTCCCGGTCATCCGTGAGTCCGATCGCTGCATGACGTACGCGGTCGGCAATGACGTAGTGTGGACGTTTCGCTCGCCGCCGCTGCCGCCACCGCCCTACGTTCCGGCCGCGCGGCCCTCGCCGCCCATCACGCTCGATCCCGCCACCGTGCCGCTGGTCGGCGAGACCGCACGCAAGAACCTCGGCGAGCATTACCTGAAATCGGATCGCAAGCGGGCGCTGGTGCTCGGCCTCAACCATTTCGACTGGTGGTCGCCCAGCGACAGCGAAGCCGACGCCGTCAGGCGCAACCTGCAGATTTGCGGCCATCTTACCGGCCGGCCCTGCGTCATCTACGCCATCGACGAGCAGGTCGTGGTGCGCACGCCGCAACGCTACCGCGTCGTCGACATTTTCACGCCCCAGGCCCTCACCAACCTCGACGCCAGCCAGCAGGACGCCGTCGAGCGCTACCTGGTGGCCAACGACTGGCGCGCCATCGCCGTCGGGCGCAACGGTCGCCTGGGCATCGTCGTCGGGCGTGCCAGCGAGAGCGCGGCGGCCGACAACGCCATCCAGGCATGCGCCCAGGCCGGCGGCACCGAGTGCGCGGTGTCAGCGGTCGGCCCGTTCCTGGTCACGCCGAAATAGCCGCGTTATCGCTGGGGGCGCGCCACTGCGCGCGGAGTAATCTCCGCGCAGTGGCGCGCCCCCAGCTTAGTCGGCGAGCACCACGCCGAAGCGTTTGGCGATCTCCTCCAGCATGACTTCCGACGCGCCGCCGCCGATCGACTGAACCCGCGCGTCGCGCGCCATGCGCTCGACCGCGGTCTCGCGCACGAAGCCCATGCCGCCATGGAACTGCACACAGTCGTAGAGCACCTGGTTGACGAGGTCGCCCGCCAGCGCCTTGACCATCGAGACCTGGGCCACGCAATCGCCGCCCTGGGCATCGAGCCACGCCGTGTGATGCACCAGCTGGCGCGCTGCTTCGACCTCGGCCAGGCGGCGCGCGAGGCGCTGGCGGATCGCCTGCTTGTCCCATAGCGGCTTGCCGAAGGCCTTGCGCACGCTGACATGCTCGAAGGTGAGCCGGATCGCCTCGCGCGCCTCGGCCATGGCCATGGCGCCGATCACCAGCCGCTCGGTCTGGAAGTTGGCCATGATGGCATAGAAGCCCCGGTTCTCCTCGCCCAGCAGGTTCTCCGCCGGCACGCGGCAATCCTCGAAGATCAGTTCGGCGGTGTCGGATGAGCGCCAGCCGGTCTTGTCGAGGGCGCGGCCGACCTTGAAGCCGGGCATGCCCTTCTCGACGATGAACATGGTGATGGCGCGGCTGCCCTTGGCCTCGGCATCGGTGCGCGCGGCGATGAAATAGAGATCGCCATGCACGCCGTTGGTGATGAACATCTTGGTGCCGTTCAGCACATAGTCGCCGCCGTCGCGCACCGCCCGGGTGCGGATGCCGGCCACATCAGAGCCGGCGCCCGGTTCGGTGACGCCGACCGCGGTGATGGTCTTTCCCGCCATGACATCCGGCAGGTATTTCTCGAGCTGGCGCCTGGTGCCGAAGCGCACGAGATGCGGGCTTGCCATGTCGGTATGCACCAGCACGGTGATGGCAAAGCCGCCATGGGTCGAGCGACCCACCTCCTCGGCCAGCACCACCGAAGCGCGCGCGTCGAGACCGGCGCCACCCAGCGCCTCGGGCACGCGCAACGAAAAGAAGCCGAGCTCGCCCATCTCGCGCAGCACCGCGCGCGGCACGAAGCCCGCCTCCTCCCACTTCGGCCCGAGCGGCCTCACCTTCTCGTCGACGAAGCGGCGGAGCTGGCTGCGGATGAGATCGTGCTCTTCGGTGAAGATCGGATGTGCCATGGCGGCGGGATGCTACACTCCGGCGATGTCACGCGACAAACGACTACAAGATCGTTCGATCTATCCGCACTGGTGCACCGACACGGTGCGCTTCTCCGACCAGGACGCGGCCGGCCACATCAACAACGTGGCGCTCTGCGCCTATCTCGAGACCGCACGGCTTACCTTCATCAGGGATATGGGCATGATGGCGTCCGCCGAGGACGGCGTGCGCGGCATCTCGGCCGGCATGACGGTGAGCTTCCTGGCCGAGTCGCACTGGCCGGGCCAGGTCGAGCTGGGCAGCGGCGTCATGCGCATCGGCAAAAGCTCGATCACTGTTGGCGCGGCTGCCTTTAAGAATGGGACCTGCATCGCCGCGGCCGAGATGACGGTGGTCCGGCTCAAGGGCAAAAACCCACACCCGATCGACCCTGACCTTCGGGCAAAGCTGGAAACGTATTTATTGCCAGGGTTTTAAGGACCCCTTGACCGGACCAGGCCCCGCCCCTATGTTGCGCTTGCGAGTAAGTCGCATCTGCACGGACTCAGAGGTCGAAACGTCGATGTACGTCTGTATCTGCCGGGCCATCAGGGAACGCGAAGTGGACGCCGCCGTGCGCGCCGGGGCGCGCCGCCCGTCCGACATATTCCGGGCCTGCGGCACCCGTCCCCAATGCGGCACCTGTGCCTGCGACATGCGCCAGCGGATCGCCGACACGACAGCGCACGAGCGCTCCATCCAGCAGACGGTGATGGCGGCCGACTGACGAGCCCTTGCTCGTCAGCCTGAGCCTTTGCGAAGGGTCTGACGAGCCGTGCTCGTCACCCTGAGCCTTTGCGAAGGGTCTCTAACTCGGCTCCTTGCCCTCGCCAATCTGGGTCTGCAGGTAGTTCTGCTCGCCCACCTTGCCGACCAAGGAGATCTCGGTCTCCAGGAAATCGATGTGGTCCTCGGCATCTTCGAGGATGTCGACCACGATCTCGCGACTGACGAAATCCTTCGCCGTCTCGCAATGAGCAACCGCGGCGACCAGCGCCGTACGCGCCGCAGTCTCGAGCTTGAGATCGGCGGCCAGGCACTCCGGCAGCGTCTCGCCGATGGCAATCTTGCCGAGGTCCTGGAGATTGGGCAGCCCGTCGAGCACTAGGATGCGCTTGATCAGCTTGTCGGCGTGCTTCATCTCGCCGATCGATTCGTCGTAGACCTTCTTGCCCAGCCGCTCGAAGCCCCAGTGCTCCATCATGCGGGCATGCAGGAAATACTGGTTGATCGCCGTCAGCTCGTTCTTCAGGAGCTTGTTGAGCTCGGCGATGATCTGCGGATTGCCCTTCACGGCGAGCCTCCTGGCGATGGTTGCCGCCTAGAGATACTCCGCGTGCGGCAAGACGCAACCGCGAAAGCGCGCGAGCGAGAACCGTTCGCTGGAAAAGTCGGACTCGCCGTCTCTACCAGGACCGTGCAGGCCCTCTTCGGTGACAACCGTCGTGGTCGCCATCAGCGCAGGCCGACGAACGACAGGATCGCCATGACAATCACAATGAGCCCCACCAGATAGATGATTGCATTCATGTGATGTTCCTCCGCGGCAGAAATCGGCATTCCACCACATGGAACGTCACGTTTCTGCCAAAGGTTGCTCCCCCGGCCGTGGCGCATCGCAACGTCGGCGCGCCCTGGACGTTCACTCCCGACCACAGCCCAGCCCGACCCTCCGTCGGGCCAGCCCAAGGACATGTGTCATGCCTTTAGACAAAGGAAAGAACGGCTTTACCCTTCCCAAACTCCCCTATGCCGAGGAGGCGCTCGCCCCCGTCATTTCGGCGAAGACCATCTCTTTCCACTACGGCAAACACCACAAGGCCTACATCGAGACGCTCAACGAGCTGATCGAAGGCACGGCCTATGCGCAGATGTCGCTGGAAGACATCGTCAAGAAATCGGCCAAGGACGAAAAGGCCAAGAAAATCTTCAACAACGCCGGCCAGGCGTGGAACCATGATTTCTACTGGCAGAGCATGACCGCCAAAGGCGGCGCGCCCGCCGGCAAGATCAAGAAGGCGCTGGAAGACAGTTTCGGCGGCCTCGAGGACTTCAAGAAGGCCTTCAAGACCGCCGCCGTCGATCAGTTCGGCAGCGGTTGGGCGTGGCTGATCCACAAGGACGGCAAGCTCGCCATCGAGACCACGTCCAATGCCGACACGCCGATCGCGCACGGTCGCACGCCATTGCTGGCGGCCGACCTGTGGGAGCACGCCTACTACCTCGACTATCAGAACCGCCGGCCCGATCACGTTCAGGCCTGGCTCGACAAGCTCGCGAATTGGTCGTTCGCCGAGAAAAATCTCGGCTAAGGAGGAGAAGTCATGCTGGGCACCATTCTGTTGATCATCCTGATCCTGATCTTGATCGGTGCCTTGCCGAGATGGCCGTACAGCAGCGGCTGGGGGTACTACCCCAGCAGCGGCGTCGGCCTGATCCTGGTCATCATCGTGATCTTGCTTTTGATGGGACGACTATAGGTCCCGTCAGTAGCGGAACGTCACGTTGATCGAGCCGAACTGGTCCCACCGGTCGCGCTCGTAGAATTCCGGCGTGCGCAGCACCTGGGTATAGGTGAAGCGCACGCCGCGATAGGTGATGGCGAGGCCCGCCTGGGCTTCGCCGACGAACGGCCGGTGCGAAACCCGCAGGCTGTAGCCGTCGGTGTTGCCGTCGAGGAAGATGTTGCGGCCGACCGCGATGGCGTCGATGCCGGCGAACAGGTACCAGCCGAAGCTGCCGTCGCCGATGAAGGCTTCCGAGCCGGGCAGCGCCGGCCGGGCGCGCGTCGGCCCGAAATCGTCGCGCAGGTTCTTGCCGATGCGCGCCGTGCCGCCGACATCGGCATAAATCGCGACATTTCCCAGCGACGCGCCGATGCGCGGGATAAAATCCAGCTCGAGTTTGGGATCATCAAAGACCACGGTGCGTCCGATGCGCCAGCGGCGTTCGAAGGCGATATCGAACGTCGGCTCGTTGTGAAGCTGGTTGGCCCAGCCGTTGGCCTGCGCCACGCCGATCAGGCGATGAAAGTTGTTCTGGGCGAACTCGCCGCCCGCGGCCGGGCCGATCAGGCCGAGGTCGACCTGCAGGGTGTCGAGCCGGACCGGCTCGTCCGCACCGGTCTTGGAGTCGTGACGCTTGTAGGTGTATTGCAGCAGGAAGCTCGCATAGAGCCAGGCGGCGTAGGGCCGGTCGTTGAAGATCGGCTGCGAGGCGAAAATATTGTCGGGCGTATAGAGATTTTGGCCCACCGACACGCCGAAGCGGCGAACCACCGAATCCGAAGGTGCCTCGCCGAAGAAGGTCGGCACCGTGGTCAGCGCCACCCAGGACGATGGCAGCCAGGTGATGGCTGGCGACAGCCAACCGATGCGGACGCCGTTGGTATAATCCCGGTCGGTCGGGCTGAACCGGTTGAAGACGTCGTTCTCGACCTGAAAGGTGAAGATGTTGCGCCGTTCGTCGTCGGTAGCGGAGGGCGGCGGCGGAGGCTCCGCGGTCTGGGCGCGGGCGATGGCGGCACCCGCCAGCAGGGCCGTCATCGCCAGGAAACCAGTCTTGGCGATCCCGCGGTGCATCGTTTGATAACGCAGCCGGCACCTCAGGGTTGCATCAGCGGAGATTGGCGGCGGCGGCCGGGTGCCAGAGATGGCTGCGCCAGCGGAGAACGATCAGTCCGGTGAAGGCAATGCCCAGCAGGCTGAAGAGCGACCCCGTGGCAGAAAAGCCGATGTGCTCGATCAACGGCCCCGAGAGCAGGAGCCCGAGGGGCATGCCATAGACCGCCAGCATGCGCACGCCCATCACCCGGCCGCGGAATTGGGGGTCGGCGCCGCGCAGCAGCAGCACCGACATGGGAATCATGCAGAAGCTCTGGACCAAACCGGCGACGAACAGGACCACTTCGCCCCAGAAATGGTCGCCGATCCACGAGAAGGCGAGATTTAGGGTGAACCATCCGACGGCGCAGATGAGCATCGTCCGGGCCGGCCGGATCAGCGCGCCATGGGTCGATATCGCGATCGAGCCGGCGAGCGCGCCCGCCGCAAAGCAGGCGATCAGCCAGCCCAAGCCGGTTTGGCCGAGGCCGTAGATGTCCTTGGCGACGTAGGCCAGCAGCGAGCCGACCAGCGGATAAGCGGCGAAGTTGACCAGGAAGGCAAGCAGCATGAGGGCGCGCATGTCGGGCGTCGACCAGACATAGGCAAAGCCCTGGCCGAGCGCGCGCATCGGTGAGCCGGCGACGGCCTTGCCGACGACGCGCACACGCCGCACGCCGACATTGAGCGTGAGCACAAGGCTCACGGCATAGACGGCACATACCGCGGCATAGGCGATGCCCGAACCGAGGATGGCGACCAGGCCCGCGCCCGACAGCGCGCCGACGATGCGCGCGGAGTCGGCGGTGGTGCGCGATACGCCCATGGCCCGCATCAGATAGTCGGCCGGCATGGTCTCGCCGACCAGGAGAGTCCGCAGCGTGATGTCGGAGGGCCGCACCAGGCCCATGATGGTGGCCAGCACGAATACCGGCACCGGTGTGGCAAGGTCGGCCACGAACAGCACGGCGAGCGCCGCCGCCACCGCGACATAGGTGGCGCGCATCAAACAAAGCAGGTTGCGATTGCCGATGCGATCGCCCGCCATGCCGAACAGCGGCGAGATCAGGGTCCCCAGGAACTGCAGCGAGCCGAACAGCGCGAGCGCCAGCACCGAGCCGGTCGAGACGAGCACGAACCAGCCGAGGATCACCCCCTCCATCTCGAACGCCCAGGAGGCCAGCAGATCGGCCGGCCATTGGAAGCGAAAGCTCCTGATCTGAAATGGCGCCAGCGCCGGCACGCGCGCGGTAAAACTCACGTCTTGTTCGTTCCCCCTCCCTGCCGGCGTCTTGTAGGCGCGCCTCAGGGAGCGTCACCGTGACCGCTCAGGACGCCGGCTGCAATTGACTCCTGCTCATGGCCCGCCCTTGCCTATCGCGGGGCTGTGCACCGCAAAGCCCCAAATATTGTGTCCTATTGCCATATTTGTCTTGTAAATATGCACCTCCCGCAGTTGCGTTGCAGGGCGGCTCAGAGCATTGTGAAATTTGGGGGCACCGCTAAGCGTGAGAATGCTCGATAGAGCTGTGCGCCGGTTTGCCTTTGGGAGAAAGTCCGTAATGGGCGGTGCCGTAAAGCGTACGATTTTTCACCTGATTTTGATCAAGCCGACTCACTACGACGACGACGGCTATCCGATCACTTGGCTGCGCTCCCACATTCCGTCCAACACCCTGGCTGCGCTCTATGGCCTGGGCGACGATTGCCGCCGCCGGGACGTCCTGGGCCCGGACGTCGACATCGTCATCAAGCCGTTCGACGAGACCAACACCCGGGTGCGGCCTGACCTGATCATGGCCGACATCAAGCGGACCGGCGGCAGGGCCCTGATCTGCCTGGTCGGCGTGCAGTCCAACCAGTTTCCGCGGGCCGTCGATCTGGCCCGCCAGTTCCTCAAGGCCGGCCTGCCGGTGGCGCTGGGCGGCTTCCATGCCGCTGGCTGCCTGTCGATGCTGCC
>WNFC01011627.1_pt1 | contig 10545 bp, 10 predicted proteins | sample 5400541 | NCBI WGS metagenome assembly WNFC01 (sample SAMN13153342, study PRJNA577476) | soil metagenome | isolation source: 120 cm saprolite under Douglas fir tree site 2 hole 2 replicate 1 | place: USA:California | collected 2015-04-18
TGTGGCGTCGATGGAGGCCGGCGGGGCGGAGGACATGAAACTCCCGGGAAACGAGGGGCAGTGTAGCGGATGGGGGAACGGCTCGATATGGTAGGAATCAGCAGATAATTCAAGGATTTGGGAGGCAGCTATGCAAGCGGACTTGTTCAAGGATCGGACGGCCATCGTGACCGGCGGGGCGCGCGGGATCGGGCTCGCCTGCGCCGCCAAGATCGCCGAAGGCGGCGGGCGCGTCGCTCTGTGGGATCGCGACATGGACCGCGCCAAGCAGTCCGCTGCCTCCTTGGGGAGCGCCATCGCCGTCGAGGTCGATGTGACCGACGAAGCCTCCGTCGCCCAGGCGCTGGCCGCCACCGGGGACCAGCTCGCGCCGCCCGACATCCTGGTGGCCAGCGCCGGCATCACCGGGCCCAACACGACGGTCGTGAGCTACCCGGTCGATGCCTGGAAGCAGGTCATCGATATCAACCTGACAGGAGTCTTCCTGTGCAATCGCGCGGTGGCAGGCGGCATGGCCATGCGCGGCCACGGTCGCATCGTCAACATCGCCTCGGTCGCCGGCAAGGAAGGCAATCCCAACGCGTCCGCCTACTCGGCCTCCAAGGCAGGTGTGATCGGCCTCACCAAGTCGCTCGGCAAGGAACTTGCAACGACGGGCGTGCTGGTGAACTGCGTGGCACCGGCCGTGGTCAAGACCGAGTTGTTCGGCCAGATGACCGAGCAGCACATAAACTACATGCTGTCCAAGATTCCCATGAACCGCTTCGGCGAAGTCGACGAAGTGGCCGAGATGGTGGCATGGCTCGCCTCCGATCTCTGCACCTTCGCCACCGGTGCGACCTTCGACCTCTCCGGCGGGCGCGCGACATACTGAGCGCGACTCAACACAACCCTCATCCTGAGGAGCGCGCCGCAGGCGCGCGTTTCGATCGCGCGGAGTAACCTCCGCGCTGTGATGGGCAACAACGAGACTGGGGCCCACCCTTCGAGACGCACCGCTTCGCGGTGCTCCTCAGGGTGAGGTCCAAGCGCTTCTCCTCGCGCGAGATCGTCGATGCCTTGCACGGCCGCATCGCCAAGGCCAACGACAAGCTGCACGCCTTCACCGAAGTCTATGCGGCGGAGGCCAAGGCGCTCGCCCAGGCCGCCGACACGGCGCGCGCGTCGGGCTTCCCGCTGGGGCCGCTGCACGGCCTGCCGGTCGCCTACAAGGACCTCTGCGACATCGCCGGCAAGGTCGGCACCGGCGGCTCGAAGATGTTCGAGAAACGCGTGGCGACCGAGACCTCGAATACGGTCGAGCGCCTGACCGCGGCCGGCATGGTGCCGCTCGGCAAGCTGCACATGGTCGAGTTCGCCTTCGGCGGCTGGGGCACCAACCCGCTGATGGGCGCGCCGTGGAATCCCTGGGACCTGAAAACCCACCGCGTGCCCGGCGGCTCGTCGAGCGGCACCGGCGTGGCGGTGGCGGCCCGCCTGGCGCCGGCCGGCATCGGCAGCGACACCGGCGGCTCGGTGCGCATCCCCGCGGCCCTGAACGGGCTGGTCGGACTGAAAGTCACGTTCGGCCGCATCGGTCTTTCCGGCACCATGCTTTTGAGCTGGTCGCTCGATTCGATCGGACCGATGGCGCGCTCAGTCGAAGATTGCGCGCTGATGCTGAATGCGCTCGCCGCCCCCGACCCACGCGATCCGACGACGCTCGGCCAGCCGCTGGAGGATTTCACCCTCGCCAGCCGGCCAGGTTCAATCGAAGGCATGCGTGTGGCCATGCCCGATACCAAGGAATTGCCCAACTTCATGCACCCCGACGTCACCAAGGCGTGGCAGGCGGCCGGCCGGACCTTCGAGAGCCTCGGCGCCACGGTCGAGGCGGTGCGGCTGCCCGACTGGTATTTCGACCTGTCGCGGCCGGCCGGAACGATCATCGCGTCGGAGGCCTACGCGCTGCACCGCGACTATATCGAGAACACGAACAAGGCGATCGGCCCCGGCGTGCGCATGCGCGCGCAGACGGCCAAAGGCTTCCTGGCCGGCGCCTATGCCGAGGAGATGCGCGCCATGGCCAACCGACGGCGCAGCTTCGCCGACTGGATGAAGCCCTACGATGCGGTCCTGCTGCCGACCATGGCGGTGCCCGCGATCCCGCTCGCCGAGGTCGACGAGGCCTCGCCGATCCCGGGCTATCTCACGCGGCCGGCCAACTATCTCGGGCTGTGCAGCCTCGCCATGCCCTCGGGTCAGTCTGGCGGCCTGCCGCTCGGCATCCAGATCGTCGGCAAGTCCTTCGCCGAACGCGACGTGCTCAGGCTGGGCAAGGCCTTCCAGGACGCGACGGATTTCCACCGCCGCGCGCCCGATCTTTCGCCGCTGGGGCTTTAGCTCCAAATCGTCATCCCGACCGGAGCGAAGCGTAGTGGAGCGACCTCTTTATTTGTCGGCGACCATGACGAGGTCCCTCCACTTCGCCTCGCTGCGCTCAGCTTCGGTCGGGATGACGGTGTTTGTTGAATGGATCAACGCTGCGGCATGCCCTGCGGAACAATGGTCTCGACGATCGAGGAGTCGAGCGCCTCGTAGAGGTGATAGCCGATCGTGTCGTAGAGCTCGGCGCGCGTCTGCATGTCGGCCAGCATGTTCTGCGTGCCGCCGTCGCGCCTGAGCGCCGCATAGAGCCTGGCCTGCGCCTTGTTCGCGACGCGTAGCGAGGAGACCGGCCAGATCACCATCTTGTAGCCCATCGCCTCGAATTCGCTGGCGGTGAAGAACGGCGTCTGTCCGAACTCCGTCATGTTGGCCAAGAGCGTGACGCCCGGCATCGCCTTGGCGAAGGCCCGGAACATCTCGGCGTTGGCGAGAGCCTCGGGGAAGATCGCGTCGGCGCCGGCCGCGAGGTAGCGCCTGGCGCGGGCCACGGCGCCGTCGATGCCTTCGCTTGCTGCCGCGTCGGTGCGGGCGACGATGAAGAGATGCCGGCGCGCCTTGGCGGCGGCCGCAACCTTGGCCGCCATGTCGTGCGGGTCGGCGAGTTTCTTGTTGTTCAGGTGGCCACATTTCTTGGGCAGGATCTGGTCCTCGATATGGACCGCGCCGGCGCCCGCCTCCTCGAAGGCGCGCACCATGTGCATGACGTTGAGCGCCTCGCCGTAGCCGGTGTCGCCGTCGGCCAGCAGCGGCAGGCCCGAGGCCCGCGCGAGTTGGCGGATGAAGAAGCAGACCTCGTCGACCGTGATGATGCCGAGATCGGGCAGGCCCATCGAGGCCGTCATCGCCGCGCCGGAGAGATAAACGGCGTCGAACCCTGCCGCGCGGGCCTGCAGCGCCGCCATGCCGTTGTGGGCGCCCGGCAGTTGCAGGATGCCGGGCCGGCCCAGCAGGGCGCGAAAGCGCTCGCCAGCGGGCGCGGTCGGCAGATCGGCAGCGATGAGATATGGCATTTCATCCTCCCCTAAAACCCTTGGCGTCGCGGACGCCCGCCGCGCCATCCGACCAGCAGGCCCGCGCCCACGATCAGGGCGGTCCCGAGCCAAGTGTAGAGGTCGGGCACCTCGGCGAACATGAGGTAGCCCACGATGACCGAGCCGATCATCTGGGTGTAGTTGAAGGGCGCCACGAAATTGGCCGAGGCATAGGTCATCGCCCGCGCCACGCAATAGTGGCCGAGCCCACCCAGCGCGCCCAGTGAGCACAGCAGCAGCCAATCGCGCCAATCGACCGGCGTCTTCCACACGAACGGCACCAAGGCCGACAGCAAGATGGCGCCCAGCAGCACGCTGTAGAAGATCGACGTCGCCGGATGATCGACTCCGGCCAGGCGGCGGATGATGATCTGGTAGATCGCGTAGCAGATCGCGCTGCCCAGCAGCAGTACCGATGCCCATTGGAAGATGGCGCTGCCCGGCCGGATCACCACCAGCACGCCTGAAAAGCCGATCACCACCGCGGCGACCCGCATCGCGGTGATGCGCTCGCCCAGCATCGGCCAGGCCAGGAACACCACGGCGAGCGGCGCCACGAAGCTGATCGATATCGCCTCCGCCACGCCGACATATTTGACGGCGGAGAAGAAGAACAAGGTCGAGAGCAGCATCATGACCGAGTTCACGAGCTGCGAGCCGATGCGGCGCGTGCGGAAGAGGCCGAGGCCCATCCGCGGCATGAACACCAGCGCCACCAGGACGAGGTGCATGCAGATGCGGAACCAGACGATCTGCACCGGGTCGTAGGTTGCGGCCAGGAGCTTCACCAGCCCGTTCATGATCGGGAACAGCCCGCAGGCGGCGCACATGAACAGCACGCCGAGCAGGGGCCGCGAAGATCGGCCGGGTGCCGCGATCTCGGCCATCGACGCTCAGCCGATGAAGCGCTCGAGGGCGCCCAGCAGCAGGGTACCGGCGGTCGCGATCACGATCAGCGAGGCGGCGATGGCGGTGAAGCGGCTGATCTCCCGCGAACGGCCGTCGCCGATGATCATCCGGTGCGCCACCATCGACGCCATGCCGACCGCCGCGAGCGCAAGGGCCATGCCCAGGGCGATGGCGATCACGCCAATGACGCCGGCCCACAGCACGCCCAGCGCCAGCGACAGCAGGATCACGACCAGCGCGCCGGCGCAGGGCGCGATGCCGGCCGCCGTCAGCAACAGCCATCCGGCAAGCGTGCGCCGCGCCGGATGCTCGTGGTGATGATGGTCGTCGTCGTGTGCATGCTCATGCAGGTGCCCGCTGATGCCCGCCCACAGGCGCCAGAAGCCGATCAGCAGGATCAGCGTGTAGGAAACGATCTCGACGTTGCGCACCTCGCGCAAGGCCCCGAACAAGCCGACGACGGCGAAGGCTTTTAGCCCGCCGGCCAGCAGCAAGGCGGCAAGCGTATGAGTGAAGGCGATCCAGCTTCCGGCCAGGATGCCCTCGATCCAGGCGCGCGGCTTGGTGCTGTCCAGGAAGTAGGCCACGACCACCGCTTTGCCATGGCCGGGCCCCAAGGTGTGGACGACGCCGTAGCCGAAGCAGACGGCAACCAGGGTCCACAGCGCCAGCGACCCCGAGCCGGACTTGATATCGCGCAGCGCCGTCGACAGCGATTGCTGGATCCGCCGCTGATAGTCGGACGAGAAGCGCGCCAGCGCGGCCACGCCGTCGCTGAACACCAGCGCGCCGATCAGCGCCAGCAGCAACAGCACGCCCATCCACAGGAATGGCGAGCGCAGGAGGGCAGGTTTCACGGCAGCCGGCATGTCACTGAATCGGCAAACACCGGATGGCCGCGCACGAACTCGGCCTTGTAGCTCGCATGCTTGGCGAGCTTGCAGCCAGCCGGCACCGCGGCCTTGTCGACCTCGATGCGGATGAAATCGTCAGGGTCGAAGGTCGTGATCGAGACGAGCTTGCTGGGCTCGGGCAGCGCAAAGCGCATGACATAGACGAGGTTGCGCGGCCCCGTCTTGCGCGGCGCCGCCGGATTGTCGAACCGTTTGTTGGCCGGCATCGGCATGCCGGCATTGTCGCCGGCCGAGCGATCCCAGTCGGGCGGCACGAAGCGCGCCGGATCGTCGATGCGCGCGGAGAATTCCGGCGGCTTGGGCGGGCGGAAATCCTTGGCCCCGGTGTTGATCCAGCTCAGGTATCCGACGTTCTTGAACTCCGGCATCATCTCGCCGGCGAGCAGCTCGGCTTCGTGCGCCGAGATCTTGCCGTCGTGGTCTTCGTCGATCAGCGGGATCTCGATCTCGCTCGAGAACGGATCGAACCGCCATTCGACCTCGACATGGGTGTATTTGCCGTCCTTCATCACCACCCGGACGAGCTGCTGGATCCAGATATGCGGATGCGCCATCGCGATGGCTGGGGCGAGCAGGCTGGCGAGGGTGATGGCTAGGGCGACGGGAAGCCTCAAGCCAGCGCCTCGCCCGGCACCGCTCGCGGCTTGCCCTCCTCGTCGATCGCCACGAAGACGAAGGTGCCGTGGGTGACGCGAATGTCGGTGTTGCCGTGACGGCGCTGGACGACCGTTTCCAGGCCGATGGTGATCGAGGTCCGGCCGATCTTCTCGACCTCGCCATAGATCGACACCATGTCGCCGACCTTGATCGGTTCGACGAAGGTCATGGCCGTGATCGCCACGGTGGCGACGCGGCCTTTGGCGACCCTGGCCGCCAGGGCGCCGCCCGCCACGTCCATCTGGGACAGCACCCAGCCGCCGAAAATATCGCCATTGCCGTTCATATCGGCGGGCTGCGGCACGGTCCTGACGATCGGGTCGCGGCGGCTTTCGGCCATTAGGTCTCCATCAGCAAGGTGTCATCCTGAGCGCAGCGAAGGATCTCAAGCCTGTGCCGGCGGCAGTTGGCGATTAGATCCTTCGCTGTGCTCAGGATGACAACTAATATTGATTTTTCGCAGTTTTCCTACCATACCCATGTTGTACCGGCCACCAAGCGATCCCCTCGCGCGGCCGAGGAAAGACAAGAAGCAGCCATGGCCAAAAACGGCGATCTGTTCGATCGGTCGGGCGGCAAGCGTACCGCGGCGACCAAAGACACCTCCTACACCGCGCGCGACATCGAGGTGCTCGAGGGCCTCGAGCCCGTGCGCAAGCGCCCCGCCATGTATATCGGCGGCACCGACGAGCGCGCGCTCCATCATCTCGTGGCCGAGGTGCTCGACAATGCCATGGATGAGGCGGTCGCCGGCCACGCCGACACGATCTATCTCGAGGTGCTGAGCGGAAACCGCGTGCTGGTGCGCGACAACGGCCGCGGCATCCCGGTCGACCCGCATCCCAAGTTCAAGAACAAGTCCGCCCTCGAGGTCATCCTGACGACGCTGCACTCCGGCGGCAAGTTCAACAGCAAGGTCTATGCGACATCCGGCGGCCTGCACGGCGTCGGCGTGTCGGTGGTCAATGCACTGTCCGACGAACTTGTCGTCGAAGTCGCGCGCGATCGCCAGGCTTTCACGCAAAGCTTCTCGCGCGGCAAGCCCGTTACCAAGCTGAAATCGGCCGGCCCCGCCCCCAACCGGCGCGGCACGACGGTGACGTTCCATCCCGATCCGCAGATCTTCGCCAAGCTCGCCTTCGTGCCCGAGCGTCTCTATCGCATGGCGCGGTCGAAGGCCTACCTGTTCCGCGGCGTCGAGATCCGCTGGAAATGCGACAAGTCCCTGCTGCCACGTTCAGGTAGTGGTGGGGATGGCTCGATCCCGGAAGAGGAATCGTTTCACTTTCCCGGCGGTCTCAAGGACTACCTGACCTCGGAGATCGGCGAGCGCTCGACCGTGGTGCCCCAGCCCTTCGCCGGCGAGGCCAGGAGCGAGACCAACGGCACGACGGGCGGCAAGGTCGAATGGGCCGTGTGGTGGCCGGCCGACGAGGAAGGCTTCGTCCGCTCCTACTGCAACACCGTGCCGACCCCCGATGGCGGCACGCACGAATCGGGCTTCCGCAGCGCCCTGGTGCGCGGGCTGAAGCGCTACGCCGAGCTCACGGGCAACCGCAAGGGCTCGGTCATCACCGCCGACGACGTGATCGAGGGCGCGGCCGGGCTGGTCTCGGTGTTCATCGAGCAGCCGCAGTTCCAGGGCCAGACCAAGGAAAAGCTGGTCAGTGTCGAGGCGACCAAGCTCGTCGAGACCATCGTCGGCGACAATTTCGAGCACTGGCTGACCGGCGACAAGGAGGCGGGCAACGTGCTGCTGGAGCACGTCGTCGCCAAGGCCGAGGAGCGGCTGCGCCGCAAGCAGGACCGCGAGCAGCTGCGCAAGACCGCGACGCGCAAGCTCAGGCTGCCCGGCAAGCTGGCCGACTGCAGCAACACCGCTTCGGCCGGCACCGAGATCTTCCTCGTCGAGGGCGATTCGGCGGGCGGCTCGGCCAAGGCCGCGCGCAACCGCGAGACCCAGGCCATCCTGCCGTTGCGCGGCAAGATCCTGAATGTGGCGAGCGCCAGTGCCGACAGGCTGCGCGAGAACCAGGAGATCCAGGACCTCATCCAGGCCCTGGGCTGCGCCACCGGCGCCCAATACAGCGACGAGCGGCTGCGCTACGAGAGGGTCATCATCATGACCGATGCCGACGTCGACGGTGCGCACATCGCCTCGCTGCTGATGACGTTCTTCTACCGCGAGATGCCGAAGCTGATCGAGAACGGCCACCTCTTCCTCGCCCAGCCGCCGCTTTTCCGGCTGAGCAAGGGCGATCGCATCGAGTACGCGCGCGACGAGCAGCACAAGGACGAGCTGCTGCGCGACGTCTTCGGCGGCAGCAAGGTCGACATCACGCGCTTCAAGGGCCTGGGTGAGATGCAGTCCGCCCACCTGCGCGAAACCACGATGGACCCGACCAAGCGCATCCTGCTCCAGGTCGACGTGCCGACCGCGGCCGATGTCGACACGCGCCGCGAGGCCATGCGGACAGCGACGCTGGTCGAGGACCTGATGGGCCGCAAGCCGGAGAAGCGCTACGCCTTCATCCAGGAGAATGCACGTTTCGCGCGCGATCTCGACGTCTGATGGGCTTACAGTCGGCTGACAAAGTGCGCGCGGCAATGTGACGTGAAGCGGCCATCGATGACGCCTATCTTGAGCGGTGCACGGTAAGGAGAATCCCTGCATGCGTTTCAAGAGCAAGATCGCAGCCCTGCTGGCGCTGTTGAGCCTTTCGGCGTGTAACCCCTCCTCCGTGGCGGTCATCGGCGGCACTTATTATGCAGTGCAGTATGACTTTGCCGAGTTCTTCGCCGCGACAGACGGCCGGAACTTCCAGGTCATCCTCGTCGGCAATCCCTTCCCGAGCATGGATCCCAACACGGTTGCGCGCGACTTGTTGCCGGTCATGCAGGCCGCCAAGCCGCGGCCGGCCCTCACCTTCACCTACGACGCCCCTGTCGAAAGGCCGCGTCCCTACTACCGCCTGGTGCTGGTCTTCAATTCCGCTCCCGATCTCGGCTCCTATGCCGTGTGCAATGGCACGACCCGTACCACCGCAGGCCGGCCGGGCGTTTTCTATCTCTATGCCGTCTACTGTCGAAACGACCAGGCGATGTCGGAAACAACCGCGTGGGTACAGGCGACTGGTCCGGACGATCCGCGTGTCGGTCAACTGTTCCGCGAATTGTTCCAGGTCGTGTTCACCGACTCTCCGGCCTATGGCCGTAACCTGAACGGACGTGGAGGAATGCGGAACTAGATTGCTCATGTTCCTCTCCCCCGCTAGGGGGAGAGGCTAGGTGAGGGGGAATCGATATGCGTAACCCCCTCACCCGCCCTCTCCCCCTAGCGGAGGAGAGGAGAATGAGAAGAAACGAATCGCACAGCGATGTGACATGCAGTGACCGCCTGCAGGCGTATCGTCTATGGTGCGCGGCAAGGAGAACGCCTGCATGCCTTTCAAGAACAAGATTGCCGCCGCGCTGCTCGCCCTTGTCGCCTTTCCGGTCGCCGCTTCCGCGGCGATCATCGGCGGCACCTACTACGCCCCCCAGTACGACTTCCGCGAATTCTTCGCCGCGACCGACGGCCGGAACTTCCAGGTCATCCTTGCCGGCAACGCCTTCCCCGGCGTCGATCCCAACACCGTCGCGCGCGATCTGCTGCCGGCCATGCAAGCCGCCAAGCCGCGGCCGGCGCTCACCTTCACCTACGACGCCCCCGTCGAAAGGCCGCGCCCCGACTATCGCCTGGTGCTGATCTTCGATTCCGCCCTCGATCTGGGCTCCGATTCGGTGTGCCGGGGCGTCACCCGCTTCAAGCCAGGCCAGCCTGGCGTCTTCTATGTCTACGCCGTCTACTGCCGCAACGACCAGGTGATGTCGGAGACCACCGCCTGGACGCCGGCTACCGGTCCGGCCGATCCGCGCATCGAGCGGCTCTTCCGGGAATTGTTCCAGGTCGTGTTCAGCGATTCGCCGGCACTGCGGCACCTGAACGGCCGTGGAGGGCGGCCTTAGAGCCGAACGAAGCTTGACACTTGATAAGCGGGGCAAGTCCGCCTCCACTCCACTCTGTTGTCTCGGGAGAGCTTGATAAGGAGTGGAAATGCAGACGCTACAGGATCGCCACGTCGTCGTAACCGGCGGGACCGGCGCGCTCGGCGCAGCCGTTGTCAAAGCCTTCATTCAGGCGGGAGCAGCCTGCCATATCCCGGCCATTGAGAGCGTCGCACCGTCGGGACGGCTTCCCGACAGCGGAAAAATCACCATTGCCACCAGCATCGACCTCGCCGACGAGGCTTCCGTCAGGGGCTTCTACAGCAAGCTGCCGCCGCTTCATGCGATCGTGAACATCGCCGGCGGATTTGCCTATGCGCCCATCGCCGACAGCTCGGCGCAGGTGCTGCAACAGCAGATCTCGATGAACCTCGTCTCCTGCGTGCTCAGTTGCCGCGAAGCGATCGCCAATTTCCGCAAGGCCGGCCACGGCGGACACAACATCAACATCTCTGCCCGGCCCGCTCTCAATCCGCGTCAGGGCGCCAACATGACGGCTTACACCGCGTCCAAGGCCGCCGTCGCCGCCTTCACGGTCGCCCTCGCCGAGGAGGTGAAAA
>WNFC01053783.1_pt1 | contig 10545 bp, 17 predicted proteins | sample 5400541 | NCBI WGS metagenome assembly WNFC01 (sample SAMN13153342, study PRJNA577476) | soil metagenome | isolation source: 120 cm saprolite under Douglas fir tree site 2 hole 2 replicate 1 | place: USA:California | collected 2015-04-18
TGGGATTCCGCCAGCGGTGTGCTGGCGCTGCGGATCTACCCGGTCCTGGATGGCTACACCCCCAGTGAGACCCTGTACGGCTCCGGTGCCGCCCTCACCGGCCCGCCCGGCTCCTGGCGCTTCGGCATCTCCGGCCTGAACGTCGCCAGTGTCAGCCTGCACTACGCGGACATCGCGGTGTCCAGTGCCGGTCCCACCGGCCCGGCACCCGCGCTGGTCATCTTCCCGTCCCCGGCCGACCCTTCCACCGGGGCCACCGACACCTGGGCCGCCACCGAGTCCGGCACCGTCTCGGTCTCCGATGGAGATAGCTTCACCGGCACCGAAGCAGCTGGCCAGATTACCGCTGCAGCCAGCCCAGGAGATTCAGCGACCGGTACTGATGCGGCCACCGCCATCGCTGCCAGCAGTGCCGACAGCCTGACTGCGGCAGATACCGCCCGGCTGCTCCAGTTCTCGGCCGACAGCCTGACTGCGGCAGATACCACCGGCCCCCTCACCACCCAGGCAGCAGAGACCTTCCACGCAGCCGACACCACAGGCTCCGTGCAGCTCCAGGACGGCGACACCGGGACCGCCGCCGAGCAGCTGCCCAGCACCGCCGTTTCTTCAGCCGAAGCCGCTACCGCGCAGGACAGCGCTGTCCTGCGCCTTGCCGGTGCTGACACAGCAAGCGCCGCCGAGTCCCAGTCCGTAGCCACCATCAGCAGCATTTCCTCAGCAGATGCCGCACTGTTCACCGAGATAGCATCTCTCCGAGTTGCCTCAGCAGATTCGGCCAGCGCCGCCGAAGCCGCCTATCCAGGAGTTTCCTCAGCGGATAGCGGAGAAGCAGTGGAAGCAGAGGCCCTGACGGTCACCGCTGCGGACACCGCAATGCTCACTGAGGCAGCATCTGCCGGGATTACCTCCGGAGATTCGGCCAGTACCGCCGACGCCGCGCTGCTGGAGCTGTTTTCCGCCGACACCTTCTCCGCCGCTGACACCGGCTTCCAGTCAGGCCCTATCGGCCCGGATTCAGACTCCGCCGTATTCACTGAAGCCGAGACCAGGCCGGTGACCGTGCAAGTGGCCGTGCTGGCCATGGATCTGGCCGTCTTTGCCGGTGCCCTGCCGGTGACCGTGGTGGTGCTGGCCCGGGGAACCGATTCCGCTACTGTGAACGCCGGGCAGCAGGCCATCATCCGGGTCCGCGCCACCAATCCGGTGAACAGCGAGCTTGTCAAGGACGCCACAGCCACCGCGTACCTGTACGGGCCGCCGAAGAACCCGCAGGACAACCCGGCCGACCGTACTCCGGACCACACTGTGCCGCTCAGCTACGACGGCGCCAGCAACTACTACACCGGCACCGCTGACACCACCGGGTTCACACCCGGGACCTGGTGGTGCCAGGGCGTGGTGACCGGCGGGGCAAACGCGGTGAACGGGTGGCAGTACCAGTCCTTCCCGGTCGGGCCGTAATGCTTCCGGCGGCCCCGCCGCGTTGCGTAACCACCTGAAGTGCCGTTATCCTGCGCACCAGGCGCCACAGAAGCCCTGAGGTTCTTACGAGGCCCAGCGCCGGGCATGCTTTTACTTCGCAACGGATAGCTTTAAAGGGGAGTGGCCATGGCCGGACTACGCCGTGAGGTGGCACTGCTGGCACTGCCGGTGCTGAGTTTCCTCGCTGTCATTCTGTGTCACCTAGTTCACGCCAATCCAGCCACCACCGCCTGGATCATCGCCGCGTTCACCGCAGCGGGCGGGGCCCTGGCCGCCGCGCTGGCAGTTCCCCGCCATCCCCAGGCCATCGGTGCCGGGGTGGTCGCGCTGTTCACCATCCTGGCGCATTACTGGTGGCACCTCGGCAGCGACGTGATCGCCCCTGGCGTGGTGATCGTCAACCTGATCTTCGGTATCGGTGTCAGCCTGCGGATCACTCCTGCCTTCCCGGTTCCGCCGCAGCCGCCAGCCGCTGCCTGACCGGCCCCGCCGTTACGTGACCGGGTTCCTGGCACAGTTCTCGCGTGCCCCGCTGGCCGCCTGCCCCATGGTGGTCGGCGGAGTGGCCTGCAGAGCTTCTGATACCGCAGTTTCGCTGACCGTCCTGCTGGCCGGGCGGCCTTCGCCTCTGACTACGGTTACGCCGCTCAGATAGCCTCAGCGGCCCGCAAAACCCCGGCCGCCGTGCCGCTGCTGGCGGCCACCGCCTAGCCAGCAGCGGCCAGGTATCATCCGGCATGACATACCACAAGGCCCGGCTTCTGCCGGACTGGATGAGCTACCTGTCCCTGCAGCAGCAGTCGGTTCTGGTCCTGGCCCTGCGCGGCCCGGACGGGGTGGCCAAGGACCATTCCTGCAAGCCCATTCAGCGGGCCTACCGGGGCTCGGTCATCCTGGCGGCGAGATACGGCCGGATGCTGGAGTGGGGCGAGAAGGCCGACTCGTTCATGAGCCTGGACGAGCTGGCCGACGATCTTATCTGGGGTACCCGGGTGGCCACTTTCTTCCATGAGATTGACTCACTTCCGCACCACTTCACCGCGCACCTGGCGCACGGTGCGCAGATCCTCGGGTACAAGCACCCGGACTGGCGCTTTCAGGCCCGCTGGCGGGGCTTGTACCGGGGCTGGTGTGAGGATCTGCACGTGTGCCCGGAGGCCGAGCCGGAGATGGACAGGCGGCTGGGTGACTGGGACTGCGAGGACTGGCCGAATGCGGGCACGCTGGCAGAGGGCTGAGCGGTGGCCCTGATCACCGGGGACCTGAGGATTCCGGAGATTGCTGAGTTGTTCCCCTCCACCCGCCGCAGGCACGCCTGCAATCTCCGTCCCTGCGGCACAGCTGCCGCCTGGCGCCGTCACCAGCGGCGCGGGGAGCCGCAGGACGAGGCGTGCAAGCGCTGGCACAGGATTGATATGCAGAAGCGCCGGGCCAGCGCCTGCCTGTCCCCGCACTAGGCCGGTACCACCTGGCATGGAAGGGATTGAGTTCAGTGCGAAGGTTCTGGATGCTGCTGGAGAGGCTCTGCTGCGGAGGTTTCTGCTCAGTATGAAGCCGGGCAAGGAAGCCTCTTTCCGCCGGGACATCCAGCACATCCTGACTGCAGCGGGCCTGGCCGAGCGCGAGGAAGCTGCCGCCCGCGCCCCGGAGCCCTGGGACGAACAGCGGGCCCTGCTAGCCGAAGCCCTGCACACCGGCTGGCGCAAGGGTGCGGACGGTCCCTATTCCCTTGTCATCCACAAGCTGATCGCGGATGTCATGGACTCAGAGACCTGGGCCGAGTACGTGACCTGGGTAGACTGGTGCCTGGAGCAGGCAGGCTACCGGCCTGCGGTGGCGGAAAGCCCTGTTGTTCACTTGATGGTGACTGACCCTGACGATGAGCGCCACAACGGGATCTTCACGGAGTGCTGTAGTTTCAACTGGGCTTCGGTTGTTTCCCACGGCATGGTGACTTCTGTGCCGGAGCTGCGGACGTGCCCAGGCCGCCCGATTCCGCCCACGTGAAGAAGCTCTGGCTGATCTCTGCCGCTCTGGTGCCTGTGTGCCTGGCGGCCGGGTTCTGGTGGGATGCAGGTCACGGCCAGGCCTGGCTTGCCATCCACACAGGCACTGGCTACTGCGTGAACATCCCGGCCCGGTACCAGCAGGCCTGCACGGCCTACAGCTTCTGGAGCGGGTTCGGGAGTGTCGTTCCCTGGTCGCTGTTCTCCATGGGCGGCATCTTCGCTGGCCTGGCCGTAGGCCTGAAGAAGGTCAACTGCCACGAGCCCGGCTGCCTGCGGATCGGCCGCTATCCTGATGCGGGCGGGGCCTTTCACTACTGCGGGGCCCACCACCCCGGCTGGGACGGCAAGAATCCTTCCAGGGAACACCGGCTCCATCTGCACCGGCTGCACATGGCCCCGCCCGGCCGCCCAGATTACCAAGCGGGCGGACCGGTATAACCGGCATGACAGGCGACGAGCACAAAGCTGAGCTGCCCACTCCGCCACCGGATAACTCCGGAGAGAAGCATGGCGTGCCGTTCGGTGCTCCCACCAGCAGAGACCAGGCCAGAGGCAAGCTTGTCAGCGCCATCCGTGCGGCCGAGCGTGAGCGCATCGACCGGTTCCAGCAGCTCCAGGAGGAGATAGCGGGGCTTGACCGGGAACACACAGACCGGATCACCGTCGCCTGGCGCCGGTATGACGAGGATCTGGCCCGGTCCGGCCGGGCGGAGTAACAGCTGGGAGCTGCAGGCAATGACCGAGGCTGAGCGCCTTGCCAGGGAGCTGGTCCAGGACTCCTGGAAAGAGATACCACGGCGGTACCGGATTCTGGCCTGGCTGCGGCCTGGAACGAAGCGCCGGGCCATTGACCAGTCCGTGCGTAATCTTCTGGCGAAGCAGTGACCCAGCGCGTCTATGTCGTGGCACCGCACCTGCTGTGGGGACAGCGCTGGGCGGAGCAGCAGTTCCGGTCCGGGGCCCTGGACATCCGGGACGTGTTCTACAGCGTGAAAGCCGGGGCCCTGGATGACATCAGATTCTTTGACCTGGTTGTTCTGGTTAACCCGGTCATGTGCACGGGGGAGAAGTGGGAGCTGGTGAAAGACGCACTGGAGCTGCGCCGCACCGGCCAGGCCCTGGTCAGGGGAGCATCTGTTGAGCCGCTGGCCCGGTTTACCGGCAGGATGCAGAAGGACCCGCGCCATGTTCCATTTGAGTCGAAGGCAGGAATGTGATACAGCAATGTCCTATAGACGGAGCAAAGTAGTCCGCGATGCCGAATACGCGGCATCCGCCCGCTGCCCGCCGCCGTGCGGGAAGGCCCGGTTCCTCAGCCGGGCATCCGCCCGCAAGCACGCGAACCGGATCCATGGCCAGACCGGCCGCCGTTACCGGGTGTACTCCGGGGACAGTGCCGCACACGAAAGCTGCCATGGTTTCTTCCATCTCGCCAGCTTCAGGGAAGCTGGCCGCGAGTCCTTCTACCGCGAGTGCAAGGCCCAGGCTGCTGTGCATGGGCTCCCCTTGGGCTGGTCTGTTGGCGTCACCAGGGAAGCCCGCCGCTGGCGGTATACCGTCTACGTTCCTGATGAGGAGCCCATGCCCTCGCTGCACACCTACATATCCGCAGAGGCCGCGCAGTCCGAGGGAATAGCCGACGTGCTGGGGGAGTCCCGGTCTGCGTGATCCCCGACCTGCGTAACTTGTCCCCGGAGCGTGACGCCGAGCGGTGGCGCCGCGCCGACGCCGCCCGCGTCTCCCGGACCATCAATCTTCCGCACCTCCAGTACTGGAACTACGCCCCCTGCCCGGCCCACACCGCCCTGGAGCCAGGCTGCCAGTACTGCGGCATAGTGTTCCGCAGGCACCAGCGTGTCGGGGTCTCCTGGCTGTTCCTGGTCAAGCGCGGGCTGCTCGCAGACCCGGTCGGCACCGGCAAGACCATTCAGGTGGCTGGCCTGCTGGCCATGCTCCGCGAGAACGGTGAGCTGCCCGCCCGCCGGGCTCTCATCATCGCCCGCGCCGCTGCCGTGGACCAGTGGCGCGGCGAGCTGCGCAGGATGGTCAGCGGTGTCCACTTCGCCACCGCCACCGGGACTGCCGAGCAGCGGCGCAGCAAGTACCTGGATCCCTGGGACGTTATGATCATCAGCCCGGAGACTCTCCGGCTCCGGGACATCCGCAGCCGGAACGACGGTACGGTGCGCAGGGCTGGGGACCTGGAGATTCTGGAACGCTTCGACATTGGCACCGTGGTCTATGACGACGTGGATGCGATGCGGCACCCGGAATCCAAGACCGCCTACGCCATCAACCGGCTGTGCGAGCGTGCTGAGCGGGTGATCGGGGTGCACGGCACTCCGCTGCAAAAGCGCCCGGCCGAGCTGTACAGCTTCCTGGTGCCGCTCGGCGGGCTGGAGATGTTCGGCTCGGCCAGCCTGTTCAAGCACAATTTCGTGCAGATCACCACTGACTACTACGAAGCCCGCGACCGGTTTGGCCACACCGTGACCAGGAGCCGCAGGCGTGAGTCCGGGATCAGGAACGGGGCCCGGCTGAAGCAGATGGTGGCCCCGCTGGTGCTCCGCAGGACTCCCGAGCAGATTGATGATGTGGAACTGCCCGCGCTGCAGCGCAACCTGGTCTGGCTGGACCCCTCCCCGGCCCAGCGGGCCCGCTACGCCGAGCTGCAGCGCGGGGTCCTGCGGATCATCCGGGAGACCGGTGAGCAGACCTCCCGGGCCACCGCCATGGCCCAGTTTATGCATGGCTGGCAGATCTCTGACGACAAGGCCGTTGTGTTCGTCAACTTCAAGCCCAACGTCGCGGACCTGTCCTCCCGGCTGGCCGCCCTGGGCATCGGTCACGTGGTGCTGTGGGGGAACCAGGCCTCGCCCCGGGAGCGCGCCCTCCGGCTCCGCTCCTTCCGGGAGAACCCGGCTTGCCGTGTCCTGCTCGGCACCACAACGATTGAGCAGAGCCTGAACCTGCAGGTGGCCCGGCATCTCATTGCGGTGGACACGATCCTGAACCCTGCCCGGATGACCCAGCTGGCAGGCCGGGTCCGCCGGGACGGCTCGCCCTTCCTGGTCGTCTACTTCCACCAGCTGCTGCTGCGCGGTACCCAGGAGCAGGCCTACCCGGCCCTGCTGCAGCGTGAGCAGGCCCTGGCCGACTATGTGTGGGGTGAGCAGAGCGAACTGTTTGAGGCGCTTTCCCCGATGCAGCTCATGCACCTGGTCAGCGGGGATCCGGCCCTGCTGACCGCTGCCGCGTGACCTGGGGAGGTAACTGCTGTGACACCAGAGATCTCAGCTCTTGTCCTGGAGATTGTCCCGCAAGCCGGTGCCATCGCCCGCCGCTACTACCAGAAGGCCCCGCACGCCCTGCGCCGCGATGACCTTGAGTCCATCGCCTACGAGGGCCTGGTGCAGGCAGCCAATGCCTGGCCCGATTATTGTCTGGTCCCAGAGACGCTCGTGCTGACGGCTGATCTGCGATGGGTGCCTGTTGGGTCGCTAGTTCCTGGCCAAGAGCTAGTGGGGGTGGACGAGTGGCCCGTGGGTGGCGGCGGAGGCCGGTACTATCGCCGTGCTGCGGTGCAGGAGGCAGTTCGGCGTGTTGCCGGGTGTCTTTGCCTCACACTGGAGGACGGGCGCCAGGTAACCTGCACTCCCAGCCATAAGTGGCTGCTTGCCCGCCAGCGCGGCTACCACACAGTGGCGCAAAGAGCAGCCAGGGCCGCAGGTGTTCGGGGCAGTTCGTGTACCTGGTGGCGTGCGGACGAGATTAGCCCAGGAGACAAGATTGTCTCTCCGCTGAGGGTATGGGCCGAGGGCACTTCATTCGCAGATGGCTGGTTGTCCGGGCTCATCGACGGTGAGGGCAGTATCCAGGGCAAATCTTCTGTCAGTATTCCGCAGAATCCCGGTGATGTGATGGATCAGGTCAAACAGTATCTCGCCGCCCTGGACATTCCCTTCCGGTACCGGGAGCGCAGCGATAGCGTGGGTATCGCTGAGGTTGGAGTCCGGAGGTACGCCTTGGAGCTGCTTGGCAGCCTGCGGCCGGTTCGGCTGCTTCCGAAAGCATCCTGGTTGTGGGAGGACAGGCAAATCTACAACCGGGGTGCGGAGACACATATCCGGGTCATGGATGTTGAAGCAGCAGGGCTCCGCGAAGTGGTCACTATTGAAACATCCACAGGCACTTTCCTGGCCAACGGCCTTGTTTCGCACAACTGCGCCCGCAACGGCTACCAGCCGGACGGCGAGGGACTGAAGTTCTTCGGCGCTTACGCCACCCGGCGCATGAACGGGGCCATCCTGGACCACATGCGGTCCCTGGACTGGGTACCCCGGTCGGTCCGCCAGGCCTGGAAATCCCTGCAGGAGAACGGTGCTGACGCCGGGGCCACCGAAGCCGAGCTGTCCGCAGGAACCGGCCTGTCGGTGCCGCAGATCCGGGCAACCCGGTCAGCGCTGGCCCGCCGCCCGGTCAGCCTGGACGACGGCGACCGGGACCTGCCTGAGGATCACGACGTGGACAGCCAGGTGCGGGTTGCCCAGATTCTGGCAGCGGTGAAGCAGGCCGGGAACATGCTGTCCCGGCAGCAGCGGGTTGTTGTGGCGCTGCGGTACTACCAGGGAATGAGCGTGGCTGAGATTGCCATGGCTCTCGGGATGCCGCGCCGCGATGTGGTGGCCGCTCACGATCAGGCGGTGCGGTCTGTGCGTCAGGCCATGGCCGCCGCTGTGGCCTGACGCACGTATCACGGGCATGACCGAACCGGTGACCCGCTTTTCTGGTGAGTACGCCTTCCTGTCCAGCTTCGCCCAGATACCGTTCATGTACAACATTCCCGGGTTTGGCCTGGTCCAGCTGCCTGACCGTGAGCACGGGTTTCAGGCGCTCAAGACGGATCACCCGGAGCAGATCCGGGCAGTGCTGTACGCCGGGTCCGCCGCCGGGGCGAAGCGCCAGGGCCGCCAGGTCACCATGCGGCCCTGCTGGGAGCAGGACAGGCAGTCCGAGATGCTGTCCCTCATTCTGGCGCAGTTCCGGCAGAATCCAGCGTGTCGGGGTCTCCTGGCTGCTACCGGGGATGCCGAGCTGGTGGAGGGAAATACCTGGAACGACACCTTCTGGGGAGCGATTCCGCTGGAGCACTGCTCCCGGTACGAGACCAGCCTGCCGGTCTGGGCGGGCATGACCTTCCATGGCCACAACTGGCTCGGCCGCAGTCTCATGGCCGCGAGGCATTTCCTGTGCTGACACCAGATGATTGGGTTCAGATCGATTTTTACGGCCCGGACAAGCAGCAGTGCATAGAGACCCAGGTCTACCAGCAGGCTTTCCTGGTAACGCTGAGGATTCCGGAGGGTGCGGCCTTTGTCCGGGTGAGCCCGCATGAGTAGCCTGACTCCGGCGCAGCGTGCTGCGGGCCGGTGGTGGCGGGACCAGCAGCAGGCCGCTCTGGATGCCCGCAACACCGCCCAGCCGCCGGACGAGAGCAGGCCCCCGTTTGTCCGCCACATCCGTCACCTGTGCCCAGCCAGCCAGCACCGCAGTGTCAGCTTCGACTACACCGAGATCTACGTTCGCAGCCCCAGCCTCACCGGCCAGAGCACAGGTGTGCCTGGTGAGGAGATCATTCCTGCCGGGCTGTTTGCGTTCATCTACCACGAGGGCCGCTGTGCCGGGTGCAAGCGGACCGCGCGCAGCAGGACCGGCCGGGTAGCCGATGGCCGCATCCGTCAGCCAGTGGGCAAGGTGGTGTCCCGAAGTGGCCCGTAGGATTCTTCTCATTCTGGCCGGTCCTGCTTTGGCGTGGCTGGCCTGGGCCTGGCTGGAGCACCAGGGCCAGAAGTTCCTGAAAGACCAGAAGCGGAACCAGGGCAAGGTGGCCTATGAGTGACGAAGCGAATCTCCCGGTCATCCCGGACAAGGTTGCCGAAAAGCTCCGGGACGGCAAGGATGTTCCGCTGGAGGAGATTAGCAGTGCTGCTGCTGAGATGAAGGACACCCGGGAAGCCAGCAGGTCGGTGCCGCTGCGCGGGGAGACCCTCCGGCCGGTCAGCCGGGCCCAGGCCAACACCCTCATGACTGGAAATCCCGAGGGATTGCTGCAGCGCGGCTCTGTTCCCAGGGCCCCGGTCACCAGGCGTGTGATTCCCCCGCCGTTCCGCCGCGAGTCCATCAGCATCCGGGTACCCGGCGAGCCGCAGCCGCAGTGGCACAACCTGAAAGCCAGCCAAGTACGGGAGGGCTACATCGTGCCTGGCGTCGGCCGGGTGGTCAGCATCCGGACCGGTGTGCGGTACGCCGAGGCGGGAGAGATGGTGCCAGTCACGCTGCATACCGGCGAGGCTGCGGAAGTCAAGGCGGTCCTCCTGGACGGCTACACCGAGGCGGACTACCACAGCCTGGTGGAAGAGTTCGGTTCGGAGCAGGTGGCTGTGGGCACGGACATCGTGCTGACCGGGCCGGAGGGCGGCAGCATCACCGTGGACGCCGAGGCTGAGGTCCAGGCTTTCGGGCTGTAGGTATCACCGTCATGGGATTTACCCATGGCGCTCCTATGCCGCACAGCCCCGGCTGCCCCGGCGGACATCACCGGGGCCGGGATAATATGTGCGAGGCCTTCCGGGCAGAGATTAACACCCGGAACCAAAGGCGTACCTCGCGGTACCGGGGGGATTGTGAGCGCTGTGGTGGCGAGGACAGGAAACTTGTCAGTCATGCTGGTGAAAAGATGTGTAAGACCTGCTACAGCCGCTGGTGGTACCGGGGATTCACAGGAACTGGCCCAGGCCCGGAGTTCTGCACGGAGGCAGAACAGGCCATCGAGCACCAGGAGATAATTACACAGCTATCCCTGGCCCAGGCAGCCCAGAGGTTGGGTGTTGACCGGCGCACCATTTCCCGGTGGCGGAAAGCACTGAAAAAGGAGACAGGCCTGACGTGTACGACGCCGTAGACCATGGCAAAGCGGCTCTCTCTTGCATCCTTCCCCGGAATGGGGACAACGGGAGGAAAGATCTGCTGGAAATAGCGCTCCGCAAGCTTT
>WNFC01009954.1_pt1 | contig 10544 bp, 10 predicted proteins | sample 5400541 | NCBI WGS metagenome assembly WNFC01 (sample SAMN13153342, study PRJNA577476) | soil metagenome | isolation source: 120 cm saprolite under Douglas fir tree site 2 hole 2 replicate 1 | place: USA:California | collected 2015-04-18
TTCGCGACGTGGCTGATGATGGGTTACTACCGCTCGATTCCCGAAGAGCTCGAAGACGCCGCGATGATCGACGGGTGCAACCGGTTCCAGACGTACTACAAGGTCGTGCTGCCACTGGTGCGACCAGCGTTGCTGGCGGTCGCCTTGTTCGCCGTCACCCAGTCCTGGAACGAGTTCCTGTACGCCAAGACGTTCTTGCGCAGCACCGACATCTTCACGCTCCCCGTTGGTCTCGGCCAGCTGATCGTCGCCGATGTTCAGCCCTGGGGCGAGCTGATGGCCGCTTCGCTGCTGACAGCCCTGCCCGTCATCGTTCTGTATATGCTTGGTCAACGATTCATGATCGCTGGCCTTACTGCCGGCTCAGTGAAAGGGTAGATGACAGCCAAACGGATCAATAAAGCAGTCGAAATGCTGGCGTCGGGCCAGCCGATCTATTACACGGGTGCGGAAGACCGCAGTTACGAAGGCGGCCGGGCCGCGGCCAAAACCTGGGCCGACTACATCACCTACGAGATGGAGCACGGCGCCTACGACGTACGTGGCCTGCACGAGTTCATGCGCGGCCTCGCCGACGGTGGGCCTACGGTGAGCGGCCATCGGACCCCGGCCGTGATCGTGACGCTGCCGGCGACCGGCGCGGACGAGCAGGCGTTTCGGGCCAACGCGTGGATGGTCAGCCAGGTCCTGGCGGCTGGCGTGCACGGCATCCTGCTGTGCCATGCCGAATCGCCCGCGGCGATCAAGGCGTTTGTCGATTCGACCCGCTACCCGTTTGTCGCAGGTGGCGTGGGCCGGCGCGGCAGCGGCGGTCAGGCTTCGGCGGCCGCCATATGGGGCCTGTCCGTACCCGAGTACCTGAAGCGAGCCGATCCGTGGCCGCTCAACCCGTCTGGCGAGCTGCTGTTGGGCCTGAAGATTGAGAACACGCGCGCGCTGGCGAACGCCGAGAAAGTTGCGGCGGTGCCGGGCATTGCCTTTGCCGAGTGGGGGCCAGGCGATATGGGCATGTCGCTTGGGCTACCCGATGCGCACGATCCGCCGTATCCGCCCGAGATGGTCGCCGCGCGGAACAAAGTGTTGGCCGCGTGCAAAGCGAACAAGCTGGCCTTTTTAGAGCAGGTAACGCCCGAGAATGTGGTTTCGCAGATCGCCGAAGGAGTCATGGTCGGCGCCGGCAAACACGCCGCCGAAGCAGCTGCGATTGGGCGGAAGCATACCCAGCGGCCAGAGCCCTGGTGAAGCGGGCTGTCAGCTGTCAGCAGTCAGGAGCTAATCGCTGAACGCTAACGGCTTACAGCTGATAGCTGATAGCTGACAGCCTCACTGAGCAGCGCCTGCACGTATTCGACGCCGCGGCGGTCGAGGCTGAGGGCGTCGCCTTCGCGCGCGCCTTCGATCGCCAGATACCCCTGGTAGTCGGCATCGAGCATGGCGCCAATAGCGAAGCGGTAGTCGATATCGCCGTCCGGCAGCGGCACGCGGGTGAAGAAGGAGCGCTCGAGCTCGGGGATGTGCTGGCGGCGCAGATTCTTGCAGTGCCAGTACACCGACCGAGGCGCCAACGCCACGATCGCCGCTTCAGACGTCTCCTCGGGGTGCTCGTACTGCCAGTAGATATTGCCCAGGTCCGGATTCGCCCCAACGCTTTCCAGTCCAACGAGATCGAGGAGGTGGAGCGTGGCCGTCGAGTTGTCCGCAATCGAGCCCTGATGCACCTCGATGCTGATCTTCACGCCCAGGTCAGCCGCGAGCTGTCCCGCCGCCCGCAGGTGCTGCGCAGTGGCCAGAAAGTCTTGCTCAGATGCCAGGCGGCTCGAACCCTGAGACACCTGCTCGCCCTGGTGCCCCGAGCCCGGGCCATTTGGATGCGTCGGGGGGCTGACCATCGCCGTGTTGACAATCGACGCGCCAGTCCAGCCCGCATAGCGGATCGCGTGTTGCAGGCGTCGTCGGGCGCGTTCGCCCGAGAGCGGATGCGCCAGGGCGCCGCCGCCGCGCACCGCACCGACCGCCAGGCCGGCGTCCGCCAGCTCCTGCGCTAAATCTCGTGCCGAGCGCTCGTCGACCGACTCGTCGCCGGGGACTTCGACCGCCGCGAAGCCCATCGCTTTGACCAGGGGTAAGTACCTGCGCCGTTCGGCCCGCGGCGGCATCTCGCCGAACTCGTCACGCGCGCTTGGATAAAAGACGCCTCGCCGCAAGGCATAGCACAGCTTCACGACGTACATAGTAGTTCGCTTGGTTGAATGGGGGCGCCACCTATGCCCGCAGCGCTGAGAGCTATAGGACTCCTCGCGGTGGGTATGGCGCTGGTGCTTGGCCTGGCCTGGGCGACAGTAATGGTGGTCAGCGATAACCGCCTCAATCAACGAGTTGATGTGCCGCGCGAGACCATCGCCGTGCCGACGGACATCACCTCGATTCAGCGCGGCCAGCACCTGGCCAGCGCGGTCGCGGCCTGTGTGGACTGCCACGGCCCGAGTTTGGCGGGCAAGATCTTTGTCGACGACCCGGCTTTGGGGCGGATTGTCTCACCAAATCTGACCCGCGGCGGGATTGGTTCCACTTTTGCCGACGCGGACTTCGTGCGCGCGATTCGCCACGGCGTTGATCCCAGTGGCCGGCAACTGCTGATCATGCCCTCTGACGATTACAACCACTTCAGCGACGCCGACCTGGGCGCCATTATTGGCTATATTCGATCGCTGCCGGCGATCGAGACGGCGTTGCCGAGCAATGAGCTGCGCCCGATTGGGCGGTTGTTATTCGCGATCGGCCAGCTTTCTTTGCAGCCTGTCGCAGGGCTGGACCACTTTGCGCCGCGCCCACCCGCGCCGGCAGCGGGAGTCACGGTGGAGTACGGCAAGTATCTGGCCGACTCCGCGGGCTGTCCGAGCTGCCACGGCTCGGGCTTCTCCGGCGGTCGAGTGCCGTCAGCACCGCCGAACGCAGTCCAGGCCGCCAACATTACGGTGGCCGGCCTGGGCGCCTGGTCCGAAGCCGAGTTCATCCGCGCCATGCGCACGGGCATGCGCCCCGACGGCCGCGTCCTCAACACGGCCATGCCCTGGCCGTACTACGCCCAGATGACCGACGACGAGCTCCGCGCCCTTTGGCGCTTTCTGCAGGCGGTGCCTGCAACGCCGACTGGGAATCGTTAGGAGCGATTCGCCGCGTCGATGCCGCGGATCAGGTCGCGGACCAGGCGTAACGACGGAACAGGGACGCCGCGAAGGTCGGCGCGGGCGACGATGTCGCCGAAGACGGCGTCTACTTCGAGCGGCTGGCCGGCGAGGAGGTCCTGGGTCATCGAGGCATAGCTTGGTGGGCCACCGCCGAGAGGTTGGAGGGCGGCGATGGTGGCCTCGTGGTCGCGCTCGGCGTAGGTGCGAATGGGCGGGAAGCCTGCATAGTTGCCAACCTCCACGCCGTAGGCTTTGGCGACCGCCGCCGTCTCGCGCACCAGCATCAAGTAGGCGCGCATCAGGTGTGGGTTGGCAAAGAGCTGCTGGTTGCTCACGCGAGTGAGCACCGTCACGCCAAAGACGCCGGTGGCGTTGCAGGCCTTTGACCAGAGGACGCTGGCGATGTCGTCGCGAGCTTCAGTGGGAATGCCAGAAGCAGCCAATGCTTCGGCCGCGCGCTGAACGCGTGGCGACAGGTGGCCCGAGAGCTCGCCGAGATACGTCGCGCCGCGGCTAGTCACCTGTACGGCACCCTGCGCGGCAGCAGGGCGCTGGGCGCCGAAGATGGTCACCGCGCCGACGACTCGGTCGGCACCGAAGGCGGCCGCGAGCAAATCGTCTTTGACGATGCCGTTCTGGACGCCGGCGGCCCAGGCGACACGCTCGCCCGCGCGTGAGCGAACGTTTTCGATCGCGGCGGGCAGATCGTGGCCCTTGGTGGTGAAGATGACCTGCGCATCTGGCGGCAACTCGCCCGCATCGGTGGTCAGGGCCAAAGAGACGGCAATGGCGGAACCGGTGCGCAGCGGCACAACGGCGTCCACGGCGCCTTGGAGGCGAATACCTCCGTTCGTCGAGAGCCGTTGGGCGCTGCGCGGCGTCGCCAGGAGCGTGACCTCGTGGCCGGCCTGGGCCAGGAGCGCCGCGAAGCTCTGGCCGAGCGAGCCCGCGCCGACGATGACGAAGTTAGGCGACTGGCCCATTCGGCGCGATGGCGATCTTCAGCGCGGTCTTGCCATCCACTTGATAGTTGGAATTCAGCGCCTGGATCGCATCACCAACCCGTTCCAGCGGGAGTTGGTGCGAGACCATCAACTCAAACGGTAAGCGGCCCGCTTCCAGGATGCGGCCAGCCACCACCGCATCCTGGTAGTTTTCGAGGCCGAGCGTACCCATCAGGCTGATGTTCTTCGCAACTAGCTGCGTGCTCGGGTTGAACGTGACGTCGCCGGTGTCGCTGGCCAGGCCGAGCTCCATGAAGCGGCCGCCGTCGCGCACGTAGGAGATGCCTTCGAGCCAGGCGGGCGCCAGGCCGACACAGCCGAACACCAGGTCAGCGCCGAGGCCGTTCTGCGTTTCGGCAAGCACGGCGCGCGTGCGCTCAGCCGGGTCGCGGACAGTCTCAATGTCGACAACGGCGTCAGCGCCGAACGCGCGCGCAACTTCGAGCCGCTCGGCGGGCCCACCTACGACGATTGCGCGTGTGGCGCCCGAAAGTTTCGCGAGGCCAAGGGTTAAAAGGCCGATTGCGCCGCAGCCCTGGACCACGACGGTGTCCCCGAGACGTGGCGGAGCACGCCGTACGGCAGTCACGGCCACACCCAGTGGCTCGGACAATACGGCCGTCGAAGCTGGCGCGTCCATCTTGAGCATGAACGTCGTCTGCGGTGCGCTCAAATACAGGTATTCGGCAAATCCGCCGCTGAACGGCATCGGCGTGCCGCCGTAGCTACTTCGATTGCGACAGCGGCGCGGCTGCTGCAGCGTGCGGCACTCGTAACACTGGCCGCACCAGCCCCAACGCGCAAACAGGCGGTCGCCTGCCTTCAAGTCGCGTCCCAGAAAATCCTGCTGACCACCAGGCCCGGTGGCTTCCACGAGGCCGACGTTCTCGTGGCCGAGCAACACTGGAAACACGGTCTGCCACTGGCCAAGGTACGTGTGTGCGTCGGTCGCGCAACAGCCAGACAGCTCCATGCGCACCAGGACCGTGCCCGGCGCCGGGTCCGGCACCGCAAACTCTTCGACTCGAAAAGTTCCCAGGGGCTTGTCGAGAACCACCGCCCGTGCAGTAGGCATCCAGCTCAGCCCTTGACCGCCCCGGCCGTCAGGCCAGCGGCGTAGTGCTCGACGAAGAACGAGTAGATCAACGCCACCGGCACCGACCCGAGCAGCGCGCCGGCCATCAGCGGCCCCCAGAAGTAGAAGTCGGCGCGGGTAAGCTGGGTCAGCACGCCGACGGGAATTGTCCGCGCGCTGCTGGCGGTCACGAAAGTCAGGGCGTAGATGAACTCGTTCCAGCTCAGCGTGAACGAAAAGATCCCCGCCGACAGAATGCCGGGCGTCGCCAGCGGAAACGCGATCCGCCACATCGCCGCGAACCGGTTCGCACCGTCGATGCGTGCGCACTCCTCCAGCTCGCTCGGGATGGTCTTGAAGTAGCCCGCCATCAGCCACGTGCAAAACGGCATGAGAAATGTCGGGTAAATCAGAATGAGCGACCAGAAGTTGTCCTGCAAGTGCAGCGTCTTGACCACCTGGAGCATGGGGATGAACAGCAGCGAGGTGGGCACCAGGTACGTGGCGAAAATCGCCATCCCGAGGAAGCCCGCGCCGCGGAAGCGCAGGCGGGCCAACGAATAGCCGGCCGGTACGCCGAACAGCAGCGAGATGCCCGTGGCCAGAATCGCGATCACCATCGTGTTGCGCGTCCACGTCGGGAACTCGGTCGTCAGGAGCAGGTGCTGATAGTGCTCGAGCGACGGCGAGAACACCAGCAATGGATTGCCGTTCGGGCTGTACAGCTCCGCATCGGGCTTCAGCGAGGTGACCAGCATCCAGTAAAACGGCGCCAGCAGAAAGAACAGCATGATGCCCAGCGGGACGTACACCGTGAGCGTTTTGTCGACCCGCCGCGCGATCACGCCGACCCCGTTTTGCGCAGGTAGTAGATCTGCACCGCGACCAGCACCAGCAAGGGCGGCAGCATCGTCAACGAGATAGCCGCGCCTTCACCGATCCGACCCGACGCGATGCCCACCTGGTAGCTCAGGGTCGCCAGCAGATGGGTACTGTTGATCGGCCCACCGCCGGTGAGCGCGTAGACGGTCTGAAAATCGGAAAACGTCCAGATGATGGACAGCACCAGGGTGATCAGCAGGATCGGCCGCATCAGCGGCAGGGTGACGTAGCGGAAGCGGCCGAATTTGCCCGCGCCGTCGATGGCCGTCGCCTCGTACAGCTCCTGCGGGATGGCCTGCAGCCCAGCCAGCAGGGTGATGCCGAAAAACGGGATGCCGCGCCAGGCATTGACCAGGATCACCGAGAACAGGGCCAGGTTGCTGTCGACCAGCCACGGCAGGCCAGTCTTGATCAGGCCCAGGTGAATGAGGATCCAGTTGAGCACGCTGAAGCTGGGCGCGAAGATCCATAGCCAGGCCATCGTGCCGAGCGCGGCCGGCACAATCCACGGCAACAGCACGGCCGAGCGGACGGCCTGCCGAAAGCGAAACTTTTCGTTGATGAGCAGCGCCAAGCCGAAGCCGGCCACCAGCTTGAGCACCGTCGCGCCGGCGGTATAGATCAGCGTGTTGTGGACCGTCTGCTGGTAGATCTGGTCCTGCCACAGCCGCTGCATATTGAGCAGCCCGATGAACTTGCCGGGGTTGCCGATCGTCCGATCGGTCAACGCCATCGACACCGAGATGATGAACGGATAGGCAACGAGGGCCAGCAGGAGCAGCACGACCGGCGCAACGAGCAGGTAGCCCAGCACCTGTTCGTTGTCAAGCGCCCGCTCGAGCCAGTCCGCCGGGCCGCGCCGACGAGTCGTCGGCGCAACCCAGCCAATCGCGCGACTACTCAACTCTGGACTTTCGCCACGCTCTGCTTGTACTGATCGGTGGCCCAGGCGATGGCCTCTTCGGGCTTCATCTTGCCGGTGACCGCGTTGGCAAACATGTCCACCAGGACGAATTTGTTGATCGCATCGGTCGCCGCGGCGCTCGGCGGACCGGCGTAGCCAGGCAACCGGTTGATCTTGTTCAGCTCACGGAAGATCTTGAGCTTGGGATCTTCCGGCCACGCCTCGGGGATCGCATCCAGGCCCTTGAAGTTCGGGATGAAGTACGAGCGCCCGGTCTTCGTCCACGGAACGATGAACTTCTTGTCGAAGAATGCCCTGAGAAACGCCTTCACACCTTCCGGGTTGGGCGAATCGGCGAAGCCAGCCCACAGGTTGATGTTGTAGTTGGCGAACCGCCCCGCCGGGCCCGATGGCCAGTTGGCGTGGTCCATCGCGTCGGCCACGACCTTTTTGGCGGCATCGCCCTTCTGGTCAGCCGCGTCACGCGCACCCAGATAGATCGTGTTGACGTTCACCGTCGCGGAGCACTGTTCGGTCAAAAACGCCTGGTTGTTGTCGGGGTCGAGCCAGCCGAGCACGGCCGGATCCATGTACTTGTACATCTCGACGTACCACTTGACCGCGCTGAGCGTCTCGGGCGAGCTGAGCGCGACGGTCTTGCCGTCGGCTTCGAACTCCTTGCCGCCGAATGCCCACAGCACCGGGAAGTTGGTCGACTTGCCATCGCCGGGCGCGTGGCCGAGCGTCATGCCGATGGGCTTGCCGTACGCGTGCATCTTCTGCGCAGCAGCCAGCAGCTCGTCGAATGTGTTGGGGAAGCTCGGCACGCCGGCCGCTTTGAAAAAGTCCGGGCGCCAGTTCCAGGCGGCGGGCGCCTGACCGAGCATCAGCGCGCGCCACTTGCCGTCGACGATGCCGGCTTGTTTGGCCACGTCGTACCAGCCGCCCCAGCTCACGTCGAGCTCGTTGGCGATGTCGGTCACATCGAGCAGTTTGTTGGCGTACAGGTGCGGGTCGGTATCACGCAGGACAGCCACGTCGGCGCCGCCGCTCTCGATGACCGCGGCCACCTTGGCATCCATCTGGGCATCCGCGAAACGCTCGAGCCGGGCGTCCATGCCGGTATCGGCAGAGAGCTGTTTGATCAGTGCGTCGACCTGGGCATCTTGCGCGGGCACGTACGAATTGCCGCCAATGATCGTCAGCTTGGTGCCCTTGAGCGCACTGGCGCCGGTGGTGACCGGGGCGGCCTTGCTTGGCGCCGCTCCGGCCGCGGTCGGCGGTGCGGCCGGCGAAGCCGCCGGAGTCGCCGACTGACAGGCCGCCAGCAGCCCGCCTGCGCCGAGCACGACACCTGTCAGTACGATGAAACGGCGCCGTGACAACGAACGCGGCGCGGTAATTTGCTCAATCATTGCCTTCCCCTCGAGTCGGCGCTTTGAATGGACCAACCAGCGCCGTGGTTGTGGATACAGGGCTGCGGTACGACTTGGTTGACAATCCTCAGCGCGGTGTCGGCGCATCATATACCCATTGACACTGGAAGACCAACGGGGTAGTGTCGGCGCCGGCTAATATTGTCGACAATCAGCGACGTGTCACCGAAGGGAGAGAGCCGCATGCGCCTGGCCGAGGCGATTCGTGCCGATCGGGTCAGCCCAGGCCAGGTATCGATCTGGTGGCTCGGCCAGGCCGGCTTTGCCTTCAAAACCGCGAGCGCACTCGTCCTCATCGACCCGTACCTGTCGGATTACTGCCGCGAGGAGTGGGGCGCGGTGCGCAAGCTCCAGCCGCCGCTCGAGCCAGCCGAGCTCGAGCCCGACCTCGTGCTGGCGTCGCACTGGCACCCTGACCATCTCGACCCGCCGACCTTTCGGGCGTTCGCGGCCAACAAACATACGCGCGTCGGCGGACCGCCATCGTGCGTGATGCGGTTGGGGATCTGGGGGGCCGCGCCTGAGCAGTTGGCGCCGGTCACCCTCGGGGGGCCCACCTACACGCTCGGCGAGATCCGCGCGACGGCAACACCCGCCCACCACGACGTGCCCGGCATGCTGACCGAGGACGCCGTCGGCTACCTGCTCGATCTCGGCGGGGTACGGCTGTATCACTCCGGCGACACTGAGTACGACCACACGATGCGCGCCACGGCCAGTGCGAACGTGGACGTCATGCTGGTGTGCATCAATGGCACCGCGGGCAACATGAACGCGCACGAGGCAGCGTTGCTAGCGTGGCAGGTGCGGCCGCGGGTGGTGGTGCCCATGCACTTCGGGCTGTGGGTTGACGAGGGCTATACGAACCTGGGCGGCGAGGCGACGCTCGACCCGAACATCTTCGTGGACACGTATCGCAAGCTCGGCGGCGAAGCGGAAGTCGTCATCCCTGAGATCGGCGAGCGCATTCTGGTGAACGCCCGGGCAGCCGTGGCCGCCTGATGCGCAAGGAGGACCTGTGGCTCCCTTCAAGGTCGTAATTGCCGATCCCCCTGGCGCGGATCACGACGTCGAGGCGGCCGCGTTGGCCGCCAGCGGACTGACCCTCGAACCGGTGTGGCTGGATGCGCGCGACGCCGACCGCGTGCTCGAACACGCCGCCGATGCCGATGCCCTGGTGATGTCGTGGGTGCCGATGACCCGCGAGGTGATCGGCCAGCTCCAGCGCTGCCGGGTGATCGCGCGGTTCGGGATCGGCGTCGACATGATCGACCTCGACGCGGCGACCGAGCGCGGCATCCTGGTTTGCAACACCGCCACCTACTGCCTCGACGAGGTCAGCAACCACGCCATGGGCCTGTTGCTCATGTTGAATCGCGGCTTGCTCCAGGACGTCGACGCACTGCGATCAGGCGGCTGGTTCCGATCCACGAGCGTTCCGCCGCGGCGGCTGACTGGCCAGCGGCTGGGGCTCGTCGGCCTGGGCCATATTGGCCGGCTGGTCGCCCAAAAGGCGCGCGCCTTCGGGCTGGAGGTGGTCGCGTACGATCCCTATCTGCGCGGGCGAGAGACACAGATGGACGGAACGCAGCTGGTCGACCTGGACGAGCTGCTGGCGTGCGCCGACTTTGTGAGTGTGCACTGCCCGCTGAATGCCTCGACGCGCCATCTGCTCGGCGAGCGCGAGCTAGCCCTGATGAAGCCCACGGCGTTCTTGATCAATACGGCGCGCGGGCCGATTGTCGACGAGATGGCACTGGTTGCGGCGCTCTGCGAACGGCGGCTAGCCGGCGCCGGGCTGGACGTCTTCGAGACCGAGCCGCTGCCCCTGGAGCACCCGCTGCGGCAGCTCGACAATGCGATTTTGACGCCCCATTCGGCAAGCTGGTCGGTCGAATCCAGCGCGGAGTGTCGGCGGGTGGCGGTCGAGCACGCGATGACCGTCCTGAGAGGCGGCGTGCCGAGCGACGTGGTCAATCGAGCGGTGCTCGATCGGGTGCATGCCAACTGAGGTGATCATGCCCAGGCTGGGCTGGGACATGAAGGTGGGCAGCG
>WNFC01009955.1_pt1 | contig 10544 bp, 5 predicted proteins | sample 5400541 | NCBI WGS metagenome assembly WNFC01 (sample SAMN13153342, study PRJNA577476) | soil metagenome | isolation source: 120 cm saprolite under Douglas fir tree site 2 hole 2 replicate 1 | place: USA:California | collected 2015-04-18
AATTCCTCGCCTTCGTGTGTGTAGGATTCACCGCTGCCCCCGCCGCGCTTCACACGGAAAAGATGCGGCTCCATGACGGTATTGCCCCAGGCGAGGAGTTCCATGCGCACGCCGGCATTGGTCTCCAGAATTTTTCGCTGCGCGGGGCGCACGAGACGCGGATTCTCTCCGGCAGTTTCGAACAAGGAAAGGATATTGGTGCGATAGAAGCGCGCGATGCGGCGCAGGGTGGCCACGGAAGAACGCATCTGGCCGCGCTCGAGTGAGCTGAGAAAGCCGACGGAGACACCGGTGGCGCGAGCGACTTGAGCGAGGGAGAGTCCGCGACGCGCGCGCAAGCGGCGAAAGCGCTGTCCGGGAAGAGAGGCGGCTTCGGCGGGCAGAGCGACGGCGCCCTGACGCTTCAGCACGTGCACAATCGCGGCGGGGTTGAGGCCGCGCGCGCGACGAAGAAACAGCGCGCGTTGCAACAGGCGCACGTCAGCCTCGGAGTACAGACGATAGCGGCTCTTGGTGCGCCGCGGAGCGACCAGGCCGAGTTGCTCCCAGGCGCGCAGCGCGGAGGAAGAAATATTCACGCGGCGCGCGACCTCGCTGATGCGCAGCAATATTTGCGACCGGTGGGTTGGCGATGCTTTGGATGAATTCTTTCTGCTTGACACGGCTACTAGCTTTCTCTAAGTTTGCGGGATTATAGTAAGGTTCACGAAACGGGGCAACCTCGAAGAATCGATCCGCGAAATAAAATTCTTCAGGTAAGGGGTGAGTTCATGAAGGCAAATACCTGGGGTCGTCAAAGTGGGCTTTGTCGTTTGGGCGTGATGCTGCTTCCCTTCCTCGCGATCTTTCTGTTTCCAGGCGCGATTTCGACAAGCGCGCAGAGCACTGGCGGGCGCATCCGCGGCACGGTGACGGATCCCAGCGGCGGCGCAGTCACCGGGGCGAAGGTTACGCTGACCAACGAAGCGACCAACGCGGTGCGCCAGGCGGAATCCGGCGCCAATGGAGAATACCTCTTTCTGGAGGCGCCAGTCGGCAGTTATGAGATCGATGTCACTTCGCAGGGCTTCAAGAAACACGTTCGCAAGGGAGTTGCGCTGGACCTCAACCAGGTGCTTAGCATCGACATCGTTTTGCAGCTTGGCGGTGCAACGGAAACGGTGGAAGTGACCGGCGTCCCACCGGTTGTGGACACAACTTCCACGCAGCTCGGTGCGGTCATGAACAGGACCGCGATTAGCGAGCTGCCGCTCAACACCCGCGACACTTACCAGCTTCTCCAGTTGCAGCCCGGCGTGCAGTCCCAGCTAGGTTCGAACCTGTTCGCTGGGAGCAGCGATCCCGGCGTGGTGTCCGTCAACGGAGGACGCGGGCGCGCCAACAATTATCAAGTGAACGGAGGCGATGCCAACGACGTCTTCGTCAATCTTCCCGCGATTCAACCTTCTCCGGATGCGATTGAGGAATTCCGGATCATCACGAACACGTTTGACGCCGAGTTCGGGCGCAATTCGGGAGCGGTCGTCAATGTGGTGACGAAGAGCGGAACAAACGAGCTGCACGGCGATGTCTATGAATTTTTCCGGAACAAGGTGCTGAACGCGAAAAATTTCTTCGACACCGAAAAGGCCGATTTTAAACAGAATCAGTTCGGGGCCACTCTGGGAGGGCCCATCAAGAAAGACAAGACTTTCATTTTCGGTTCGTATGAAGGGCGGCGGATCATAAGCGGTGTCTCTTCTGGAACGGTCCTTTTGCCGACCGCAGGAGAGCTAAATGGCGACTTTTCCGGCGGCCCGACTTTCTCCGGCACACTGGTAAACTCTAGTCTTCTGGCCAACCGGCCCGGTTGCTCCGCCGCTATTACCAGCGCGGGTGGCACGCTGGCTGACAACACGCCGTATTCTTCGGTTTTCCTAAACAATCAGATTCCCAAGGCCTGCTTTGATGCAACGGCTGCGGATTTGACTAGCCTTTTCCCGACAGCCGCTGGTGGCGGCAACGTCTTTACTTCCAACCCCTCCGATCATTTGAGGGGAGATCAGGCTACCGTGCGCTTCGACCACAAGATTACGCCGAATCAGCAATTCAGCGTCTACTACTACATCGATGATTCGGCCGATACGCAGCCGTTTTCTTTTTTCCAGGCCGCGGGAGCCAATGTTCCGGGATTCGGAGCAAACTTTACCACGCGATTCCAGCAGTGGAACATAAGCCATACATGGACGATCGGCTCAACGTCGGTTAACGAAGCTCGTTTCACCTATTTTCGCGAAGGCCAGGCAAACACGGATCATCCTGTAAACATCAGCAAAGATGGCACCGTGCACAGCACCTGCCCAACGGTTGATGCCGCGCATTGTTTCTCCGACCCGGCCACACCCGGTGCGGGAATCACAACAACCCTGCCCGGACACGCGGGATTGCCATTTATCTCGATATCCGGCGGGGTGGTCATCGGCGACAACTTTGAAGGGGAATTACCCCAGGTGGGCAACGTTTTCCAGTGGACCGACAATTACAGCAAGATCGTAGGCCGCCATAGTTTGAAATTCGGAGCGGACGTCAGCCGTGCACGGTTTGATCAGACCCTGTATTTCGAAATCAACGGGAGCTATAGCTTCACCAGCAACGCGGCGTCCCCTTCAGGCAATGATCTCGGCTTCTCGGATGCCTACGGGAACTACCTTTTGGGCCTTCCCACGTCCTACGGTCAAGGCGCGGCACAAGGAGAAAACGCGCGAACCACTTCGGTGTTTCTGTATGCACAGGACAGTTGGAAAGTGCAGCCGACCTTGACTCTCAACTACGGGCTGCGATGGGAATTGAATACGCCGTACAACGAAATCAAGCACCGCGTACAAACATTCCGCCCGGGCCAAGTCGACACAATTTTTCCTTGCGTGTTGAGTCCGACTTACCCTTCGGGGCAACCCAATCCGACATTCCCCATCGTGGCCAACGGAAGCACCGACTGCAGCCCCGCCGGTCCGTCGAACGCAGTGTACCCACTGGGCCTCCTCATTCCTGGCGATAAGGGAGTGCCCAACGGATTAACACAGACCTACTACAAATCCTTTGCCCCGCGCCTGGGACTGGCATGGAGTCCTGGAGCGACCTCTGGCTGGTTGGCGAAGCTGACCGGTGGCCCGGGAAAAACCAGCATTCGATTGGGCGCTGGCATGTTCTATAACCCGATCGAACAACTTGTGCTCGAGCAGTTCAGCGCTGAACCGCCATTCGGTGGGAGCGTGTTGCTGTCGGGCACGCAGTTCAATCTGCCTTTTGCGTTTCAGTCGGGCGGATTCGCCCCGAATCCATTTGGCGGCATTCTCAATCCCGTTCGAGGTCAGTCCGTCGATTGGTCGATTTTCCGGCCGATTCTCTTGTTCGGCGAATTTCAGCCGAACATGCGCTCACAGTATTCCGAGCAATACAACTTCACCATCCAGCGCCAGATTGCCAAGGACCTGCTTCTTCAGATCGGCTATGTCGGAACGCAAGGGCATCGCTTGCTCCAGTCCGTGGATCTGAATCCCGGGCAAGCTCAGCCATGTCTGGATCTGCACGCCATCTTCCAGGCGAACGGCGGGACCAGCAGCGACTGTGGCTCATTCTTTGCGGATAGCTCCTTCACCGTTCCTGCCGGATCGATTCCCGCTGGGATGACGCTGCATCTTCCGTACGGCAATGTTGCGTCGGTGGCGGGACCAAACAATCCGGCCATAAACCTCGTCGGGCTACGGAAGTATTCTTCACCCCAATGCCAGCCAACCAATCCTGATCCGACGACGAATGGATGTCCCGCGGACGGCGTTCCAGTGTTCGGCAGTATCTTTGCCCAGAATACAGTGGGAAACTCCGCTTACAACTCCTTGCAAGTGCTGTTGCAGAAGCAGTTTTCGCACGGTCTGCAGTTTCACGCTGCCTATACTTTCAGCAAGTCAATTGACAGCTCCTCGAGCTTTGAAAGCATTGTCAATTACGAGAATCCCAGATTAAGCCGGGCACTCTCTGCGTTCGACGCGCGCCATCGTTTTGTTTTCAGCCCCTATTGGGAGCTGCCCATTCCCAAGCACGACGGCGTTACAGGAAAAATAATCAATGGGTGGGCAGCTTCGGCCATCATCACCTATCAGACGGGGTTTCCCATTCGGCTGGTAAGCGCAAACGATACGGAACTAGGGAACAGCTTCGACTTCGAACCAGTCGGAGAGCCCGACCTCATCGCGCCGATTCGTTTCATCAATCCGCGTACAGACCCGAACCATCAATTCTTCGACCCAACCTCCTTCGCGGATGCGGCTCTCGGAACGTTTGGGAATGGGCCGCGCACGTTCTGCTGCGGGCCGAGCATCAGTCAGACGGATCTTTCGATCATCAAGAAAACGCATCTCACGGAGCGCGTGAATACGGAGTTCCGGGCGGAGTTCTTCAATGCGTGGAATCACACGCAATTCCTGACCCCCGACGGGAATTTTACGAATCTCGGCTCGACGTTCGGGACCGTGCAAAAAGCGCGAGACCCGAGGCTAGTTCAGTTTGCGCTCAAAGTTCTCTTCTGAGGTGAAAGGCTGTAACGGACAATTCTCAAGGCGCGGCTGACAATCGGCCGCGCCTTTGCCACGCACGCGAGAATTGCTTTTGACACATACTGACTACAGGGAATAGACCTGCCGGAAGTACGGAGTAAGCCCATGCACGACGCACTACAAAAGGAAATCGCCACATACGAAAAGCGCACACCGAAATCGGCGGACGCCCACCGGCGCGCGCTGCAACGGATTCCCCTGGGCGTGGCCAGCAACTACCGCGCATACGATCCCTATCCGATTTTTGTGAAGGAAGGGCGCGCGAGCAAGATTCGCGATATCGACGGCAACGAGTACGTGGACCACAACCTGTGCTTTGGAGCGTTGATGGCCGGGCACGGTCATCCCGCGGTGGTGAAAGCGATTGAGGAAGCGCTGCGTGTGGGCACCACGTTTGGCATGCCGCATGACATGGAATGGGAGCTTGCGGAAGAAATCTGCAAGCGCTATCCGGTGGAGATGGTGCGCTTCGGGTCGAGCGGCACCGAAGTGACCATGCATGCGTGCCGCATGGCGCGCGCGGCCACCAAGCGCGACAAAATTCTCAAATTTGAGGGCTCGTATCACGGGCTGCACGATACCGCGCTGGTGAGCGTGAAGCCCAAGGCCGAAGAGTACGGTGACATCAACGCGCCGACGTCGGTCCCCGGCGGCTTGGGAGTGCCGAAGGCCAGCGTTGAGAATGTGCCGGTCGCGACGTTCAACGACTTGGCAAGTGTGGAGCGGCGGTTCAAGCAATTTCCAGGCGAAATTGCAGCCATTATTCTGGAGCCGATCCTGATGAACGTGGGATTGTGCATGCCGCAGCCGGGCTTCCTGCAAGGGCTTCGCGAGATCGCTAATAAGAACGGGGCGCTGCTGATCTTCGACGAAGTGAAAACCGGCGCGAAGTTAGCCTGGGGCGGCGCCAGCGACTTCTTCGGAGTGAAGCCGGACATCATCTGCCTGGCGAAATCCATCGGTGGTGGAACGCCGCTTGGGGCGTTTGGAGCGAGCCGCGCAGTGATGGATTTAATCTCGCAGCACAAAGTGTTTCATGGCGGGACGTACAACACGAACCGCATCTCGATGGCCGCGGGATTGGCTATGTTCCGCGAAGTGCTGACGCGCGCGAGCTACGCGCACGTCGGCAAGCTGAGCAAGAAGCTGACCGAGGGTTATCGGCGAATTGTTGCCAAGGTTGGATTGCAAGCGTATGTGGCCAGCGCCGGAGTGAACGGCGCGTTGATGCTATATCCGAAGGAGATTCGCAATTATCGCGACTGGACGACGATCGATGTCGATCTGTGGCGGCATTACTGGTTTGCGATGGTGAATCGCGGCGTGCTCGCGCAGCCGTATTGGTGGGACGAGCAGTGGACGATTTCCGTGCAGCACACCGAAGCGGATATCGACAAGCACCTGGCGGCGTTTGAAGATGTTGCGCCGGGTTTGGCTAAAGCGCAGCAGGAGCGCGGCGCCGCGGCGGTGAGCTCCGCAGGACACTAGAAGTTTGCGTCCCGCGCCGGGTGAGAGCCTCACGGAGAAAAACGTTGTCGAATCAGGTTGCGACTTCGCCCGGAGCGCCAGTCATGCAACAGGCGCCGCACCTACGGCGGGTCTTGAGACGATGGGACCTCGTTCTACTTTTTGTTGTCGCGGTCTTCAATCTCAATGTGGTGCCGTCCATCGCCGCAAATGGCGGCGTGACCGTTTGGCTGTGGATCATTTCGCTGCTGCTGTTTTTCTGGCCGCAAGGCATTGCGGTGATCGAGCTGGCGCATCGCTATCCCGGCGAAGGCGGCGTTTACCTGTGGGCCAAGGAAGTGTTTGGAGATTTTCACGGTTTTTTGTCCGGGTGGTGCTACTGGACCAACAACATGATGTATGTGCCCACGATCATGTTGTATTTCGTGGGAGTGTCCGTGTTCGTTCTTGGACCAGGGCACCAGGCGCTTGCGGACAATAAAGTTTTTGCGCTGAGTGCTTCCATCGTTCTCCTCGCGATTCTGGTGGTGCTCAACGTCATCGGCCTGGGCGTGGGCAAGTGGATCAATAATATCGGCGCCATCGGCACGTTCTTTGCGGCCGCGGTGTTGATCGGGCTGGGCACCTTTATTTGGCTTCGCTTCGGGACCACGGTCACGGCAACGGACTTTCACATTCCGGCGAATCCGCGCTTTGTGCTGAACTCGTTTGGCGTGATTTGTTTCGGGCTGGTGGGTCTGGAACTAGCCTCGGTGATGGGCGATGAGATCGAAAATCCTGCGCGCATTTTGCCGGGAGCCGTAGCGTGGGGCGGGGTTTTGTCCGGCCTGCTGTACATCGGTGCAACCTTGACGCTGCTGATCGCCGTGAGCAAGCAGGACATCAGCGTCTTGCAAGGCATCGTGCAGGCGGTGAGTCACATGGCGGGGCGAGTAGGCGTGAGCTGGATTGTCGCGCCGTTCGCGTTTCTGCTGAGCCTTTCGATTGCCGGGATAGGGTCGGCGTGGCTTGCAGGTTCCGCGCGAATCCCTTTTGTCGCCGGACTCGATTCGTACATGCCCGACTGGCTTGGCCGTGTGCATCCGCAGTTTTCGACACCGTATGCGGCGCTGATTGTGCACGCGAGCGTGTCGATGATCCTGGTGATTGTGAATTTTACGGCTGCCGGAGTGCAGGAAACATTTCAAAAACTGTTGTCCTTGGCGGTGGTGCTGCAACTGGTGCCGTTTCTTTACATGTTCGGAGCGCTGTTGAAGATCTCCGCGGATGCGTCATTCCAGAAAGGCCAATACGGCCGGCGCACGCTGATTTTCGCAGGAGCGAGCGGGCTGGTGACCACTTCGTTGGGGATAGCGCTGGCATTCTTTCCCGCTGCGCAGATTACTTCGCTTTTGTCCTACGAGGTGTGGATGTTTGGCGGCACGCTGTTATTTGTGGGGCTGGCGGCATTTTTCTTTTTTGTGTATGGGCGGCGGAAGGCAGCCCGGAAGCTGGCCGAGGTAGTCACGACAGGATGAAGTCTGCGGCGAGGCGACTCCCTGGCAGCCCCGCATGGATGCGATTCGGAGGGCGTCATGTCAAGCAGCGTAAAAGCGGAAGTTAAGACCTACCGGAATTACGTGAATGGACAGTGGGTAGCGAGTGCATCGGGCGAGACATTTCCAGTGTACGACCCATCGACGGAGGACGTTATCGCGCGCGTGAGTGCCGCGGATAAAACCGACGTAGATTCCGCCGTGAAGGCCGCGCGAAAGGCATTTGATGAGGGTCCGTGGTCGAAAACGACGGCCCAGGATCGCGGGCGCATCCTGTTCAAGCTGACGGAAAAGATCCGGGAGAATGCGGCGGCGCTCGCGGATCTGGAGTCGCGCAACACGGGAAAACCAATTGTGGAGGCCGAGTACGACATCGCCGACGTGGCAACCTGCTTTGAATATTACGGCGGGCTGGCGACGAAAGTGCTTGGGCATGTCAATCCCGTGCCGGCCAACGCGCTGAGCTTCACCCTGCGCGAGCCGGTCGGCGTGGCGGCACAGATTATTCCGTGGAACTACCCGCTGCTCATGGCAGCGTGGAAATTGGCGCCGGCGCTCGCGGCAGGCTGCACGTGCATCCTCAAACCGGCGGAACAGACGCCGCTCACGGCACTGGAATTCGCGAATTGGTTTGAAGAGGTGGGGCTGCCGCCGGGAGTCGTGAACATCATCAATGGTTTCGGCGAGACCACCGGGGCTGCTTTGGTGGCGCATCCGGGAGTAGACAAGATCGCGTTCACCGGCAGCGCGGCGGTCGGAAAAATTATTGTGAAGAGCGCGGCCGACACGCTCAAGCGCGTTACGCTCGAGCTTGGCGGCAAGTCTCCCAACATTTTTTTCGCGGAGGCGGATTGGGAAGCCGCTGTCGACGGTGCGCTGTTCGGAGTGTTCATTAACCAGGGCGAAGTCTGCTCAGCGGGCAGCCGCATTCTGGTCGAGAAGAAAATTTACTCCAAATTCGTCGAGTCCATGACGGAAAAGGCCAAGCGCATTAAGCTGGGCCCGCCGCTGGAGCGCGAGACCAAGATGGGCCCGCTGGTGAGCAAAGAGCAGTACGACCGCGTGAGCTCTTACCTGGAGCTGGGCAAGAAGGAAGCCAAAGTGGCCATTGGCGGCGGAAGGCCCAAGCAATTCGGCAAAGGGTACTACCTGGAGCCGACGATTTTCTACGACGTGGAGAACAGCGCGCGCATTGCTCGCGAAGAAATCTTTGGGCCGGTCGCGTCGGTGATTCCTTTTGACGGGGAGGCTGACGCGATCCGCATTGCGAACGATACGCCGTATGGGCTGGCCGCCGCGGTTTGGACCCGCGACATTTACAAGGCATTTCGCGTCGTGAAGTCGCTGCGAGCGGGGATCGTGTGGGTCAACCACATGCAGCCGACCTACGTGGAAGCGCCCTGGGGCGGCTACAAGCAGTCCGGCTTCGGGCGCGAGCTGGGTTCTTGGGGCCTGGAAGAGTATCTGGAAACGAAACAGGTTTTCGTCAATTTGGACGAGACTCCGATTGGGTGGTACTAAAATGGCGACAATTCAGATTCGCACGGAAATTCCCGGGCCGCGTTCGCGAGCGTTGCTGGCGCGGCGCGACGCGGCGATTCCGCGAGGGCCGCATAACGCCACGCCGATTTTCATAGCTTCGGCGGAAGGCGCGACGCTCGAAGACGTGGACGGAAACCGCTGCCTCGATTTCGCGGGCGGCATCGGATGCCTCAACGTCGGGCATCGCGCGGCGCGCGTGACGGCCGCGCTGAGGGAACAGCTCGAAAAGTATCTGCATCTGTGCTTTGCGGTTACGCCGTATGAGGGCTACGTCGCTCTGGCGGAGAAGCTCAACGCGCTTGCCCCCGGCAAGTCCCCTAAGAAAACCATTATCGTGAATACCGGGGCGGAAGCCGTCGAGAACGCGGTCAAAATCGCGCGCGCCTACACCAAGCGCCCGGCGGTAATTTGCTTCGAGGATGCTTTCCACGGGCGCACGTTGCTGACCATGACGCTCACCAGCAAGACGCATCCGTACAAGGCTGGATTTGAGCCATTTGCCAGCGACGTTTATCGCATTCCCTTCGCGTATCCGTATCGTGCGGGGAGCGGCGCGAACGCGGAGAGCTTTGCCCACCACCTTGAAGATGCGTTCAAGCGCCAGGTCGCGCCGGAGTCGGTGGCAGCGGTCATTGCCGAACCGGTTCTGGGCGAAGGCGGCTTCATTGTGCCGCCGGCTGATTATTTCCAGATTTTGCAGAAGACTTGCCGCAAGCACGGCATCTTGTTTATTGCGGATGAGGTGCAATCTGGCTTTGGCCGCACCGGGAAATGGTTCGCCAGCGAACATTTCGGAATCGAGCCGGACCTGATAACCATGGCGAAATCGCTGGGCGGCGGAATGCCCATTGCCGCGGTAACCGGGCGCGCCGAAATCATGGATGCGCCAGGAGCCGGATCGCTGGGAGGCACGTTCTGCGGGCATCCACTTTCCTGCGCTGCTGCGCTAGCGGTGATCGAGACCATCGAGAAAGACAAGCTGCTGGCCCGCTCTGTCGCCATCGGCAAGCGGTTTGAAGAACGCGCGCGGGGTTGGCAGAAGAAATGGGCGCTGATTGGCGATGTTCGCGGGCTCGGCGGAATGTGCGCCATGGAATTGGTTCGCGATGCAAGTAGCCGCGAGCCGGCGGATGCCGAAACCAAACAGATTGCGCGCTATTGCTACGAACATGGATTGATCACCGTCACCGCGGGGACGTTTAACAACGTAATGCGTATCCTCGTCCCGTTGGTCGTGACCGACGCACAATTCGATGAGGGCCTGGATGTGATCGAAGCTGCCTTGGCGGCGGTCGCCGAGCGAAAACAGGCGGCGCTCAGTCACGCATAGCGTGATGTTTGAGCGGCAAGAACAAGAGCGCGCGATGATTTCCATTTTCCCGGCCAAGCCGACGGCAAAGTTGCTAAG